>DHCFD07801__coassemble_1069_pt1 | contig 96003 bp, 88 predicted proteins | sample DHCFD07801__metabat2_high_PE_018 | metagenome-assembled genome bin DHCFD07801 | reverse complement strand
TCTAGACGCACGCGCCCCCGGCGCTCAGGCGCGTGCCGGTGCGCACCGACCCGTCGCGCCGAGCGATCACTGCTCGGGACGCGGGTTCCCCGCCGCCGAGTTCTCGAACTCGGGGGTGTCGAACGTCTCCCCGCCGAGCGGATCATGAGGCGCCGCGTCGTCATCGACCTGGAGCGACCCGTCGTCCGGGTCGACGGTCACGGAGTCGGGGGCGAGGTCATGGATCGCCAGCACCGGTGCGTCACTGCGGGCCGAGGGGCCCGTCCCGGTGGTTCCGGTACGGGGCGCCAGCCCCGCCAGGGACACCGACAGGCCACGCAGACCACCGGCTCCCTCCGGCGTCTCATGCGCGCGGATGACCTCCCTGAGGTTGCGCTGGTCCACCGTGGACCCGGCACCCGGCTGCGCCTCGCGGGCCGCCTCGCGTGCCGGTTCACTCTGTTCCACCGAGCCCGCCGACTCTCCCTCACCGGTGAGCCCCTGGGAGGAGGAGATACGCACGTAGCGGGGCATGACCGCGATCTCGTACCGGAACACGCGCCACAGCGCGAACATGCCGAGGGCGTAGACGATGGACAGCGGTGCGGCACCGGCCAGAGAACTGACCTGGAGCACGGTCAGCGCGCCCTCGCCGCCCGCCAGCAGCAGCACGCCTCCGGACAGTCCCATGAGGACCGCCCAGGTCACGCGCGTCACCCGAGGGGTCTCGGTGCGACCGCCGTGACTGAGGACATCCACCACGAGTGAGGCGGAGTCCGCGGACGTGATGAAGAACAGGATGATCACCACGATCGCGATCACGCTGAGTCCGGTCACGACCACCGACCCCACGGGGAGCTCACCGAAGAACTGGAACAGCGTGGTGTCCGTGTTGACGACGCCGTCCGGCCCCACGAGGCTGCCGCGCTCGAGCTGGTACCACAGACCGGTGCTCCCGAAGATGGTGAACCACACCAGGGACACGGCGGTCGGGGCCAGCAGGATCCCGAGGAGGAACTCGCGGATGGTGCGGCCGCGGGAGATCCGTGCGATGAACATTCCGACGAACGGAGCCCACGCCAGGAACCAGGCCTGGTTGAACAGCGTCCAGCTCAGTGTCCACCCGTCATCGGCACCCGCGCCGGTCTCGAACGCCAGCTGCGGGATGGTCTGCGCGTACTCGCCGATGTTCTGCACCATCATCCGGAGCAGGAACACCGTCGGCCCCACCAACAGCACGACGACGGCCATCAGGGCCGCCATGCTCATGTTGGTGTTCGACAACCAGCGGATCCCGCGGTCGACGCCGGAGACGACGGAGAGGGTGCTGGCTGCGGTGACGCCGACGACGAGGACCACGACGAGGGTCGACGAGGGATCGAACCACCCCAGGTGGGACAGTCCGGCCTGGATCTGGAGTACGCCCATGCCGAGCGACGTCGAGACGCCGAAGACCGTTCCCACGATCGCCACGGTGTCGATCGCGTGCCCGACCCAGGACTCGATGAGCCTGCGACCGACGAGGGGCTCGAGCAGCCAGCGAACCGACAACGGGCGTCCGTACCGGAACGACATGTACGCCAGGCCGAGCCCGACCACCGCGTAGATACCCCACGCGTGCAGTCCCCAGTGGAACATGGTCTGACCCAATGCGGCGTGAGCAGCCGCCTCGCTGCCGGCCGCGTTCCCCGCGACATCCGGAGGGGAGGTCAGGTGCGACAGCGGTTCGGCCACCCCGTTGAAGACCAGGCCGATGCCCATGCCCGCGGAGAACAGCATGGCGAACCAGGACCACCGGGAGAACTCCGGGCGCTCATCGTCCCGGCCCAGGCGGACGCGCCCGATCCTGGAGAACGCCGCCCAGACCACGAACACCAGACACAGGGTGACCACCAGGATGTACCACCAGCCGACGGTCGTGCCGATGTGATCCCGGACATCGGTGAAGGTCTCCGCGGCCTCCTCGCCGTACACCGCACCGATCCAGGTCGCCACGCCGAGTGCGGCGATGACCAGCAGCGCGGCCGGGATGAAGACCGGCTTCTGCAGTCCCGCCCACACGCTGCGGGCTCCGTGCGTCCCCTCGGCGGGAGGGGCCGCGTTCTCACCAGTAGTCAACTCTCTCCTCACACTTCGTCTCCGGTGCTCGCCATGGCGATCCCTCGCGCGCCGACATCGGACTATACTGACCGGTATGGTTACCTCGTGGCAAGTCACGCCTGCGACCCCTGCGGCGCGAGCGGTTCTCGACGCGGCCGGCCGTCTGTTCTACGAGCGGGGGATCAACGTGGTCGGTGTGGAGACACTCGCCGCGGAGGCGGGGGTGACAAAGAAGACGCTGTACGACCGTTTCGGGTCGAAGTCGGCCCTGGTCGCGGCGTACCTGACCGAGCGCGACCACCACTTCCGCGGGTGGGTCGAGCGCAGCATCGGCACGCACTCCGGGGTGGACCGGCCTCTCGCCGTGTTCGACGCGCTCGACAGCTGGATGGACGCGCACAGCCCCAACGGCTGCGCGTTCGTCCACGCCTACGGAGAACTCCTCGGGTCACCGGACCACCCGGCACACGACGTCATCCGGGAGGAGAAGCGCTGGCTGCGTCAGCGTTTCACGGAGCTGCTCCGCGAGCTGGGCGCGCACTCGCCACCGGAGCTCGCCATGCAACTGGTCGTCCTGCTCGAGGGGGCGAAGGTGGTCCGGTCCATCACCGAGGAGCCGGGGGCCATCGCCCAGGCCCGGCGAGCGGCGCGCGTGCTCCTGCTCGAGGGGCTAGGCGAGATGTGAGGTGTCGTTGACCAGGTGCACCGAGGTCGGCCCGTCCGGGTAGAAGCGGACGTCGGACACCGACGCCAGATCCAGATGCAGCCGGAACAGCAACTCCTCCCCCACCCCGAGGCCGGAGCGGATCGCGAGCTTGATCGGCGTGACGTGGCTGACCACGGCGACGACACCGCCCGGGTGCTCGGCGGTGATCCGACGCAGCGCCCGCTCCACGCGGGTACGGACCACGGCGAAGCTCTCCCCACCGGGCGGCGGGACGGAGGTGTCGCCCAGCCACCGGGAGTGCACGTCGGGGTCGCGTTGCGCGGCCTCGGAGAAGGTCAGCCCCTCCCACCGGCCGAAGTCGGTCTCGATGAGATCCTGCTCCACCACGAGCGGGACGCCGGCGAGGTCCGCGGCACGGTCGGCCAGGCTCCGACACCGGCGCAACGGCGAGGTGTAGACGGCCCTCAGCCCCGGCTCCGCGGCGAGTCGGGCGGCAGTGCGCTCCCCCTGCTCCGCGCCGAGCTCGGTCAGACCAGGATCGCCCTGGCCCGAATAGCGTCGGTCCACCGACAGTGCGGTCTGGCCGTGCCGGGCCAACACCAGGCGGGTCGGCCTGCCCGTCGCTCCGGTCCAGCCGGGCCCGCCCGACGTCACGGCGCCCCCGTCCGCACCACGATCACGCCGCACTCGGGGCACGTGAGCACCGCATCGGCCGCGGCGGCACGGAAGGCGGACACGGTGCTCCGGTCCAGGTCCATCGCGCACCCGCTACACCGCCCGCCGTTGAGGATCGCCGCACCGACCCCGGCAGACTGTGCACTACGAACGTAGAGGTCGAGCAGCTCGGCCGGCAGGCCCTCCGCCTCGCGCGACCGCTCGGCGGTCGCGGCGGTGACGGCGTCCTCGAGATCGGCGAGCGCGGTGTCCCTCTCGGAGCGCGCCGCGTCGATACGGGTGTCGAGGTCGCTGATCATCGCGCCGGAATGGCTGACGTCGGCGTCCAGCGCCTCCCGTCGCCGGTCCAGCTCCCCGATCTCGTCCTCGAGCGCGTCCTGACGTCGTGCGAGCGAACGCAGTTCGTACTCGAGTTCGGTGGTCTGCCGGTCGGACAGCCCGCCGGCCTCGAGCAGCCCGGCGTCCTTCTCTCGGCGGCGGTGGACGGCGTCGAGGTCCGAGCGCAGCTTGGTGGTGGCGCGGTCCAGGTCCTCGACGTGGATCCGGGAACGCGCAGCGGACTCGGTCGCCGAGCGGCGTTCGGCCTCGAGCGCATCCAGTGCCGCCTGCTCGGGCAGTGCGCCGCGCCGGTGCTCGAGCCCTGCGAGACGCAGGTCCAGCTCGGCGAGGTCGACGAGGCGCCGCTGGTCGGTGGGGTCAGCCTTCATGATCCCCAAGGCTACCGCCCGCACCGGCGGACACCGTCCACGGATCGGTGCGCAGGTCACACACGGTCGCCGTCACGCCCGCCCGCTCCGCCAGCAGCTCGGCGGCCTGCGCGCACCAGGGGAACTCGAGCGCCCAGTGCGCGGCGTCCACGACCATCGGCCCGCCCAGCCGGAGGTGCTCGTCCACCACGTGGTGGCGCAGATCGCCGGTGAGGTAGACGTCGGCCCCGGCCGCCCGCGCCGTGCCCAGCAGGGAGTCGCCGGCCCCGCCGCACAGGGCGACGCGGCGGACCGGCGCCTCCGGATCCCCGGCGGCCCGCACGCCCCACTCGGTGGCGGGAAGCCGCCCGGCCACCAGATCGGTGAACGCCGCGAGCGTCATGGGCCCGTCCAGTTCACAGATCCGGCCGAGACCGGTGTCCTCGGGTCCGGCGCCCGGGCCCGCGTGGTTGATCAGTATGTCCATCGCGGGGACCTCGTACGGGTGGCCGTCGATCACCGCCCGACGCACCGCCGACCGGATCTCCGGCGGGGCCACGAACTCCACGCGGATCTCGGCGACCTCCTCGGGCTCGCCGACCGCGCCGATCGTGGGGTCTGTTCCGTCGCCGGGTCGGAACCGCCCGGTCCCCGTGACGGAGAAAGAACACTCGGTGTACCCGCTCATGCGGCCCGCCCCGGCGGCGAAGACGGAGTCGAGCAGGGCGTCGAGACCGTCTTCCGGCACCGTGACGACCCACCGGTCGACGGTGCCGTCCCCCGTCGGGGCGAGCGGCGCGCCGGGCGTGAGCCCCAGGGTCTCGGCGAGCGCGTCGTTGACGCCCGGCCGGGCCGAGTCCGCGTTGGTGTGCGCGGCGAACAGGGCGCAGCCGCCGGCGATCAACCGGTGCAACAACCGCCCCTTGGGGGTGTCGGTCGCCACCGAGTGCACCCCCTTCATGAGCGGCGGGTGGTGCACCAGGAGGAGGTCCGCGCCGGCGGCCAGCGCGTGGTCGACCACGGCATCCGTCGCGTCGACCGCCACCACGACGGTCCCGATCTCCGCGTCGGGCTCGCCGGCGACCAGCCCCACCCGGTCCCAGGACTCCGCCAGTGCGGGCGGATACGCCTGGTCCAGGATCGCCGTGACTTCCGCGAGTGTGGGCCTTCCCGTGGTCATCGTTCCCCTTCCGCTACGCCCCGCCACGCGTCGACGAGGTCGCCCACCATCGTGCCCGGACGGACCGCCAGCCGCAGGTAGCTCGAGTCCAGGCCCGGGAACGTATCGCAGCGACGGGTGGCGATCCCCCGGGCGGCGAGCCCGGTACGGAACTCCAACGGGTCCGCGCCCCGCGGCGTGCGGACCAGGACGAACGGCGCCTCCGGAGGCACCACCACGGCGATCCCGGCGCGCTCGAGCGCACGCACCATGGCCGCACGCTCCGCGGCCACCTCGTCGCGGATCACACGGAGCTCCCCCACCGCGCCGACGCACGCGAGTACGGCCTCGAGCTGCAGCGTGCCGAGCGGCCAGTGGGGCCGCTGTGCGGCGAGATCGGAGAGCAGGGCGGGGTCGCCCACCGCGTAGCCCACGCGCAGCCCCGCCAGCGCCCAGGTCTTGGTGAGCGAGCGGAGCACCACGAGCCCGGGCAGGTCGGACCCGGCGAGGGTGTGCCCGGGCTCGTCGTCGACCACGTCGAGGAACGCCTCGTCCACGACCGTCACCCGGCCGGGGCGGCACAGCGCGGCGACGTCCCGGCGGGGGTGCAGGACCGAGGTGGGGTTGGTGGGGTTGCCCACCACCACGAGGTCGGCGTCCGACGGGACACGGTCCGGATCCAACCGGAACGGCTCACGCAGGACTGTCCGGTGCACCGTCACGCCGGCCCGGCGCAGCTCGACCTCGGGCTCGGTGAACGACGGGTGCACCACGGCCGCACGCATCCCCCGACGCGCGGCGAGGTCGGCCAGCAGATGGAAACCCTCCGACGCGCCGCCCAGCAGCAGGACGCTCGTCGCGTGGACCCCGTGACGTGCGGCCACGGCGGCCACGGCGGCCTCGTCGTCGTCACCGGTGGGATAGGCACCCAGGTCGTCGAGCCGGGACGCCAACCTCTCGCGCAGCCACGTCGGTGGCCCGTCGCCGCGCACGTTGACGGCGAAGTCCACGCCGCCGGCGATGAGCTCGGCGTCCCCGTGGTGGCGCAGTGCGTCCAGCGGGATCCCCTGCTCGGGAGCGGCGTCGGTCACGCTCCGCAGCATAGGCCCCGGCCCCAGCGCGGACGGGTCTGGGAGAATGAGGTCATGTCCCCACGCCCTGTTCTGCTCGTCGACCTCGACGGCACCATCACCGATTCGCTCCCGGGCATCGCGGCATCCCTGCACCACGCACTGGCGGCCGTCGGCGCCGCGTGGGACGAGTCGCGCGACATCCGGGAGATCGCCGGCCCGCCCATGCCGGAGACGTTCGCCTCGCTCGGGCTGGAGGGCGACGACCGGGCCGCGGCGATGGTCGCGTACCGGGAGCGCTACACCGAGACCGGCTGGCTCGAGAACTCCGTGTTCGAGGGCATGGGAAACCTCCTGGCCCGCCTGTCCGCGGAGGGATACCGGATGGCCGTGGCGACGAGCAAGGACGAGCGGTCCGCGGGGCGGATCCTCGAGCACTTCGAGCTGACGGGACGTTTCGAGTTCATCGGTGGTGCGGACCTGTCGGCGGGCAGGTCGTCCAAAGCGGACGTGATCGCGCACAGCCTCACCGCGCTCGGGGTCGATCCCGTCCCCGCCACCACGGGAGGGACCGCGGGGGCGCTGATGATCGGCGACCGCTCCCACGACGTCGAGGGCGCCGCGCACTACGGCATCCCCACGGCGATCGTCCGCTGGGGATACGGTTCGGCCATCGAATGGGAGTCCGCCCGCTGGTCGGTGGGCGACACGACCGAACTGGAGGAGATCATCCGTGCCCGCTGAACCGCTCCGCCTCGTGTTTGTATGTACCGGCAACATCTGCCGTTCCCCCATGGCCGAGGCCATGACCCGCCGGGCCCTCGCGGACGCCGGGCTCGCGGATCGGGTGACGGTGTCGAGCGTGGGCACGGGCGACTGGCACGCCGGTGACGGCATGGACCCGCGCGCGGCCGCCGAACTCGAGGCGTCCGGCCTCGACTCCGCGCACACGGCCGCACAACTCGCGACGGCCGACCACTCCGCGGACCTGCTCGTCGCGCTCGACCGCGGCCACCGGGGCCATCTGCTGGACGCCGGGGTCGACCCGGCCCGGGTGAGGCTGCTGCGCTCGTTCGACCCCGCCGCCTCCGGCGAGGACGTGGCCGACCCGTACTACGGGGACCGCGACGGCTTCACCCGGACCCGGTCGGAGATCGACGCGGCGCTCCCGGGCCTCGTCTCCACGGTCCGCGACCTGCTCGGGTAGCCGCACCCGCACGACGGATACTCTGGGGGCATGCGCGAACTACGGCGTTTCTTCAATCCCGGGTGGATCCTCGGGCTACTCGCCGTGGGATTCTTCGCCTGGGCCTGCTTCGCCTGGCTCGCCCCGTGGCAGCTGGGCAAGAGCGACGATCTGGATGCGCGCAACGACCGCCTGGCCGCCTCGGTCGAGGCCGATCCCGCGCCCCTGTCCGAGGTGGTGTCCGGGCCCGACGATTTCGTCGAACGCGAGTGGCGCCTGGTCACCTCGACCGGCTCCTGGCAGCCCGGCGCCGAGGCCCTGCTCCGGCTGCGTTCGGTGGACGGCGAGCCCGTCTACCACGTCCTCGGGGTGTTCCGGACGGATGCGGGCGAGGAGTTCCTGGTCAATCGCGGGCACATCCCCGTCGGGGAGAACAGCACCGTCCCCGAATACCCCGCCGCCCCCACGGGGACGGTCGAGATCACCTCGCGGGTACGGGCCGCCGAGGACGGCCGGGCCGAGCCTGTGCCCGTCGACGGCTACGAGACCGTCCGCCTGGTCGACCCGACCGTGTTGGGCGAGACCCTCGGGCACGACGTGGTCCCCGCGGGTTACCTGCAACTGTCCGGTGAGCAGCCCGGATCGCTGACGCCGGCGCAGATCCCGGCGATCGAGAGCGGGCCGTACCTGTCCTACGGCCTGCAGTGGCTGGCGTTCGGCGTCCTCGCCCCCGCGGCCCTCCTCTACTTCGCGTGGAGCGAGATCCGGGCCCGCCGCCGCGACGCCGAGGGGTCGGGCGTCGAGGTCACCGCAGGGACCGGCCCGGGACCGGGCGACGACGACGAGGACCGCACCGCTGCCGACGAGGGCACAGGCACCGGCAGCACCGACGCAGCCGACGCACCGGCCGCCCGCGAGCGGGCGATGAGAGCGCGCTACGGGCACCGGGACGACGCCGAGCGACGTCGGGCGTTCCGGCAGGCCGACCGGCTCCGGAGCTGACTGACCGCGTCGCGGCGGATCTTCTTCCGGGGTGTCGTCACCGACGCCGCGCGGGAACGGACACTGTCCCGGGCATGCCCGCCGCCACCGTCGCCGCGACCGCCGCCGCGCCCTGGACCGAACGCATGAGCCGGCCCGCCCGCCGCACGTCGGCGGGCCGCGGCGCCGGGCCGTCCCCGAGCACCTGCCGCATCTGCACGCCATAGGGATACGGGGTCCGGCCGCCGAGGCGCACCCCGAGCGCCCCGGCGCAGGCCGCTTCGACCACGCCCGCGTTGGGGCTGGGGTGCCCCCGTGCGTCACGCAACCAGATCCGCGCCGCCCGCCGCGGGCTCCCCGCGACGAGCGGGGCGAGCGCTGCGGTGAGCGTCCCCGCGAGCCGGGCCGCCGGCCACCCGAGAACGTCGTCGAGCCGGGCCGATGCCCAGCCGAACCCGGCGTACCGTTCGGAGCGGTGCCCGACCATCGCGTCCAGGGTGTTCGCGGCCCGGTGCGCGACCGCGCCCGCCGGACCCGCGACCGCCGCCCAGAACACCGTGGCGACAGCAGCGTCGGCGGTGTTCTCGGCGACGGACTCGACCACCGCCCTGGCGAGGTCGTCCGCCTCCAGCGCGACAGGATCCCGGCCGCACAGCCACGGCAGGAGAGTTCGCGAACCGGGGATGTCGCCGCGCGCCAGGAGATCCGCGTGGGCCTCGGCGATCCGCAGCAGCGAGGTGCCGCCGAGGCAGGCCCAGACGATTGCGGCCGTGGCAGCCGTACGGACGACCGGACGTCGACGGAGCAGGCGGTCGAGCGTCGCCGTCGACAGCGTCGTCCCACCCACGAGTGCGGCGGTGAACACGATCCCCCGCGCCCGGGCGGCCGCGGCCCCCGACACGGCTCCGCCGCCGGGGACGTCCGCGGGGTACAGGCGATCCTCGAGTGCGAGCGCGAGGCGTCCGAAACCCGCGACGGGGTGCAGGCGAACGGGGTCCGCCAGCGCCCGGTCGGCCGCGAACCCCAGGGCGATGCCCACGGCGCGGGATCGATGACTGTTCATGGGTGCGCGCGGAGGGAATCGAACCCCCGACCGCTGGTGTGTAAGACCAGAGCTCTAACCGCTGAGCTACGCGCGCGTGAGCGCCGGCGCGTCACGCACACCGGCGCTGGTCAGGGTAGCGCACCCACGGAGAGCCCGATCCGGGGTCCCGGGCCCCACGCCGCCGGCGGTGGACCGCCGACGGTGCCGCGGTCACTTCCCCTTGCGCAGGGACAGTCGGCTGCCCACCCAGTCCCCGATCGCGGCGGTGCGGGTCTGGAGCATCCCGGCGGTCTGCGCCGACTCGGCGATCACCGCCGGCTCCACGTGCCCGTCGGTCCCGGTCTTGGGGGTGAGGACCCACACGTGGCCCTCGTCCGCCAGGGGCGTGACGACGTCCATCAGCCGGTCGACGAGGTCTCCGTCCCCTTCTCTCCACCACAACAAGACGGCGTCGACGACCTCGTCCGTGTCCTCCTCCAGGAGTTCGGACCCGACGGCGTCCTCGACGGCCTCACTGATCGACGCGTCACAGTCGGAATCCCATCCGACCTCCTGGACGATCATGTCCTTCGTCAGTTCGAGCAGACTGCTCACCTGGTCCGCTCCGTCCTGCTGGTTCGCCGCGGCGACCACCGTGTTGTTCCTCCCTCGTGTCCGGGTCTTGCTTCTCGGTCGTTCGTTGACCAGGAACACTACCCGCGCGCAGTCCCGGGCGACACGCCTACCGTCCATTTCCGGCCCCGACGCGCTCTCCCGTGTCGCACGTCACGCTTTGGGGCACAATCGGGAGTGGACGTGGACCGACCACGGAATCCACTCCGGGCACGCGTGCCACCCGACACACACCCGCGGGGGCACGGCGGCCCGACGCCGTGCCGCGGCCCCACCGGGTCGCGCGCCGAACGCCACGCAGAATCGAGGACGAGACGCATGACCGAGAACGATGGGAACAGGGCGGGATCGGCACCGACCAACGTGCCGGTGCTCCGGGAAGGAGTGGCCTCCTACCTGGCGGACTCGGACCCGGAGGAGACCCAGGAGTGGATGGACTCCCTGGACGGGCTCCTGGCGGAGGCCGGTCCCGAACGTGCCCGGTACCTGATGCTCCGACTCCTCGAGCGTGCGTCCAAGCAGCGCGTGCCGCTGCCGCCCATCACGTCGACCGACTACGTCAACTCGATCCCCACCCAGCTCGAGCCGGAGTTCCCCGGTGACGAGTCCGTCGAGCGGACCTACCGGCGGTGGATCCGGTGGAACGCGGCGATCATGGTGCACCGCGCGCAACGCCCCGGCGTCGGGGTCGGCGGACACATCTCCACCTATGCCGGGGCGGCGCCGCTGTACGAAGTGGGCTACAACCACTTCTTCCGTGGCAAGGACCACCCGGGAGGCGGCGACCACGTCTTCTTCCAGGGGCACGCCTCCCCCGGCATGTACGCCCGCGCCTATCTGGAGGGTCGACTGCGCGAGCACGACCTCGACGGGTTCCGGCAGGAGAAGAGCCATCCCGGCCGCTCGCTGCCCTCCTATCCCCACCCCCGGTGCCTGCCGGAATTCTGGGAGTTCCCCACCGTGTCGATGGGGCTGGGCCCCATCAACGCGATCTACCAGGCACGGTTCAACCGCTACCTGCACCACCGCGGGATCAAGGACACCTCCCGGCAGCACGTGTGGGCGTTCCTCGGCGACGGCGAGATGGACGAGGTCGAGTCACGCGGCGCCCTCCAGGTGGCGGCCAACGACGCCCTCGACAACCTCACCTTCGTGATCAACTGCAACCTGCAGCGCCTCGACGGTCCGGTCCGCGGCAACGGCCAGATCATCCAGGAGCTGGAGTCGTATTTCCGCGGCGCGGGCTGGAACGTCATCAAGGTGGTGTGGGGCCGCGAGTGGGACGCGCTGTTCGCCAAGGACACCGAGGGCGCGCTCGTCGAGCTCATGAACAACGTCAACGACGGCGACTACCAGACGTTCCGCGCCAACGACGGCGCGTGGATCCGGGAGCACTTCTTCGGCCGCGACCCCCGGACCGCCAAGCTCGTCGAGGATCTCACCGACGAGGAGATCTGGGCGCTGCGGCGTGGCGGGCACGACTACCGGAAGATCCACGCCGCCTACAAGGCCTCACTCGAGCACACAGGCCAGCCGACGGTGATCCTCGCGCACACCATCAAGGGCTTCGGGCTCGGCCACAACTTCGAGGGCCGCAACGCCACCCACCAGATGAAGAAGCTGACGCTGGACGATCTCAAGCTCTTCCGGGACAAGCAGCAGATCCCGATCACGGACGAGGAGCTCGAGGCGGATCCGGCACTGCCCCCCTACTACAACCCGGGCCCCAACTCCCCCGAGATCCGGTACCTGCTCGAGCGTCGGTCCGAGCTCGGTGGGCACGTCCCCGAGCGGCGTCAGACCTTCACGCCCGTGACCGTGCCGGACATCGACGCGCTCGCCCCGCTGCGCAAGGGCTCGGGCAAGCAGTCGGTGGCCACCACGATGGCGCTGGTCCGGACCGTCAAGGAACTCCTGCGGGAGGAGTCGCTCAAGGAGCGGATCGTGCCGATCATCCCCGACGAGGCGCGCACCTTCGGCATGGACTCGTGGTTCCCCACCCTGAAGATCTACAACCCGCACGGCCAGAACTACACGTCCGTCGACCACGACCTGATGCTGAGCTACAAGGAGGCCAGCGCCGGGCAGATCATGCACGAGGGGATCAGCGAGGCGGGCTCGGTCGCCGAGTTCACCGCGGCCGGCACGGCCTACGCCACGCACGGCGAGCCGATGATCCCGATGTACATCTTCTACTCGATGTTCGGGTTCCAGCGGACCGGTGACGGGATCTGGGCGGCCGCCGACCAGCTCGCCCGGGGCTTCTACCTCGGCGCGACCGCTGGGCGCACCACCCTCACCGGCGAGGGGCTGCAGCACATGGACGGGCAGTCCCCGCTGCTCGCCGCCACCAACCCCGGCGTCATCTCGTACGACCCGGCCTGGGGGTTCGAACTCGCCCACATCATGCGGGCCGGGATCGAGCGCATGTACGGGCCGGGGGCCGCACACGAGACGGAGACGGACGGGATCGACCGCAACGTCTCGTACTACATCACCCTGTACAACGAGCCGGTCCCCCAGCCGCCCGAGCCCGAGGACCTCGACGCCGACGCGCTGCTGCGGGGCCTGTACCGCTTCCGCGGCGCGCCCTCGGGCACCCATCGGGCGTCGATCCTCGCGTCCGGCGTGGCGATGTACGCGGCGGTCGAGGCCCAGCGGGTGCTGGCGGAGAAGTGGGACGTCGCGGCGGACCTGTGGTCGGCGACCTCGTGGACCGAGCTCGCCCGGGACGGCTTCGAATGCGAACGGCACGAACTCCGGCACCCCGACCAGCAACCGCGGACGCCGTTCGTCACGGCCGCCCTGGAGGCCAGCACCGGACCGAAGGTGGCCGTGAGCGACTTCCAGAAGGCGGTCCCGGAACAGATCCGCGGGTGGGTGCCGGGCGACTACACCGTCCTCGGCTGCGACGGCTTCGGCTTCTCCGACACCCGCACGGCCGCGCGGCGGTTCTTCAACACCGACACCGAGTCGATCATCGTGGCCGTCCTGGCCGGACTCGCCCGCGAGGGTTCGATCGAGCGGACCACGGTGCTCGAGGCCGCCCGCCTGTACAAGATCGACGACGTCATGGCGGCGCCGGAATCCACCACCGACCCCGGAGTGGCGTGATCGGACCGGTGGAAAGCGGGACGGAGCCGTCCGGCGGGTCGCCCGGTCGCCGACGGTCGGCGACCGGGGCGCCCGCGGACGACCGTCCGGTCTCGGACGCGCTCCTCAAGCGGATCACGCGGTACTCGGGCACGCTGTCGACGGACGCGGTCCGCGCGCTCGAGGTGGAGCTGCCGTTCTTCGCCGAACTCTCCGCCGACCAGCGGGCGGAGATCCAGCTGATCATCCAGAGCGCTGTCCGCGACTTCGTCACCTGGATGCGCAATCCGGAGGCCCAGCACACGGATACGATCGCCGGGTTCAAGCTGCTGCCCAAGGGGCTCGGGCAGGGGTTGTCGCTGCAGCAGACCGTGCAGTTGGTGCGGTCGACGCTCGAGTACTTCGAGCTCGTCATGCCCCGCATCACCCACAACGAGCGTCAACGCGGCCTGATGATCGCCGCCGTCCTCAAGTTCGGTCGCGAGCTCGGGTTCACGGCGGCCTCGGTGTACGCGGCCGCCGCCGAGAACCGTGGCGCCTGGGACACCCGGATGGAGGCGATGATCGTCGACGCCGTCGTCCGCGGGGACCGCCACGCCGATCTCACCTCGGGGGCCTCCGCGCTGAACTGGGATCCGACGACCCCGGCCACGGTGATCGTGGGGTCCCCGCGCACCGAGCTCGGCCTCGCCGCGGTCCCGGCCGTGCACAACGCGGCGGTCTCATCCGGCCGGCACGCGCTGGCGGTGGTCCAGGGCGCCCGCCTCGTCGTCATCCTCTCCGGTCGGCTCGAGTCCCCGGGGGAGATCCCGCCCGCGGTGCTCGACGCCTTCGCAGCGGACGCCTCCGTCGTCCTGGGCCACACCGTGGACTCGCTCGTCGAGGCCCCGGAGAGCGCCGCCGAGGCGCTCTCCGGGGCCACAGCCGTGAACGGCTGGCCGGGAGCGCCCCGCCCCGTCTCCGCGAACGATCTCCTGCCCGAGCGGGTCCTCGGCGGCGACCGGGGTGCGGCCGGCTTGTTGGTCGAGCGGATCGTCACCCCGCTCCGGGGCGCGGACCCGTCCCTGGAGGAGACCCTGCGGGCCTATCTGGACTCCGGGGGGCACGTCGAGGCGTGCGCCCGCGAGTTGTACGTCCATCCCAATACGGTGCGGTACCGACTCAAGAGAGTCGCTCAGATAACCGGGTACGATCCCCTTGACGCGAGAGACGGTTTTGTCCTCAGAATCGCCCTGGTCCTCGGGAAGTTCGCCGAACGCTCCTCCCAGGAAACGTAAATTGTCACACGCGTCACACCGTGTAACGAAATCCATTCGGCGACAGATGGACGGCTAGCCAACTCGGCTTTTGTGGGAACCCTACAAAATCCGGCGTGAGTTTCTGGCTTCGAGAACATCTACCGAAGCGGCCCCGGGAGTGTTGTCTGATACTCGTGCTTTGCCTTACCTCCCCCGGACAAGGGTCCCAGAAAGCCGGCATGCTCGCGCCGTGGCTCGAGCTCCCCGGCGCCTCGGCCCGTCTCGAGGACTGGTCCGCGGCCAGCGGACTGGATCTCGAGCGCCTCGGCACCACCGCGACCCTGCAGGAGATCACCGACACGGCGGTGACGCAGCCACTCGTCGTGGCCTCCGCACTGCTCGGTGCCGCCGAACTCCGACGGCGCGGCCAGATCCCGTCGGACACGGTGGTCGCCGGCCACTCCATCGGCGAGCTCGCAGCACTGGCGGTCGCCGGCGTGATCTCGGAGCCCGACGCGCTGCGCCTGGCCGCCGCGCGTGGTGCCGCCATGTCGCGGGCGTGCGCCGCCAGGCCCACCGGGATGATCGCGGTCCTCGGTGGCCTCGAAGCCGACGTCCTGCTCGCCCTGGACGGTGCCGGGCTCGTGCCCGCCAACCGCAACGGCGCCGGACAGATCGTCGCCGCCGGACCGCTGGAGGCCTGCGACGCGCTCGAGCAGAACCCGCCCGGCCGCGCCCGGCTCCGGCGCCTCGAGGTGGCCGGCGCGTTCCACACCTCGCACATGGAGCCCGCGGTCGAGGAGTTCCGCCCGCTCGCGGACTCCGTGGACGTCAACGACCCGGAGCTGACCCTGCTGTCCAACGCGGACGGAAACGTGGTCACCTCCGGACGGGACGCGCTGGACCGCGTCGTCTCGCAGATCACCCATCCCGTCCGGTGGGACCTGTGCACCCAGACCATGCTCAAGCTCGGCGTGGACGCCTTTGTCGAGCTCCCGCCGTCCGGAGCCCTCGTCGGCCTGGCCAAGCGCATGATGCGCGAGGTCGACCGGCACGGCATCACCACCCCCGAGGACCTCGAGACCGCCATGGTCTCGGTCCCCTCACTCAGCGGCGCGTAGAGCCGTCCCCACCCATGGCCGCCGGGCCCACCGGCGGCCGTGTCATGACCGGAACCCCGCGTCCGAGAAGGACACGGCCACAGAAGGAACAGGAAGGAACACGCATGGCGCGCACCGAGGCCGAGATCATCACGGGACTCGCAGAGATCGTCGAGGAGGTCACCGGGATCGAGCCCTCCGAGGTCACCCCGGAGAAGTCGTTCGTCGACGACCTCGACATCGATTCGCTCTCCATGGTGGAGATCGCCGTCCAGACCGAGGACCGCTACGGGGTGGAGATCCCCGACGAGGACCTCGCCAAGTTGCGTACCGTGCAGGATGCGGTCGACTACATTCAGAAGATCGACAAGAGCTGACGACCCGCTCCGCGTGACGGGCGGGGACGCGACACCAGGGCTCACGGTGCGGTCGGTGCACCACGAGCCCGCGTCCTCCCCCGAATGCGGGGCGACAGCCGCACGACCTCCCGCCCGTGGTGGGAGTACCAGGCGGGGCGCACGGCCCGGGACGGGGGTCCCGGTCCGGCGCGTACCGCGCCACAGCCAGTCCGGGGGTCCATCAGACCGCACCGTCCTCACACGGACGAGCGGCACGGAAAGGACTGCACTGCAATGACCATCACCACCACCGTGGACCAGAACACCCAGATCGACCCGCGTGACCCCGTCGCGCGACTCGAGAACCTCTTCGACCCGGCGTCCCTGGAGTTCCTCACCGAGCCCGACGCGTCGGGTGCCCTCGCGGCCCGCGGGCAGATTGACGGCGTGCCCACCGTCGCGTACGCCACGGACGCCACCGTCATGGGTGGCGCCATGGGCCTCGACGGCTGCCGCCACATCGTCCACGCGATCGACGTCGCTATCGAACAGGACGTGCCCGTCGTGGGTGTCTGGCACTCGGGGGGCGCGCGCCTCGCCGAGGGCGTCGAGGCGCTCCACGCCGTGGGCACCGTCTTCGAGGCCATGGTCCGCGCCTCGGGCCGGGTCCCCCAGATCTCCGTGGTGCTCGGCCCCGCCGCCGGCGGAGCCGCCTACGGCCCGGCGCTCACGGACGTCGTGATCATGGCCCCGACGGGCAAGATCTTCGTCACCGGCCCCGACGTCGTCCGCTCCGTGACCGGAGAACACGTCGACATGGAGGGACTGGGCGGCCAGGAGGCGCACCACCGCAAGTCGGGCGTCTGCCACATCGCCGCCGACGACGAGCGCGACGCGCTGAACCGGGCCCGCCGTCTCGTCACCCTGCTGTCCGCGCAGGGCGACTTCGACACCGGGGCAGTCGAAGCCGATCAGACCGATCTCGCAGGCCTGCTCCCCGACTCGCCCAGGCGGGCGTACGACGTCCGCCCGCTCGTGCACGGGATCCTCGACTCCTGCGAGCTGGACGGCAGCAGCACCTTCGAGGAACTCCAGGCCAAGTGGGCACCGAGCATCGTGGTCGGTTTCGGCCGGATGGCCGGCCGGACCGTGGGCGTGATCGCCAACAACCCGCTGCGGCTCGGCGGCTGCCTCAATTCCGAGTCGGCCGAGAAGGCCTCACGCTTCGTGCGGCTCTGCGACGCCTTCGGCGTCCCGCTCCTCGTCGTCGTCGACGTCCCCGGCTACCTCCCCGGGGTGTCGCAGGAATGGGAGGGCGTGGTCCGCCGCGGCGCCAAGCTGCTGCACGCGTTCGCCGAGGCCTCGGTCGCCCGCGTCACGCTGGTGACCCGCAAGATCTACGGCGGCGCCTACATCGCGATGAACTCGCGCGCACTGGGTGCCTCCGCGGTGTTCGCGTGGCCGGACGCCGAGGTCGCCGTCATGGGGGCCAAGGCCGCCGTCGGCATCCTGCACAAGCGCACTCTCGCCGCCGCGCCCGAGGACGAGCGCGAGGCCCTGCACGACCGACTGGCCGACGAGCACGCCGCGATCGCCGGCGGCGTGGGCCGGGCGGTGTCCATCGGTGTGGTGGACGAGGTCATCGAGCCCACCGACACCCGTCGTCGACTGGTGGGCGCGCTGGACGGCGCCGCGCACGCGCGGGGCGATCACAAGAACATCCCCCTGTAGGCCCTGACACGAGTAGAGCCCGCACCCTCGCGAGGGTGCGGGCTCTACTCGTGGTGATCCGGGAGCGGGCGGGCCTCCGCTCAGCCGACGCGGGAGAGCCAGGTGACCTCGGCGGCGGCGGGGTGCCCGCGCAGCGGCTCGAGTGCCCGGTCCCACGCGGTACCCAGCTCGTCCTCCATGGCGGAGTGGAAGGCTGCCGGCCCGGCGGACATGAGATGGCGCAGGCGGTTCTCCGCCACCACCACGTCGCCGCTGGCGCCGGTCTGGCCACGCCACATGCCGAGCTCGGGGGTGTGCGAGAAGCGTTCGCCGTCGACGAGTTCGCTCGGGTCCTCGGTGACCTCGAAGGCCAACATGGACCACTTGCCCAGCGAGTCGGCCAGACGTGCGCCGGTACCGACCGGACCGATCCAGTCGACGATCGCCTTACGGGCGCCCGGCTGGGCCGGCTGGTCCTCCCAGCGCATAGCAGAGGTCGCGTCGAGTGTGCTCGCGAGAGCCCACTCGACGTGAGGGCACAACGCGGTCGGCGCGGCATGGATGAACACCACGCCGGTCGTCGTGTCCGCGAAATTATTCAGATCAGACATCGTTTCACTCCCGAATCACTGAGGGACGTCTTCCCCAACGACCTCATGCATTCGTGTGAACGATGGTTCCTATGTGGTTGTTGAATACCACTGTGCCTCAAGTGATCGAACTACACCAGTGACACTTCTGGATTCTCAGCAAAGCTACAGCAGGGGCGTTCCGCCGATGCGCGGCCGCACCGGCGTGTCGCCAGGCTGTGAGTTGCGGGGACGCGCGGGCGGTCAGCCGCCCAGCGCGTCGTCCTCGCGCATCCGGCGGGTGGCGGCGTCCACGACCGCGTCGGACAGGGCCGGCCACAGCGGCTTGGCCCAGTCGCCGAAGTCGCGGTCCGTGAGCACCACCAGGGCCGTGTCGATCTCCGGCTCGACCCACAGCAGCGTCCCCGACTGACCGAAGTGGCCGAAGGTCGCGGGCGAATTGTGCTGGCCGGTCCAGTGCGGATGCTTGGCGTCGCGCAACTCCATCCCCAGGCCCCACGGGCACGGCTTGTGCATCCCGTAGCCGGGCACGATGCCGTCGAGCCCGCGGAACTGCTCGGTCACGGCCTCGGCCACCGTCTCGGCGGACAGCAGCCGCGGGGCGACCAGCTCCCCCGCGAACACCGCGAGATCCGCCAGGCTGCCCGACGCGCCGTGGCCGGCCGATCCCTCGAGCACGATCGAGTCCAGCCCCAGCGGCACACAGACGGCCTCGTGCAGGTAGTCGGGGAACGGGATCCCGGTCGCGTCCGCGATGTGGTCGGCCAGTACCTCGAACCCGGCCGACGAGTAGATGCGCCTCTCCCCGGGCGCGGCGCGGACCTTGTCGCGGTCCGCGAAGTCCAACCCCGAGGCGTGCGCGAGCAGGTGGCGGACGGTCGAGCCCTCCGGCCCGGCCGGCTCGTCGAGGGAGATCGCCTCCTCCTCGACCGCGATCAGCGCGGCCACCGCGACGATCGGCTTGGTCACCGAGGCCAACCGGTACACGCGGTGGTCGTCGCCGCGCGTGGAGACCACACCGCCGGGTCCGACGACCGCGGCCGAGACGTTGTCCACCGGCCAGTCGTCGACGCCGGCGAGCGCCGCGTCGATCCTCTGCTGGTCGAACTGCTCGGACATCGGTTTCCTCCCCGGATCCAGACCTCGCACGGCGGGCCCCGGTGCGTACGTCCAGTCTCCCAGACCACCGGACCGCCCGCGCCCGGCCCGGACGATCCCGGGATGGGCGGCGACACCACAGGGCACAATGGCCCGCATGAACTCCCCCGTCTCCGGTCACCGCGCCTTCATTCCGTCGGTCCGCGATCGCCTCACGCGGGGCGCCATGACCGCCGCCGGTTCCGTGCCCTCTACCGCGATCCGGCTGGCGGCCGGCACGCCGACCGTGGTCGACGGGCAGCGACTCGACCCCCATTTCCAACTGGGCCTGCGGATGATCGGGCTCCTGTCGGAGGGCGAGTACGAGGACATGACGGTCGCCCGGGCGAGGACCGCGCTCGAGCGGTCCTCGTTCCACGTCGCCGGCACCCCGGTTCAGCTCGCCTCGGTGCGGGACGTGGTACTGCCTCTCGGCGACGACGCCGCGTCGGCCGATCTGAACGCGCGGTGGTACCGCCCGGACGACGACGAGGAGCTGCCCGTCCTGATCTACTTCCACGGTGGCGGCTGGGTGCTCGGCAGCATCGACTCCCACGACTCCACCTGCCGATACCTCGCTCGCACGGGCGGGCTCAACGTGCTCAGCGTCGACTACCGCATGGCGCCCGAACACCTCTTCCCGACCGCCGTGGACGACGCGCTGGCGGCGTTCCGCTACGTGCGCGACCACGCCCGGACGCTCGGCGTCGACCCGAACCGCATCGCGGTCGGGGGCGACAGCGCGGGCGGCAACCTCGCGGCCGTGGTGTGTCAGCAGACCCGGGGCGCGGGCGAGCGGTCCCCCGACTTCCAGCTGCTCTTCGTCCCCGCCACCGACATGTCGGCCCGGACCCGCTCCTACGAGCTGTTCAAAGAGGGGTTCTACCTCACCGCCGACACCATGGGCTGGTACGAGCGCACCTACATCCGGTCGGACGAGGACCGCCTCGACCCGCGTGCCTCGCCCCTGCTCGCCGAGGACCTCTCCGGCCTGCCGCCCGCGCACGTGGCGACCGCCGGCTTCGACCCGTTGCGCGACGAGGGCGAGGCGTACGCCCGGAGGATGGCCGACGCCGGCGTCACCGTCTCGCTGCGCCGCCATCCGGCCATGGTCCACCCGTTCGTCAACGCAGTGGGCGCCGCACCCCTCGCCCGGGCCGCACTGTCCGAGGCGGTCGGGGCGCTGCGCATGGGCCTGGCCTATTGAGCCCGGGGAATCAGCTGAACAACACCACGCCGTAGGCGGCGAACACGACCAGGTGGACGGCGCCGTGCGTCGCCGTGACCTTCCGCGCGGAGAACGTCGCCACGGAGAGCACCATGGTGACGGCGAGGAGGAGCAGGTTCGCGGGCGACTCGGCGAGGACCACCGTCTGCCCCGTCATCATCCCGATGACCAGCACGACCGGGATCGTCAGCCCGACCGTGGAGACCAGCGCGCCGTGACAGAGATTGCTCACCCGCTGGACCTCGCCGCCGAGCGCGGCGCGGACCGCGGTGAGCGACTCCGGCAGGAACACGATCATCGCGATGAGCACCCCGGCCAGCGCGACGGGGGCGCCGAGGCGGCCCAGTCCGTCGTCGAGCAGGGCCGCCATGTCGTGCGAGAGCAGCACGATCGGCAGCACCGTGACCACGAGTAGCGCCAACCGCGTGAGGACCTCGCCCCGGTGCTCGCGGAGCACCCCGCCGATCCGCGCCGACCGGCCGTCATCGTCCCTCGTGGGGGCGGCCGCGACCAGTCGCTCATCGACCTCACGGAAGTCGTCTGCCTGCGCGCCCATCTGCCGGAACAGGAAGAACGCGTACACCGCGAGGGTCAGCACGATGACGGGGATCTCCTGGCCGACCGTGTACGAGCCGGCCTCACCGATCAGCGCGGGGAGGCCGAACGCGAGCGCGGCGAGGACGATCAGCATCGACAGGTAGGCCGAGGTACCGGTCCGGTTGTGCCGTAGATCCCCGTGGCGGAGACCGCCCACCAGCAGTGCCAGGCCGATGACCAGGTTCATGATGATCATCGATACCGCCATCACCGAGTCGCGGGCGATGGTGGCGTTCTCCCCCGGCCCGAGCATCACGGCGGCGATGAGGATCACCTCGATCAGCACGATCGACAGCGTCAGCACCAGGGACCCGTACGGATCCCCGAGGCGGCGTGCGAGTGCCTCGGCCTGCTTCAGCACGCCGAACGCGCACACGATGATCACACCGACGATGACGGCCAGGGCGAGCACCAGCACCGGCCACGGCACGGACGGTTCGAGCAGCGGACCGAGGAGCAGGAGGGCGCCGAAGGCTCCCCAGCCGAGGGCGATACGAGCGATGTCGGCCGGCTCGACGAACCGGCTCGGCGCATCGTGAGACATGGATGATCTTCTCCGGTCCGGGGTCGTCCCCGGCGAGGAAGAGGCAGCCGGGCCGTCCCGACCGGCACGCGGATCCCGCGCGCGTCCACTCACTCTAGCCGAGACGCGCGACCGACCCGATGGTCGCTCTACGTCGCGGGGAGCTCCAGCTCGGCCAGGTCACCGCGCTGCGCGTCGTCGAGGTCGATCTCCCAGCGCAGGGCCCCGTCGTCCTCGTCGAGTTCGAGCTCGTCCAGCACTCCTCCCGGATGCTGGTCGAGGGCCTGCCGGATGGCATCGGCCGCGGACACGGTGACCGCGTGCGCCTCGCGGACGTCGTCGTCGTCTCCTTCTCGCTCGTCCTCGCGCACGGCGCCGTCGGCCGAGATCTCCAGCTCGACCTGCTCGTCGCCCACCACCAGGTCGATGTCGAAGGTCTCTCCGTCATCGCGGTCGACGTCCACGACGATCGCGCCCGGGTAGGCGTCCAGCGCAGCATCGATCGCGGCGAACACCGGATCCTCCTGTGCCTGCGGATCCACCGCGTCGGCGGAGGTGGTGTCGTCCTGCGCCGTCGCGGTGTCGTCGGCGGGCGCGGGGCCGCCCTCCGAGGTGACGGCCTGGGTGACCGTCTCCCCGCCGGCGCCCCCGCCGTCACCGGAGCAGGCGGCCAGCAGAAGTGCGGAAGCGAGGACGGCTCCGGCCGCCAGCGGTGTCGAGGATCTCATGGGCAGCTCTCCCTGGGGACCGGGCCGTGGACCCTACTCGGATCCGTAGCGTTTGGCGTACCTGGTGGGCGACAGTCCGAAATGGTCACTGAACGCCCTCCTGAACGAGTTGACGTGACTGTATCCGACCCGATGGGCGACCGCGTCTATCGCGCTGGTCGACCGGAGGAGAAAGGCGGCGGCCTCCATCCTGTTCCGCAACCGCCACTGCTGCATCGTCATACCTGTCTCGGCGAGAAATGCCCGCTGCAACGTCCGTGTGGTCGTGTGCACGGACGCCGAGAGCTGCTCGACGGTGCGGGCGTCCCCGGGGTTGAATCTCAAGGTCTCGCAGACGGCCCCGGCCGCGACGCCGGTGGGTGCGGGCAGTGCCGTGGAGAGCACGGGGCCGTGCTCGATCAGTGCGAGTATCTGCCGAGCAATGTCCGCCGGGGGCTGGATCACGCTCGAACGGGACACCATATACGCCAGCATCAGCGTCCGGAGGTCTCGGCCCACGGTGATCAGCATCGTCTCCGCCAGCGTCGTCGCGATGTCGTCCGCGTCGAACCCGAGGGGCACGGTCACCGAGTTCTCCCGCACGGTGAACGAGTGGCTCGCCCCGGCGGGGATCCAAATCGCGTGGCCTGTGACGAGGGACCATTCCTCATCCCGGACCACCAGGTCCGCCTCCCCGCGCACTTGCCACAACAACATGTTGAGGTGCTCTTCACACCGGTCCCGCACCGTGACCGGGGGGATCCACGTCCGCGAAGACATCGGCAGTCCTCCGCTCCGGAGGCGTCGGGATCCGCGCCTGCTTGTCGTGTTCTGTTGAACTCTGGTCGGGATCAGTTTACCCATTGAGGCTAGGCTCCCCTAACCTGGTGCAGCCGGGGCTGCCACCCGCGCCCCTCACCGCCCGCGAGGCGATCGGATCCAGGAAAGGCGACCATGACCAACACCATCCCCGGAAGCAGGATGTGGCGCGCGCTTCCCGCCGCCCTGCTGGCGGGCGCGATCGCGCTCACCGGATGCTCGACATCCGCTGACGGCACCGACGGGGGGACGGTGGAGAACCCGCTGCCGCCTGCCGAGGGCACGACGCAGTACCCGTTGACCCTGGACACCTGGGCCGGCGAGACGACGCTGGACGAGCGCCCCGAGCGCATCGCCGTCATCGGCTTCAACCCCAACCTCGACGCGCTCGCGGCTCTGGACGTGACACCCGTGTACGCGCTGACGGAGGAGCCGTGGTCGTGGCGAGACCCGGAGTGGGTCTCCGACATCGAGCACGTGGACACCGCCACGCGCAAGGACGACATCAACTTCGAGGCGATCGCCGCGTCGGACCCCGACCTCATCGTGGCGACCGACTTCATCAATGACGAGACCCAGTTCGACCGCCTGTCGACGATCGCGCCCGTGCTCGACCGGGCCGAGGTGATCCACGGCGACAAGAGGGACTGGCGCGACTCCCAGCGTGCGGTCGGGGAAGCCCTCGACCTCGGCCATGCCGCGGAGGACGCGATCAGCGAGACGGAAGAGGCCGTCCGTGACATCGCCGAGGCGCACCCGGAGTTCGACGGCAAGACCATCACGATCGGGCAGGACTACGGCCCCGAGTTCGGGCTGTCCTATTACACGGTCACCGACGGGACAGCCGAGAACCTGATGACCGACCTCGGGTTCGAGCCGAATCCGCTGGCCGAGAATTTTGTCGACGACGACGTGGTGTCCGATGAGAACCAGAAACTCCTGGACGCGGATGTGCTCGTGATGATCTACGGAGATGAGGAGATCCGTGAGGCCAGAGAATCAAATGCACTGTTCCGGTCCGTGCCTGCCGTGGCGGAGGACCGCTACGTCTCGCTGAGTGCCGTGGACGGCGATCCCACCGGCCTCGCCCTGGCGGACGGTCGACGGGTCGATGGTGCGCAGGCCACCTGGGTCCTGCGACGCGGCCAGAGCGTGGAGAGCATCCCCTGGGCGCTCGATGTGGTGGCGGACGAATGGCTGTCCACGGTCGAACTCCCATAATCAGGCCGCGCGCCGGAACCCGGGACCGCGCCCCGTCGGTTCGCGGTCACCATCACCGGACGCAGGGACTGGTCCTGATCTCGGCGGCGTTGGTCTGCGCCGCCGTCCTGAGCCTGACTACCGGGTCGAATCAGCTCCCGCTCGACCAACTGTGGGACGGGCTCCGGGCGCGGGACGACACCGAGGCCTCGATCATCATCTGGTCTCTCCGGCTCCCCCGGACCGTTGTCGGCGTGCTGGTCGGCGCGGCCTTCGGGGTCGCGGGCGCGCTCATCCAGGCACTGACCCGCAACCCATTGGCGGACCCGGGGATCCTGGGGGTCAACGCCGGCGCAGCGTTCGCGGTGACCCTGGGGGCCGGGATCGTCGGCGTCTCCGGCATCGGCGGATACGTCTGGTTCGCGTTCCTCGGCGCCGCCGTGACCACCGTGCTCGTCTATGTGATCGGGTCGGCGGGAGGAGGCCGGGCCTCGCCCGTCGCGCTGGTACTGGCGGGGGTAGCCCTCGGCGCGGTACTGGGCGGCTTCGCCACGTTCCTCACCCTGATCGACCCGGACACGTTCGAGTCGGTCCGCAACTGGAGCCTCGGCTCGATCGCCCGGGCGGACCCGGCCGACACGCTGACCGTGGCGCCGTTCATCATCGCCGGACTCGTGATCGCGCTCGCGCTCACCGGCACGCTCAACGCCCTCGCTCTGGGTGAGGACTTCGCGGCGTCCCTGGGCACCCGGGTGCACCTCACCAGGGTGCTGGGGATCCTCGCCGTCACGCTGCTCGCCGGCGGAGCGACGGCCCTGACGGGTGGCATCGGTTTCGTGGGACTGATGGTGCCGCATATCGTGCGGTGGTTCACCGGGCCGGACCAACGCTGGATCATCCTGTACTCGGCACTGGCCGCCCCCGTTCTGGTGCTGGCGGCGGACGTCGTGGGCAGGGTGATCGCCCGGCCCGGCGAGATCGAGGTGGGCCTGGTCACGGCGGTGATCGGCGCTCCGGTGCTGATCGCCCTGCTGCGACGCCGGAAAGCGAGTGGCTTGTGACCGCGACCGAGCGGGACACCCCGCAGCCCTCCGCCGAGCGTCCGGACCTCGACTTCGGGTACGCCACCCGCACCCTCCGGCTCCGCGGCGTCTCGGGCCGTATCGGCGTTCGTCTCCTGACGGTCTCGGCGATGCTCGTCGCCCTCGCCCTGGGGCTGGCGGTCGTCTCGCTCACCGTCGGCGACTACCCCCTGACGATCGGCCAGGTACTGCGGGTTCTCGGCGGTGGCGGCGAGAGTTTCCACCGGATCATCGCTCTGGAGTGGCGACTTCCGATCGCCGTCGCCGCGGTCGCCTTCGGCGCCCTCCTCGGGATCGGAGGAGCGATCTTCCAGTCCCTGACGCGCAACCCGCTCGGCTCCCCTGACGTGATCGGCTTCGACGCCGGCTCCTACACCGCGGTGGTGGTGACCATCCTGGTCGTCGGATCCGGCAACTACTGGTCGATCGCCTCGGCAGCGATCCTCGGTGGGCTCCTCACCGCCGCGGTGGTCTACGTGCTGGCCTATCGACAGGGCGTCCAGGGGTTCCGACTCATCATCGTCGGGATCGGGGTCTCGGCGATGCTCGGCTCGGTCAACGCCTACCTGATCACCAGGGCCGATATCGACGACGCGATGACGGTCGGATTCTGGGGGGCGGGCTCCCTCTCGCGCGTGACATGGATCAGCATGCTCCCCTCGTTACTGGTCGGTGGTGTCATCGTGGCCGCCGCCCTCGCGCTGTCCCCGAGCCTGAGGAGGCTGGAATCGGGCGACGATTCCGCGATCACCCTGGGCACGCGGGTGGGGCGGGACAGACTGGCACTGCTGGTGGTGGGCGTGGCGACCTCGGCTCTCGTCACCGCGGCCGCGGGCCCCATCGGCTTCATCGCACTGGTGTCCCCGCAACTGGCGCGGCGGCTGACCCGCTCGCCGGGGGTGAGCCTGCTCGCTGCCGCGGGCATGGGGGCCGCAATGCTGGCCTGCGCGCATCTGATGTCGCTCCTGATCGCCCAGGCATACCGCCCCGTCCCGGTGGGACTGATCACGGTCTGCCTCGGCGGCCTCTACCTGATCTGGCTGCTCATCCACGAATCCCGCAAGTCCGCCGGTCCCGCCTGACCGCCCGACGACACGACCCGAAGGAACATCGCTCCCATGAACCGGACCCCGCGCGACCCCACGCGACTCGTCGTCGACGACGTCTCCGTCGGGTACGACAAGCGACTGATCTCCGAGGGACTCAGCATCGACATCCCCGACCGGTCCTTCACGGCGATCATCGGGCCCAACGGCTGCGGCAAGTCCACCCTCCTGCGCGCCCTGGCCCGGATCCTGAGCCCCTCGTCGGGTCAGGTTCTGCTCGACGGCAGGGCGATCACCTCGTACAAGACCAAGGAGGTGGCCCGCGAGATAGGGCTCCTGCCCCAGTCCTCACTCGCCCCCGACGGCATCCGCGTCGCGGACCTGGTCTCCCGTGGCCGCGCTCCGTACCAGAGCCTCATGCAACAGTGGCGCCCCACGGACGAGGAGGCCGTCGCCTCGGCCCTGGAGGCGACCCGCCTGACCGACCTCTCCGGCCACCTGGTCGACGAGTTGTCCGGCGGGCAGCGCCAGCGCGTCTGGGTGGCGACACTCCTCGCGCAGGACACCCCGATCATGCTGCTCGACGAACCGACGACCTTCCTCGACATCGCCCACCAGTACGAGCTGATGGAGCTCTTCCGCGATTTCCACGAGGACGGCAGGTCCCTGGTGGCGGTGCTCCATGATCTCGGTCAGGCCGCGCGGTACGCCGACCACCTCGTGGTGATGCGGGACGGCCGGGTGGTGGCGACAGGACCCCCGCACGAGATCATCACGGCACAGCTCATCGAAGACGTCTTCGGTCTCCGTTGCCTCGTGGTCCCCGACCCCGTCACCGGCACCCCGTCGGTCGTACCGCTCGATCCACGCGCCGCTCCACCTGTCCCCGTGGAGCCCGTCGACCTCGTCGCGGACCGCAATGGCCGTGACCCCCACGACAGGAGGACCATCCATGACCAGGCGTGAACGCTCCGCATTCACCGGCCCGAACCGCACCGGCGAACAGCGCCTGAGCTTCCAGCCCAAGCTCGTGCGACGCGACCTGACCGTCGCGCGCGTCGAGGACATCACGCCCCGGTACCGGCGGATCGTCCTGACGGGTGAGGTGCTGGCCGAGGGATACCCCTTTGTCCGCTTCGCGTGCAATGACCACGTCAAGGCGTACTTTCCCGACCCCCGGACGGGTCACATCGTCGCCTATCACGAGACCGGGTTCGACGAGTGGATCCTCGACGAGGTGGAGGGAGAGCCGTTCCGCCGGGATTACACACCACGTGCCTGGGACGCCGCGGCGCGTGAGCTGACCCTCGACTTCGTCATCCACGAACACGGGATCGCGGCAGCCTGGGCGCGGGCGGCGGAGCCCGGTGACCAGCTGGTGGTGATGGGCCCCCGCGCGAACTGGCTCCTCCCGGAGAACTACTCCCACTACTGGGGCATCGGGGACGAGACCGCTCTCCCCGCGATCTCGCGACTCATCGAGGAGGCCCCTGCCGGAGCGCACGTCACGGCCATGATCGAGATCGCCGATGCGCGCGAGGAACAGGCCCTCGAGCCCGCCCCCGGGGTCACGCTGGACCTGATCTGGGTACACCGTGACTCCGTACCGGCCGACGAGGAGCCGGGCCGCGCCCTCCTGGAGACGGTGCGGCATGCTCCGGCCCCCGGGAACGCGGACGATCTGTTCGTGTTCGCGGCCGGCGAGACCACAGCGATGAAGTCGATCCGAGACCACCTTCGGCGCGACCTCGGTCTGCCCAAGAGGCAGGTCGCGGTGGACGGCTACTGGAAGCGCGGTATCGCCGACCACGACCACCACACGAACGACTTCGACGACGGGTGAGCGACCGCGGCGGACCGGAGTCACCGGCGCGTCCGCACAGGCAGACGACACAGCGGTGGGGCCAGCGGGGCTTGAACCCGCGACCAGCGGATTATGAGTCCGCGGCTCTGACCAACTGAGCTATGGCCCCGCCGCACGAGCCGGGAACGTCACCGACTCGTGCTGCGCAATCCTAGCAAGGCTCACGTGCGGCCCTCGGGCAACCAGACCTCCCGCACGGCGGCGAGACCGTCGTCGACCACCGACGGCGGGTCGTCCCAGACCCGCACACGCCGGTCCGGCACCTCGTAGGCGGGAAAGCCGGGCTCACCCTCGGTCACGAATCCCACCCAGGACTCGTGCATCGCGTCCACCAGGCCGTGCGGCGCGGGCGCGCCCAGGTAGCGCTCGACGTTCTCCGCCCCCGGGACGCCCCAGAAGAACGGGAGATCAGCGCAGTGCACGGGGCCGCTCCCACCGTCCCAACTGAAGTCGTAGACCCACGTCGGAGCTCTCACGGCCGCACGCCTCTCCGCCGCCCTGGTGACCGTGGAGTGGATTGTCGCGGCGTCGATCACCGCGCCGACACTGCGCCGGACCGACCGTCGACTCGACTGCCTGGCCAGCGCGCGCAGTCCCGCCCGGGGGATGTCCTGGGACATCGCGATCATCGTCGCGCCCGGCAGCAGCGCGGGCCCGGGCAGGCTCCTCGCGATGGTCTCGAACTCGGTGGCGGTCGATCCGATCAACAGCGGCACCTGTGCGCCGTCGCCGACGGCAACCGACTCCAGCACCGGCACCGGTAGAAGATCCCCACCGATGACCGGCCGGAACGGCAGCGTGAGCTGATTGTCCCGCCGGAGACGCCGGTGGAACTCGTCGACGGCGCCACGGCCCCCCTGCGCGAGAGATTCCGCGGTCACCCCCTTCGGGGCCGGGATATCCGCCCCCCGCAGGGCTGCCGGTGAGGCCGCGATCGCCCGCTGGAACAGTCCTCCGACGTGCGGCGAGCCAAGCAGAGCCAGAACCGCGCCACCTCCCGCGGACTGGCCCGAGATCGTGACCCGGCGCGGGTCTCCGCCGAACACGGCGATCTCGTCGCGTACCCATTCCAGGGCGGCGATCCAGTCGAGTACACCGCGATTGTCCGGTGCGTCGGGGAAGGACGTGAAGCCCTCCACTCCGAGCCGGTACCCCACCGAGACCACGACGATCCCCCGCCGCGCGAAGGTCGCGCCGTCGAACCACGGCTGGTGGGAGGACCCGGACTCCCACCCCCCGCCGTGGAACCACACCAGCACCGGGTGGTCGCGACCGACGTCCGGCGCCCAGACGTCGACGTGCAGGATGTCCGTGCCGGCCACGATCGGCTCCGGGATCGCCGGGTCGGGGTCGAAGCGGAGCCGCTGCGCGGTGGCCGCGGGGCGCGTGGCGTCCCGGGTTCCCGGCCACGGCTCCCGCGGCCGGGGGGCGGCAAAGCGTAGGTCGCCGACCGGGTCCTCGGCGTACGGGATCCCCAGGAAGCGCACTGCTCCCCCGAGGTCGGTGCCATGCAGGCGTCCGGTGGACAGTGCCACCTCGGGTCGTGTCATGCGGTCAGGCTAGCGACGGCCGCTGAGAGTTCCCTTGGTCGTCGATGCCACCACGGTCGACGCTGCTAGCAAGGAGGGATGAGCACAGACCGCGAACAGATCACCGAACGGCTGGCCGACGTGGCCACGGCACTCGACACCCGCGACTGGACCGCACTCGGTGCACTGTTCACCGAGTCCGCGGTCGCATACGGAGCGTCGGGGCGGGACGAGATCGTCTCACGCGTGCGCGACCACCTCGGGGGCTGCGGCCCGTCCCAGCACCTGTTGGGCAACCACCGCGTCGAACTCGCGGTGGACGGTGACGACGACCTCGCCCGCAGCCGCACCTACGCCCGCGTGATGCATGTCGGCGCGGGTGACCTCGCCGAGCTGATCTACGAGTGCTACGGCGAGTACACCGACACGTGGACCCGTACGCCTGAAGGGTGGCGCATCCGGTCTCGGGAATTCCACGTCGGCTTCGACCGGGGCGACAGGCGGGTGCTCCGTCCGGAGTAGCCGGCGACGACCACGCGGGCCATCAGTCGTCCTGCGCCTGTAGTACGACGGCCGCCACCTGAACGCGATTGACGCACCCGAGCTTGTCGAACACCCGTGCAATGGTCGCTTTGACCGTACTCACGCTGACGTATCTGCGCGCGGCGATCTCCGAGTTGGACAGCCCCTCCGCGACCAGCTCTGCGACAGTGCGCTCGAGGTCACTGAGCGGCTCGAGCCTCTCTCTCGCGGCTATCCCCCTTCTCGCCCGAGCCGTGTACGCGTCGACGACGGTGTCGGTGACCGGGTCGGACCACGTCCGTGGCCCTGCTCGCCGGTGCCGTCCTGACCGCCCTGTGGCAACTGATCCGCGCGGCGACCGGAGACGGCATCTCGGCCCTGACCTTCCACCCGAGCGGGACCCTGTTCCTCGGATACGTGCTCGCGCTGGCAGCCTGGCTGCTGCTCACCGATAACTGACCGGCTTGCCGGGCAACCACGCACCGCCACACGAGAAAGCAGGTCAGGAACGCGCTGTTCCTGACCTGCTCTTGTTGCTCCCCCAACTGGATTCGAACCAGTAACCCCTCGATTAACAGTCGAGTGCTCTGCCGTTGAGCTATGGGGGACCACACGGGCACCGACGCGTGCGTCGGATACCGAGGACTCACCTTAACGGGCGCACACACCCGGATCAAATCGACAACTCACGCGATGTCCGGGGTCGCACCGACCGCCTGCTCAAGCAGCCCGCGCCGGTATTCCTCCAGCGCAACCAGGTCGCCGAACAGCGCGGAATACCCTTCCGGGTCCTGCGACGGGCTCATGCGCTGCACCTTGGATTTGAGATCGGCGATCTGACCCGAGACCCACACCTCCTGCAGCCGGGCGAGCACGCCGGAGATGTACCGCGGAAGCGCCTCCTCGGCCACCCTGAGGGTCTCGACGGCGAGGGCCCCGACCAGCCGGGACAGTCCCTCGTCCCTGATGCCCGCGGAGATCTCCGTCACCCAGTTGGGTCCGCTCTTGCCGGACGCGCACCCGCCGGCCGCCGCCAGCGCCTCGGCGATCGCCGAGTAGGCGGGGTGGGTGTAGCACTCCTCCGGCAGGGAGTCGAAGAGCGGCCCGGCCAGCCCGGGGTACTGCAGTGCGGCCTTGATGGCCTCGCGCTGCGGCCACAGCGACGGGTCGGCCTGCGAGGGCAGGGGGATGCCCGTCGGCCCCTCCGGTTGTTGCTGCCCGTTCGCCTGAGCCGCCTCGTCGTCGTATCCCCGGCCGCCGCGCTCGGCGCGGTCACGTCCGGGCCGGGGCCCCCGACCGGGCCCGCCCGGACCACGCCGGCGCGGGCCGGCAGACCGTGCACGTCCGGCCGCCCTGCGCGCCTCCTCCCGGACTCGTCGCAGCACGGTCGCGGGGTCGTCCCAGCCCACCCAGCCGGCGAGCTGTCGCGCGTACTCGTCCCGGAGCGTCGAATCGCGGATCCCCGCCACGACCGGCACGGACCGTCGCAGGGCCTCCACCCGCCCCTCGGCGTGGTCGAGATCGTATTCCTCGAGCATCGAGCGGATCGCGAACTCGAACATCGGCACGCGCGTGGAGACCAGGTCCCGCACCGCCGCGTCACCCTTGCTCTGCCGCAGGTCGCACGGGTCCTGGCCCGCGGGTGCGACCGCGACGAAGGTCCGCCCGGAGAACTGCTGATCCCCCGAGAACGCCCGCATCGCGGCCTTCTTCCCGGCCTCGTCCCCGTCGAAGGTGTAGACGATCTCCCCGCGGAAGTAGTTGTCGTCCAGCATCAGCCGGCGCAGAGTGGCGAGGTGGTCCTCGCCGAACGCGGTGCCGCACGCCGCCACCGCGGTGGTGACCCCGGCCGCGTGCATGGCCATGACGTCCGTGTACCCCTCGACCACCACGGCCCGGCGCTGCGAGGCGATGTCCCGCTTGGCCAGGTCGAGCCCGAACAGCACCTGCGACTTCTTGTACAGCAGCGTCTCGGGGGTGTTCATGTACTTGCCCAGCTTGTCGTCGTCGAACAACTTGCGGGCACCGAAGCCGATCACCTCACCGGCGAGGTTGCGGATCGGCCAGAGCAGGCGCCGGTGGAACCTGTCGATGAGCGAGCCGCGCGAGGAGGTCTTGGACAGTCCGGCCGCCTCGAGTTCGCGAGCCTCGAAGCCCTGCTTCATGAGGTGCTTGCTCATGGTGTCCCAGCCGGCCGGGGCGAAGCCGCAGCCGAACCGCTCGGCCTGCGCCATGTCAAACCCGCGCTCGAGCAGGAACTGCCGGGCCGGTTCTGCCTCGGGGTCCTGCATGAAGCGCTCGGCGTAGAACTTCTGGGCCGCCGAGTTGGCCTGCGCCAGCCGCGAGCGGGTGCCGCGATCGCGCTGGATCACCTGCCCCCCGCCCTCGTAGGAGATGCGGTAGCCGATCCTGTCCGCGAGCTGCTCGACCGCCTCGACGAACCCGATGTGCTCCATCTTCATGAGGAACGCGAACACGTCCCCGCCCTCGCCGGTGGAGAAGCAGTGGAAGTACCCGTGCTGGGGTCTCACGTGAAACGAGGGGGTCTTCTCGTCCTTGAACGGCGACAGCCCCTTCATCGAGTCGGCGCCACCGGGTTTGAGCGCGACGTACTCGCCCACGACCTCCTCGATACGTGTCCGTTCGCGGATCGCGGCGATGTCCTGCTCCGGAATCCGCCCTGCCATGCCGTCCAGAGTAACCGCCGCGGACGGAGGCTGGTGTCCGCCCGTTGCCGGGCCGATACGCTGGGCCCATGATCGTCGCCCCGCCCGCTCCCGACGTCCTCCCCCGCCCCCGGGGCCGCACCGCACTGGCTGCCGTCCTCGTCGCGGTGCTGCTCACGGGCCTCGGCGCCCTCGGGCTGCCGTCCGCCTCGGCCGAACCGCCGTCCCGGCTGCAGCAGCAGGTCACCGACCCCGTCGGCGCGCTGGGCGGCGACACCGCCGAGGTGGAGCAGCGGCTCGACGAACTGCGCTCCACCGACCAGGTCCAACTCTGGGTGTCGTTCGTCGACAGCTTCGACGGGATGCCCGCCCAGCAGTGGGCACAGGAGACCGCGCGCATGTCCGACCTCGGCGCCTCCGACGCACTGTTGGTGGTGGCGGTCGGTGACGACGGGTACTGGTTCGAATACGACGACCAGCGCACCGTGCAGCAGATCGCCGACGAGGACATCGAGCCCCGGCTCGCGGTCGGCGACTGGAGCGGCGCCGTGATCGGGGCCGCGGACGGGCTCGAGAGCAGCGGCTCCGGATCCGGGCCCTCGTTCTGGGTGGTCCTGGCGGTCATCGTGGGCATCGCGGCGGTGGTCGCGGTGGTCCTGGTGGTCAGCCGCAAGCGGCGCGAGGATCGCACCGCCAAGCAGGCCGCATCCGCGCGGGACATCCCCGGCGACGACACCGCCCGGATGTCGCAGCTGTCGATCGACGTGCTCGACGCCCGCGCGCGGGACGGTCTGACCGACGCGGACCAGTCCGTCGAGGCCTCGACGGCCGCGCTCGCCACGGCGACCGGCGAGTTCGGCGAGATGCGCACCCGCCCGTTCCGCGACGCGCTCGACACCGCGCGGCAGGAGGTGGACGGCGCCCATTCGCTGATCCAGCGCCTGGACGACGACATCCCCGAGACCCCGTCGCAACGCCGCGCCATGCTGCTCGAGGTGGCGGCGCGCGCCGAACGTGCCGAGCGCGGGCTGGCGGACCAGTCCGAGGCGTTCGCCGAGATGCGGGATCTGCTGATCAACGGGGCCGCCTCCGTCGACACGCTCACCCGCCGTGCCGTCACCCTGCGCGCCCGGCTCCCGGAGGCCGAGCAGGCCATGGCGGACCTCAGATCCCGCTTCCCCGCCACGGTGCTCTCCTCGATCGACGACAACCTGTCCATCGCCTCCGAACTCCTCGATGCCGCCGAGTCCGAGACCGCCCGCGCCCGCGAGGCGCTGGACCGACCCGTGGGTCAGCAGGCCCAGGCGGTCGACGCCATCACCGCCGCGGAGCGCGAGCTGTCCCACGCGGAGAAGCTGGTCGACGGCGTGGACCACGCCGCCGAGGACATCGCCACCGCCCGCCGGGACCTCGACGACCTGGTCGAGGAGGTGGAGGACGAACTATCGACGGCCGCCCGGCTGCTGGGCTCCGTCGACGTCAGCGACTCGACCAGCACGACGCTCACCGAGACGGCGAACGCGGCACGCTCCGCGGTGGACGAGGCCAAGCAGCGCGGCGAATCCGATCCACTGGGCACGTTCTCCCGGCTGGTGGATGTCGACCGCGACCTCGACGAGGCGCTCGCCGCCGCGGGGCACGAGGCGGACGCCGCCGGTCGCGCCCGCGCGGCACGCAAGGCGGCCCTCACGCGGGCCCGCGGCGCCGTCCGGGAAGCCGACACCTTCATCAGCAGCCGCTCGTACGTGATCGGACAGACCGCCCGGACCCGGCTCGCCGCCGCCAAGGACGCCCTCGCGAGCGCGGAGGCCACGGCCGGGCCCGCCGCCTTCCCGACCGCCGACCGTGCACTGTCGCTGGCCCGCGAGGCCCTGCGCCTGGCGCAGAGTGACGCCAACCGGCCGCAATACCCGGGAGGCGGGTACGGCGGCGGTCGCCGTGGCGGCTACCGGCGCCGACGCGGCTCGAGCACCGGCGCCATGGTCGGCGGCATGGTCGCCGGCGCACTGATCCAGGGCATGCTCCGCGGTGGCGGTCGGGGCGGCGGCTTCGGTGGCGGAATGGGCGGTGGTTTCGGCGGAGGCGGCTTCGGCGGAGGCGGCTTCGGTGGCGGAGGCGCCGGCGGGCGGTTCTGAGGCGAAGACCGCCCGGGATCCCCGGCCGCGCAGCTAGCCTCTGCAGTCATGACCCGTCGGCGCAGGGCCCTCATCGCGGCGGCCGCGGTGATCATCCTCCTCGCGGCGGCTGTGGTCACGGCGGCCGCCTGGTATCGGCCGATGCTGCTCACCGGGACCGGATACGCGGCACACAACGCCTGCGCGCTCCACTTCCTCGTCGGCCGCGAGGACTACGCATCCGACCTGCCACCCAATCCCCTCGTCCCCGTTCTCCGGACCACGGTCGACGAGGGCGACGGGACCGCGACCGCCTCGGTCCTGGGCATCGCCTTCCGACAGACCGCCCACCTGTCCGGCCACGGGTGCGCCCTCGGCGACCGCGCCGCGGGCCCCCGCGACGGTGCGCCTCCCCCGCCGTCGCCGGCGGAGAACCCGCGGGGCGTCCGCCTGCCCGAGGCGGCCGACGCCCCGGCCGAGGTCTCGGACGCACTCGAGGCCGCGGCGGCGTATGAGGGCACGCGCGGCCTCGTCGTCGTCCGGGACGGTGAGCTGGCGGGTGAGTGGTACGCCGACGGGTTCGGCCCCGACACCCGGCAGTTGGGCTGGTCCATGGCCAAGAGCGTGGCCGCCACGTTGGTGGGTCGCGCGCAGGTCGAGTTCCCGGACGCCGAGCTCGACCCGGCCGCCACCGCGCTACGCCCCGAGTGGACCGACGAGCGCTCGGAGATCTCCCTGGACGACCTGCTGCGCATGACCTCGGGCCTGGAGTGGGACGAGGAATACGACCTGGGTACGCCGATCACGCAGATGCTCTTCACCGAACCCGATATGGCCGCGTTCGCCGCCGGCCAGCCGCTGGCACACCCGCCGGGCACGCACCGTCAGTACTCGTCGGGCAGCAGCAACATCGTGTGCGACCTGCTCCACGAGCGCACCGGACTCGGTCCCGAGATCGCGGGCACCCTGCTCTTCGACGAGCTCGGGATGGACAGTGCGGTGCTCGAGGCCGACGCCGGTGGCGGATCCGTGTGCAGCTCCTACCTGTGGGCCACTCCCCGCGACTGGGCGAAGTTCGGGCAGTTCGCGCTCGATGACGGGATGGTCGACGGAGCGCGATTGCTACCCGAGGGCTGGATGGACTACGCCACCGAGGTCGTCCCCGCGGCGGGCGAGCCCGAACCGTACGGGGCGCACTGGTGGGTCAACGACCCGGGCGACGGCGGCGCCCCGCGCTACCCTGATCTGCCCGCCGACGCGTACTGGGCCTCGGGCCACGACGGCCAGTACACGGTGGTGGTGCCGTCGGCCGATCTCGTGGTGGTGCGGACAGGCTTCTCCCCCGGGGGCACGCTCGACTCACTCGGGGTCGATGAGCTGGTCGCCCGGATCGCCGGCACCGTCTCCTGACCGATTCGCCGCATAGGGGCCCGCCGGGTTATGCACTCTCGCGGCCGACCACATGCCGCTTAGGGTCCGCACGGTCGACCTCGCGGCCGCACAACCTCCTGGGCGGGCCGATTTGCCGCATAGGGTCCGCTGGAACGGGCGCGGGCAGGCGGCCCAGCGGCGGCCGAGCGGCGGCTCAGCCCCAGGCGGCCTGGAGCCCGGCGCTCGCGCGGTCGATCCGCTCCAGCCGGCTCTCCGTGTACAACGCCACCTGGTCGACGATCACGCGCATCCGGGCGGCATCGTCCGGAGCGGAGTCCCACAGGCGACGCAGCGCGGCGTCGAGTCCCGCCGGAGCCGAGTGCACCAGATACTCGGCGACGCGATGGATCCGGTCACGCTGCCGTTCCTGACGGACGCGGTGGCCCGGGTCGCTCATCACATACCGGACGGCCATGGTCTTGAGCATGACCACCTCGGCCTCCACCCGGCCCGGCACCTCCAGGTCCGCGCTGAACCGGCCGTGCGGGACCGCGCCGTGCACCTCCCGAGTGGAATGGATCGCCGGCATGACGAACCGCCCCACCAGCTCACTGGTGAGGGATTTGAGCGCGACCAGCCCACCGAAGGTGTCCTCGAACGGCTGCACCGCGCGCACCACCTCGAGACGGGCGAGTCGCTCGGCGGCAGCGCGGAGCTCGGCCGCGTCCGGCCCGCGGAACTCTCCCGCACCCAGATCGGCGAGCGCCTCCACCTCGGACGGGTCCGAGAGCGAACGCAGGTCCAGCCGGCCGGCGACGATCGCGTCCTCCACGTCGTGGACCGAGTACGCCACATCGTCGGAGAAGTCCATGATCTGCGCCTCGAGGCAACGCCGGTCGCCGGGCGCTCCCTGCCGGACCCACCGCAGGGTGTCGGCGTCCTCGTCATAGGCCCCGAACTTGCTCGTCCCGGCGCGGGGCAGCCACGGGTATTTGGTGGCGGCGTCCAGGGCCGCACGCGTGAGGTTGAGGCCCATCCCCCGCCCCTCGGCGTCGACCACCTTGGGCTCCAGACGCGAGAGGATCCGCACGGTCTGCGCGTTGCCCTCGTAGCCCCCGAACCCGCGGGCCACCTCGTCGAGCGCCCGCTCACCGTTGTGCCCGTACGGCGGGTGCCCGATGTCGTGACTGAGCCCGGCGAGATCCGCCAGATCCGGGTCGGAGCCGAGGCCGGCGGCGATGCTGCGCGAGATCTGCGCCACCTCGAGCGAATGGGTGAGTCGGGTCCGCGGGGTGTCCCCGTCGCCGGGCCCCACCACCTGGGTCTTGTCCGCCAACCGGCGTAGCGCCGCCGAGTGCAGGACCCGGGCCCGGTCCCGCTCGAAGGGACTGCGCTCGCTCGCCGTCGTCGTCGTCACCTCACCGGCGGGGCCTTCCGGGACCCGACGCTCGCTCGCGGCCCGGTCATACGCGAAGCCGGTCATCCGGGAAAATCCACGTCGGTGCCCGCGATGCGGTGGTACTGGTACCAGAGGACCGCCCCCGTCTCGCGGATGATGCTCATGATCTGATTCTCCCTTGTCCACACGGCGGGCCCCTCCCTCGTCGGGGACGTGCGCGCGTCGAGCCCGGCGTCGCTGGCCATCATCTGCGACCGGTACGAGTGGGTCGGGTCACTGACCAGGACGACCGACTGCCCGCGCTGGTCCTTGACCGTCATCGCCACGGCCTCGAGGCTGCCCACGGTGTTGGTGCCGGTCTCGACCGCCAGGATCGACTCGGGCGGGACACCCAGCTGCGTCAGGTAGGACCGCCCGGATCCGGCCTCTGTGTAGAGGTCCCCGGGCTGATTGCCGCCGACGGTGATGACCTGCGGGGCCACGCCCTCCTCGAACAGCGTCGCCGCGTGGTTGAGCCGCGCCTGGAACACCGGGGTCGGGATGCCGTTGTACTGCGCGGCTCCCAGGACCACGATCGCGTCCGCCGGGGCGCGATCATCCGCCCGGGCCACATACCACACGCGGAACGCGATGAAGCCCGGGATCAGCAGGCACAACAGCAGGGCGATCACCACGAGCCAGCCGAGGACCCGGGACACCACGCGCATCGGGGAGCGGGATCTTCTCACTGGGCCAGTGTGCCAGGACCGCGGATCAGCAGCCCAGGAGCCGCTGCGCCAGGTACCCCTCCACCTGGTCGATCGCGACCCGCTCCTGAGACATGGTGTCGCGCTCACGGATGGTCACGGCCTGGTCCTCCAGCGTGTCGAAGTCCACGGTGATGCAGAACGGCGTCCCGATCTCGTCGTGGCGCCGGTACCGACGGCCGATGGCCTGGGCGTCGTCGAAGTCCACGTTCCAGTTCTTGCGCAGCTGCGCGGCCAGGTCCCGCGCCTTGGGCGAGAGGTCGGCGTTGCGCGACAGCGGCAGGACGGCGGCCTTGAACGGCGCGAGCCGGCGATCGAGGGCCAGCACCGTGCGGGTGTCGACGCCGCCCTTGGCGTTGGGGGCCTCGTCCTCGGTGTACGCGTCGACGAGGAAGGCCATGAGCGACCGGGTGAGGCCGAAGCTGGGCTCGACCACGTACGGGATGTACTTCTCGCCCGAGGCCTGGTCGAAGTACTGCAGGTCCTCGCCCGAGTGTGTCTGGTGTTGGGTGAGGTCGTAATCGGTGCGGTTGGCGATGCCCATGAGCTCGCCCCACTCGCTGCCGGCGAACCCGAAGCGGTACTCGAAGTCGATGGTGCGGTCCGAGTAGTGGGCCCGCTCGTCGTCCGGGACGTCGAAGCGCCGCAGGTTGCCCGGGTCGATGCCCAAGTCCACGAACCAGTCCCAACAGTCCTCGACCCAGCGGTCGAACCACGCGACCGCCTCGTCGGGCTTGGTGAAGAACTCGATCTCCATCTGCTCGAACTCGCGGGTGCGGAAGATGAAGTTGCCGGGCGTGATCTCGTTGCGGAACGCCTTACCGATCTGACCGATGCCGAACGGTGGCTTACGCCGGGCGGTGGTCATGACGTTCTTGTAGTTGACGAAGATGCCCTGCGCGGTCTCCGGGCGCAGGTAGTGCAGGCCCGTCTCGTTGTCGACCGGGCCGAGGAAGGTCTTCACCAGGCCCGAGAACAGCTGCGGATCGGTCCACTTGCCCCTGGTTCCGCAGTTCGGGCAGGCGATCTCCCCCATCGGGGCGTCGTCCGGCGAGTCCAGCTTCTTCTTGGTCGCGTACGCCTCCTGCAAGTGATCCTGGCGCAGCCGCGTGTGGCAGGACAGGCATTCGACGAGGGGGTCGGTGAAGGTCTCGACGTGCCCGGAGGCCTCCCACACCTGACGCGGCAGGATGATCGACGAGTCCAGCCCCACGACGTCCTCGCGGCCGGTGACGAAGGTCCGCCACCACTGGCGCTTGATGTTGTCCTTGAGCTCCACGCCAAGCGGGCCGTAATCCCAGGCCGAACGGGTGCCACCGTAGATCTCGCCACTCTGGTACACCAGGCCCCGGCGCTTGCAGAGGTTGACGACGGTGTCGATGACGGACGCGTTGGAAGCCACGCTGGGGTTCTCCCTTGGTGAGTCGGAACGGCGGTGCGGGTAACGGCTCCCAGGGTATCCGGTGCGCCCCGCACGTCTGGGATACTGGGGGTCCCTACCCTCGACGGCGCCGTCGCGCGGCGCGCGGAAGGTGCACCGATGACATCTGGACACGAGGCGGCGGCCGGAGCCGGGGCGGAGACGGCGACAGCGGCGGAGCACGTGGCCTGCCTCCACGAGCACGGCACCGATGTCGCCCCCGTCCCGCTCCCGCCCGACGCCGTGCTGGCCGCGGCCGGCGAGCTCCTCCGGGCCCTGTCCGCGCCGCTGCGCATCGGGATCGTGCTGCAGCTGCGGGAGGGTCCGCGGTGCGTCCACGAGCTCGTCGACGCACTCGGCGTGACCCAGCCGCTGGTCAGTCAGCACCTCCGCGTCCTCAAGGCCTCGCACGTCGTGTCGGCACGGCGTCGGGGGCGGGAGATCCACTACGAACTGATCGACGACCACCTCCTGCGTATCGTCGAGGCCGCGGTGGGCCATGCCCGAGAGGAGTGATCGACGGTGACGACGACGAAGGGGTCGATCGGGGTCCGCTCGACGCGTCAACGCAGTGCGATCACCGCGCTGCTCGACGAGTCCAAGGGCTTCCGCTCCGCCCAGGACCTGCACGCCGAGCTCCGGGAGCGCGGCGACACCATCGGCCTCACGACCGTCTACCGCACCCTGCAGTCCATGTCCGACGCCGGGGCCGTGGACGTGCTGCGTACCGACTCGGGTGAGCTGATCTTCCGCAAGTGCTCCGACTCCAGCCACCATCACCTGGTGTGCCGCGACTGCGGGTACACGGTCGAGGTCGTGGAGCCCGGCATGGAGGAATGGGCGCAGCGCGCGGCCGGCGCCCACGGGTTCAGCCAGGTCACCCACTCGATCGAGCTGTTCGGCCTGTGCGCGGACTGCGCCGCGCGCGACACCTCCCGCTGACGGGGCGCTCAGGCGCCCGCCACGCCCCCGAAGCGGCGGTCACGCCGGGCATAGTCGAGGCACGCCGCCCACAGGTCGCGGCGGTCGAAGTCGGGGAAGAGCGTGTCCTGGAAGACGAACTCGGCGTAGGCGCTCTGCCACAGCAGGAAATTGGAGGTGCGCAGCTCGCCCGACGGGCGCAGGAACAGGTCGACGTCCGGCATGTCCGGCTCGTCGAGGAACTCGATGAACCGCTCCTCCGTCAGCTCGTCGGCGGACGCCTCGCCGGCCGCCACGCGGCGCGCGAACTCCCGGGCCGCGTCGACGATCTCGGCCCTCCCGCCGTAGTTGACGCACATCGCCAGGGTCATCACCGTGTTGTCGCGGGTCAGCTCCTCGGCCTCCTCGAGCTCGGAGATGACCGATCCCCACAGCCGGGGCCGGCGGCCGGCCCAGCGGACCCGGACGCCGAGTTCGTGCATCTCGTCGCGGCGACGGCGCAACACATCCCGGTTGAAGCCCATGAGGAAACGCACCTCGTCGGGGCTGCGCTTCCAGTTCTCGGTGGAGAACGCGTACGCCGAGAGGTACGGGACCCCCATCTCGATGCACCCCTGCACCACGTCCATGAGCACGGCCTCGCCCTGCTTGTGGCCCTCGGTGCGCGCCAGACCTCGCTCCTGCGCCCACCGACCGTTGCCGTCCATGACCAGTGCCACGTGCCGGGGGACGAACTCGGCGGGGATCTCCGGCGGCGTCGCCCCGGACGGGTGCGGGGTGGGCGGCCTCACCGTCGGTGCTGCGGCGCCCCTGCGGGGGTCGGTGCGCTTACGAAATCTGGGCAGACCGGGCACGGGGCTCCTCTGGTCGGTGGGCTGGGCCGGCCTCGCCGCGGTCGACGAGGGGGAGGCTGCGCAGGTCGCGTTCGAGGTGCCACTGCAGGTGCGCCGCGGCGATCCCGGAGGCCTGGCGGGCGACGGCCGGCGAGGAGACGGCGACGGCGTCCCACTCCCCGGCGCGAAGAGCCGACAGGTGCTCGACCACCCCGGGCGAGAGCATCGCGCACCCCTGCGGGCGGCAGTGCACGCACACGGTTCCACCGGAGGGCACGTGGAACGCCCGCTGCGCACCCGCGACCCCGCAGAGCACGCAGCAGTCCAGGACGGGCTCCCAGCCGGAGGCGGCCATGGCGCGCAGGAGGAAGGCGTCGGCGACCAGACCCGGTTCACGGCGTCGTTCCGCCAGGGACCGCAGGGCCCCGACGGCCAGGCCGAGCAGCCTCGGGGTCGGCGCCCCCTCCTCGCCCGCGAGCCGTTCCGCGGTCTCGAGGACCACGCAGCCGGAGGTGTAGCTCGGGTAATCCGACACGAGCGGCCGGGCGAGCGAATCGATGCTGGTGGCCTGCCGGACGGTCCCCAGGCCGTTGCGCCCGCGTCCCGGGGCGACCTGCACCCGGACCACCGCGAACGACTCCAGGCTCGCGCCCATGCGGGAGCGCGTGCGCCGGACGGCGCGCGCCACCGCCCGGACGAGGCCGTGGTGTTCCGTGAGCAGGGTGACGATCCGGTCGGCCTCACCGAGGTCGTAGGTGCGCACGACGAGGGCGGCGTCGGTGAACGGGTGCATCAGCGCCCTCCTCCCTGCTCCGGCCCGACAGCGTCATCCTGGTGCCTTGCGTCCCCATCGTCTCACCCGCGACGGCGGGCGCACCCCCGCAGCGCCGGTCAGAAACCGAGACGGCCGAGGGATTTGGGGTCGCGCTGCCACTCCTTGAGGACCTTGACGTGCAGGTCCAGGTACACCCGGGTGCCCAGGAGTTCCTCGATGCCCGCACGGGCACGCGTCCCGACCTCCCGCATGCGGGAGCCGCCCGTGCCCAGGACGATCGCCTTCTGGCTCTGCCGCTCCACGTAGACGGTCGCGTGGACGTCCACCATGTCCTGTCGGCCCTCGTGCGGCAGGACCTCCTCGATCGTCACCGCGATCGAGTGCGGGAGCTCGTCGCGGACGCCCTCGAGCGCGGCCTCACGGATCAGCTCGGACATGCGGGACTCGTCGGACTCCTCCGTCACCATGTCCTCCGGGTAGAAGCGCGGCCCCTCGGGGAGGAGGGAGGCGATCACGTCGGCCACCACGTCCACCTGCTCCCCCGCGGTCGCGGAGACCGGGACCACCTCGCAGTCCGTGCCCAGGAACTCCGAGACGGCGACGAGCTGCTCCACCACCTTCTGCTTGGACACGGCATCGATCTTGGTGACGATGCCCACCAGCGGTGTGGTCGGGCAGAGACTGCGGACCTGGTCGAGGATCCACCGGTCGCCGGGCCCGATCCGCTCCCCGGCCGGGAAGCACATGCCGATGAGGTCGACCTCCGTGTACGTGTCCTCCACGAGCGCGTTGAGCCGCTCCCCCAGCAGCGTCCGTGGCCGGTGGAGCCCCGGGGTGTCCACCAGGATGATCTGGGAGTCGGGCCGGTGGACCAGACCGCGGATCGCGTGGCGCGTGGTCTGCGGACGCGACGAGGTGATGGCGATCTTCTCCCCCACCAGCGCGTTGGTCAGCGTGGATTTGCCGGTGTTGGGTCGACCGACAAAGCTGACGAACCCACTGCGGAACCCCTCGGGTGTGCTCATCGGATCTCCTCGTCGTCGTTCTCCGTGGCGCCGTCCCGGTCGGATCCGGCGCGGGCGGCCACCACGGTGACCACTTTGATCCTGCCCCGACGGTCGTGGCCGCCCTCGGCCCGCAGGTCGATCCCCGAGGACGTCACGTGCGCCCCGGGCAGGGGGACCCGGCCCAGCTCGAGCGCGAGCAGCCCGCCCACCGTCTCGACCTCCTCGCCGACCTCGTCGGGGAAGTCCACGTCGAACAGCTCGGCCAGCTCGTCCAGTCCGAGCCGCGCCGAGAGCCGGTACCGGCCGTCCCGGAGGTCTTCGACGGGCGCCACCTCGGTGGTGTCGTACTCGTCGACGATCTCGCCCACGATCTCCTCGAGGATGTCCTCGATCGACACCAGGCCGGCGATCCCGCCGTACTCGTCCACGAGCACCGCGAGGTGATTGTGTTCCCGCTGCATCTCGGCCAGGAGGTCGTCGATGCGTTTGGCGTCCGGCACGAACATGGCCGGACGCATGACGTCGGAGACCGCCGCGGCGCGCCCGTCCGGGTCGTCGAGCCGCGCCACCAGGTCGCGCAGGTACAGCACCCCCACCACGTCGTCGGCGTTCTCGCCGACCACCGGGATGCGCGAGTACCCGGACCGGACCGCCAGCCGGCTGGCCTGCCCGACGGTCTTGTCCACCTCGATCCACACCATCTCCGGTCGCGGCGTCATGACCTCCCGCGCGGTGGTGCCGCCCAACTCCACCACGGACTGGATCATTCGTGACTCGCCGTCCGCCACGACCCCGCGCTCGCGGGCCATGTCGACGATCTCGAGGAGTTCGATCTCGGAGGCGAACGGACCGTTGCGGAAGCCACCGCCCGGGGTGACGGCGTTGCCGACGCCGACCAGCAGCGTGGCCACCGGCCCCAGGACCGTCCCCACGATGCGCATCGGGGTCGCCGCGAACAGCGACAGCGAATAGGCGTGCTGTCGTCCGAGGGTGCGCGGGCCGACGCCGGCCACGACGTAGGTCGCCACGGTCGTGACGAGGATCGCCGTGGTCAGCGCCCAGCCGGTCGAGCCGATGACGTCGGTGAAGACCACGGTGAACAGCACGGCCGCCGCCACCAGGCACAAGGAGTGCAGCAGGACCGCGACGTTGATGTAGCGGGCCCGCCCCTCGAGCATCCTCGACAGGCGCCGGGCCCCGTAGCGGGAGTCCTTGGCCATCTCCTCGACCCGCGCCACGGAGACCGTGCTCAGTGCGGAATCCAGCGCGGCGAACAGGCCGGCGACGGGGATCAGGAGGACGGCCGCGACGGCCATCGGCAGGGTGTCGTCCACGCTCAGGAGTCCCCGGCCGGCGCGCTGTCGCGCTGGTCGTACCACTCGGCCAGGAGTTCGTTCTGCAGCCCGAACATCTCGCGCTCCTCGGCCGGCTCGGCGTGGTCGTACCCCAGCAGGTGCAGGCACCCGTGCACGGTGAGCAGGGCCAGCTCGTGCGCGAGGGGGTGCCCGGAGCTGGCGGCCTGGTCGGCGGCGAACGCCGGGCACAGCACGATGTCGCCGAGCATCGCCGGCCCCGGCTCGGGCAGGTCGGGGCGACCGCCGGGCGAGAGCTCATCCATCGGGAAGCTCATCACGTCGGTGGGTCCCGGCAGGTTCATCCATGTCACGTGCAGGTCGGCCATCGTGTCCTTGTCCACCAGGGTGATGGACAGTTCGGCGGCCGGGTGCACGTCCATCCGGCCGATCACGAAGGCGGCGACGTCGATGAGTTCGGCCTCGTCCGCCTCCACCCCCGACTCGTTGGCGACCTCGATACTCATCGGCGGCGGTGCTCCCTCTTCCTGTGATCGGACGTGTGTGTACGGCCCCGTTCGAGGCCCTCCTCATAGTGCGCGTACGCGTCCACGATGCGGGCGACCAACTCGTGCCGCACGACGTCGCGTGACGTCAGCTCGGAGAAGTGGATGTCGTCGACACCGGTGAGGATGTCGCGGACCACCTTCAACCCCGATCGCTGCCCTCCCGGCAGGTCGATCTGGGTGATGTCCCCGGTCACCACCACCTTGGAACCGAACCCCAGGCGGGTGAGGAACATCTTCATCTGCTCCGGCGTGGTGTTCTGTGCCTCGTCGAGGATGATGAAGGCGTCGTTGAGCGTGCGGCCGCGCATGTAGGCGAGCGGGGCCACCTCAATCACCCCGGCGGCCATGAGCTTGGGGATGGTCTCGGGATCCATCATGTCGTGCAGCGAATCGTACAGTGGCCGCAGGTAGGGATCGATCTTCTCGTGCAGCGACCCCGGCAGGTAGCCGAGCCGCTCCCCCGCCTCGACGGCCGGACGGGTGAGGATCAGCCTGCTGACCTCCTTGGCGCGCAGTGCGGCGACCGCCTTGGCCATGGCCAGGTACGTCTTGCCGGTGCCGGCGGGGCCGAGCCCGAAGACCACCGTGTTGGCGTCGATCGCGTCGACGTACCGCTTCTGGCCCACGGTCTTGGGCCGGATCATGCCGCCGCGCCGCGAGAGCACGTCGGTACCCAGGACCTCCTCGGGCGTGAGCGGGCCGGAGTCGGCGAGGATCTCCACCGAGCGGCGGACCGAGGCGGGCGTGATCTCCACGCCGCGCCGGGCCTGCCGAAGGAGGTCGGAGACCACGCGGGAGGCACTGTCGACCGCACCGGGGTCGCCGGAGATGGTCATGGTGCCGCCGCGCACGTGCAGGTCCGCGGCGAGCAGCTCCTCGAGGGTCCGCAGGTTGGTGTCGGCGGCGCCGAGCACCGCCATGGCCAGGTCCGGATCCAGTTGGACGGCGGTGCGCGCCTCCGCGGCGTCCGTGGTCGCGGTGTCGTCTGACGAGTTCTCTGGGGTGCTGACGTCGATCACTTCCCGGGTGACGGTGCTGACGGCTCGAGTGTAGTCGGCCGGTCCGACCATCTCGTGGTGAGAACGCCGAGAGCTGCGAGGGCGACCGTCGCCGCGGTGGAGGTCCGGAGCACCTCGGGCCCCAGGACGACGGCGCGGGCCCCGGCGTCGGTGAGGGCCTCGATCTCGGCGTCGGAGACGCCGCCCTCGGGCCCGACGACGACGACGAGGCGTGCAGCTCCGGCGGACGAGGTGACGGCGGGGCCGAACGGGACCGCGCCGTCCTCGTGCAGCACCAGTACCGCGGACCCGGCGGCGACCTCGTCGTCGACCAGCGCCACCAGGCCCGCGGTCTGCACCAGTTCGCCGATCTCGGGCTCCCACGGCCGGCGGGACTGTTTGGCGGCGGACCGGGCGGCGTTGCCCCATTTGGTGAGCCCCTTGGCGACCTTGGGGCCCGTCCAGCGGCTCACGCAGCGGTCCGCCTGCCAGGGCACGATCCGGTCGGCGCCGGCCTCGGTGGCCAGCTCCACGGCGAGCTCGGAGCGGTCGGATTTGGGCAGCGCCTGCACCACGGTCACCGCGGGCGACGGCCGGGCGACCTCGTCACGGGCGGTGACCACGGCGTCGACGCGTCCCGGCGCCGTGTGGGTGACCTCGCAGTCGGCGACCACACCACGACCGTCACCCACCCGGATGTGTTCACCCGGCCGCACTCGCAGCGCGTGGCCCGCGTGCCGTCCCTCGGAGCCGTCGAGCGCCACCGGGCCACCCACCTCGGGTACCTCGGCGGCCCGGAAGAGCGGCGGGGTCACGGGGCCGCGCGGCGGGGCTCGTGGGTCACGGCGTTCAGTGTCCCGCGACCGCGTCGCGCAGGCGGGAGAACAGGCCACCCCGACGGGCGGTGTCCTCGCTGACCACCTCGACCTCGTCGCCGTCGAGTTTGCGCATCTGCTCCACGAGCTCGCGGCGCTTGCGGTCCAACCGCTCGGGGACCACGACCTCCATGTGGACGGTGAGATCGCCCGTGCCGCCCCCGCGGACGCGGGGCATGCCGCGGCCGCTCAGCGTGACGGTGTGGCCGGGCTGCGTACCGGCGGGGATGTCGATCTCGAGGTCCTCGCCCACGACCGTCTCCACGCCCACGCTGCCGCCGAGCATCGCGTCCACGACCGGGACGCGGATGGTGCAGTGCAGGTCCTCCCCGTCGCGCACGAACACCGGGTGGGCACGCTCGTTGACCTCGATGTAGAGGTCGCCCGCGGGTCCACCGCCGGGGCCGACCTCGCCCTGGCCGGCCAGGCGGATACGCATGCCGTCGCCGACGCCGGCCGGGATGCGGGCCGAGACGGTGCGGCGCTTACGCACCCGCCCCTGCCCGGTGCAGCTGCTGCAGGGGTCGGTGATGATCTCGCCGGTCCCCGCACAGGTGGGGCACGGGCGGCTGGTCATGATGTTGCCCAGCAGGGACCGCTGGACGGACTGGATCTCCCCCTGCCCCTGGCACATCCCACAGGTGGCCGGCGGGGCGTCTTCCGCCGATCCCTTCCCGTGGCAGGTCTCACACAGGACCGCCGTGTCGACCTCGATCTCCTTGGAGACCCCGGTGGCGCACTCCTGGAGATCGAGCGTCACGCGGATGAGTGCGTCGGAGCCCGGCTGGACGCGACTGCGGGGCCCGCGGGATCCGCCGCCCGCACCGCCACCGAAGAACGCTTCGAAGACGTCGCCCAGGCCCCCGCCACCGAAGCCGCCACCTCCGGAGAAGCCTCCCCCGTAACCGCCGCCGGCGGAGTTGTCGAGCGGGTCGCCGCCCATGTCGACGACCCGGCGCTTCTCGGGATCGGTCAGCACCTCGTACACCGCGGTGATCTCGGAGAACTTCTCACGTGCCTCGTCCGACGGGTTGACATCGGGGTGCAGCTCGCGGGCGAGCTTCCGGTACGCCCGCTTGATCTCGGACTCCGAGGCTCCCCGATCGACCCCGAGGGTCCCGTAGTAGTCGCGTGACACGTGTCGCCTTTCGTCTGAATACTTTCGTGCTCCGGGAGAGGGTACGGTGCGTCAGCGGCCGACCAGGATCTCGCCCACGTAGTGGGCAACAGCAGCGACCGAGGCGATTGTTCCCGGGTAGTCCATCCGGGTGGGCCCGAGCACCCCCATCCCGCCGAGCATCTGGGCCTCGGAACCGTAGACCGACGACACCACGGAGGCGCCCCGGATCTCGGCGGCCTGGGTCTCCTCGCCGATCTGGACGGTGACCCCCGCCGGGCCCCCGACGCCCACCGACTGGGCCGCCGACAGCAGTCTGAGGATCACGACCTGCTCCTCGAGCGCCTCCAGGACCGGACGCAGGGAGCCGTCGAAGTCGGAGGCGCTGCGGGTGAGGTTGGCGGTGCCGCCCAGCACGATGCGGTCGTCGGGGTGCTCGACGAGCGTCTCCACGAGCACGGTCACACAGCGTTCCGCGGCCTCCCGGATGTCGGGGCGCGCAGACTCCGGGAGCGCGGTCAGCGCCTCGGACGCCTCGGGGAGACGCTTGTCGGCCACGGCCGCCGACAGGAGCGTGCGCAGTTCCGACAGGTGCTCCTCGGGCAGCGGTCCGGTGAGTTCGACCGTCCGCTGGTCCACGCGGCCGGTGTCCGTGATGAGCACCAGCAGCAACCGCGTGGGTGCCAGGCTCACCACCTCGAGGTGCCGCACCGTCGAGCGACCGAGTACCGGGTACTGGACCACGGCGACCTGGCGGGTGAGCTGGGAGAGCAGCCGCACCGCGCGCCGCAGCACGTCGTCCAGGTCCACCGCTCCCTCGAGGAATGCGCGGATGCCGCTGCGCTGCGCCCGGGACAGCGGGGTGATCTCCTCGATCGAGTCCACGAAGAGCCGGTAGCCCTTCTCCGTGGGGATCCGGCCCGAGCTCGTGTGCGGTTGGACGATGAAGCCCTCGGCCTCCAGCACCGCCATGTCGTTTCGGATGGTCGCGCTGGAGACCCCGAGCGCGTGGCGGTCGACGAGTGCCTTGGAGCCGACGGGCTCGTGTGAGGCGATGTAGTCGGAGACGATCGCCCGGAGGACGTCGGTCCTCCGGTCGGTGGTGCTGGCCATCGGTGTCCCCCCTCCTGGTGTCGGTACCTCCCGAGTCTAGGGCAGCTGATCAGATGAGCACGTCACGGACGACCCCGTCCGCGAGCAGGCGGCCGCGCTCGGTCAGCGCGAAGCCCGGTCCCCCCGGGTGCCCCGCGGGGCGGCGGCGCAGCAGGCCTGCTGCCACCTGCACGTCGGCCCGGTCCTTCTCCTCGGCGGTGAACGCGCTGTCGGGCAGCCCCTCGGCAAGGCGCAGACCCGTCATGATCCGTTCGAGGTGACGGTCGGCGTCGTCGAGCTCTTCCCCACCGGCGACCGGCAGGTCCCCCGCGTCACAGGCGGCCGCGTAGCGCGCCGGGTGCTTGACGTTCCACCAGCGGGTGCCGGCCACGTGCGAATGCGCGCCCGGGCCGATGCCCCACCAGTCCCCGCCACGCCAGTAGCCGAGGTTGTGTCGGCAGTGGCCGGACTCGTCGGTGGCGAAGTTGGAGACCTCGTACCAGTGGAATCCCGCGCGCGTCAGTGTGTCCGTGAGCTGCTCGTAGCGGTCGGCGAGGACGTCGTCGACCGTGCCCGGCAGCTCGCCGCGGCGGATGCGGCGTGCGAGCGCCGTGCCGTCCTCGACGATCAGGGAGTAGGCGGAGACGTGGTCCACCCCGGCGTCGATCACGGCCTCGAGCGTCCGGGCGAGGTCGTCGTCACTCTCCCCCGGCGTCCCGTAGATCACGTCGAGATTGACGTGCTCGAAGCCGGCCCGCCGGGCCTCGGCCGCCGCCTCCTGCGGGCGGCCCGGCGTGTGGGCCCTGTCGAGGACGCGCAGGACGTGCGGGGCGGTGGACTGCATCCCCAGGGAGATCCTCGTGTACCCGCCGTCGCGGAGTCGTCCGAAGAACTCGGGGGACGTGGACTCGGGGTTGCTCTCCGTGGTCACCTCGGCCCCCGGTGCGAGACCGAACGCCGAGTCGATGCGCGCGAGAAGGCCGACCAGCACGTCCGCACCGACGAGGGAAGGGGTGCCGCCGCCCACGAAGACCGTGTCCACGGTCGGTGGCGCCCCCGATCCGGCGAGGATCTCCGCGGCCCGGTCGATCTCCAGGGCGGCCGCGCGTTCCCAGTCCACCGGCGAGGTGGCCGAGCCCAGCTCCCCGGCGGTGTAGGTGTTGAAGTCGCAGTAGCCGCAGCGGGTCGAGCAGAACGGGACGTGGAGGTAGATCCCGAACGGCGCGTCCGGGTCCCGCGGGGCCAGCGAGTGTGCCGGGTCGACCCGGTGGTCGGTGCCGGCCGTCACGCCTGACCGGAGGTGTCGGCAGGCCCGGTCTCACCGCGCCCCGCGTCGCCGGTGGCGGGCGCGCCCCCCGGCCGGGCCGCGGGTGGCGACCCCGTCGGCTTGGATCCCGTCGGCTTGGATCCCGCCGGCGTGGTCGACGACTTCTTCGCGGCGGTCTTCTTGGCCGGCGCCTTCTTGGCGGGGGCCTTCGTCGCGGCCGTCTTCGTCCCCGCGGCCGTCTTCGTCCCCGCGGTCTTCTTCGCCGGCGCCTTCTTCGCGGCGGACTTCTTGGCGGGCGCCTTCTTGCGCTCCTTGTTGCGCCGCCCCACCTCCTCGGCCGTCTTTCGCTCGGCGGCCGGGGCACCACTGGACTCCCGCTCCTGCGCTGCCACGAGGAACTCGTCGAGTGCCTCCTCCACCGCGTGGGCGAGCGGCCACGGGTCGGAGACGAGGTCCTTACACGCGATGAAGCCCACGTGCAGATGGCCGTCGAGGGACATCACGGTGCAGTTGAGACCCGCCCCGTGGAACACCGGCCCCATGGGCAGCATCTTCTCGATCTTCGCTCCGAGGAAATACAGCGGGAAGTTGGGGCCGGGCACGTTGGAGATGACGAGGTTGTGCACCACCGGGTGCCGTTCCGACAGGCGCAGACGCGAGTACATGCGCACCGCGGACCCGAACACCGACGGCGCCGCGAACTGCGCCCAGTCCGTCAGGAGATTGGCGTCGAGCGCATTGGTGTGGTCCTTGGCCACGACGTTCGCGTCACGGATCGCCTCGAGCCGCTCGATCGGGTCGTCGATGTCCGTGGCGAGCGACATGAACATGCCGGACACGCGGTTGGTGCCGGGGCGCGACTCGGCGGCGTGGACGGACATCGGCACCATCGCGATGAGCGGCTTACGGGGCAGTTCCCCGAGGTCGTCGAGGTACTTGCGCAGGGCGGTCGAGCACACTGCCAGCACCACGTCGTTGACCGTGGTCCCGAATGCGTTCTTGACGCGCTTGAGCTGCTCGAGGTCGAGGCTGGTGAACGACATCGACCGGTGACCGGTGATCGTCCGGTTGAACGGGGTGCGCGGCGCGGTGAACGGCGCCGGCATGGCGAGCCCCTTGCGGGCCCGGGAGATCCACTCGGGCAGCACACCGAGCGTCCCCGGCAGGAGCGAGGCCAGCCGCCACGGGGTGGCCAGACGCGACAGCGCTCCCCCCACCGCGAGTTCCAGCGCGCCGGACCCGCCCGCCGTCTCCTTGACGAGGTCGGGATCGAGCGCCGGGTCGTCCGGGGTGAGCGTGCACAGCTGGGACATCATGTTGGCGCCCGTCACGCCGTCGACGGTCGAGTGGTGCATCTTGGCGAAGCAGGCGACGCGCCCGTCGGGCAGCCCCTCGATGAGGTACATCTGCCAGAGCGGCATGGACCGGTCGATGGGCTGGCTCGCGAGGTGCGCGCACAGCTCCGCCAGCTCCTCGTCCCCGCCCGGCGCGGGCAGCCCGACGCGGTGGAGGTGGTGGTCGATGTCGAAGTCCTCCGACTCCACCCACACCGGGTGGTCGACGTTGAGCATCGAGTCGTGCAGCTGACGCCGGAATCCGGGCATGCCGGAGACGCGCCGCTCCAACTCCGCACGGAGGGCATCGAAGGAGTACCCACCCTCCATGTTCGACGGGTCCAGCACGATGAGGCCACAGACGTGCAGGAGCTGGGCCCTGGTCTCGAAGTACAGGAAGCTGGCGTCAAGTCCACTCAAGCGCTGCATGAGCAGAGTGTACGTCCGCCACTTCGGTCACCGGGCACCTTCATCACCTTCACACGACCTCGACGAGGATCCACGCGATCACGACGAGGGCGATCAACAGAACCAACGCGAGCGTCACGCGGGACCTGGGCATCACCGGACCTCCTTCCCGGTTCCGGCGGACCGGGGGGCGACGAGCCTCCGGAACCCGCGCACGAGCAGTTCAGCGAACCTGTCGGTCCCCACCGCGACCAGCACGAACAGCGGAATCCCCATCACCATCATGATGAAGACCTGCAGAGCGAAGGGCAGGGTGACCAGCCACAGCTCCATCCTGTCCCAGAAGCCCAGGAGGCCGGTCATCGCGCGCCCTCGCCCCGGGCGCCGACCGGCTCCCCCGCGGGGGCCCCGCGTGACCCGACCACCGAGCTGTCGAGCCCGCGACGGCGGAGCACCGCGGCAGGACTCGCGTCCGCGCCCCGCAGCGCCCGGTAGGCGTCGAGGAAGTCGATCGCACCGCCTCGCGAGAGCACCTCCCGACGCATCGCCTCACCCGAGGACCGCACGAGCCCGCCGCGCTCGGCGAACCACTCGGCGGCGTCCGCGTCGAGCACCTCGGCCCAGAAGTACGAGTAGTACGCGGCCGAGTACCCGCCCGCGAAGACGTGCTGGAAGTACCGCGACCGGTACCGCGGTTCGATCCCCGGGACATCCAGGCCGGCACCGGCGAGGACCCGGGCCTCGAACGCGTCGACGTCGGTGACCGCGTCGGCCTCCTGAGGGGAGAGCGAGTGCCAGGCCAGGTCGAGCAGGGCCGCCGCGAGGTACTCGACGGTGGCCTGTCCCTCGCCGAAGCGCTCGGCCATCCGCATCCGCTCGACCAGGTCGTCGGGGATCGGCTCCCCCGTCTCCACGTGACGCGCGTACCCGGCGAGCATCTCGGGCCGGCGGGCCCACATCTCGTTGACCTGCGAGGGGAACTCGACGAAGTCGCGGGGCACAGAGGTCCCGGAGAACACCGGGAACTCCACGTCCGAGAGCAGGCCGTGCAGGGCGTGGCCGAACTCGTGGAACATCGTGGTGACCTCGTCCATCGTGAGCAGCGTGGGCTCACCGTCCGCGGGCCGGGACAGGTTCATCACGTTGACCACGACGGGGCGGGTACCGAGCAGCCGGGACTGGTCCACGAACGACGTCATCCACGCGCCGCCCCGCTTGGTGGGGCGGGCGTAGTAGTCGAGCAGCAGGAGGCCGACCCCGGAGTCGGTCTCGGCGCGCTCGTCGTCGAACACCTCGATCACGCGGACATCCGGCAGGTACCCGTGCAGGTCGTGACGCTCGCGGAACCGGAGGCCGTAGAGCTCGGACGCGGCGTGCATGACGCCGTCGCGCAGCACCCGCTCCAGTTCGAAGTAGGGGCGGACGCGGGCGTCGTCCACGTCGAAGCGGTCGGCGCGCAACCGTTCGGATTCCCGGGCCCAGTCGGCCGGGTCGAGCTCGCGGTCCTCGCCCCCGAGCAGGTCCTTGGCCTCGTTCCGGGCGTTGGTGACGGCGGCGTCGACCACGTCGAGGAGCAGACCCCGCGCCGCGTCGGGGGTCCCGGCGGTCTCCACGGCCAGGACGTGCTCGGCGTGGCAGTCCAGACCGAGCAACCCGGCCCGCTCGGCGCGGAGGCGCACGATCTCCAGGACGATCGGACTGTTGTCGTGCCCCGGGGTCGCGCCGCGCTCGAGCGAGGCGGCCATGACCCGCCGCCGCAGCCCGTCGTGATCGAGCCAGGCCGAGATCGGCTGCACCGTGGGCAGGCCGAGCGGGATGAGCCAGCCGTCGCGGCCCGCCTGGCGCGCGGTGGCGGCGAGCGAGGCCCGGGTCGCGGCGGGCAGTCCCTCGAGCTCGGCCTCGTCGGTGACCGGGACTGCCAGCTCCGCGGTGGAGGCGAGCAGATTCTCGCCGAAGGCCGTGGTGAGCTCGGCCAGGCGGGTGTCGATCGCGGTCAGTCGCGCGCGACCGTCGGCCTCGAGTCCGGCCCCGGCGCGCAGCAGGTCGCGCCTGTGTCGCCGCACCAGGCGGGCGGTCTCGTCGTCGACGTCCAGGGCGCCCGCGTCGAGCTGCGTGGCGACGGCCTCCACCCGGGAGTACAGGACCGGGTGCGTCATCACCGCCGAGTGGTGCGCTGCCAGCAGCGGCGAGACCACCCGGTCGACGTCGAGCCGGGCCGGGGTCGCGTCGGGACCGAGCAGTCCGTAGAACGTCGAGAGCGCCCGATCGAGGGCCTGCCCCGACCGTTCGAAGGCGATCACGGTGTTCTCGACCGTCGGGTCCTCGTCGAGCGAGACGATCGCCTCGATCTCGGCGGCGTGGTCGTCGATCGCGGCCCGGATCGCCGGCTCCAGGTCGGCGTCGGAGATCGCCGCGAAGTCCGGCAGCCCATAGGGCAGTGCCGAGGGGTCGAGCACGGGGTGACGGGCGGCTTCCGGCTGGTCGGTCATGCGGCCGAGTCTACGTCGCACGCATCCGTGCCCGGCCGCGGCCGGTGGCCTGCCCCGAGCCGGCAGTCCCCTACTTCTTGTCCGAGCTCGTGTCCGAGGACAGGGCAGCCACGAAGGCCTCCTGTGGCACGTCCACCCGGCCGATGGACTTCATGCGCTTCTTGCCCTCCTTCTGCTTCTCGAGCAGCTTGCGCTTGCGGCTGATGTCACCGCCGTAGCACTTGGACAGCACGTCCTTGCGGATCGCCCGGATGTTCTCGCGGGCGATGATCTTGGAGCCGATCGCCGCCTGGACCGGCACCTCGTACTGCTGGCGCGGGATGAGCTCCTTGAGCTTGACCGTCATCTTGTTGCCGTATCCCTGCGCATAGTCGCGGTGCACGATCGCCGAGAACGCGTCGACGGCCTCGCCCTGGAGCAGGATGTCCACCTTGACCAGGTCGGAGATCTGTTCGCCGGACTCCTCGTAGTCCATCGACGCGTACCCCTTGGTCCGGGACTTGAGGGAGTCGAAGAAGTCGAAGATGATCTCGCCCATCGGCATGACGTAGCGCAGCTCGACGCGCGTCTCGGACAGGTAGTCCATCCCCCGCATCTCGCCCCGCTTGGACTGGCACAGCTCCATGGTGGGCCCCACGAACTCGCTCGGCACGATGATCGTGGCCTTGACGATCGGCTCGTAGACCTCGCGGTTCTTCCCCTCGGGCCAGTACGACGGGTTGGTCACCTGATGTTCGGTGCCGTCCTCCGCCACCACGCGGTACACCACGTTCGGCGCGGTCGAGATGAGGGCGAGGTTGAACTCGCGCTCCAGTCGATCGCGGGTGATCTCCATGTGCAGCAGTCCCAGGAACCCGCAGCGGAAGCCGAACCCCAGCGCCACCGAGGTCTCCGGCTCGTAGTCCAGCGAGGCGTCGTTGAGTCGCAGCTTGTCGAGGGCGTCCCGGAGCACCGGGTAGTCGGAGCCGTCGATCGGGTACAACCCGGAGAAGACCATCGGCTTGGGCTCGGCGTAGCCGGGTAGCGGCTCCGTCGCGCCGCCCCGGGCGCTCGTCACCGTGTCGCCGACCTTGGACTGGCGGACGTCCTTGACGCCGGTGATCAGGTACCCCACCTCCCCCGGCCCGAGTCCCTTGCAGGCCTTCGGCTCGGGGGAGATGATGCCGATCTCGAGGAGTTCGTGGTTGGTGCCGGTGGCCATCATCGTGAGCTTCTGGCGCGGCGTGAGTGAGCCGTCCACCACGCGGACGTAGGTGACGACCCCGCGGTAGGTGTCGTAGACCGAGTCGAAGATCATCGCGCGGGCGGGGGCGTCGGGGTCGCCCACCGGCGCCGGGATGACCTCGCACAACTTGTCCAGCAGTTCCTCGACGCCGGCGCCCGTCTTCCCGGAGACCCGGAGGACCTCCTCGGGCTCGCAGCCGATGATGTGGGCGATCTCGTCGGCGAACCGGTCCGGGTCCGCGGCGGGCAGGTCGATCTTGTTGAGCACGGGGATGATCTCGAGATCGTTCTCCATGGCCAGGTAGAGATTGGCCAGCGTCTGCGCCTCGATTCCCTGCGCGGCGTCCACCAGGAGGATCGCGCCCTCACATGCCTCGAGCGCCCTCGAGACCTCGTACGTGAAGTCCACGTGGCCGGGGGTGTCGATCATGTGCAGCACGATCTCGTCGCCCTCGTTGGCACCGGTGGTCGGGACCCACGGGAGGCGGACGTTCTGGGCCTTGATGGTGATGCCGCGCTCACGCTCGATGTCCATGCGGTCGAGGTACTGGGCCCGCATGAGCCTGTCCTCGACCACGCCGGTCAACTGCAGCATCCGGTCGGCCAGCGTCGACTTGCCGTGGTCGATGTGCGCGATGATGCAGAAGTTCCTGATCCTGCTGGGATCGGTGAACGTCGTCTCGGCGAAGTTGGGAATCTCGATCACTCCTGGAGGCGGGCCCGGGCGTGGCTGGGTGACGGGTCCGACCGGGCGGTCACCACCATTGTCACACGGTCTGCCCTCGGACTCCCATCACGTACCGCCCCGTGGGGATCGCGTCGACCGTGCCGTCGTCGAGGAAGCGCCCGGTCGAGGCCGTCATCGCCCCGGTGTGGGCCGCCATGCGTGCGTCGTCGCCGCGGGAGTCGAAGAACACGCCGAGGTCGGTCACCGCGCCGAGCGGGAAGACCTCCTCCACGATCCCCTCGATGCCGGGCGCGTCCCCGGTCAACGCGCGCACCACCGCGTGCTGTGTGTAGCCGATGGTGGACTGCGTCTCCACCGCCACCGACGTGTGCTCCTCGAGCCAGAACTGCAGCCACTCCTCCCGGGTGAGCCGCGCGGGCCGACGCAGGAACGCGATGTTGGCCATCCCGTCACAGCGGAGACCCTCGGGCGGGAGCTCCCCCGCCGCCGTCTCGTGCTCTTCGGCCACCAGGACCTCCGACGCGGTGACGGACCAAGCCGAGACCGGGCCGAGGCCTCGCAGGGCCTCCAGCAGGTCGCCGCAGGCGGTGGCCGACGCCACCGGTACCCGCACACGCACGGCCGCACGGAAGGTGCGCGAGGTGACCCGGACGTCGATCAGGGCGCCCTCGACCTCGGCGTCGCGGACGTTGACGAGGTAGCGCGACACCCCCAGCCGGGCCAGCGGCTCCGCCACCGCCCGGGAGATCTCTGTACGGAGCTCGGCGGGTCCTGAGGGGTCGCGCCGGGGCTCGTCGTGCCACAGCACCACGAAGAGAGTGTCCATGGAGGTGACTCTATGCGCCGCTACGCTGTACGGCATGGCGATCAACTGGGCCCGGGTGGGCAGGCAGGCGTTGCGGATAGGCCGGCGCTACGGACCGACGGTGGCGCGCGAGGTGCGCCGGCGCATCGACGATCGCGGGGGCTCTCCCGCTCTCGGCCACGACTCCGCGTCGGGAGGCCGGCCCGCCACCGAGCACACGCTGCCCACCTCGAGTCGTGCGCGACAGATCGTGTACGCGCCGGACCTGGACGGCGGCGCCGACCCCGGCGAGATCGTGTGGACGTGGGTCGCGTTCGAGGAGAACGACGGGCGCGGCAAGGACCGCCCCGTCCTGGTGGTCGGCCGCGACGGGGACCGCCTCCTGGGGCTCCAGCTGTCCTCCCAGGAGAAGCGCGACGACGACAACGGCTGGCTCGGGCTCGGGAGCGGGCCGTGGGACTCGGCGGGCCGCCCCAGCTGGGTGCGACTGGACCGGGTGCTCGACGTGCCGGAGGAGGGCATCCGGCGGGAGGGCGCGATCTGCCCCCGCGCGACGTTCGACCGCGTGGCCGACCGCCTGCGGGCCGACTACGGCTGGCGCTGACCGGTCGAGCATTTTGGCCGGTGACACGGCCGCTGGTAAAGTGGGCCGTCGGTGTCCACCGGGCCACGTATCGCGTGTCCGAGCGGACGAGAGACATGAGATCGCAAGTCGGCGGGTCCGCGGAGGAATCCCGGGGTAGATCGCTGACACATGACCCGAAGGTGTGACGAGTGGCCAACATCAAGTCCCAGATCAAGCGGAACTACCAGAACGAGCGCAACCGTCTGCGCAACCAGTCGGTCAAGTCCTCGCTGCGGACGTCCATCCGGTCACTGCGCCAGGCCGCCGCGGCGGGCGACAAGGAGAAGGCCGGCGCACTGCTCGTCGCCACCTCGCGTCAGCTCGACAAGGCCGCCAGCAAGGGCGTCATCCACGCCAACCAGGCCGCCAACAAGAAGTCGGCGCTCGCCAAGTCGGTCAACAAGCTCTGACACCTCCCGGCACCGGCCCCTCGCGGGTCCTGCCGAGCCCCGCGGCGGCCACCGCCGCGACGCGGCTCCGAGAGCCCACCGCGCACCCGGGGTGCGCGGTGGGCTCTCGTCGTCCGGGGAGACCGCGGACGTCGCCCGGCCCGCGGTGGTCACCGGCGTAGCCGCCGGGGGGGCTCCTACCCTCCGGCGAGGGAGCCCACCTCCCGGACCGCCCGCTCGAGCGCGTAGAACGAGTCCTCCGCCTGTCCCTTGACCTCGCCGTTGAGACGGGCCACCACCTGTAGCGCACTGCCCAGGGTGTCGATGGTCCAGTGCCGGGTCTGCGCGGCGACCTTCTTGACCTTCCACGGCGGCAGGCCCTGCCGCGCGAGGTCCGCGGAGGGCGCGCCGCGCTGGGTGCCCACGATCATGACGGAGTGCACGGCGTCCGCCAGTGCGTCCGCGAGGACGACCTCGGGCACGCCGGTGTGCAACGCCCACTCGAGCGCCTCGATCGCCCCGGCCGTGTCCCCCGTCACCGCTCGTTCGGCCACCGTGAAGCCACTGACCCCGACCACCCCGGAGTGGTAGCGGCGGACGGCCTCCACGTCCACCTTCCCACCCGTGTCGGCGACCAGCTGACTGCACGCGGAGGCCAGTTGCCGGAGGTCCTTGCCGACGGCCTCGACCAGGACCTCGCACGCCTCCTGCGGGACACGGACGTTCAGCCCGCGGAACTCCGACCGGACGAATCCCACGATGTCGGTGTGGCGGGTGAGCTTGCCCGCCGGATGCTCTTGCGCGCCCACCTTGCGGAGTTCGGCCACGAGCGCCTTGGCCCGCCCGCCTCCGGTGTGCTGGACCACCAGGACGGTCTGCTCGGGCAGGTCCCGGGCCGAATCGAGTACCGCCGACTGCGCGTCCTTGCCCAGTTCCGCCGCGCCGGTGACCACCACGATGCGGGCCTCGCCGAACAGCGAGGGCGAGAGCAACTCGAGGAGTTGCGGGGCCGTCACGTCTGGCCCACCGAGGCGGGAGACGACGGGCGGCTCCTCCCCCGCCGGGGTGGCCGCACGGACGGCGGCCACCACTGCGGAGGTGGCCCGGGCGGCGAGGAACTCGTCCTCCCCCAGGACCAGATGCAGTGGGGCGGGGCCCGTCCCGTCCGCCATGTGCTGCTCCTCGTCTGTCCGGCCCGGGTCCGTCCGGGCGTGTCCCCGCCATCGTGCCACGCCGCTGCGACACGACCCGGGCGGCCTCTCATCCCGGGCCCGCGGGTTCCGGTCTCGGCGATCCGGGTAGCTCCGCCGCGACCCCCGAGACCAGATCCAGCCACCACAGGGACGGGGCGCAGGCCGCGGCCAGGAGCACCGCCCCGCCCTCCCACGCCGGGCCTATGGCCGCCGCCAGGGTCCCCAGCACCGTGACCACCGGCACGACCGGAGCCACCGCGATGTTCGCGGGCAACGCCCACGGCCCCGCCTCGAGCCCCGTCAGCATCAGCACGGGGAGCGTGGCCAGGTGCGCGACCACGCACACGGCGAGCACATCGGCGACCGGGCCGGGCATCCACGGTCGCCTGATCCGGTCGGCCGTGGCCCGTGCCGCCAGCACGAGCGCAGCGGTCGCGGACACCGACAGGACGAACCCCGCGCCGGTGGCCGTGCCCGGGTCGAGCACCGCCACCAGCAGCACGACGGCGGACAGCGCCGCCAGTGGCCGGCCGCTCCGCCGGGCCCCGAGCGCAGCGAGCCCGATCGCCCCCGTCCCGGCCGCGCGGAGTACCGCCGGCTCGGGGCCCACCACGGCGACGAACCCGACGAGCGCCAGCCCCGCGGCGACGATCCGACCGCGACGCCCGGCGCCGGCCGCCGCGGCAGCCATCAGCACGGCCCCGACGACGTAGGTGGTGTTGGCCCCGGACACCGCCGCCAGGTGCGCCAGCCCGGAGGCGCGGAAGTCGTCGCGGGCCTCCTGCGGTACGCCACTCTCGTCGCCCAGGACGAACGAGGGCAGCAGGCCGGTCGTCCCCCCGTCGGGAGCGCGCTGGGACACCCGCCGGAACCGCTCCCGGACCGCCGCGGGGCCCCGCCCGGTTGGCCCCGGCTCGCCGGTCACCCTCGGTGGGCTCAGCGCCCGCAGCGCCGGCGGGTCCCCGGGTGAGCGCGGGTCGAGCACCGCGACCGACGCCCGCACCCGCGTTCCCGGGGCCAGTCCGCGCCAGCCGTCCCTGGCGAGCACGACCACGTCGAGTTCCGCCCTACGCGCGGAGGGGCCCGTACCAGTCACCTCGACCCGGACCGGCAGCATCACGCCGCCTCCGCGCATCGGGCGGTCGAACCCGGTCACCACCGCGTCGATCCCGGTTCGTCCGCCAACCTTCTCCACGAGCGGGTGCGCGTCGAGGGTGTGGGTGCGCGCCGCCTGAGTCCCTGCGCCGACCGCCCCGACTGCGCACGCGACCGCGAGGACGCCGAGCGCCGCGCGGTCGACCCGGGGGCCGCTCCCCGCTGCGACACCCCACGCCGCCGCCACCACCGCGGCCGACAGCAGCACCACGGCGAGTGCGGCCGCGGGGCCCGGGCGCATCCCGACCGTCGCGGCGGTCGCCGCGAACAGCGCGAGGGTGGGCAGGACCAAACGGAGGTCCCTGCTCGCCGGCGCCCGGGGTGGGGCGTGCTGCGGCTGCCGGTTCACACCGTGACCAGCGGCCGGAGCCGTTGCAGGGTGGCGGGGCCGATCCCGTTCACCTCGGTCAGCTGATCGATGCTGGAGAACGATCCGTTGGCGTCCCGCCAGGACAGGATCGCCGCGGCGGTCACCGGCCCCACCCCGGGCAGCGATTCCAGGCCGGAGGCGTCGGCGGTGTTGAGGTCGACGAGCCCGTCGTCGGCGGGGGCGTCTCCGGGGGCGGCCGGCGCCGCCCCCGCACCGCCCTCGGCGACCGATCCGGAGTCGGCGCCGATGACCCCGCTCCGCGGTCCCACGGGCCCGTCCGGGCCGGGCGCGAGACCCACGAGGATCTGCTCGCCGTCCGCGACCCGCCGGGCGAGGTTCAGTCCGTCCCTGTCGCCGCCCTCGAGGACGCCGCCCGCGCCGTCCAGGGCGTCGGCGACGCGCGCCCCCGGGTCGAGGGTGACCAGGCCGCTGCGTTCCACGAGTCCGACCACCGACACCACGAGCGGTTCCTCCGCTCGCGCAGGCTCCACTGCCGTTCCGCCCGCTGCCCGCCCCTCAGGGTCGGTCGGGGTCGCCGGCGCGGGACCGTCGGCGGGGACGGTCTCCCCCGGCTGCGCCATCGGCAGTTCCGGCACCGCCGCGCTCTCCGGTACGGCCGCGAGGAGCCGGTGCACCGAGAAACCGCCGAGTGCCACGACCACCACGACGAGGGCGATCCCCGCCACCTTCTCCGGCGCCCACCGGATCCGCGCCCACCACGGCGGGTCCGCCCACGCGCCCACGTCGGGCTCGACCGGGGCGGTGCGTCCGGGGCGCCGACCGTCGGGGTCCCGATCGGTCCACGGGGCCGCCGCCCCCGTCTCGCCGGGCTCACCCACCGCGGCCGCGAGCGGCTCCCGATGCGGGGCGGCGGGGGCGGCCGGGACGGCCGGCGCGGGTGCGGTCGCGCCGGCCAGACGGTGCAGGGCCGTCGCGCGGGCCGGGTCCCGGACGGGATCACCGGGTCCGGCAGGCGTTCTCTGGGGGTCGGGGCGCATGGCGCCGAACCTAGGCCCGGGCGCCGCCTCCCCCGCCCCGGTGCGCAGGTGTCAGTCGGCGACCTGTGGAGGCGGACCGGGGATGGGGAATGCGGTGTCCGCGAGTTCCGTCACCGAGACTCCCACGGTCCCTGGGCCGAGGTGCCACCCGAGCACCTCGTCGAACTCGACGATCATCACGCGTTCCGGGTACCGGGTCTCCTTCCGGATCTCCGTCGCCATGTCCCGGGCACGATCCTCCGCGTCGAGATGGTGCACCACCACCAGGGCATCCCCGCGGTCCACCTCGTCCCGCAGCAGTGCCCGCAGCCGCTGGTGCGCCTTGGACGTGGTGCGGGCCTTGGCCGCCAGCGCGACGGCGCCGTCGCGGAGCACGATGATCGGGCGCATGGCGAGCGCACCGCCGAAGAGCGCGGCGAGCGCGCTGATCCGGCCACCCCGCCGCAGGTTGTCCAGTGACTCGAGCGCGGCGTACGTGCTCGCCCCACGGCACAGCCGTTCCGCGAGGTCGTAGGTGGCCGACAGTCCGAGGCCACGCTGCGCCGCCCACGCGCACTGGGCCACGGCGGTCCCGTACGCCATCGCGCCACCCCGGGAGTCCGAGACCAGGACACGGCCACCGAAGCGGTTCGCGGCGTCGGCCGCCGACTGCCAGGTCCTCGACAGTTCTCGCGACAGGTGCACGGAGACGACACCGGTGCAGTCCGGATCCTCGAGCAGCTCGGCGTAGACCGCCGCGAGGGCATCCGGCGACACCGCCGCCGTCGAGACGGTCGTGTCCTCCTCCGTCACCAGATGGAGGTCCACCACCGTGATCCCGAACTCGCGGATCCACTCCTCGGGCAGGCACGAGGTGGAGTCGGTGACCAGCCGTACCGTCATGGCGCCTCCACCGGGGGTGTGATGCCGGCATTCCACTGGTCCAGCCGCCACAGGACGTTCCGCGCCCCGGGCGTCGTCGGCGAGACCTCCGTACGATCGTCCGCGCCCGTGTCCGGCGCCGGACGTGGGTGCGCGGACAGCTGCACCCAGCACGTGTTGCCCAGCCCGTTGAACACCGCGTAGTGCTCCACCGGGAGTTCGAGGAGGGTCGCGGTGAGGGCGGCGATCGCCCCACCGTGCGCGACGAGGACCGCGGGGTGCTCGGACCACTCGGGCGCGGAGTCCACGAGCTCGTCCACCACCTCGCGGGTCCGGTGCGCCACATCCAGGCGGGATTCGCCCTCCGGCGGCGCCCAGCGGGGGCTGCTGCGCCATCGGCCACGGGCGCCCGGCCACTGCTCGTCGACCTCCGCGTGACTCATCCCCTGCCACGCACCCAGATGCGTCTCCCGCAGTCGCGGGTCCGTCCGCACCTCGAGCTCGACCTCGGTGGCCAGCGCGCGCGCCGTCGCGTGCGCCCGACGGAGGTCCGAGGAGATGATCGTCCACGGCCGCCGCGGCGCGAGTGCCCGGCCGGCGGCGTGCGCCTGCTGGACACCGAGTTCGCTGAGCTCCGTGTCCAGTTGTCCCTGCATCCGGAACGAGGCGTTGTAGTGCGTCTGGCCGTGTCGCAGGAGGATGAGTCGCCGGGGCACCGCGGGATCAGAGCTCCCGGTCGCGCTGCGGCTCCTCGGGCGCCAGCGAGTCGTCGTGGTGCTCGCCCGCCGGCGACGCGGGGCTCCCCGTGTTCTCGACACCATCGACCTCCACGACGGGGCAGTCCTTCCACAGCCGGTCGAGGGAGTAGTAGTCGCGCTCGTCCACGTGCTGGACGTGCACCACCACGTCGTTGTAGTCGAGCAGCGCCCAGCGGCCCTCGCGTGTGCCCTCGCGCCGCAGCGGCTTGTGCCCGGCCTCGCGGAGCTTGTCCTCGATCTCGTCGACCACGGACGCCACCTGGCGTTCGGTGTCCGCGGAGGCGAGGACGAAGCAGTCGGTGATGACCAGCTGTTCGGAGACGTCGATGACCACGATGTTCGTCGCCTTCTTCTCGTCGGCGGCGCGGGCGGCGACGGCCGCCACGTCCAGGGCTTGAGGGCTTGCGGTCACTGGGTGGACTCCTCGGGGTGGGGGTTCGTGGGGGCGGCCTCCCGGTGTACCGGGGCCGTCGCGGCAGGTGTCCCGTCGAGTCTGGTGGAGCCCTCGGGACGGTAGAGGTTGCGTTTGGCGATGTACTGGACCACCCCGTCCGGGACGAGATACCAGACAGGGGCGTCGGCGGCGGCACGACGACGGCACTCGGTGGACGAGATCGCCAGCGCGGGGATCTCGAGCAGGTGGACGCGGTCGCTGTCGATCCGCTCGAGATGCGTGTCCGACAGTTCGAAGCCCGGCCGCGACACCCCGACGAAGGTGGCGAGCTCGAACATCTCCTCCCACCCCCGCCACGTGAGGATCTTCTCGAGCGCGTCGGCGCCTGTGATGAAGTACAGCTCGACGTCGGGGTTCTGCCGCAGCAGGTCGCGCAGGGTGTCGACCGTGTAGGTGGGCCCCTCCCTGTCGATGTCGACGCGGCTGACGGAGAACCTGGGGTTGGACGCGGTCGCGATCACCGTCATGAGGTACCGGTCCTCGGCGGGCGAGACCGGCCGGTCACGCTTCTGCCACGGCTCCCCGGTGGGGACAAAGACGACGTCGCTGAGCCCGAACCGGTGGGCGACTTCGCTGGCCGCGACCAGGTGGCCGTGGTGGATGGGGTCGAAGGTGCCGCCCATCACCCCGATTCGGCGCCTCGCGCCCGCAGCGGCCCCCGTGGTGGTCATGCACGGGAGTCTATCGGCAACGGGTCCGCGCAGGCCGACCCCGCCCGCCGCGCCGCCGGTCCGTCACACCGGGAGCAGTCCCGCGACCACGGTGGTGAGTTGTTCCACGTTGCGGCACTCGTGCATCGGGACGTACTGCGAATAGAGGCGGGCCACGGAATCGCCGGTCCCCCACTGCCGTGTGGGCTCGGGGTTGAGCCAGTGCGTGTGCCCCACCCGCTCGGAGACGAACTCGAGCGAGTCGACCGACGGGTCGCGGTAGTTGTTGCGTCCGTCCCCGAGGATGAGCAGCGAGCCGGTGCGGGTGAGGGTGTGCGCGTAGCGGTCCGCGAACCCCTCGAGCGCGTGCCCGTAGTCCGAGTGGCCGTCGTAGGTGACGAGTCGGGCCTCCCGGACCATGCGGCTCATCGCCGAGCCCAGGTCCGAGCCGGTCTCGAAGAACGAGGTGACCTCGTCGGTGGTGTCGACGAAGGCGAACACGCGGACCCGGGAGAACTGCTCGCGCAGCGAATGCACCAACTGGAGCGTGAAGTGGCTGAACCCCGCCACCGAGCCGGACACGTCGCACAGCACCACCAGTTCGGGCCGCGCGGGGCGTGGCTTGCGCAGCACCAACTCGACGGGCACCCCGCCGGTCGACATCGACCGGCGCATGGTCTTGCGCATGTCGATGGCGCCGTGACGATGACGACGACGGCGTGCCGCGAGCCGACTGCCGAGCTGTCGCGCCAGCGGTCCCACCTTCCGGCGCAGGGTCTGCAGGTCCTGGTCGTTGGCGCGGAGGAAGTCCACCTGTTCGGCGGCCGGCCCCACCGCGTAGTCGGCCACCCGGTCGCGGCCCACGGTCTCGGCGGTCCGCCGCCGGGTCTCGTCGGCGACCTCGCGCAGGAAGCCGCGTACCAGGTCGGCGGCCGAGTTGGCGGCCGCGGCCTTCTCGGCGTGCTTCTGGGAGCCGTCGGGGTCGACGGGGTCGGCGCCGAGCAGTCCGTCGAGGATCCTCTGCATGATCGAACCGGTGTCCAGCGGGCTCAGGGCCTGGTAGGCGGAGAACCGCTGCCCGTTCACCGAGTCGTACGCGCCGAGTTGCTCGACCAGCATCTCGGCCAGTGCCCGGGCTCTGGCACGGGACTCGTCGGTGTCCTCGAGGAGCAGGGAGGCGATGAGCTCGTTGAGGGCCTCCGGGTCCACCTTGCCGTCGTCGTCCGTCGGGATCTCGACCTCGAGTGTCGCGGTGCCCCCCGGCGTGGGGGACCCGAGCGCGGCCGGGAACCACAGGTCGAAGAGCTGGTCGAAGACCCCGCGGTGGGTGGCCTTGTGGAGGATCGTCGAGGCCAGGGCCTCGCGCAGGGCGGCGCGGTCGAGGAGGTCGATGTGCACCATCGCCGACGCCGCGTCGACCGACTCACTGGGGCCCACCGGGATCCCCTTGCGGCGCAGGGCCTCGACGAAGTCGACGAGGTGCCCTGACATCCCGCCCGGCGTCACGCTGCTCATGGCTCAGGCCTCCTCTAGTTGAGCCGCAGCTCGGCCGCGGCCCGCAACTGGTCGGATTGGTGCTTGAGGACCACCCCGAGGGTCTGCACCACGGTCTCGTCGTCGATCGTGTCCAGCCCGAGCGCGACGAGGGTGCGCCCCCAGTCGATGGTCTCGGACACGCTGGGTACCTTCTTGAGCGCCATCGCACGGAGCACACCGACCACCCGCACCAGCTGCTCGGCCAGCCGGTCGTCAAGCTCGGGGACCCGGGAGGCGAGGATCCTGCGCTCGAGCTCGGGGGTCGGGAAATCCAGGTGAAGGTAGAGGCAGCGCCTCTTGAGCGCCTCGGACAGCTCGCGGGCCGCGTTGGAGGTGAGCACGGTGAACGGCTTGCGCGTCGCCTCGATGGTGCCCAGTTCCGGGATGGTCACCGCGAAGTCGCTGAGCACCTCCAGGAGCAGGCCCTCGATCTCGATGTCGGCCTTGTCCACCTCGTCCACCAGGAGCACGGTGGGCTCCCTGCGACGGATCGCCGTGAGCAGGGGGCGGGACAGGAGGAACTCCTCCGAGAAGACGTCGTCGCGCGTCGAGTCCCAGCCCTCGCCCTGGCCGGCCTGGATGCGCAGGATCTGCTTGGCGTGGTTCCACTCGTACAGGGCACGGGCCTCGTCGACGCCCTCGTAGCACTGCAGTCGGATGAGTTCGGCCTCGGTGGCGGCGGCGACGGCCTTGGAGAGCTCGGTCTTGCCGACGCCCGCCGGGCCCTCGATGAGCAGCGGCTTGCCCAGCCGGTCGGCGAGGTAGACGACGGTGGCCGTGGAACGGTCGGCGAGGTAGCCCTGTCCGCCGAGCGCCTCGATCACGTGGTCGATGCTCTCGAAGGCCGGTTTCTGCGCGGGTCGGGCTCGGTCCATCGGGATGGATCCTTTCGGGTCTCGTCGGTGGCGGGGCGGACGCGGTGACGGTGGCGTCAGGGGCGCACGTGCCCCGTGCCGCGGGCGATCCACTTGGTACTGGTGAGTTCTGACAATCCCATGGGGCCACGGGCGTGCAGTTTCTGGGTCGAGATACCGATCTCGGCGCCGAAGCCGAACATCTCGCCGTCGGTCCAGGCGGTGGAGGCGTTGACCATCACGGCGGCGGCATCGACCCGGGCGCTGAACGCGTCGGCGACCTCGATGCTGCGGGTCGAGACGGCCTCGGTGTGCCCGGAGGACCAGCGGGCGATGTGGTCGAGGGCCTCGTCCACGCCGTCGACCACCTTGACCGCGATGTCCATGCTCAGGTACTCCTCGCCCCAGTCCGTGTCATCGGCCGGGATCATGCCCTCGAGGTCGCCGTGGACGGTCACCCCGGCCGCGTGGAGCGCGCCCACCACACGATCGACGGCGGCCTCGCCGAGCGCGGCGTCCAGCAGGACGGTCTCGGTGGCGTTGCAGACACTGCAGCGGCGGGTCTTGCCGTTGATCGCGAGGCTGATCGCCTCGTCCAGGTCCGCGTCTCCGTGGATGTAGAGGTGGCAGTTGCCGGTGCCGGTCTCGATGGCCGGGACCTTGGCGTTCTCCACCACGGTCTGGATCAGCCCCGCCCCGCCGCGCGGGATCACCACGTCGACCAGTCCGCGCGCCCGGATCAGATGCGTCACCGACGAGCGGTCGTCGGACGGGAGCAGCTGCGCCGAGTCCACGGGCAGGCCGTGCTCGGCGAGCACGGTGCGCAGGACCCCCACGAGCGCTTCGTTGGAGTGTCGGGCGGAGCGGGAGCCCCGGAGCAGCGCCGCGTTGCCGGACTTGAACGCCAGGCCGAACGCGTCGACGGTGACGTTGGGCCGGCCCTCGTAGATCATGCCGATCACGCCGAGCGGCACCCGCACCTGCTCCAAGCGCATCCCGTTGGGCCGCGTCGACCCGCGGATGACCGAGCCGACCGGGTCGGCGAGGTCGGCGACCTGACGCAGTCCCCCGGCGATGCCCTCCACCCGGTCCGGGGTCAGCCGCAGGCGGTCCAGCATCGCCTCGCCGATCCCGGCGGCCGTCTGCTCCTCGATGTCGTGGGCGTTGGCCTCGAGGATCCCCTGCTGTCCTGCGACGAGCGCGTCCGCGGCGGCCAGGAGGAGGGCGTTCTTGCGGTCCGCGGTGAGCAGCGACAACTCTCGGGAGGCGGTGCGGGCGCGGCGGGCCGCCTCGTGCACGGCGTCGCGCACCGGGTCGGCGTCCGTCGTGCCGGGGCTGTCGGGGGCGTCGATGGAGCTGGTGGTCATGCGCCCCAGCTTACCGATGCGCCCCGTGCCGGGACCTGACGAGCACCGCCACGAGAAACCCTTCGTCGTCGTCGAACGGCCGGAGGTCCCACGTCGACCAACGCTGCTGGACGGCGAGCCCCGCGGCCTCGGCGTCGCGCTCGAACTGCGCCCGCGACCAGCCGCGGTCGAGGCCGAAGCCCACCACCAGTCGACCCGCCTCGCCGTCGCCGCCCTCGTCTGCGGGCGCCAGTCGCGCGGCGAGGTTGGCGAGCACCGTCCGCCGGTCTGCGGGGTCCACGAACGCGAGGACGTTGCCGGCCGACACGGCGAGGTCGAAGGGCCCGGCCGCCCAGCCGTCGGCGGCGAGGTCGGCGATCTCCCAGGTCGCGTCGGGGCAGGCGTCGCGCGCCCGCTCGATGAGGTGGGGGTCCAGGTCCACGCCGACCACCCGGTGACCGCGGGCGGCGAGGTAGGACCCCAGACGGCCCTGCCCGCACCCCACGTCGAGGATGCGCGCGCCGCGAGGGGCCATCGCGTCGGCCAGCCGGGCCTCACCGTCGATGTCCACACCGTCGGCCACCATGTCGTCCCACCGCTTGGCGTAACGGCGGGAGTGCTCGGGGTCGGCGGCCACGATCTGCTTCCATGTCTGCGTCATGGCCCCAGTATGGCCTCACCTCGGGAACCGAGGCGGCCGTCGGCGTCGCGGCCCCGCCGACGACGAGGCCGACACGCGCCCGGCCCGACACTGTCGTAGGCCTGGGGCACCATGGGACACATGTCCTCCGCCACCGCCGTCCCCGCCGACCGTACCGCGCTGCGCTCCCGCGCCGACGAGTTGCTCACCGCCCTCGCGGGTCCGGAGGCCGCGCTGCGCGAGGACCAGTGGACGGCGATCGAGGCGCTGGTCGCCGATCGCAGGCGGGCCCTGGTGGTGCAGCGCACCGGCTGGGGCAAGTCGGCCGTCTACTTCATCGCCGCCCGCCTTCTCCGGGAGTCCGGCGCGGGTCCCACCGTGATCGTCTCTCCCCTGCTCGCCCTCATGCGCAACCAGGTCGAGTCCGCGGCCCGGGCCGGGGTGCGGGCCGCCACCATCAACTCGGCCAACATGACCGAGTGGGACGAGGTCCGCGCCTCGGTCCGGGCCGGCGAGGTGGATGTGTTGCTCGTGAGTCCGGAGAGGCTCAACAACCCGGATTTCCGGGACACCGTCCTGCCGGCGCTGGCCGCGGATGCGGGCCTCGTGGTGGTGGACGAGGCGCACTGTGTGTCGGACTGGGGTCACGACTTCCGGCCCGACTACCGGAGGATCCGCACCCTGTTGACCGACCTGCCCGAGGGGGTCCCCGTCCTGGCCACCACGGCGACCGCGAACGACCGCGTGGTCACCGACGTCGCGGACCAGCTCGGCGTGGGCGACCGCCCGGACGCGGACGGCGGCTCCTCCACCCTGGTCCTGCGCGGCGGGCTGGACCGGGATTCGCTCCGACTGTCCGTCGTGTCGATCGACGACTCGGAGCGCCGGGCAGCCTGGCTGCTCGAGCATCTGGAGGATCTCCCGGGCAGCGGGATCATCTACTGCCTCACGGTCGCAGCGGCGTCCGACATGGCCGAGCTCCTCACCTCCGCCGGCCACCGGGTCAGCGCCTACACGGGACGGACCGACGCGGGCGAGCGGGAGGAGCTCGAACGCGCGTTGCTCGACAACGAGGTCAAGGCCCTGGTGGCCACGTCCGCCCTGGGTATGGGATTCGACAAGCCGGATCTGGGGTTCGTGGTGCACCTCGGCGCACCGCCGTCGCCCATCTCCTATTACCAGCAGATCGGCCGCGCCGGCCGCGCCGCGGACCGCGCCGAGGTCGTCCTGCTGCCGGGCCCGGAGGACCGGGCCATCTGGAACCACTTCGCCTCGCTGTCCTTCCCGCCGGAGGACGTGGTGCGCCGTGTGCTCGATGCGCTGGAGCTCGACCGCCCACAGTCCACGCCGGCGCTCGAGCCGTCGGTGGACCTGGGGCGTTCCAGGCTGGAGATGGTGCTCAAGGTGCTCGACGTGGACGGCGCCGTGCAGCGGGTCCGGGGCGGATGGGTCTCGACCGGTCAGCCGTGGGAGTACGACGCGCAGCGGTACGAGGGCCTGGCGCGGGCGCGGCGGGCCGAGCAGGAGGCGATGCTCGAGTACCAGCGCACGAACGCCTGCCGGATGGACTTCCTGCGCGCCCAGCTCGACGATCCCACGCTGGACCCGGCCTCCGGCGGTTGCGGGCGCTGTGACAACTGCACGGGCGAGACCCGGTCCATCGAGGTCGACGACGGGGCGCTCGCCCGGGCGCGGGACTCCCTCGAGCGGCCCGGCGTGGTCCTGCCGCCGCGACGCCAGTGGCCCTCCGGGCTCGCCCGACTGGACGTCCCGCTCAAGGGGAAGATCGCCGACGGCCCGGCAGAGGGACGTGCGCTCGCCCGCCTCACGGATCTCGGGATGGGCCAGAAACTCCGGGCACTCCTCGCCGAGCCGGACCAGGAGGCGCCGGACTGGGTGGCCCGCGCCTGCGTCCCGGTACTGCGGGAGTGGGGCTGGGCAGAGCGCCCGACCGGAGTGGTGGCGTTGACGTCCGGCACGCACCCTCTATTGGTGTCGAGCCTCGCCCGCGCACTGTCGCAGATGGGCCGGATGGACTATCTCGGCGAACTCGGCCGCGATGCGGCACTGCCGCCGGTCTCGGCCCAGAACTCGGCCTACCGGGTGGCGCAGCTGTGGGGAACGTTCAGCGGCCCGCAGACCGCCCCGGACGGCCCCGTCCTGCTGGTGACCGATCAGCTCGGCACCGGCTGGACCGCAACGGAGGCCGGTCGGCACCTGCGCGCGGGCGGCGCCTCGGCGGCCCTGCCACTGGCGGTCGCCTCGACCGGCTGACGGCCGCTGACGCAGGCTCTCCACGTGGCATCCTCGGATGCCCCGTTCGCGTGGAGTCACTCCGTCAGCGGCGTCCCAGGAAACTCCTGCGGGAACGCTGCACGGAACGACTCGACGCGGAGCCGGACGCGATCCGCCGGAGCGTCGGGCGTGTATCGACGCGGAGCCGGACGCGATCCGCCGCGGAGCCGACGCGGTCAGACCTCGCGTGCCATCGCCCGGCCGGCCTTCATCCCCGAGAAGATGCACCCGCCGAGGAACGTACCCTCGAGCGAGTTGTACCCGTGGACGCCGCCACCTCCGAAGCCGGCGACCTCGCCCGCCGCGTACAGGCCCGGGAACGGCTCGCCGTCGGCGTCGAGGCACTGCGAGTCGAGCGTGGTCTCCAGGCCCCCGAGGGTCTTGCGGGTCATCAGATGGACCTTGACCGCGATGAGCGGCCCCCCGGAGCCGGCGGCCGAGCCCGCGCCCGCCCCGGAGTCCTCTAGCAGGCGGTGCGGCTTGGCCATGCGCGTGAGCTTGTCAGTGACCACCCGGCGCGCGTTGTGGATCGCCTGGACCTGCGCGTCCTTGGCAAAGGGGTTGTTCATCTGCCCGTCCATGGCCAGGACGAACTCGCGCACCCGCTCGACGTCCAACTCCGGCTCCCCCTCGCGGAGCAGCCCGTTCATTCCCGCGACCATCTCCTCGAGCGTGTCGGCCACGACCCAGTCGACGCCCTGTTCCGCGAATTCGGCGATCGACGGCGGCAGCCCCTTGCCCGCCTTGGAGGCGAACTTCCTGATGCTCTTGTCCGTGAGCTCCGGGTTCTGCTCGGACCCGGAGAGAAGGAACTCCTTGCCGGCGATCGCCGAGTCGAGGATGAACCACGAGTAATCGTGGCCGGTCCGCCGGATGGCCTCGATGGAGGCCGTGGTGTGGAAGCCGGGGAACAGCGGCACCGGCATCCGGTCGCCGTTCGCATCGAGCCACAGCGTCGAGGGCCCGGGGATGATCCGGATCGCGTGCGACGGCCAGATGGGGGCGAAGTTGGTCACGCCCTCCGTGTAGTGCCACATCCGGTCGCGGTTGATGAGACTGGCCCCCGCGGAGCCGGAGATCTCGAGCATCCGCCCGTCCACGTGCTCGGGCACGCCCAGGATGAGGTTCTCCGGAGCCTCGCCCATGCGGTCCGCGGGCCAGTACTCCCGGACGAGCTCCGGGTTTCCGCCGATCCCGCCCGAGGACACCAGGACGGCCTTGCCGCGGAACTCGAACGTCCCGGTCTCCTCGCGGGGCGAGGCCACGCCCCTGTCGAGGTCTGAGGGGACGAGGGTCGCGCCCCGGACCCCCACTGCCCGGCCGTCCTCGACGACGACCTCGTCCACGCGGTGCCGCGTGGCAAAGCGCACCCGGCCCTCGCGGGCGGCGTCGCGGACGGGCTCCTCGAATACCCGGACCACCTCGGGGCCGGTCCCCCACGTCACGTGGAACCGCGGCACCGAGTTCCCGTGGCCCGAGACGTCGCCGCCCCCGCGCTCGGCCCAGCCGACCGTCGGGATGATCCGCAGGCCGAGATCGTGCAGGTACCGCCGCTTCTCGCCCGCGGCGAACTCCACGTAGGCGCGCGCCCACTCCCGCGGCCACGCGTCCTCGGGCCGGTCGAAGTCGGCGGACCCGAGCCAGTCCCGCCACGCCAACTCCAGCGAGTCCTTGATCCCGATCCGACGCTGCTCGGGAGTGTCCACCAGGAACAGCCCACCGAGGGACCAGTACGCCTGACCGCCCAGGTTCTTCTCGTTCTCCTGGTCCACCACGAGGACCTTCTTGCCGGCACGGGCGAGCTCGTACGTCGCGACGAGGCCGGCGAGCCCGTGCCCCACCACGATCACGTCGGGGACGAACCCCGGCTCGGGGGCCGGCAGCGGTCCCGCGTTGGCGGCGGTCGACGTCGACGGCGGTGCGTACGACGGGTAGTCGGGATGAACTGGCCGGGCGTCGCCGGCAGCGCGGGCGGAGTCGGTCATGAGTCCAGTATGCCGGAGCGGCTACGCACGGGAGGCCACTCCGACGACGTCGGGGGCCGCGCCCCCGGTACCGTCATCGGCATGCGGATCCATCAGCTCAACTGCGGAACCATGGCGGGGGTCTCCCCCACGAGAGTGCTGCTGGTGGAGTCCCCGGACGGTCTCATCCTGGTGGACACCGGCATCGGACTGCAGGACATCGCCGAGCCGGCGCGACGACTGGGTCCGCTGCGGCACCTCCTGCGCCCGGCGCTCGATCCCGGCGAGACGGCCCGGCGCCGCATCGACGCCCTCGGACTGGACCCGGCCGACGTCCGACACATCGTGCTCACCCACCTGGACCTCGACCACATCGGCGGGCTGGCCGATTTCCCGGACGCCACCGTGCACACCGTCGCCGGCGCACTCACCTGGTCGATCCGGATCCCGCGGTGGATCGAACGTCGCCGCTACCGGCGAGCCCAGTGGGAGCACGGCCCGCTGCTCGTCGAGTACGAGTACGACAACGAGCGGTGGGAGGGCTTCCGGGCGATCCCGCTGGACGCGGTACTCGAGGGCATGAAGTTGATCGAACTGCCGGGACACACCGTCGGCCACGCCGGCGTCCTGGTGCCCGGCGGCGACGGCCCCGACGTCCTCCACGCCGGCGACGCCTTCTACCACCGCGGACAGATCGATCCGGCGGTCCGGATCCCCCGGTGGGTCCCGCCGATGGAGAAGATCATGGCCCTCGAATCCCCCGCCATCCCCCTCACCCACGCGCGACTCGCCGCCCTGGCGGAACGCCGCCGAGGAGACCTCGACGTGGTGTGCGCGCACGACGCGTCCGGGCCCGGCGGTCTGCGGAGCTGACCGTGGTGAGGATCAGGGAGACCGCCTGGACCCCGGCCGAGCGCACCACACCGGACGACGACCTCGGGGACCGGGCCCGTGCCCTCGCCGAACTCATGCGGGGCGCCCGGACCGTGGTCCTCACCGGTGCCGGCGTCTCCACCCCGTCGGGCATCCCCGACTACCGTGGCCCGGACTCCCCCGCCCGCACCCCGATGACCTACCAGCAGTTCGTGGGGGATGCCGACTTCCGGCGCCACTACTGGGCACGCAATCACTTGGGGTGGCGACACATGGAGGCCGCCCGCCCCAACGGCGCACACCGGCTCATCGCCGACTGGGAGCGGCGGGGCCTGGTCACCGGCGTGATCACCCAGAACGTCGACCTCCTCCATCTCAAGGCCGGCAGCACCCGGATCGTCGACCTCCACGGCACGTACGCGGTGGTGGTCTGCCTGGAATGCGGCGCCCGACGCAGTCGCTGGACCCTGCACGAGGACCTGGAGCGACTCAACCCCGGGTTCGCCGAGCACGCGGCCTCCCGCGGCGCGATCGAGGTCGCCCCCGACGCCGACGCGCTGCTCTCCGACACCTCCGCGTTCCGCGTCGCCGACTGCCCCGGCTGCGGCGGCGTGCTCAAGCCGGACATCGTCTACTTCGGCGAGAACGTCCCGGCCGCGCGCGTCGCCGAGGCGCACGCGCTCGTGGACGCCGCCGACCTCGTCGTCGTCGTGGGGTCGTCCCTCACCGTCCGGTCCGGGTACCGGTTCGTGCGGCGGGCGGTGACATCCGGGACGCCGGTGGCCGTGGTCAACCGTGGCAGGACCCGCGCGCACCCGGAGGCCGCTCTCACCCTGGACGGAGACTGCGTCCAGGCGCTCACCCTGGTCGACGCGGGCCTCTGACCGAGCCGACACTCGGGGCAGGAGCACAATAGTGGGTATGGACACCCCGACGACCCCCGATTCCGCACTGACCCGGCTCCTCGACGGCAACCACCGCTACGTGGCCGGCCAGAGCCGACACGAGCACCAGGACCCCGACCGTCGCGCCGAGCTCGCCGGCCACCAGAACCCGTTCGCCCAGGTGTTCGGCTGCTCGGACTCGCGTGTCCCCGCCGAGGTCGTCTTTGACCAGGGCCTCGGCGACCTCTTCGTGATCCGCAACGCCGGCCACATCGTCGACCCGTCGGTGCTCGGGTCGATCGAGTTCGGCGTCGACGTGCTCTCGATCCCGCTCACGCTGTTGCTCGGCCACACCTCGTGCGGAGCCGTGGGCGCGGCCATCAACGCGGTCGACTCGCACTCGACCCCCTCCGGATACCTGCGCGACGTGGTCGAGCGCATCGCCCCGGCGGTGTTCGAGGCCCGCCGGGACCCCGAGGCCGGGTACGAGGACATCGTCATCGAGAACGTCCGGCAGGCCGCCACCGCCATCCGGGAGAAATCCGCAGCCGTCAACCGGGCCATCCACGAGGGGCGGACCGCGATCGTCGGCGGGCTCTACAACCTCGCCGAGGGCACGGTGACCCCGGTGCACACCGAGGGGCGGATCACCGCGCACTGACCGGAGCCGCGCGCCGGCAGCAAGGCCACGGGCCGGACGCGGGCGGTCCGGCGGAGGTCGTCCGTCCTCAGACGGCGACCAGGTCGTCCGCGTGCACGAGCGGGCGGCCCTGCCCGTGCTGCTCGCCCCCGGCCGCGCGCTCGGCGAGGCGGGTGCGGACCTCGAGCGAGTCGTACTGGGCGATCCCGCGGCCCACGACCGCCCCCGCCGGGTCCCGCAGTTCCACCACGTCCCCGAAGTGGAACATGCCCTCGATCCCGGTCACCCCGGCCAGCAGCAGGGACCGACGCGCACCGGTGACCGCCCGGACCGCTCCGTCATCGAGGACCACGCCGCCCCGCGAGTCCGCGGCGTGCCGGACCCAGAAGCGACGGGCCGTCATCCGCTCGGGGCGGGGGGCGAACACCGTCCCCACTCCCGGGCGAGCGGCCAATGCGTCGGCGGCCCTCTCGGCGGAGGTCAACAGCACAGGCACCCCGGCGTCCGCGGCCAACCGCGCCGCCGCCAGCTTGGAGCCCATCCCACCGGTGCCCAGCGGGCCGCCCGCGCCGGCCACCACGCCGTCCAGGTCCGAGGGGTCGCCGACCATCGACACCGCGGTGGCGTCGCCCCGGCGCGGGTCCGAGTCGTAGAGAGCATCCACGTCCGACAGCAGGATCAACGCGTCGGCGCTGATGAGGTGGGCCACGAGCGCGGCCAGCCGGTCGTTGTCACCGAACCGGATCTCGTTGGTGGCCACGGTGTCGTTCTCGTTGATGACCGGCACCGCGTGGAGCGTGCGCAGCCGGTCGAGAGTGCGCTGGGCGTTGGCCGCGCTCTCCCGACGGCCGATGTCCGCGGCCGTGAGCAGGACCTGACCCACCACGCGCTCGTATCGGGCGAACGAGTCACCCCAGGCGCGGGCGAGCTCGAGCTGCCCCACGCTGGCGGCGGCCTGCTTGGCGGCCAGCGTGCCCGGGCGGGTGTTCATGCCCAGCGGCGCCATCCCGGCGCTGATCGCCCCCGAGGAGACGACGAACACGTCGGAGCCCGCGGCCATGCGTGCCTGGCACACATCCGCGAGCCCGTCGAGCTGCGCGCGCCGGATCCCGCCGCCGAAGCTGGTGATCGCGGACGAGCCGATCTTGACCACCACGCGCCGGGCGGAACCGATGCGCTGCCGCAGCTCGCCCTCGGAGGTCACTCCGGGATCTCCTCGTCCGGATCGATCAGGCCTCGACGCACCCGCTTGCGGTACTTGCGCTCGGCAGCCCCCACCCGCTCGTCGGACTCGAGGCGGATGTCCGTGCCCCGGCCCGTCCGCATGAGGTCCACGCCGGCCGGGGTCTGCGGCTCCCAGTCAAAGGAGACGTCGCCGATCGTCACCGAACAGCCCTCCTCGGCGCCGGCGGAGAGGAGCGCGTCCTCCACGCCGAGGCGGGACAACCTGTCGCCCAGGAAGCCCACGGCCTCGTCGTTCTCGAAGTCCGTCTGCCGGATCCACCGCTCGGGCTTGGTCCCGGTGACCACAAAACCGCCCGGCGTGGCCGGGTCCCGGTGGATGCGGAAGTCCTCGGCGTCGACGGCCCGCGGGCGCAACACGATCCGCTCGGCAGCAGCCGGCGGATTCGCCCTGCGGTAGGCCTCGACCTGCTCGTACAGCGCGTACCGCAGCTCGTCGAGCCCCTTGTGCGCGACAGCGGAGATGGGGAACACCGGCCATCCCCTGTCCCGGAAGTGCTCGGTGACCATCTCCGCCATCTCGGCGGCATCGGGGACGTCGATCTTGTTGAGCACCACCACGCGCGGCCGGTCGGCCAGGTCGCCGATACCCGCGTCCGTCAGCTCGGACCGGTACGAGGCGAGCTCGGCCTCCAACGCGTCGACGTCCGAGATGGGGTCCCGGTCGGACTCGAGGGCCGCGCAGTCCACCACGTGGACCAGAACCGCGGTGCGCTCGATGTGGCGCAGGAAGTCCAGCCCGAGTCCGCGGCCCTCGCCGGCACCGGGGATGAGGCCCGGCACGTCGGCGATGGTGAAGGTGTCCTCGCCCACCGAGACGACCCCGAGGTTGGGGGCGAGTGTGGTGAACGGGTAGTCGGCGATCTTGGGCTTGGCCGCCGACAGCACCGACACGAGCGAGGATTTGCCCGCGGACGGGAAGCCGACCAGCCCGACGTCGGCCATCGACTTGAGCTCGAGCGTGAGATCCTTGACCTCGCCCGGCTCGCCGAGGAGGGAGAATCCGGGGGCCTTGCGCGCCCGGGACGCCAGCGCGGCGTTGCCGAGGCCACCCTTGCCGCCCGCGGCGGCCACGAAGCGCGTGCCCGCACCGACGAGGTCGGCGACCATCTCGCCGTCGGAGTCCAGGACCACGGTCCCCGGGGGGACCGACAACACCAGGTCGTCGCCCCTGCCGCCGTTGCGGTTGCCGCCCATCCCGGCCTGCCCCTTGGTGGCCCGCGCATGAGGGCGGAAGTGGAAGTCGAGCAGGGTGTGTACCTGGGGGTCCACCACCAGGACGACGTCGCCGCCGGTCCCGCCGTTCCCCCCGTCGGGCCCGCCGAGCGGCTTGAACTTCTCGCGGTGCACGGACGTGCAGCCGTGCCCACCGTCCCCGGCAGCGAGGTGGAGGACAACGCGGTCGACGAACCTCGACATGGTGTGGGCTCCTCCTGCTGGTCGTGACGTGGTGCGTGCGCGGGATGCGGTGCGGTGCTGCGCGGTGACCGCTCAAATGCTCTCGGGGGCCGGGCGTGAGGTCATGCAGACCCCGCCCGGCCCCCGAGGGCGACCCGCGTTGCGTTCCTGGGTGGCTACCGGGTCAGGCCTCGGCGCCGGCCGGAACGATGTTCACGGTCTTGCGGCCACGCTTGGTGCCGAACTCGACCGCACCGGCGGAGAGGGCGAACAGCGTGTCGTCGCCGCCACGCCCCACGCCGACGCCCGGGTGGAACCGGGTGCCGCGCTGGCGGACCAGGATCTCGCCGGCGTTGACCTCCTGGCCACCGAACCGCTTGACGCCGAGACGCTGGGCGTTGGAATCGCGACCGTTACGGGTGCTGGACGCGCCCTTCTTACTTGCCATGTCCGAGTCCCTCCTTCAGGGATGACGCCCGCGGGCGCTGAACTGGTGGCCGTGGAGGCCGGGAGTGGATTACTTGATGCCGGTGATCTTGACGACCGTCAGCGGCTGACGGTGGCCCTGCCGCTTGTGGTAGCCGGTCTTGTTCTTGAACTTGTGGATCCGGATCTTGGGCCCCTTGGTCTGGTCGACGATCTCGCCGGAGACCGTGACCTTGGACAGGGCGTCGGATTCGGAGGTGACGGACGCGCCGTCCACCACGAGGATCGGGGACAGCGACACCGCGGTGCCGGCCTCGCCCTCGATCTTCTCGACCTTGACAAGGTCCCCTTCGGCGACCTTGTACTGCTTGCCGCCGGTCTTGACGATCGCGTACATGGAGGGCTTCCCCTTGCTTCTCGGGTGTGTGGGCACCTGTGGTGACCACACCGGATGTGCGGTGTTCTCTGCTTGCTCGCCGGCTCTCACCGGCCAGGATCGCCGGTTCCGGAGGCCACTGTGGTCCCGGCCGCGATTCCTCGCGCGACGGCATAGCGCCGTCACGAGCGACTTGTCAAGGTTACGGCGCCGCGGCACAGCAGGTCAAACCGGCCATGCCGCCGGGCCCTCACCCCTGGCCGTCGCTCCCCTCGGGGGCGACGGTCGACCGTGTCGCGCGCCTGCGCGCGGGCCGGGCCCGGGGCGTGGCGACCACCGGCGTCGGCGCCTCCGCCAGCGCCGGCGCCTCGGCCGGGACGTCCGTGACGGGTGCGTCCGCCGAGGCCGACGGCGGCGCCGTCGCCGTCGGCGTCGCGGTGGCGGCCGCGCCGGCCTCCCGTCGGGTGGAGCGGCGACGCGGGCGCCGACCCCCGCTGGTCGCCCCGGCTCCGGAGGCGGGTGCCTTCGTGGCCGGCTCCTGCTGCGGGCGGGCCGGCTGCGACGGCGCCTGCGCCTCGGTGTCCGCGGTCTCGACCGCCGCGACGGCACTGTCGGCCTCGGCCGCCACCGCTGCCTCGTCGGTCGCCGGTGCGTTGTCGTCCGTCCCGGCGGTGACGTCCTCGGTGGTCGGCTTCGCCTGTGCCGCCCCCTCACCGGCGGCTCGGCGGGACGACCGGCGACGCGAGCGCGTGCCGGATCCGGAGGACTCCACCGACGCTGTCGTGGTCGCGGCCGCCCCGGCGTCGGGTTTCCCGGAGCCGGAGGGCGCCGGATCGGACTGCGTCCCCGAGGACTCGTCGTGCCGGCCCATCGCGAGGGCGGCCGGGTGCGCCGTGGGCGCGGGGCCGTCCTTCTTGGGGGTCTGCTTGGGCGTGTCAGACTGGCCGTTGCCCCCGTTGCCGCCCTTGCCGCCCCGACGACGTCCGCGGCGGCCACCGGGCTCGTCGTCGTTGTGGGACTCGGTGTGGACCGGGTCGGCGTGCACGATCAGACCGCGGCCCTGGCAGTGCTCACACGGGGTGGAGAACGCCTCGACCAGCCCGGTCCCGAGCTTCTTGCGCGTGAGCTGCACGAGCCCCAGCGAGGTGACCTCGGAGACCTGGTGGCGGGTGCGGTCGCGACCGAGCGCCTCGGTGAGCCGACGGAGCACGAGGTCGCGGTTGGATTCGAGCACCATGTCGATGAAATCGATGATCACCATGCCGCCGACGTCACGCAGGCGCAGCTGGCGGACGATCTCCTCGGCGGCCTCGAGGTTGTTCTTGGTGACCGTCTCCTCGAGGTTGCCGCCCGAGCCGGTGTACTTGCCGGTGTTGACGTCGACCACGGTCATGGCCTCGGTCCGGTCGATCACGAGCGAGCCGCCGGAGGGCAGCCACACCTTCCGGTCGAGCGCCTTGGCCAGCTGCTCGTCCACTCGGTGCGTGGTGAACACGTCGACCTCCGGGTTCTCGTGTCGTTCGAGCCGCTCGAGCATTTCGGGCGCGACCCGCGAGACGTACTCGTGCACGGTGTCCCACGACTTGCCGCCCTCGATGACGAGCTTGGTGAAGTCCTCGTTGAACAGGTCGCGCACGACCTTGACCAGAAGGTCCGGTTCCTCGTACAACGCCACCGGGGCGCCGGACCCGGAGGACTTCCGCTTCTCGGCGGCCTCCGAGATCTCGGACCACTGGGCCGACAGCCGGGCCACGTCGCGGCCGATCTCCTCCTCGCTGACGCCTTCGGCCGCCGTACGGATGATCACGCCCGAGTTCTCGGGGACGACCTCCTTGAGGATGGCCTTGAGCCGACGGCGTTCGGTGTCCGGGAGCTTGCGGGAGATGCCGGTGGAGTTCCCGTCCGGCACGTAGACGAGGAACCGGCCGGCCAGCGAGATCTGCGTGGACAGCCGGGCGCCCTTCTGCCCGATGGGGTCCTTGGTGACCTGCACCAGCACCATGTCCCCGGACTTGAGCGCCTGCTCGATCCGGCGGGCCTTGCCGCCGAGGCCCGCGGCCTCCCAGTTGACCTCACCGGCGTAGAGGACGCCGTTGCGTCCCCGCCCGATGTCGACGAACGCGGCCTCCATGCTGGGCAGGACGTTCTGGACGCGACCGAGGTAGACGTTGCCGACCATGGAGCGTGCCGACTCGGTGGTGACGAAGTGTTCGACGAGGACCTTGTCCTCGAGCACCCCGACCTGGGTCATCAGGCCGTGGCCTTCCGTGCGCGCCTTCTCGCGCACCACCATCACGCGGTCCACGGACTCCCGGCGGGCCAGGAACTCGGACTCGGAGAGGATGGGCTGGCGACGACGCCCGGCCTCGCGGCCGTCCCTGCGCCGCTGCCGCTTGGCCTCGAGCCGGGTCGACCCGGTGATGCCCTGCACCTCGTCCGAGGACGTGCCGGAGCCCTGTCCCCCGCGTCCGGACCGCCGCTTCGGGTCCCGCTCGTGGACCTCGGTCTGCGGCGGGTCGTCATTGCCGCCCCGGGAGTCGTCGGAACCGGAGCCGGAGCCCCCACCGCCGCGACGACGGCGGCGGCGACGACGACGCGAACCGGACGGGGTCTCGGAGGAGCCGTTCCCGCCGCCGGAGGCATCGCCGCCCTCGTCGCCGGAGTCCGACGAGTCCCGGCCCCCCTCGCCGGTGTCCGGGTGGTCGTCGGTCTCGGCCTCGTCCTGACCGGAGTCACCGTTCTGCCCGTCGCCGTTCTCTCCCCGGCCACGCCCGCGGCCGCGGCGGCCACGCCGGCGGCGCCGGTTGCCGCCCTCGCCGGTGTCCGCCGGGTCTTCGCCGTCCCCGTTGTCCGCCGGGGCGCCGTCCGCGCGGGTGTCCGCCGCGGACTCGTCGCGGGCACTCTCCGAGGACGGGGCGTTGCCGGCCCCCTTCCCGGAGTCGGCCTCCGCCGCGGCTTCCGCCGGGGAGAGGAACAGCGGGGAGAACCCGGGGGTCGCGGTCGAACGCCGGCGGCGGTTGCCGGCCTCGTCGGCCCCCACCTCGCCGGTGACGATCGCGATGTCGGGAAGCGGTGTCCGCTCGGCCATCTCCGGCGGCTTCTCCGACGCGGCCTTCTTCGCCGGGGTCTTCTTGGTGGCCGTCTTCTTGGCCGACGACTTCTTCGCCGGTGCCTTCTTCGCCGGTGCCGTGGCGGCCGGCTTCGTTTCCTCGGCGGTCGCGGTCTCGCCGGTCGCGCTCTCGGCCGGCGGGGCGGGCTCCTGCCCGGCCGGGTCGCCCTCCGAGCGACCGTTGAACCACGTCAGCAGGACGTCGCGCGTCACGCCGGACTGCGCGCTCTTGATCTCCACGCCGATCCCCGCCATCGCGGCGAGGAACTCCTTGCTCGTCATCCCGACCGCCTTGGCCGCGGCGTGGGCTCGCATCTTCTCGGGAAGCGCGTTGAGATCGTCGATTGTCAGGTTTGGATCCGACACGGGTCTCCTCTGGCCGGACTCCGGGCGCGATCTCGTCACCGGAGTTCCGGTGACCCACGCCGCCGCACGGGGTCGGGCGTTTCTGGTCTCGGCTCCACCCGCGGGCGGAGCAACGTCTTGTGTTCCACGGAACCGGCGTCAGCCGGGCCGCGGGTGGCGGGCGCCCGATCCGGGGCGGACTCGTGGTCCACTCGCCAAGACGACGGGCTGCGGCCATTCTCCCACATCCCGACGCGATGCGCCGTCGACCGGGTCCGGCGGGGTCGCGAACGGGTGACGGGACGGCAGCGCGCCCGCCGATCGTGGGGATCGACGGGCGCGCGGTGCGGGCGGGCGTCAGGTCAGAGGTCGGGGAACCAGAGGGCGATCTCCCGGGCCGCGGACTCCTCCGAGTCCGAGCCGTGGACCAGGTTGAACTGGGTCTCGAGGCCGTAGTCGCCACGGATCGAGCCGGGGGCCGCCTTCTCGACGGGGTCGGTCCCCCCGGCGAGCTGGCGCCACGCCGCGATCGCGCGGGGACCCTCGGCGATCCCGGCGACGACCGGGCCGGAGGTGATGAACTCGAGCAGGTCGCCGTAGAACGGCCGCTCGGCGTGCTCGGCGTAGTGCTCGGCGGCGGTCTCCTGCGGCACCCGGCGCATGTCCATGGCCACGATCTCGAGGCCCTTGGCCTCGATGCGGGAGAGGATGGTCCCGGTCAGTCCGCGCCGGACGCCGTCGGGCTTGATGAGGAAGAAGGTTCTCTCGGTCACGACCGTGATCGTAACAAGCACCCGACCGGTGTCAGTCGTGCTGGCTGGCCAGATAGCCACCGGAGATCCGGCGGGCGAGGTCCCGGCGCAGGTACAGGATGTAGAGCCACACCACGGCGAACAGGATCCCGCTGACCCCCATCGACCAGTGCACCACCCAGCCGGCCACCGCGAGCGCGGCGAGCGTGAGGTTGAGCGGGATCGCCCACGGCCTGCGCTGGAGTCCACTGGCGACGATCATCGCCACGGCCAGCAGGCTCACAAACCACACCTTCCACGGCTGGAAGTGCTCGCCGTCGTCGACCCGGGCGATCACCGTGAGCACCAGGCCGATCACGATCGCCTCGAGGACGAGCGTGCCGGCCATGATCCCCCGCAGGCCCTTCCACGGGTCGACCGACGGCGCGTGGCCCTGGCCGAGCGGGCCCGCCCGGTCCTGCCCGTCCGCCGGGGGCTGCTCTGTCACTGCGCGTCCTTCCCGAAGAGGGTGCGGGCGGCTCCGGCGGTCACCACTGACCCCGTGACCAGCACGCCCACGCCCGAGGTGTCGTCGTCGGCCGTCGGATCCGGCACCCCCACCAGGTCGAGTGCCGCGCTCACCGCCTCCGCCAGGGTGTCCACCACGTGGACGCGTTGGGCGGTGAAGCGTTCCTCGGCCATCCGGGCCAGCTCCTCGGCCTCCAGCGCCCGGGGCGAGGACGCCCGGGTGACCACGACGTCCTCGACCACCGGCTCGAGCGCCGCGAGGAACGCGTCGGTGTCCTTCCCGTCGAGCATGGCCACCACGGCCACGAGGCGACGGAAGTCGAACTCCGAGGTCACCGCCTCGGCCAGGGCGCGACCGCCGTGACCGTTGTGCGCGGCGTCCACCAGGACCGTCGGGCTGGAGCTCAGGCGTTCGAGCCGGCCGGGGTTGTCGACCGCGGCGAAGCCGGCGCGGACGAGCTCGGGGTCGAGGGTGTGGCCGGGGCCCGCTCCGAAGAAGGCCTCGACGGCAGCCAGGGCGGTGGCGGCGTTCTCGGCCTGGTGCTCGCCGAACAGGGGCAGGAAGATGTCGGTGTACTCGCCGCCCAGCCCGCGCAGGGTGAGCTGCTGTCCGCCGACCGCCAGGCGCCGCTCGACCACCTCGAACTCGGAGCCGAGCCTGGCCACCACGGCACCCACGTCCACCGCGCGGCGGAGCAGGACCTCCATGGCCTCCGGCTGTTGGCGGCCGATCACGGCCACCGGGTCCTGCGGCAGGAGGTCGTCCTCGGGGCCCGGTCGGATGATGCCGGCCTTCTCCTCGGCGATCGTCGCGAGGTCGTGCCCGAGGTAGTCGGTGTGGTCCAGGCCCACCGGGGTGACGACGGAGACGACCGGGCGCACGACGTTGGTGGCGTCCCACGTGCCGCCCATGCCGGTCTCCACCACCGCCACGTCGACGGGGGCGTCGGCGAACGCGGCGAACGCCATCGCCGTGAGCACCTCGAAGTAGCTCATCCGCGGGCCGCCGTCCGCCTCGGACCGCTGATCCACCAGCTCCAGATACGGCACCAGCTCGCGGTAGGTGTCCACGAAGAGCCGGGCGGTCACCGGCTCGCCGTCCACCGCGAGCCGCTCGGTGACCGACTGCAGGTGCGGGCTCGTGTTACGTCCGGTGCGCTGGTGCAGCGCGCGCAGGAGCGCGTCGATCATGCGGGTGACGGAGGTCTTGCCGTTGGTCCCGGCCACGTGGACCGACGGGTAGGCATGCTGGGGGTCGCCGAGCACGCCCATGAGTTCGGCGATCCGGTCCAGGCTCGGCTCGATCCGGGTCTCGGGCCAGCGGGTTTCCAGCTCCTCCTCCACCCGCGCGAGCTCGGCGGTGTCTTGCTGCCACTCCGGGCTCCCCACCTCGGGGATCGGCCGGGGCGGCAGGTGGTCGTCGCCGTCGTCCTCCTCGTCGCCGGGGAGCGGGCCGCCGAGGGGGACCGCGGAGACGAGGCCCTCCTCTCCCAGCATCTCGGCGATGTCCTCGTCGCTCGCGGAGTCCCAGCCCTCGTCCGGGTCGTGCGGCGGGAGCCACTGTCGATCGCTCACGCCGACCCACCCCCGGCGGGCATCCCCTCGAGGCGTGCACTGATACGTGCGACCTCGTCCTCCGCCAGGTCGCGCCGCGCTCGGATCTTCTCCACCACGTGCTCGGGGGCCTTGCCCAGGAACGCCTCGTTGCCCAGCTTGGCGCCGGTGGTCTCCAGCTCCTTGCGGGCGGCCGCGAGGTCCTTCTCCAGGCGCCGGCGCTCCGCGGCGAGGTCGATGGTCCCGGAGGTGTCGATCTCCACTCCCACAGTGGCCAGGCCCAGCCGGACCTCGAGCGAGGCGGTCGCGGTGAAGTCCTCCGCGGGCGGGGTGAGGCGCGCCAGCGAGGTCACCTGTGCCAGCACGTCCCCGGGCAGGTCGGCCTCGGCCGTCCCGGTCAGTCGCGCCGGGACCCGTTGACCGGGCTTGAGCCCCTGGTCCGAACGGAACCGGCGGATCTCCGTGACGAGGTCCTGCGCATCCGACACCCGGCGCACGGAGGCGGCCGCACCGTCGCCCGGGATCGGCGCCACGTCGGACGGCCAGTCCGCGATCACCACGGACTCGCGGCCGGTCAGCGCGGTCCAGAGCACCTCGGTGACGAACGGGATCACCGGGTGCAGCATCCGCAGGAGTGGGTCCAGGACGTGCCCGAGCACGAGGCGGGTGTGCTCGGCGCGGTCGGAGGCGCGGGCCTCGTCGTCGCCACCGAACTGGACCTTGGCCAGCTCCAGGTACCAGTCGCAGACCTCGTCCCACGCGAAGTGGTAGAGCGCCTCGCAGGCCTTGGAGAACTCGTAGCGCTCGAGCGCGTCGTCGACCAGCACCCGCACCTCCCCGAGCCGGTGCAGGATCCAACGGTCGGCATCGGTGAGCGCGGCGGCCTCGGGCAGGTCGCCGGTCTTCGCGCCGTTCATGAGCGCGAAGCGGGTGGCGTTGAAGAGCTTGGTGGCGAAGTTGCGGGAGGCCTGCGCGGCGTCGTCGCCCACCGACAGGTCGCCGCCGGGGTTGGCGCCCCGGGCGAGGGTGAAGCGCAGTGCGTCGGCGCCGAAGCGGTCCACCCAGTCCAGCGGGTCGATCCCGTTGCCCTTGGACTTGCTCATCTTCTGGCCGTGGTCGTCGCGCACGAGCCCGTGGAGGAAGACGTCGGTGAAGGGCACCGGTCCCGGCGCGGCCTTGTCGTCGGTGAGGACCCGGCCGACGAAGGTGCCGAACATCATCATCCGGGCGACCCAGAAGAACAGGATGTCGTAGCCGGTGACCAGGACCGACGTCGGGTAGAAGCGCTCGAGGTCCGCGGTGCGGTCGGGCCAGCCCATCGTGGAGAACGGCCACAGCCCGGAGGAGAACCAGGTGTCGAGCACGTCGGTGTCCTGGGTGTACCCCGCCGGCGCCTCGTCGTCCGGGCCCACGCACACGACCTCGCCGTCGGGCCCGTACCAGATGGGGATCCGGTGGCCCCACCACAGCTGCCGCGAGATGCACCAGTCGTGCATGTCGTCGACCCAGTCGAACCAGCGCGGTTCCTGGCTCGTCGGGTGGATCACGGTGTCCCCCTCGCGCACGGCGTCGCCGGCCATCTTCGCCAATTCCTCGACCCGGACCCACCACTGCAGTGACAGTCGGGGCTCGATCGGCTCCCCGGAACGCTCGGAATGGCCCACGGAATGGACGTAGGGTCGCACCTCCTGGACGATCCGACCCTGCGCGGCCAGGTCCTCGCGAACGGCCACGCGGGCGTCGAAGCGGTCCATCCCGTCGTACCTGGTGCCGGTGCCGGAGATATGGCCGGTGGGGCCCATGATCGACGGCATCTCGAGGCCGTGCCGGCGCCCGATCTCGAAGTCGTTGGGATCGTGCGCGGGCGTGACCTTCACGGCGCCCGTACCGAACTCGGGGTCCACGTGCTCGTCGGCCACCACGCGCATGGTCCAGCCCTCGCGGAAGGGGTGCGGCAGATCGGTTCCCACCAGCTCCGCATAACGCTCGTCGTCGGGGTGCACGGCGATCGCCGTGTCCCCGAGCATGGTCTCGAGGCGGGTCGTGGCCACCACCACGTGCGGCTCCGAGTCGTCCATCGAGCCGTAGCGGAAGCTCACCAGCTCGCCCTCGACGTCCGAATACCTGACCTCGATGTCCGAGATCGCGGTCTGCAGGACCGGGGACCAGTTGACCAGCCGCTCGGCCCGGTAGATCAGGTCGGCGTCGTACAGTTCCTTGAAGATGGTCTGCACGGCCCGCGAGAGGCCGTCGTCCAGCGTGAACCGCTCGCGCGACCAGTCCACGCCGTCGCCGAGGCGACGCATCTGCTGACCGATGGTGCCACCGGACTCGTGCTTCCACTCCCAGACCTTCTCGATGAAGGCCTCGCGGCCGATCTCGTGGCGGTCGATGCCCTCCTCACGCAGCTTGCGGTCGACGAGCGTCTGGGTGGCGATCCCGGCATGGTCCATGCCGGGCAGCCACAGGACCTCGTACCCCTGCATGCGCCTGCGGCGCGTGAGCACGTCCATCAGGGTGTGGTCGAGCGCGTGCCCCATGTGGAGGCTGCCGGTCACGTTGGGCGGCGGCAGCACCACCGAGTAGGCGGGCTTGTCACTGGACGGATCGGCCTCGAAGTAGCCCGCATCCACCCACCGCTCGTACACCTCGGACTCCACCTCGCCGGGATTCCAGGAGGCGGGCAGGGAGTCCGCGCGGTCGGTACCGGGGCCGGGAGCAGCTGGAGTCGTCACCCGACCATCGTAGGTCGTCGCGCCCCGGCACCGACACACGCCGTCGCTACGCGTGCACCTCGGCGGCGGTCTTCTCGCGGACCTCCTCGATGGTGACGTTCGGCGCGAGCTCGACCAGCCGGAACCCCTCGCCGGTGACGTCCAGGACACACAGGTCCGTCACCACGCGCTGGACGCAGCCCTTGCCCGTGAACGGCAGCGTGTTCTCGGTCATCAACTTGAGATCACCCTTGCGCGTCACGTGGTCCATCATCACGATCACCCGTCCGGCGCCGTGGACCAGGTCCATCGCGCCGCCCATGCCCTTGACCATGGCGCCGGGGATCATCCAGTTGGACAGGTCGCCCGACTGCGAGACCTGCATCGCCCCGAGAACGGCCACGTCGACGTGCCCGCCCCGGATCATGGCGAAGGACTCCGACGAGCCGAAGAACGCGGCACCCGCCTCGGCCGTGATGGTCTCCTTGCCGGCGTTGATCATCTCCGGGTCCAGCTCGTCCTCCGTGGGGTACGGCCCCACGCCGAGGATGCCGTTCTCCGAGTGCAGCGTCACGTGCACGCCCTCGGGGAGGTGGCCGGGGATGAGGGTCGGCATGCCGATGCCGAGGTTGACGTACTGGCCGTCGGTGAAGTCGGCGGCGATCCGCGCCGCCATCTGCTCATGGGTCCAGCTCATGACCGCGCCTCCTCGGTGTCCGCGCTGCTCAGTTTCTTGATCTCGACCCCGGTCTCCTGGCGGCCGACCTCGACGATGCGCTGCACGAAGATCCCGGGGACGTGGACGTCGGCGGGGTCGAGGGCCCCGGGCTCGACGACCTCCTCGGCCTGGACGATCGTGATGCGGCCGGCCATGGCCGCGTCCGGGTTGAAGTTGCGGGCGGTGCCACGGAACTGCAGGTTGCCCGCGGTGTCTGCACGGTGGGCGTGGACGAGGGCGAAGTCGGTGACGATCGACCGCTCGAGCACGTACTGCTCGCCGTCGAAGACCCGGACCTCCTTGGGCTCGGAGGCCACGGCCACTCCCCCGTCGCCGTCGTACCGCAGCGGCAGTCCGCCCTCGGCGACGGCGGTGCCGACGCCGGCCGGTGTGTAGAAAGCGGGGATCCCCGCACCGCCGGCGCGCATGCGCTCGGCGAGCGTGCCCTGCGGGGTCAGCTCGACCTCGAGCTCGCCGGAGAGGTACTGCCGGGCGAACTCCTTGTTCGCTCCGACATAGGAGGCCGTGGTCCGCGTGATGCGGCCGGACTCCAGCAACCTGCCCAGTCCGAAGCCGTCGGTCCCGCAGTTGTTGCTCACGGTCTGCAGGTCGGAGGCGCCCTGCTCGAGGAGGGCGTCGATGAGGACGGCGGGGATGCCGACCAGACCGAAACCGCCCACGGCGAGGGAGGCGCCGTTCGGGACGTCCGCGACCGCGTCCGCGGCCGAGGCGAAGATTTTGTTGGTCATGTCACACAGCGTAACTGGTGTTCGCATCTTGCACAACCGTTCGCACTACGTACGCCGATCCCGTACCGTGGTGCCCGTCACCCGATCCACAGGAAAGGACCCGGCCATGCCCGCAACCCTGTCCCACGAGGTCACCGGCCCGGAATCCGGCGACCGGAACGCGCCCGTCGTCGTCCTCCTCGGCTCGCTCGGCTCCGACCACTCGATGTGGGACGCCCAGGTCCGCGACCTGAGCCGGGATCACCGGGTCATCGCCGTCGACCACCGGGGGCACGGCGCATCCGAGGTCGTCCCGGGGCCCTGCACGATCGCCGACCTCGCGGGCGACGTCCTCGCGCTCCTCGACGCCCTGGACGTCGACCGGTTCCACGTCGCGGGACTGTCGCTCGGCGGCGCGGTCTCGCAGTGGCTCGCCGTCCACGAGTCCGCCCGGGTCCGGTCCGCGGTGCTGATGTGCACCGCCGCGAAGTTCGGCGAGCCGTCGGCCTGGCTCGAGCGCGCCGCGACCGTCCGCGCGGACGGCACCGCCGCGGTCGCTGACGCCGTGGCCGCCCGGTGGGTCACCCCCGCCAGGGCGGAGCGCGAGCCCGAGCTGCTGGCCTCGCTGCGCGCGATGGTCGTGGCCACCCCGGCCGAGGGTTACGCCTCGTGCTGCGACGCCCTCTCCGGCTGGGACGGCCGCGCCGACCTGGCCCGCATCGCCTGCCCGACGACCGTCGTCGCCGGCGACGAGGACCCGTCGACGCCGCCGGAGGTCCTCCGCGAGATCGCGGACGGCGTGGCCGGCTCCGAGTTCGTGCTGCTCTCCCCCGCCGCGCACGTGCCCGCCGTGGAGAGCCCCGAGCGCGTCACCGAGGTCCTGCGCGCCCACCTCGCGGCCGCCGCGGCGACCTCGTGAGCTCGCCCGGACCGCTTCCGGAGGCGCCGGGCGGGGACGCCGGGCCGGAGCGGTCGGCCTCCCCGGACTACGTGCAGTCCCTCGCCCGCGGGCTCGCCGTCATCCGGGCGTTCGACGCCGACCGGCCCCGCCAGAGCCTCAGCGAAGTGGCCCGGTCCACCGGGCTGACCCGGGCGACCGCGCGGCGGTTCCTCCACACACTGGTGGAACTCGGGTACGTCGACACCGCCGACTCGGTCTTCTGGCTCACGCCGCAAGTCCTCGACCTGGGCTACAGCTACCTGTCCGCGATGCCGCTGACCGACCTGGCCCAGCCCCATCTGGAGCGACTCAGTTCGCGGCTCGGGGAATCATCCTCGGTGGCGGTCCTCGACGGCCGCGACATCGTCTACGTCGGGCGCGTGCAGGTCCGGCGGATCATGACCATCGGGATCACGATCGGCACCCGCTTCCCCGCCTACGCCACGTCGATGGGCAGGGTCCTGCTCGCCGCGCTACCGGCCGACGAGCTCGACACCTACCTCGCCGAGACCGATCTCCGCGCCCTCACCCCCCACGGGCTCGCCGACCGGGAGGACCTGCGCGCCGAGCTCGACACCGTGGCCGAACGCGGCTGGTGCGTGGTCGACCAGGAGCTCGAGCCGGGTCTGCGCTCGATCGCCGCGCCCGTCCACGACCGCGACGGCAGCGTGGTGGCCGCGCTCAACGTGTCCACGCACGCGGCCCGCTACGACCGCAAACACCTCCGCGGCGAGCTCGTCCCCGAGGTCCTCGCCACCGCGAGGTCGCTCTCCACCGATCTCGCCACCGTCCACCGCTGATCCCCGCCCCCGCACAGTCAGGAGAACCCCATGCGTGACGTCGTCATCTGCCAGCCCCTCCGCACCCCCGTCGGCCGCTTCGGCGGCGTGTTCCGCGACCTCGACGCGGGCGCCCTCGCCACCGACCTCCTCACCGCACTCGTCGAACGGACCGGGCTGAGCGGGCCCGACGTCGACGACGTCATCCTCGGCCAGGGCTCCCCCGGTGGCGAGGGGCCCGCCATCGGCCGCATCGCCGCACTCGACTCACCGCTGGGCATCGACGTGCCCGGCATGCAGCTCGACCGCCGCTGCGGCTCCGGACTCCAGGCCGTGATCACCAGCGCGCTCCAGGTCGCCTCCGGAGGCGTCGACACGGTGGTCGCCGGCGGTGTCGAGTCCATGAGCCAGGTCGAGTTCTACGCCACGCCCACGCCCCGCTGGGGCATCAAGGGCGACGGCGTCTCCCTGGTGGACCGGCTCGGTCGCGCCCGCACCACCGTGGGCGGCCGGTCTCACGTGATCGACGGCGGGATGATCGAGACCGCGGAGAACCTGCGCCGTGAGTACGGGATCGGCCGGCAGGAACAGGATCAGCTGGCGGTCCAGTCCCACCAGCGCGCCGTGGCCGCCGGGGGGTCCGGCGTGTTCGCCGAGGAGATCGTCCCCGTCACTGTGCCGCAGCGCAAGGGCGACGACGTCGTCGTCGACACCGACGAGCACCCGCGCGCCGACACCACCGTCGAGGCCCTGTCCAAGCTCCGGCCGATGATGCGGCGCGCCGACGCCGAGGCCACGGTGACACCCGGCAACGCCTCCGGCCAGAACGACGGCGCCGCGATGTGCGTGGTCACCACCACCGAGAAGGCCGCGGAACTCGGACTGACCCCCATGGTCCGCCTGGCCTCCTGGGCGGTGGCCGGCGTGGCGCCGGAGACGATGGGCATCGGGCCGGTCCCCGCCACCTCGCGCGCGCTCGAGCGGATCGGGATGTCCCTGGGCGACATGGACGTCATCGAACTCAACGAGGCGTTCGCCGCACAGGCCCTGGCAGTGATGCGCGAGTGGGACGTCGACCCCGCGTCCGAGCATCTCAATCCGCACGGCTCCGGCATCTCGCTCGGGCACCCGGTCGGCGCCACCGGCGCGCGGATGCTGGCCACCCTCTCCCACGAGATGGTCCGCCGCGACGCGCAGTGGGGCCTGGAGACCATGTGCATCGGCGGCGGCCAAGGCCTGGCTGCGGTGTTCGAGCGCGTCTGACCGATCCGCGACGAGGGGCCCGGAGCGCATCAGCTGCGCGCCGGGCCCCTCGAGCACTCCTCCGGGAGCCTGCTGGTGTTTCCGCTGGAAAGCTAGTCCACCCGCGACGGGTGACGGGTCAGCGCCATGACCTCCATGTCCATGTACGGGAACAGGGGCAGCGCCTGGAGGATCTCGTGCAGCTCGTCGGCCGACTCCACGTCGAAGATGCTGATGTTGGAGTACTGGCCGACGATGCGCCAGAGTTCACGCCACTTCCCGGAGCGCTGCAGCTCCTGGCTGTAGGCCTTCTCGCGGGCCACGGTCTCCGCGCGGACCTCCGGATCGAGATCGTGCGGGATATTGACGTTCATACGGACGTGGAACAGTGCCATATCGCTTCTCTCCTCTGCAGGTGTAATAGGTGATGTCCGGCCCTGGACGCTGTGCGGGCGTCTCAGCGGCGGGTGAACTTCTCGACGGCGTCGTGGTCCAGCTCGACGCCCAGCCCCGGCCCCTCCGGCAGATGCACGCGGCCGGCCTCGTACCGGATGGGGGTCGTCACGTACGTCTCGGCCAGCAGCAGCGGGCCGAACAGCTCGGAGCCGTAGTTGAAGCCGGGCTCGGCACAGGCCAGGTGGAGCGAGGCCATGGTCCCGATCGGGCCCTCGAGCGAGGTCGCCGCGTGGCAGGCCACCCCGGCCGTGCGCGCGATGGACACGACCTCCTTGCTCCGGGTCAGTCCGCCGAGCTTGGTGGTCTTGACCGCGATGATGCCGGCGGCATCGCGCCGGACGATCTCGAGCGCGTCGTGCGGCGACTGCACGGACTCGTCGGCCATGAACTGCACCGGCAGCGTCTGGTTGAGCTCTGCCAGGACTTCGACCTGCTCCGTGGGCGTGGGCTGCTCGATGAGCTCGATACCCGCGTCCACCAGCGCCGGGAGGTGCATGTTGGCGGTGAAGCGGTCCCAGCGGGCGTTGATGTCCACCCGAAGTCCGGCCCGGCCATCGAGGCGCTCGGCGAGCGCGGCGATCCGGGCCACGTCCTCGGCCGGGTCCAGCGCGCCCATCTTGAGCTTGAAGGTGCGGTGGCGATCCGAGGCGAGGAGCTCGTCGATCTCGGAGACCATCTCGTCCAGCGGCATCGCACCCAGCGCCCACGTGCACTCGATCGAGTCACGGGCCGCACCACCGAGCAGGGACCGCACCGGCACATCGAGGCTTCGCGCCCAGGCGTCGAACATCGCGATCTCGAGGGCAGCCTTGGCGAAGCGGCCACGGGCGACGACCCCCTCCATCGCCTCGAGCACCGCGGGGATCTCGTCGACGCGCCGTCCGACGGCGACCGGGGCGAGGTACTTCTCCACGAGGATCTGCATGGTCTCCGCGGACTCGCCGCCCCACCACGGGCCGCCCGGGGTCACGCCCTCGCCGTAGCCCCTCACGCCGTCGTCGGTCGTGACGGTGACCAGGAGGATCGCCTGCGCGGTCGCGGTGGTGGTCGCGAACTTGTGGGGGCGGATGAGCGGGACGTCGAGGATGCGGGTCTCGACGGAGCGGATGGTCAGGTCGGGCATGTTCGGTCCTCGGGTCTCGGCGGAGCACCGGCGCCCCGACCGCTGGTGGCGGCCGGGGCGGGCGGTAGATGATCGGCGCCGATGCGGCGCCGATGTCGGCGTGGGCGGGTCAGGCGACGTAGATGGGGTCCGAGACCGGGTCGAGCACGAAGTCGTACACGACCTGGTCGACGCCGTCGTCGTTCGGCTTCGGGTCGAGCATCAGCTCGGGCTTGACGGCGCCGGCGACGTCGTCGTCCACCCACTTGCCACCCGTGAAGTACAGCTGGGTGGTGATGAGTCGCTTGCCCGGGGCCGTCACCTTGAGGTGCAGGTGGGCGGGCCGCCACGGGTGACCGTCGTAGCTCGCGATGAACTCGCCGGTCGGGCCGTCGTGCGGGATCTGGTACGGCGCGGGCTGGATGGTGTTGATCGAGTAGCGCCCCTCGGAGTCCGTGGTGAACGTCCCGCGGAGGTTCCACTCGGGGATGCCCAGGCCGTCGTCGAACTGCGAGTAGTAGCCGTCGGAGTCGGCGTGCCACAGCTCGACGGATGCGCCGTCGATGCCGTTGCCGTCGAGGTCGCGGACCTGGCCCTTGAACACCAACGCGGTGCCCTTCTCGTCCTCCCGCATCGGCATGGTGGCGTGGGAGCCGAGGTTCGGGGCGTCCGGCACGTAGTACGGCCCCTCGATGGACCCCTTGGTGCCGTTGAAGATCCGGCTGTTGGAGTCCTCGATGAAGTGCTCGAGGAAGACGTCGAGCCACAGCGGCCACTCGCCGCCCTCACCGACCGAGATCAGCCACTGCTTGAGGACCCGGTACTCCTGGTAGGTGACCTCGTGCTCGTGGATCACCTCTCCGAGCTTGCTCAGCACGTCCTTGTAGATGGCGGCAGCGCGCTCCGGCGAGGTGTCGGAGGTGATGCGGTTGCTCTTGAACTTGTCGGTGGCGGCGGAGCCGGAGCCCGCTGCGGTGGGGACTGCGGAGGTGGTCATGTCGCTCCCTTGGGGTTCGGGGTGTGTGGGACGGGATCGGACCGGTGGAGCAGGAAGCCGCCAGGGCTGCCGCTCCGGTCGATGACCCCACTGTGCGCCGCCCGCGCTGTGTCGTCAATCACCACACTCTCATCCTGTAGAGGGAGATTCGTGCGCCATGCGAACGAATCCGCAGCAAACGCGCAGGTAGCGAGACCGACGCCTCGCCGGCGTTCGGCATGCGAACGAGTAACACCTAGG
>DHCFD07801__coassemble_1068_pt1 | contig 100170 bp, 86 predicted proteins | sample DHCFD07801__metabat2_high_PE_018 | metagenome-assembled genome bin DHCFD07801 | reverse complement strand
GGCGGCACCGCCCGGGTCGTGGGCATCGCCAAGGGCGTGGGCATGATCGAGCCGGACATGGCGACGATGATCGCCGTGCTGTTCACCGACGCCGCCGTCGAACCGGAGGCGCTGGACGCGGCGTTCCGGGCGGCCGTCGAGGACACGTTCAACTGCCTGTCCGTGGACACCGACACCTCCACCTCGGACACCGCGATCGCGCTGGCCAGCGGCGCGGCGGGCCCGGTCGAGGACTCCGCGCTGCGGGAGGCGTTCGCGGAGATCTGCCTGGACCTTACCCGGCAGCTCGCGCGCGACGGCGAGGGCGCCACCACGCTCCTCACGGTCGAGGTGACCGGCGCGCGCGACCGCGATCAGGCCAAGCGCGTGGCCAAGACCATCCTCAACTCGCCGCTGGTCAAGACCGCGGTCCACGGCGCCGACCCCAACTGGGGGCGGGTGGCCATGGCGATCGGCAAGTGCCAGGAGGACACGGACATCGACCCCGAGGGCATCCGCATCGTGTTCGGCGACCTGGAGACCTACCCGGCGTTCCCCGGGGAGGCCGAGCTCGAGCGGCTCACCGAGATCATGCGGGCAGACGAGGTGACCATCGCGGTCGACCTGGGCGTGGCGGACGGGTCGTGCACGGTCTACGGCTGCGACCTCAGCCGCGAGTACGTCTCGATCAACGCCGACTACACGACCTGAGCGTCGCCCGGCCCCGCGGCGGCTACCCGGCGGGGCTGGGGTCGTCGCGCGTCATCGACAGGATGGTCCGACGGGTGCCCTCCCAGACGTCGCCGGAGATGTCACTCCACGGATCGTGCCGGCCGGGGACGATCGAGACCCGCGCCTGGTCGCCGGCCTGCCGGGCCAGCCGGACGTAGTTCTCCGACTGCTCGGGCCGCACCACCTTGTCGTCGCTGCCGTGGACGCACACCACCGGCACCCCCGTGGGCAGGTGGGTGACCGGGGAGGCCTCGCGATAGCGCTCGCCGCGCTCGTCGGGGCGGCCGCCGAGAAGCCCGGCCACGTACCGGTCCCCGGCCCGCTCGGCCATGAGCATGTCCCCGACACCGGCCAGGGACACGCAGCCGACCACGGGGACGCGCGGGTCGGCCCCGGGCAGGTCCGTCGGCAGTCCGCCGCGTCCGGCGACCCACAAGGCGAGGTGCCCGCCCGCGGAATGCCCCGCCACCACCACGCGCTGCAGGTCGAGGCGGCCGTCCATCTCGGCGTTCACCTCGGACAGGTGGTCCACTGCGCTGCACACGTCGGCGGCGGTGGTGGGCCACCCGCCCCCGGAGCCGACGCGCCGGTACTCGATGTTCCACACAGCCACGTCGAAGGAGGCCAGGTCGCGCGCCTGGTTCTTGAGCGAGGACACCCCGAGTGCGTCCTTCCACCCGCCGCCGTGGATCAGCACCACCACGGGCAGGGCCGGATTGGCCGACTCGGGCAGGTAGAGGTCCCCGAAGGTCTGCTGGTCGGTGTCGCCGGGCTCGTCGTAGAAGTACCGGCGGGGCTGCCGGACGGGCACGGCCCCCTCCGGAGGCCGGTAGGGGCGGGGGGTGGACTCGACGCCGTGGCCCTCGCTCAGCTCGCGGTCCTCACCGCCACGCACGGCGGCCATCGCCCCCACGGCCGCGACCCCGGTTCCCGCCGTCAGGCCGATGAGCACAGAGCGGCGGGTGCGGGCGGGGTGGCGGGGCATGCGGCGGCGGGGACTCCTCGGTCGGGGGAGACGCGCCCCGGTCAGGCGGTGCCGGCGACGACGTCGTTCACCGCACCATCGTAGTAGGAGACGGGCGGTCCGGTAGCCGCCGCCCGACCCCCGACCCGGCGAAACCGGCCCTCAGACTGCGAGGGCATAAAAGAAAACTAACCTAACACGCGGTCGGTTAACGGCCCCTCAGGCGCCGCATATGAGGTAGGCGGCCTTGAAAGGTGTAGCGACTGCTGGCGTCTGAGGGGCGTTCGAGAAGTCGTGGACACGCACGTGTGTCGCGTGTTCACAGAGTATTTTCTCAGGCGGTGCCGGCGACCACGTCGTCCTCCGCCCCGTCGTAGTAGGGGGCGTAGCCGCGGGCCGAGGTGAGGACGTAGAGCGGCTCGTCGAAGGCGGCGGTGTCGAACCCCTGATCGCGAAGTTCGGTCTTGCGGCTCTTGAACGTGGAGGTGGTCTCGAGCTCGGGGGAGAGCCGGATGAAGACCGGCACCGCGTACGCGGGCAGCGCCGCGCGCAGGTGTTCGGCCAGGCCGGCGCCGTCGAACTCCGCGCCGTCCTGCAGTCGCACGGCCGCCATGCCGGCCTTGCCGTCCGCTCCCGGCATGGCCACCCCGTAGACCACGGCCTGGTCCACCCCGTCGTAGGCGCCGACGGCGCCCTCGACCTCGGTCGTGGCGACGTTCTCGCCCTTCCACCGGAACGTGTCGCCCAGCCGGTCGACAAACGAGGCGTGCTTGAGGCCCTGGTCCAGCAGGAGGTCGCCGGAGATGAACCAGGCGTCGCCGTCGGCGAAGGCGTCCCGGACGATCTTCTTCTCCGTGGCCTCGGGGTCGGTGTAACCGTCGAAGGGCTGGGTGCTGGAGATCCCGCTCAGCAGCAGGCCCACCTCGCCCTTGCCCACGCGGCGCAGGCGTCCGTCCTCGCCGCGGAGCGGCTCGCCGGTGTCGGGGTCGTACTCCACGAGCGCGAAGTCCATCGGGCAGTAGCCGGTGGTCTTCTCGACGTTGAAGGCGTTGACAAAGGCGATGTTGCACTCGCTGGCGGCGTAGAACTCGCAGATCCGGTCGATGCCGAAGCGCTCGCGGAACTCGGTCCAGATCTCGGGGCGCAGCCCGTTGCCGGTCATCACCCGCACCTTGTGGTCCCGGTCGCCGGGACCGGGCTCCTGGTTGAGCAGGTAGCGGCAGATCTCGCCGATGTAGATCGCGGCGGTGGCGCCGTTGGCGCGCGCCTGGTCCCAGAATCGCGACGCGGAGAAGTGCTCCTCCACGGCGAGGCACGCGCCGGCGGCCAGGACACAGCCGAGGCCCACCGTGAGGGCGTTGTTGTGGTACATCGGCAGGTGCGACATCAGCACGTCGTCCCGCTTGAGCCGCACGCCGGACAGTCCGAAGCCGGCGAGCGCCCGGTTCCACCGGTAGTGCGACATCGTCGAGGCCTTGGGCAGGCCGGTGGTGCCGGAGGTGAAGATGTAGAAGGCGGTCTCGGTGCCGACCGTCTGGTCCGCGGCGGGCGGGTTCTTGGCGCCGACGGCCGGGCTGAGGGTGGCGAGTTCGTCCTCGAGCCACGTCAGCCCGTCGAACTCGGCGGGCCGGGCCCCGGCGGTGTATCCGCGGTGGGGGAGGTCGATCTCCGAGCCGACGCCGATCAGTTCGCCCTCCCAGTCCTCGCGGGGCACCGAGGCGAGGGTCTCCGCGCACTCGGCCCCCATCAGCACCACCCGGGAGGCGAGGATCTTCTGCGAGTGATCCAGCACCTCGCCGCGCTGCTGGTGGTTGAGCAGCCCCACCGAGGCACCCACCTTGACCGCCCCGAGGATGCCCAGGATCACCTCGGTCCGGTTGGTCATGCAGATCCCGACCGTGTCCCCGCGGGTGACGCCGTGCGCGCTGAGCACCTCGGCGATCCGGTTGGCCTGGGTGTTGGCCTCGCTGTAGGTGACCTCGGTGCCGCGGAAGCGCAGGAACGGCGAGTCGGGCTGTCTGGCGGCGAGCTCCTGGAAGCGCTTGCCGATCGAGACGCGGTCGGTCTCGCGCGAGGTCCGGACGGTCTTGAGTCCCTTGAGGACCGTGGGCAGGTCGGCGAGGATGCTGGGCAACCCCTTGGCCAGGTCGACCGGGGTCAGCGTCCGTGCGCCCCCGTGCGCCTGCGGGGCGGTGGGTGAACTCGTCTGGGTCACGGTGTCTCCTCGTCAGATGTGGGAAAGGGCTTGTCTGGGGTGCCGGAGAGTCCTCGCCACGCCAGCTCGACGACGACGTCGGCCGCCACGGACCTCTCCGTCGCGCGGTGGGCGATCCGGTCCGCGACCGCCTCGCCCGCGCCGACCAGCGCTGTCGCGACCACCTCGAGGACGTCGCGGCCCCGATCGTCGGTCGAGCTGTGCTCGAGGAGGTCGGTGGTGAGGTCGATGAGGACCGACCGCGTCTTCTCGACCTCGTCGCTGAACACCGGCTCGGCGGAGGCCTGCCGGTAGACGACGTTCCACGAGTCGGAGTGCCGGTCGACGAACTCGAGGAACGCCTCGACGACGCTCTTGAGCCGGCCCCGCGAGCCCATCGGCCCGGTCGCCGCGGCCGTGAGGTGCTCGATGAGCCGGCCGGACTCCCGGGTGACGCAGGCGGAGAACAGCTCCTCCTTGGACCCGTAGTACAGGTAGAGCATCGGCTTGGAGATCCGGGCATCCCGGGCGATCAGGTCCATGGAGGCCGATCGGTATCCCAGGTCGGAGAACACGCGGATGGCGGAATTGAGCATCTGCTGCTCGCGGATCGCGCGGGGGATGCGTTTGGTCCCGGTGGCCACAGGTTCTCCTCCCGGGTCGTGACGTGGTGCGGTGCGCCGTGCCACACCAACTTACCCGCCAGTAAGGAGATGTGTGGGTCGGTCTCCGCGATCGGTGTCCGCGACGGTGATAGTCTGCGTGCGTCGGCGTGCCCCCGGCATGCCCGCCCGTGTCCACGATCTGCAGGGAGAACTCGATGAGCTTCGGTACCGGAGCGCTCGCCAGCGCCGTCGGAGGACTCGTGCTCGGCGGGATCGTGGCCTTCGGCGCCAACACGGCGATGGCGCAGAACTCCATCCCCGAGGTCGAGCAGCCACCCGCCGACCAGGCCCTGCTGGGCCAGGTCGAGTACGGCGCCCGCTAGCCCCCGGCGTCTCCCGAGGTGGTCCGCGGGGCCCGTCGCGGCGGCGGCCTCCGTGACGCGGTGGTCGCCTTCCTGGCGTTCCTGCTCCTGGCCTGCCTGCAGGCCCCGGGCATGGTCGTCCCGGACACCAAATACGATCTCGTCGTCGACCCCTGGCGGTTCCTCTCCCAGGCCGCCCACGTGTGGACCGGCACCTCCTTCGCCGGGCACGTCCAGAACCAGGCCTACGGGTACCTCTTCCCGCAGGGCCCCTTCTTCGCGCTCTTCGACCTGGTCGGACTCCCGGCCTGGCTGACCCAACGCCTGTGGTGGGCGGTCGTGCTCACCGTGGCCTACGTGGGGATCGTGCGCGTGGCCGCGGCGCTGCGCATCGGCTCGCCGGGCACCCGTGCCGTGGCGGGCCTGGCCTATGCGCTCGCGCCGCGCATGCTCGGCGACCTGGGGTCGATCTCCTCCGAGATCTGGCCGGTCGCGCTCGCCCCGTGGGTGCTGTTGCCCGTTGTCCGCGTCCTGCAGGGCCGCATGTCCCCGCGCCGCGGCGGGGCCGGGGCGGCGGTCGCGCTCGCGCTCATGGGCGCGGTCAACGCGGTGGCCACGGCCATGGCGTGCCTGCCGGCGATCCTGTGGTGGGCGATGCACCGGCCCGGCCGCACGTGGGGCCGACTCGCCGCGTGGTGGATCCCCCTGTCGGTGGCCGTGTGCGTGTGGTGGGCCGTCCCGCTGCTGGTGATGGGTCGGGTCTCGCCGCCGTTCCTCGACCACATCGAGTCCGCCGCGGTGACCACCCGGTGGGCGTCGGTGACGGAGGTGCTGCGCGGCGCGGCGACGTGGGTGCCCTTCGTTTCCACCGACCGGGTCGCGGGGGCCGCGCTCACCAGCGAGCCGGTGTTCGTGCTGGCCACCGGCGTGGTGGCCGCGGCCGGCGTCGTGGGACTTCTCGTCCGCGGGATGCCGGCCCGGGGACGGTTGCTGGCGATGGCGGCCGTAGGACTTGTCCTCATGTCCGCCGCCTGGGTCGGCCCGGCGGGCGGGGGCGTCGCCGAGCTCGTGCGCGACTTCCTCGACGGGCCCGGCGCCGCGCTGCGCAACGTGCACAAGGCCGACCCGCTGCTGCGCCTGCCGCTCGCGCTCGGGCTGGCGCACCTGCTCACCCGAGTGCTCGCCACCGTCGTGCCCCGCGACGGCGCGGCGCCGCCGGCGGACGACGCCCGCCCCCGTCTGCGGGAGTTCGCGACGCACCCCGAGCGCAGCCGCGTCCTGGTCCTGGGGCTGGTCGTCGCGCTGGCGGGCACCGTCGCGGTGGCCCCGGCGTGGCTCGGCAGGCTCGCGCCGGTCGGCGCGCACGAGGGGCTGCCGGGCCACTGGACACTGGCCTCGCAGTGGTTGTCGGAGAACGCGCCGGTGCCCCCACCCGGGGACGACGACGGCTCCGATCCGGCCGCCACCACCCGGGCACTGGTGGTCCCGGGGGCGTCCTTCGCGCGCCAGCTCTGGGGAGTCACCCGCGACGAGCCGCTGCAGCCGCTCGCCACCACCCCGTGGGCGGTCCGCGACTCGGTGCCGCTACAGCCCGCGCCGGCGGTCCGGGCGCTCGACGCCGTGCAGCGCCGCCTGGCCGACGGCCGGCCCGCGCCGGGCATGGCCGCCACGCTCGCCTCGCTGGGCGTCGGGTTCCTGGTGGTGCGCAACGATCTGTCGGAGGAATCGGGGGCGGCCCGCCCGGCGCTCGTCCACCAGTCCGTCGACGGGTCGCCGGGCCTGGCCAAGGTGGCGGAGTTCGGTGAGCCCGTGGCTGTCGGCGGAGGGGACGAGCCCGACGACGGAGACGAGGGGGACGACGACGAGGCGTCCACGGTCGCCGATTCGGGCCTGCGCCCCGAGTACCCCGCAATCGAGATCTACCGGGTGGACTCGCGGCTGGGAGCCGACGCCTCGGGGGAGGGGCCGCCGCGGTCGGCCACCGCCCCGTACACCGTCGAGTCGCGCGACCTGCCCGTGGTCGCGGGCGGCCCGGAGTCCCTCTCTCGACTGGACGACCTGCTGGCGGCGGGCGACACCACCGGCTCCCCGGCGCGGGTGACGCGGTTGCTCGAGGCCGACGCGCGGGAGGCGGGCGTGGACCCGTCGGCCGACCCGCTGCAGCGGCCCCGCCCGGTGGCGCCGCCGGGGACGGTCCGGACCGACACCCCGGCCGACCGCGAGACCGATTTCGGCCGGCTGGACCACAACTCCTCGGCGATCCGCGCCGAGGGCGACCCGCGCCGGAGCCGGGGCACGGTCCCGGACTACGCGGCCACGGTGGCCGGGTCCGACCTGCCGGAGCTCGCCCGGGCGCAGTGGTCGGGGGCGCGCGTGACGGCGTCGTCGTCGGCGTCGGACTCGAGCCAGCCGGGCGTGGTGCAGCCCGCCTACTCGGTGGCGGCGGCCGTCGACGACGACCCGGACACGAACTGGCGCTCCGGTGGCGCCGGGTCGGCGTTCGGGGAGTGGCTCGAGGTCGACCTGCCCGAGCCCGTCGACCGGGGCCAGTTGCGGATCACGGTGCCGGAGCCCGAGAGCGGCCCGGAGGTCACGACCCTGTCGGTCCGCACGGACGCCGGTACCACCACGGTGTCCCCGACGACGGGGACCGAGACGGTCGTGGCGCTGCCCCCCGGCCCCACCGACCGCGTGCGTGTGACCGCGACCGGCTTCGCCGACGGCGGCCGCGGCACCCACTTCGAGGTGTCCGAGATCGGCCTGCGCAGCGGCGATCGCGAGATCCCGCTCCGTCGGGTGGTCACCGTGCCCCCGCAGCCCGGGGACGCGGGCCCACCGTCCGGGTGGCTGCTCACCCAGCAGCTCGGGGGTCGCTCGGAGTGCGTCCACGGGGGCGACCGCACCGAGGGGCTGGCGGGCGCGCGCGAGGAGACCGGCGCGGTCCGGTGCGCCGCCGGCCTCGGGCTCGCCCCCGAGGAGCCCGCCCGGTTCACACGGCAGCTGGAGGTCCCCGAGGACACGGACGTGGTCCCGCAGCTCCTGCTGCGCCCCCGCTCCGGCAGCGCGCTCGACGACGTCATGCGTGGCGACCCCGCCACCCGGGCGCGCCAGGTCCGCGCCGTGGGCTCCTCGCTCGTCGACGACCCGTCGGGGGCGGCCTCGGCGGCCGTCGACGGCGACCGCTCGACCAGCTGGCACGCCGAGGACCTCGCCTCGCCCGAGCTCGAACTCCGACTGCCCGGGCGTCAACTCGTGGACTCGCTCCGTCTGTGGGCACCGCGGTCGCAGACCCCCGCCGCCCCGCGTGTGGTCACCGTCGACACCGGCGACGAGAGCACCACGGTGGACCTGGACACGCTCGCCACCGAGGACGACGGCTCGGTGGAGATCCCGCTCCCGCCCGAGCGCACCGACCGCGTGAGCGTGCAGATCGATTCCGCCGACGAGGTCCGCACCGAGGGCGGCGCGACCGTGCCGCCGGGGATCGCCGAGGTCTGGGTCCGGGACGCGTCCCGGGCCCGGATCGGCGCGCTGCCCGCCGCCCACGACGAGCCCATCACCCTGGGCTGTCAGGACGGCCCGAGACTGACCATCGACGGGCGCGTGGTGCAGACGCGGCTCAGCACCACGCGACAGGACCTGCTGGAGGGGCGGGCGGTGGCCGCCGAGCCGTGCGACGACACGCCGGTGGCACTGCCCGCCGGGCCGGTGGAGGTCTCCGTGGACCCGGGGCAGGCGTTCTCCGTGGACACCGTCGGCCTCGTCGTCGACCCCGGTGACGACGACGAGGGCGGCACCGACGCCGATCGCGTGCCGGCCCTCGGCGGGCGGTCCCAGCCCACCCGGGCCGTCACCACGGTGGAGTGGGAGCACGCGCGACGTGCCCTGCACGTGCCCGCCGCGCCGCGGGAGCGGGTCCTCGTGGTGCCGGAGAACGTCTCCCCGGCCTGGCAGGCCACTCTGGTGGCCGAGGACGGCACCGCGCTGCCGGACCCGCGCCCGGTGACAGTGGACGGGTGGAAGCAGGGCTGGGTGCTGCCCGCCAGCGGCGCCGGCATGACCCTCGAGCTCGCCGTCCCCGCCGAGACCCCGTACCGGGCCGCGCTGCTCACCGGCCCGTTCGCGCTCCTGCTGGTCCTCCTGCTCTTCCTGGTCCGCGGTGCCGACCGCGCCGGCGCCGCGGCGCGGCCGTGGCGGGCACGGGGGCTCGTCACCGTCGCCGCCACCGCCGCGGTGGCCGGTCTGGTGGCGGGGCCCGCCGGGCTGGCGATCACCGTCGGGCTGAGCGCCGGTGCGTTGCTGGCGAGCCGCTACCGGGGCGCAGACCGGGCCCGGGACCTGCTCGTCGTGGGCGCGGGGACGGGGATCGTCGCGGGTGCGGTGCTGCTCTCGCGCGCGCCGTGGCCCGACGCCACCGGCTATGCGGGCGACGGGGCCGCGCCTCAGGTGCTGACGCTCGCCGGACTGGTCTGTGCCGGGCTCGCCGCGGCCTGGCCCTCGGTGCGGGGATCAGCGGGTCCGGCGGTGCGGGGGTCCTCGCGGGGGCCGCGGGCGGACCGCGAGAACCAGCGCCCGGACGGCACCTCGACGAGCGCGTAACTCGCCGCCGCCACCACGGTGGACACGGCCGCGGTGACCAGCCACACCAGCAGCATCTGCCCCGAGAACAGGGGGACAAAGGCGATCTGGAACGCGAAATGCAGCACCAGCACGTGCCACAGGAACACCCCGTAGGACCAGCGCCCGAGTGCGCCCATCACCGCCGAGTCGAGGACCGCGAACCGCTGGCCGTGCGGAGCGAGCGTGATGGGCGCCAGCAGGCAGAACGCCACGACCGCGCCGAGCGCCGTGCGGGCCGCGAACTCGGGGCCGGACGGGTGGACGAAGCCCTCGGTGAACCACCCGGGCACCGTCGTCGCGAGAAAGGCGACGGCGGCGAGCGCCCACCAGCCCCAGCGCGAGCGGCGGTGTCGGGCCAGCGCGGCCAGCCGCCCGGGCGGGGCGGCGGCGAGCTCGGCGAGGACCATCCCCGCCGCGAACCACGACGCGAAGGCGGGCGGGAGGAGCTGGTCGTTGAGACTCTCCGGAAGCCCGAGTGCGTACCACGGCACCAGCGCCCACCCCAGGCTCAGCGCGCCCACGGCCGCGATCACGGGGATCCGCCACCTCGCCGCCGGCCCCCGGAGACGGAGGAGCGCCCACCACAACAGCGGCAGGGCCAGGTAGAAGCTCATCTCCACGGACAGCGACCAGGCGTGGGTGAGGCCCTCGACCAGCGAGTCGGGCACGAACACCTGCGTGAGGGTGGCGTTGGCCAGCCACGCCGGCGCCGGGCTCAGCGCGTTGCGCGGGATGAGCAGGAACGCCGCCGCCACCACCACGAGATACGCGGGCATGATCCGGACCAGACGCGACCGCAGGTAGTTGCCCGCCGGTCGGGCGGAGCCGGGAAGGTCGCGGCGCGCGTGCAGGGCGTGGCCGCGCCACAGGAGGAAGCCGGACAGGGCGAAGAACACGGCCACGGCCAGGTCCATCCGGCCCCAGACCCGGCCCACCGCGGAGCCGGTGTTGGACGCGGTCTGGAAGGCGACGTGCGTGGTGAGGACGCCGAAAGCAGCCACCGCTCGCAGGCCTTCCAGGGCCGGGACGAAGCCCCGGGCGGACGGCAGGGATCCGACATGACGGTCGTGGGTTCGGGGAGCGATGTTCCGCACTGTTAATCTTCTCCTGATCACGGTTCGGCACTGTGGCCGTCCCGGGCCCACGCCCCCGGGGGCCGCAGGCACACGTAGGTGCGACACCAGGAGGACGTCCGATGACACGACAGAGTAGTTCCGAGGGGCGGAGGGCGTCGATCCCGGCGCTGGTCCTCATCGGGCTCGGGGCGTTCCTGCTGACGATCGCGGTGGCGCTCGTCTTCTTTGTGGTGCCGGCGCAGAAGAAGACGCCGCTGGACATCAACTCCACCACCGTCACCGACACGACGGCCGGCTCGGTCCTCGTGGCCGGTGCCCTGGCGGGGAACAAGCCCACCGAGGCGAACGCCGAGCGCGAGGAGTGCCGCGTCCCCGAGGAGGAGGCCCCGGCCGAGGGCGAGGGCGGCGAGGCCGCCGAGGGCGAGGATGCCGAGGCCGCCGAGGGAGCCGAGGGCGAGGACGCCCAGATCCCGGTGTCCTGCTTCATCGACAGTGACATCCCCCTGTACTCGCAGCGCCGGGTCCAGGCCGTCGAACCGTCGGACGGCGACGACATCACGATGCAGGCCGCCCAGTCGCTGATCCGCGACGACCAGTCGGGCTCGGACGGGGCCGAGGGTCTGGTCAACGCGACGATCGACCGCCTGACCGCGGACCGCGAGAGCGCCATGCCGATCGACGAGCCCGTGAGCACGCTGCAGCTGGTGACCTCGGGCGACCCGGAGAACGAGGTCGCGCCCGCCGGGTTCGTCCGCGAGGGACTGCAGTACAAGTTCCCGTTCGGCACCGAGCAGAAGGACTACCCGTACTTCGACGCCAGCACGTTCACCACCAACCCGATCTCGTTTGTCGGCGAGACCACCGTCGGCGGTGTCGAGGCGTACGAGTTCCGGCAGGAGATCGGCCCGATCGACATGTGGAGCTCGATCCGCGACCACTTCGCCTCCGTCTCGAGCGGCTACGACCCGACGGTGGAGTCGGTCCTGGCCAGCTACCGCCGCGACGGCATGTCCGCCGGCCAGTGGGGGCTCGAGGGCGACCCGGAGCGCGAGGTCGACATGCACCGCTTCTACACCAACACCCGCACGGTCTGGGTCAACCCCACGACCGGCCAGATCGTCAACGGCAGCGAGGACATCTTCCAGTTCTTCGCCGAGGACCAGGACGCGGCCGACGAGTTCTTCCAGGACAAGGCCGCCGTCGACGCGGAGAAGAACGACCCAACCCGCACCGCCGTCCAGTTCGATGCGGCGTGGAACGAGGAGACCGTCGAGACCACCGGCGCCGAGGCGCAGGAGTCCGCAGACACGCTCAACACGTTCGGTCGCGTCGTCCCGGCGATCCTCGGGATCCTCGGTGTCATCTCGCTGGCGGCCGGCGTGTTCCTGGGCGTCCGCGGAGGCCGCGCACGTACGGCCTGAGGCTCCCGCGCCCGACCTGCCACCGCGCCTGACCCGCTCGCGCCCCGTCCCGACCCGCTCAGTGCGGGCGGAGCGGGCGGAGGGCGCGCCAGCCGGCGGCGAGCGTGGTGACGGCCACGACCGCCAGCGTCGCGGCCAGCACCGCCTCGACCTCACGGGGCGCGGCCCACGCGGCCGCCGCGGTGAGCGCGAGCCCGGCCCAGGCGATCGCGGCCTCGACCGTGCGGTCTGAGGCGATGGTGGCCAGCAGGAAGGCCTGCAGGACACTGAGGACCACCCCGAGCGCCGCGAACGCCCACAGCAGGCCGGCCACGGGGCGGTAGGCCTCGCCCACGACGGCCGGCACGAGCGGGGTAGCGACGGCGGCGGTCACCACCACGACCGCCCCGATCCCCAACAGCACGGCCACGGCGGAACGGACCGCCCCGCGGTGCCCGGCGGGGTCGGCCATCCGCGGATAGAGCACGGTGCCCACGGCCTGCGGGAGCCAGAACGCCGCCTTGGCCGCGACGGCGCCGAGCGCGTACCGGCCGGCCTCCTCCGGGGAGAGCAGTGCGCGGGCGACGATGAGGTCGACGGAGGTCAGCGCCATCATCACCAGCTGCACCTGCCCGGCGGCGATCACCGTCCGCACGCCCGGGTGGTGGCTCGCGGCGGAGCGGTGTTCGATCAGTGACCCGAACGACGACGACGGCGCCGGCGCCCACGTCGGTGGCGCTGCCCGAGCGGTCCAGGCCAGCGCGCCCACCCAGACGGCGGCCACCCCGACCGCGCCCGCGGTGAGCGCGGCCCCGACCCCGCCGCCCGCGGCGAGCACCGCCACCGCGGGGACGACCTTCCCGCATCCGGCCAGCGCCAGGAGGGCGGCGAGCCCCCGGAACCGCTCCGCGCCCTGGAGCAGTCCCTGCTCGGCGGCCAGCAGGCACAGCACCGGCCCCGGGGCCAGCGCGGCGGCGGTGGCCGGCACGGGGGTGTCGAGCAGCAGCGAGACCGGCCACAGTGCCAGCGCGGCCACCGCCGCGACGAGCAGTGCGACCCGGACACCCAGCCCCCGCAGCACCTCGGGCGGGGCACCCCGGACGCGCTCGCGGGCCACCACGGCCTGCAGCGCCAGCGACGGCACGGCCACGAGGAGTTGCGCGGAGAGCAGCGCCGCGAACGCCCCGTAGCCCTCCGGGCCGAGCCACCGCGAGGCCGGCAGGTGCAGGAGGTAGGCGGCGACGTTGGCGATCAGTGAACCGGCCGTGACCGCTCCGGCGCCCGTGAGCACGCGGCGCGTGGCCGTGCCGGGTGCCGCCCGGGGCGCCTGATCACTCACACGGTGATCGTAAGGGGCGCCACCGGGACCCCGCCCGACGCGGTCGCCGTGGTGGAATGTGCGCATGTCGCAGGCCGCAGCAGCACCGCGTGCCGACCCCGGGGGTCGCACCGCTGTCGCCGTCGACGCGGCGATCGGCCTGGTGGTGGGCGGCGTGTTGCTCGCGGGCCTCGCGCGACCGGGGTTCCCGCTGCTGCGTGACTGGGTGGCCGCCCCGTACCCGCCCCTGTCGGACGCGGCGCTCGGGTTGGGGGAGTCGGCCGCGCGTGCGGTCCCCCAGGACGTGGCGGTGGTGTGGGCCTCCCGGGCCCTCGGGGCGGTGGGCCTGCCGGCGTGGCCGCTGACGGGCGCGCTCACCGCGGTGTTCTGCGTGTGGCTCGCGGTGGGGGCGGGCGCGTTGGCGCGCCGGGTGCTGCCCGCGACGCGCGCGGTTCCGGGGGCGCTGCTCCGCCTGCCCGCGGTGCTGGGCGCGGTCTGGAACCCCTTTGTGGTGGAACGGCTCCTGCAGGGGCACTGGTCGCTGCTCGCCGGCGCGGCGGCCGTGGTGTCGTTGCCGGTGGTGCTCTCCCGCGCGCGTCCCCGGGTGGCGGCGGCGTGCGCGGCGGTGGCGGGGGCTGGTCTCACGCCGACCGGTTGGGTACTCGCGGTGATCGCCGCGGGGGTGGCGGTGGCCTGCGCCCCGCGCGGCGGGCGGACCCGCTCGGCGCTGGCGACGGCGGGTGTCGCGGTGGTGACGGCGCTGCCCTGGCTGGTGGCGACGCTGCTCGCCGGCCCGGCGAGCGCGGCCGCGGGATCCGGGGCGGCCGGGGCGGGCGCGACGGGCGTCGAGGCGTTCGCCGCCCGCGCGGAAACCGGGATCGGCACGGTCGGCTCGGTCGTCGCCTCGGGCGGGATCTGGAACGCGGCGGCGGTCCCCCCGTCGCGGGCGACGTGGTGGGCGGCGGTGGCGCTGGCGCTGCTCGTGGCGGTGTGGGCGCTCGCGGCGCCGGGGCTGTGGCGTGCCCGCCGCGAGCCGGTGGTGCGGGCGGCGGTCCCGGTCGCGGTGGCGGTCTGGCTCCTCGTGTCGGCGGCGGCGACCGGTCCCGGCCTGGCGGTGCTCGACGCGCTCGTCGACGCGGTGCCCGCGGCGGGGCTGGTGCGGGACACCCAGAAGTTCGTCGCGCTCGCCCTGCCCGCCACGGTGCTCGCGCTGGCCGTGGCGACCCGCGCGCTCGCGCGGTGGCTGCGGCCGGCCGGCGCGGCGGTCCTGGTCGCAGCCGTGGCCGTCGCGTCCGTGCCCGACGCCCCCGCAGCGCTGTGGTCGGCGCTGCGGCCGGTGACCTACGGCCCGGGATGGGCCGAGGTCGACCGGATCGTCGCGGGCGAGCCGGGCGATGTGCTGGTCCTGCCGGCGGGCTCGTTCCGGTCCACGCCGCTGTGGGCCGGCGGTGCCCCGGTCCTGGACCCGGCCCCGCGCCTGCTCGACGCCCGCGTCCTCGTCCCCGGCGACCTGCTCGTCGGGGGCGCCGGCGGCGTCGCAGGAGAGGGGAGCCGGGCGCGCGCCGCCACCGACGCGCTCCTGGACGGCGCCGACCCCGCGGTGTTGGCCGGCCTCGGCGTGCGGTGGGTCCTGGACGAGCGGACCTCCGCCGGCCCGAGGGGGGAGTCGGGGGCGACCCTGGAATCGACGACGACGAGGTATTCCGACCCCGAACTGACCCTCCACGAGATCACCGCCGCCGCCCCGCAGGCGCCCCCGCCCGCCTCGCCGGCCGCCCGGGCGGCGGTCCTCGCTGCGCACGCGGCGTGGATGCTGGTCGGGTTCGGCGCGGCCCTGGGCGCGATTCTCGCCGCGCTTCCGGTGCCGATGCTGGCTCCGGCGCTCAGGCGGCGGAGGGCCCGTGGCCCGGGCCGGTGACCACGCCGCCGAGCCGGCGTCCCTCGCCGGCGGCGCGGAGGACCTCGCCCATCGCGGCGGCGGTGGCGGGCCACGAGAGCCGGGCCGCCTTGCGTCGCGCGGCCCCGCCCAGGCGGGCGCGTGCCGCCTCGTCGGCGAGGAGCCCGCGGGTGGCGTCGGCCATGGCGTCCACGCCGTCGACGAGGAGCCCCGTCTCGCCGTCGTCGATCGAATCCCGCAACCCGGCCGCGTGGTGGTACCCGACGGTGGGCACCGCGTGCTGCCCGGCTTCCGAGACCGCCAGGCCCCAGCCCTCCTTGCGTGAGGGCATGAGGTGGATGTCGGCGCCGGCGAGGATGCGGTGTTTGGTGGCCTCGTCGACGTGACCGTGGAACACCACCGACCCGTCGGCGGTGAGGCCGAGCCGGTCGGCGTGCTCGCGGAGCCGGTCGGCCCACCACCCGCTGCCGACCACGTCCAGGACCAGATCGGGATGGGTGGGGCGCAGAGCGGCCAGCACCTCGAGCGCGTCCTCCACGTGCTTGTGCGGCACCAGCCGGGACAGGACCACCAGGCGTCGTCCGGTCGGCGCGCCGCCGCGCCCCCCGGGCGGGGCCGGGAGGGGGTCCAGTCCGTTGCGCACCACCGCGATCCGGGCGTGGTCCACCCCCAGCCCCGCGAGCTCGTCGGCGGACGGGAGGGAGACGGTGACGAACTGGCTCCGGGCATGCACGCGCGGGGAGAGCCACGACTCGACCCACCAGCCGAGGCGGGCGACGAGCCACCCGGCGACCGGCCACTGCTCACGGTGGATGTGATGGACCAGCACCACGACGGGGGCGCGCGTGACCAGGCGCGCGAAGAAGGGGACGCCGTTCTGGGTGTCGACCACGGCGTCCGGCCTCCGCAGGGCGCCGAGCGGCCCCAGGCCCAGGCGCCCGGCCGCGATCGCGGCCAGCGCGCGCGGGTACACGGTGAACCTGCCGCCGGCCCGGCTGACCGTCACGCCGGCGTCGGTGACCTCCGTGCGGGCGGCGCCGGCCGAGCGGGAGGTCCGGTACACCACGGTGTGGCCCTCGGCGGCGAGTCCCGCCGCCACGTGTTCGAGGTAGCGCTCGCTGCCTCCCCCCTGGGGGTGACTGCCATCGCGCCAGCACAGCAGCAGGATCCGTGACACGGCGCCACTGTACGCAGACGAAGGACGGCCGGAGACGCCGCCCCGTCCCTTAGAATCCGGTGTGTCACTGCCGTCCACACAGGTGAGAGGGGTCCGTATGCCCGCAGCGGATCCCGACACGGGCCGGCGGGAGCCCGTCGCCGGGCTGACCGACGAGGTAGTGAGCGCCGCGGTGGCCGGCGACCAGCGCGCGATCGGCGTGCTCTTCGAGGTCCTCCACCCGCGCCTGAGCCGGTACCTCGGACTCATGGTGGGGCGGGACGCGGAGGACGTCGCCTCCGACACCTGGATCGAGGTGATGCGGAGCCTGCCGCGGTTCGTGGGCGGCGCGGACACGATCGGCGCCTGGGTGGTGGGCATCGGCCGGAACCGGGCCCTGACCCATTTCCGGCGTGCCCAGTCGCGGCCGAGGGTGGTGGCCGACACCGGGGTGTTCGCGGACGTGTTGGCCGCTGATTCCGATACCTACGGGTCGGTCGAGGAGGCGATGGGGACCGCGGACGCCCTCGCCCGGATCGCCTCGCTGCCCCGCGAGCAGGCCGAGGCGGTCTTCCTGCGCTCGGTGGTCGGGCTGGACGCGATCAGTACGGCCGATGTCCTGGGTAAGCGGCCGGGCGCGGTCCGGACCGCGTGCCACCGGGGGCTCAAGAAGCTGGAGACGCAACTGGAGGCCGAGACCGGGGCCGGGAACACCGCCGAGCGTGCGGGCGCGGGCCCGCAACGCCCCACCGGGGTGGGTAACAGATCGACGACGACGAGCGCTGGAGAGACGTGAGCGGCATGGTCACGCCCGGGGAGGGCGAGCGGTTCGAGCGGATGCTCGACGGCGGGGGCGCGACGGGCTCCCCGTTGGGCGACCTGCTGGCCTCCGCGCGTGCCGGGATGCCCTCCGACGCGGTGGCGGTCACCGCGGGGGCGGCCGCGACCGCGGGCGGTGCGGCGCTCGCACTCGGCCAGGGGGCGGGCGCGGGCGGCGCGGCCTCGGGTGCGGCGACCGGCGTAGGTGTTGGTGCCGGTGCCGGGGCCGGCGCGAGTGCTGGCGCCGCGGGTGCCGGGGCTGCGGTCTCCGCACCGGTGGCTGCCGCCGGCGTCGCGGCGGCCGCGGCGGTGGCCGGTGGGCTCGTACTCGGGGTCACGACCCTCACCGGCGGGCCGGACCCGGACCCCACGGCCGTGCCGCCCGCGGACACGACATCGGTGCACCCGGGTGCCGGTGGCGACGGCGGGAACGACACCGCGCCGGAGCCGTCCGGCGCGGGCGGGGAGTCTGCCGGGCCCGAGGAGCAGCCGCAGGGTCCGGCAGACGATCAGTACCCGCACCCGGGGCAGCTCAGGCGGGCCCCCGAGGCGCCGATGACCGCCCGGACCCGCCTCCTCGCCGTCGACCTGGGGCCGCCCGTGTCGATCGCGGCAGAGCCACCGCCGGCGGCCGGCCCCACCGGGGTCCGGGCGCTCCCGTCCCTGCCGCAGGCCGTGCCCGGGTTCGGTGCCGGGTCGCCCGCGGACCGCGTCACGACGCCCGCCCGGCCGATCGACGAGGAGTCGACCACCCGCACGACCCGCACCACCACGACCGACGCGACCACCGAGCCCCCGACCACCACGGATCCGACGACCACCACAGAGCCCACGAGCACCACAGAGCCGACGGGCACCACGGAGCCGACGACCACGGTGCCCACCTCGACGGAGCACACCTCGACCGAGACCACGACGGCGGTGCCGACGACCGCGGAGCCCTCGACCACCGTGCCCTCGACCAGCGTGACCCGCACCCATCCCGACGGCCCGGGGCGCAGCACGCCGCCGCGGGACGTGGCCGGCGACGCCCCGCGCTGACGTGCGGCCGCCGCCGGTATCGTTCCGGCCGTGACCACGCCTGACGCCCGCCGGACGCGTGCGCACCGCTCGCCCGCGTTGCGCCGGGTCGCCCGCCGCGCCACCCTCCGGCGGTCCCTCGGCCTCCTGCGCTCCTTCCCACTCGAGCAGTCCGACCCCGACGCCTTCTACTCCGGGCTGGCCCGCGACACGGTCACCCTCGTGGCCGACCTGTGGGACGGGGCCGGGAGAGGCCCCCGGCCCGGCGTCGACGCAGGGCCCCCGGCGCCGCCCGGCGGTCGGCTGCCGGGGCTGACGGTCCTCGACGTGGGCGGCGGGCCGGGCTACTTCTCCGAGGTCTACGCCGCCGAGGGCGCCCGCTATGCCTCCGTCGAACCGGATGTCGGCGAGATGTCGGCGGCGGGCCTGAGCCAGTCCGGCTCGGTCCGCGGCAGCGGAATGGCCCTGCCCATCCGGTCCGGTTCGGTGGACGTGTGCATCTCCTCCAACGTGGCCGAACACGTGCCCGAGCCGTGGACGATGGCCGAAGAGATGTGCCGGGTCACGCGGCCGGGCGGCCTCGTCGTCGTCTCCTACACGCTCTGGTACGGGCCCTTCGGCGGCCACGAGATGGGCCTGACCCATTACCTCGGCGGTGAGCGCGCGCGGCGCATGTACGAGCGGCGGCACGGGCGCCCGCCCAAGAACGTCTACGGAGAGTCGCTCTTCGAGGTCGGATGCGCCGAGGGGCTGCGGTGGGCGCGGGGCACCGGGGCGGGGGAGTTGCTCGCGGCGTTCCCGCGGTATCACCCCAGGTGGGCCTGGTGGCTCATCGACGTCCCGGTGGTCCGCGAGGTGCTGGTGTCCAACCTCGTGCTGGTGCTGCGCGCCCGCTGAATCCCGCCGGGCGACATACTCCCGCCGGACCGGACACTCGTCTAGCATGGGTGGAACACGTTCTTGTTTCCCACCTCACGGAGGTCCCCGTGGTCGTCGTCCATGACAAGCTTTTCTCCGGCACACGCTGGGCAGATCCCATCACCACCGGTGTCCTGGAGGTCACCTCACCGGCTACCGGGGCGGTGGTCGGACGGGTCGCAGAGACCACCGTCGAGGACCTGGACGAGATGGTGGGTCAGGCCCGCGATTCGTTCGAGTCGGGCATCTGGCGGAACACGCCTCCCGCCGAGCGCGGCGCACTGCTGGGCCGCGTGGCCGACATGCTCGAGGAGCGGCAGGCCGAGGTCTGCAAGATCCTGTCCGACGAGATGGGCACGCCCGCCTCGACCGCGGCGATGATCCAGGTGACGCCCACACTCGGCATCCTGCGCTACTACTCGAAGCTGGCCGCCGAGTTCCCCTGGAGCGAGGTCCGCAACGGCGACTTCGGGGCGTCCGTGGTCACCCGGCAGCCCGTCGGCGTCGTCGCCGCCATCACCGCCTGGAACGTCCCTCTCTACCTCAACGCCGCCAAGCTCGGCCCGGCGCTGCTGTCCGGCAGCTCGGTGGTGCTCAAGCCGTCCTCGGCCACCCCGCTGTCCGCGCTGTGGCTGGCCGACCTGTTCCGCGAGGCCGGCCTGCCCGAGGGTGTGCTGTCCATCGTGACCGGCCCCAGCTCCGTGGGAGACCACCTGGTGGCCCACCCCGAGATCGACAAGATCTCCTTCACCGGCTCGACCGGAGTCGGCAAGCACATCGCGAAGATCGCCGCCGAGAACCTCACTCGCTGCTCGCTCGAGCTGGGCGGCAAGAGCGCCGCGATCGTGCTCGAGGACGCCGACCTGGCCAGCGCCGGCGGCACCATGGTGTTCTCCGCCCTGATGAACTCCGGCCAGGCCTGCGTCTCCCAGAACCGCATCCTCGCGCCACGCTCGCGCTACGACGAGGTGGTGAACGCGCTGGTCGAGAACGTCTCGCTCATGCCCGTCGGCGACCCGGCCGACGAGGGCACCGTGTTCGGTCCGCTGGCCAACCACAAGCAGCAGGCCAGCGTCGAGGGCTACATCCGCAAGGGTGTCGAGGAGGGCGCCACTGTCGCCTACGGCGGCGGCAAGGTCGAGGGACTGCCGGAGAACGTGGCCGACGGCGCCTTCGTGCAGCCGACCGTGTTCCGCGACGTCGACAACTCGATGACCATCGCTCAGGAGGAGATCTTCGGGCCGGTCATCCAGGTGATCCCCTACGACACCGTCGACGAGGCCGTGCAGATCGCCAACGACTCCGAGTACGGGCTGGCGGGGGCCGTCTACTCGGCCGACCCGGACGCCGCCCTGACCGTGGCGCAGCGGGTCCGCACCGGAACCATGGGCATCAACTGGTACGCCTTCGACCCGACGGCCCCGTTCGGCGGCTTCAAGGACTCCGGCATCGGCCGCGAGAACGGGCCCGAGGGGCTGGACGCCTACTGCGAGCTGCAGAGCGTGCTCATGCCGTTCGGGTGGGAGGCCCCGGCGGACTGAGGCGCGGCCCGGGTGGCGGTGTGGATGAGGAGAGGGCTCACTCCACCCGGTAGCCGACGCCCCGCACGGTCTGGACCTTGTTCTCGCCGATCTTGCGCCGGAGGGAGCGGATGTAGACGTTGACGATGTTCGAGCCGGGATCGAAGTCCATGCCCCAGACGCTCTCGAGCAGCTGCTCCCGGCTGATCGTCTCGCCCTTGTTGCGCAGCAGCATCTCCAGCAGGGAGTACTCGCGGTTGGTGAGCTCCTGGATGCGGCCGTCGACCTCGACGCGTCGGGTACGGATGTCGAGCCGCATGCCGCCGTGCTCGAGGATGCCCGGGTCCTCGGAGGCCTCGTGCTCGCGGAGGCGGAGCCGGATGCGCGCCAGCAGCTCGGGCACCCGGAACGGCTTGACCATGTAGTCGTTGGCGCCCGAGTCGAGGCCCTCGACGGTGTTCGAGACACTGTCGCGGGCGGTGAGGATGATCACAGGGGCGGCGAACCCGCGGTCGCGCCACTCCCGCAGGAGGCTCAGCCCGTCGATGTCCGGCAGGCCGATGTCGAGGATCATCAGATCGATGTCGGAGATGGTCGACAGGATGGACTGTGCGCCGGCTCCGTCCACCGCCTCGAGCGCCGTGTACTCGGCCCCGCCCAGGGCCTTGACCAGAACCGCACGGATCAGGTCGTCATCCTCGACGACCAGAATATTCGTCATGCCACCCTCCTTCTCAGCCTCAGGAGTATCCCACGTACCCGGGTGCCCGGGCGTGTGGCATCACCACGTGTCCTCAGTTCGCCGCATCGGAGGTTACCGGGATGAACGGGATGACGATGCAGAACGCGGCGCCGCCTCCACGGGCGTTGAACGCGAACGCGCGACCACGATGGGCGCGCGCGATCGTGGAGACGATCGCCAGCCCTAGACCGGTGCCGCCCCGGCCGTCCCGAAGCTGCCCGCGCGCGGTGTGGAACCGCTGGAAGATGCTCTCCTCCTGCCCGGCCGGGATGCCGGCCCCGTGGTCGCGCACCCACCAGAGCAGTCGACGGGAGCGGTCCTCGCCGTCGGGGGCGGCGGGCACGTCGCCCTCCGCACGGTCGGCGGGCACGGTCGGCGCACCGGGCTCGACCACGCGGCACCCGATCTCGATGCGATCCCCCGAGCGGGTGAACCGCACCGCGTTGGAGCAGAACTGGATGAGGGCCTGGGTGATCCGGTGCGGGTCCAGGACGGCGACCCCCTCGGCATACGGCAGCAGTGTCCACTCCCGCTCCGCCACCACCTCGATCTTCGCCTCGATGTCGAGCGCGAGGTCGGTGACGTCGGTGGCGGTGGTACGCAGGAAATCCGGGCGGTCGGCGCGGGCGAGCGTGAGCAGGTCCTCGACGATCCGGGTCATGCGCGACAGCTCGTCCTGCATGATTCGTGTGGACTCGGCCCGCTCCTCGGGGGTGTCGGGGAGCAGGTCGAGGTTGCCCTGGACCACCGTCAGCGGCGTGCGCAGTTCGTGCCCGGCGTCGTCGAGGAACTCCCGCTGCGTCCGGTAGGCGTCCTCGACGCGCTCGAGCATCGCGTTGACGGTGTCCGCGAGGGCCACGATCTCGTCGGGGCCGGCGGCGGGGACCCGGCGGGCGAGGTCCTCGGCGGTGACGGTGTCCGCGGCCTCGCGGATGCGCCGGACCGGCACCAGCATCTGCCCGGCGATGATCCATGCCATGAGCGCGGCGAGGAGCAGTCCGCCGACACTGGTGTAGATCAGCAGTCGGGCGATGTCGGCGGTCTCGTCCCGGGCCTCGGCGTCGTTGATCGCCACCACGAGGGTCGCCGGACCCGCGGGACTGTCGACGGTCGCCTTGCGCCAGCGCACGTCGTCGTCGATCACGCCGGAGCCCTCGCCCGGGCTCAGGCCCGTGCGCTGGATCCGGGACCGGGCGGTCGGGGGGAAGAGCGGGTCGTCCTCCGCTGCGTACCGGGACAGGGTGAACTGGGTGCCGGAGTCGTCGGCGGTGCCCACCAGCAGCAGCTGATCCGACGGGTACTGCTGCGACAGGTAGGCGCGGATGAGGTCCTCGGCGGTCGGGCTCTCGGCCTCGAACGACGGCAGGACGCCCGCGTTCATGAAGGTGGAGAAGTCGGCGGCCTCGCGGTTGAGGCGGGTGTCGGCGGAGCGGTCACTGCTGAGCGCGAGGAGATGGAGGACAAAGACCACCATCGTCGCGAACACCACGGCGGACAGGACCGTGATCCCCACCGTGATCCGCAGCCGGGCCGAGGACCACCAGCGGATCGACGACGACCCCCGATGCGCGGCGCTCACCTCGGCGAGAAGCCGTAGCCGGTGCGCGGTCCACTGTCGGCGTGCGCGGGCGGGCCGGAGGTGTCGGCGTGGGCCGGGCGCCCGGTGTCGCCGGCGTGCGGGGGCGGCCCCGCGCCCTCGTGGGCGGACCGGGCGGCGGTGTCCGGGGACGCGGCGGCGGGCTGCTGGAGCGGGACGGCCGGCGGGGCCTGCACCGGGGGCGGAGCGGCGTGCTGCGGGGCCGCCGGGCGCACGGTGGGCGGCGCCGGCGCCGGGGCGGCCGGGATCGGGCTGATGGCCCGGGGGGCCTCTCCCGCCCGGTCGGCGGCCGAATCGCTCGCACCGGCCACGGCTCCGGTGTCGGGTGCGTCCACCCCGGCCGGGGCCGTCTGCCCGGCGTCGCCGAGGGTGGGGCCGTGCTCGGGGAGAGGGGGCCCGTCGTCGGGGAGCAGTGCGATGAGCGCGGCGAGGGACCCGGGCAGGAGGACCGTACGACCGTCGACCACCGAGAGGTACGGACGCCGCCCGTCGACCGCGGTCCCGTGCTCGTCTCCTCCGTCGGGGCCCGCGCCGCCGGCCCCGACGGAGATGTCGTCGACACCGCGGGACGAGGGCCCGGTCGAGGGTTCGGGGAAGAACACGGCGGCGGCGGCGATGCTGAGCCCGCCCACGACCACGGGGAGGACGACCAGACCGCCGAGGATCTTTCTCACGGGCGCCTCCTCTCGCACGGTTGTAGACGCATCATCTCACCGTTGCGCCCACTGTGACACCAATTGATACCCCTGCGAAGTCGCATCGTTACACAACGACGACGAACGGGCCACACCCTCCGCGGGGTGCGGCCCGTCCGCTCATCGGTGCGCAGTGCGCTGTGCGTGGCTGCCGCGCTAGTCGAGCCGCGCCTTGAGGGCGGCGAACTCGTCGTGGACCTCGGCCGGGACCTGCGGTCCGCAGAACTCGAGCCACTCGGCGATGAGGGGGAGCTCGCGACGCCACTCCTCCGGCTCGATCGCCAGGGAGGCCTGCACGTCCTCGATCGGGGTGTCGAGCCCGGTCATGTCGATGTCCTCGGCCCGCGCGGTGATGCCCGCGGCGCCCTCGACGCCACCGACGCGTCCCTCGATGCGGTCGACGATCCACTTGAGGACGCGGCTGTTCTCGCCGAAGCCGGGCCAGACGAACCGGCCGTCATCGCCCTTGCGGAACCAGTTGACCAGGAAGATCTTGGGCATCTTGTCGCCGCCACGGGCGCCCATGTCCACCCAGTGCTGGAAGTATTCGCCGACGTTGTAGCCGAGGAAGGGGAGCATGGCCATCGGGTCGCGGCGGACCGCACCGACCTGACCCTCCGCGGCCGCGGTCTGCCCGGAGGAGAGCGTCGCGCCGATGTACACGCCGTGGTTCCACGACAGTGCCTCGCTCACGAGCGGGACGGTGTCCGCGCGGCGGCCGCCGAACAGGATGGCCGAGATCGGCACGCCCTCGGGCGAGTTGAACTCGGGCGCGGCGACCGGGCACTGCTCGATCGGCGTGCAATACCGGGAGTTGGGGTGGGCGGCTTGTCCGGCGCGACCGTCGCCGGCCGGAGTCCACTCGTTGCCCAGCCAGTCGACCAGGTGCTCGGGGGTGTTCTCCAGGCCCTCCCACCACACGTCGTGGTCGTCGGTGAGGGCGACGTTGGTGAAGATGGAGTTGCCCGGCTCGAGCGTCTTCATGGCGTTGGGGTTGGAGGAGTAGTTGGTGCCGGGGGCCACGCCGAAGAAGCCGTACTCCGGGTTGACCGCGTAGAGGCGGCCGTCCGCGCCGAAGCGCATCCACGCGATGTCGTCGCCCACCACCTCGGCGTCCCAGCCCTCGAGGGTCGGCTGGATCATCGCGAGGTTGGTCTTGCCGCACGCCGACGGGAACGCGCCGGCGACGTAGTAGACCTTGTCCTCCGGCGAGATGAGCTTGAGGATGAGCATGTGCTCGGCCAGCCAGCCCTCGTCGCGGGCCATGGCGGAGGCGATCCGCAGCGCGAAGCACTTCTTGCCGAGCAGGGCGTTGCCGCCGTAGCCCGATCCGAAGGACCAGATCTCGCGGTCCTCGGGGAAGTGGACGATGTACTTGTCCTCGTTGCAGGGCCAGGGGACGTCCTCCTCGCCGGGCTCGAGCGGGGCGCCCACCGAGTGCAGGCCCTTGACGTACTCGCCGTCGGAGCCGATCTTCTCGAGGGCGGGCGTGCCCATGCGGGTCATGATCTTCATGGAGACCACGACGTACGGCGAGTCGGTGAGCTCGATGCCGAGCTTGGGGTCGTCGGCCTCGAGCGGTCCCATGCAGTAGGGGACCACGTACATGGTCCGGCCCCGCATAGACCCGCGGAACAGGTCGGTCATGGTGCCGCGCATCTCGGCGGGGTCGCGCCAGTTGTTGGTCGGCCCGGCGGCCTCCTCGGTGGCCGAGCAGATGAACGTCCGCGACTCGACGCGCGCCACGTCCTTCGGGTCGGACTGCGCGAGGAACGAGTTGGGCAGCTTGTCCTCGTTGAGCTTGACGAACGTGCCGGCCTCGACCATTTCGGCGGTGAGACGGTTCCACTCGGCCTCGGAGCCGTCGGCGAACACGACGCGGTCCGGCTGGGTGAGTGCGGCGACCTCGGCGATCCACGCGAGCAGCTCCGCGTGGTCAGTCGGTGCCTGACCCTCGAGGCCGGGAATGGTTGTGGTTGTCATCACAGCTCCTCGCGCATGGTGCATGGGTTCGATCACACACTATCGTCAACGCTCGGCGGATGCCGCTTCGCCGTCCCCGTGCCGGTGTCAAATGTGAGCAATGCCTCAGGTTTTTAGATGTGTCCGTGGTCGGTGCGCTCCCACCGGGCGGGCGCGGGCGCGGGATCCGACGCCGCGGCCTCGTTGGTGAAGCCGCCGAAGGCGACCCCGACGGCCGGGTTGGCCAGCCGCCACGAGTCGTAGCTGCCGTCGAAGCGGACGGTCGAGACGTGATCGACGGTGCCGTCGCCGTCGACGTCCGTGTACACGGTGAGTCCGCGCTCGTCCTCCCGGGTGACGGCCTCCATGAACCCGTCGCCGTCGAGATCCGCCTCGGGAGAGCCGAGGTCGAGCACCCCGCTGCCCACCGGGACGTGCAGGCCCAGCGAGTCGGCGCTGGCGAGCGGCGCGCCGTCGAGGCCGCAGACGTCCGGGCCGGGCCCGTGATCGGCGGGGTCGGAACCGAAGAAGGCGTCGTTCATGGGGCGGGGCTCCCTGCAGAAGCGGTGGTGGCGGGTGTGAGGTGGCCGGAGGGGGCGGGCGAGCGGACAGACGAGCGGGCGGGCGGGGTGCTCCCGGCGAGCCGGAGGCGACGGATGCGGCGTTCGAGGTCGGCGACCCGGGGGCCCGGGTCGTGGGCGAAGCCGTCGGTGATCGTTGATTCAGCAGCGAGAATACGGGAACCGAGCGATTGTTCGACCTCCGCGCGGAGCCCGGCGAGTCGGTCGGTGACCACGGCGATCGAGTGGGTCCGCAGCGCCTGCGTGCGCCGGACGGTCACGGTGACGCAGCCCAGTGTCAGGCCGCACAGGAGGGCGAGCGGGACGAGGACCGCCGCCATCCCGGGCATCTCGGCGAGGGGGGACAGCAGCATGCGCCCGACCCCGATCCCGCCGGCGGCGCCCATCGCCATGACCAGCGCCTCGTCGCCCCGGTTTCGGGGCGGGCTGCCGACCGTGATGCCCCCGGTGGGTGCGGGGATCCGCGGGGTGGCGGGCGCGGTCGGCCCGAGATGGCGCGTGACGAGCGCGTGCACGCGGCGGTCGGCCCTCGCGATCGCGCCCGCGACCGCGGCATCCGCGTCATCGGACAGCACCCGCACGACCTCGGCGGTGCGGGAGCGGGACGCGGACCCGATCTCGTCCCGCGCCCGGCCTCCGAGTTCCCGCACCGACCTGTGCAGGTCCTGGACCACCTCGATGCGCAGGGCCTGGACGTCCTGCCGCAGGGCCTGTGACCGCGAGGTGATCGCCTCGGTACGGCGGGCGAGGAGCCAGTCGACGGTGGCGGCGTCGCGGTGGTCGGCGTCCGCGACCGTCCGGCCGGGTCGGGCGGCCGGGCCCGGCCCGTCGTGCGGCGCGGGCGTGCTCCTGCGGGCCGAGGCGAGTTCGGTGACCGCGGCGAGCAGAGCCGCGCCGGAGCCGCTGACGCGCTCGTCCACCACGTGGACCGGCGCCCGCACCCCGGCCTCGGCGAGGCGGCGGGTGGTGACGTCGACGGTTCCGGTGAGTGCTCCCGGCTCGCAGGTGGCGACCCGTCCGGCGAGGACGACGACCACGGGCACCCGGGAGGCGACGCCGCGCGCCACCTCGAGGTCGTCGGGACGGATCGGGCAGACGGCGTCGACGACGAGCACCGCGATATCCGGGCGGTCGCCGGGCCCCGCGTCCACGATCACGCGGACCGCCGCCCCCGCTTCCGCGGAGAGCGCCGCGGACACGGCGGGTGCGGCCGAGTCCTTGGGACCCAGGACGGCGACGGTCAGCGGGCCCGTCACAGCAGGGCCGTCCCGTCCAGCGCGCACAGCGCCGCCTCGGCGAGGTCGCCCCCGCCGCCGCGGGCCGCGACCTGCATCAGGTCGGCCTCGAGCCGGGCCGCCCGGACCGCGGGCAGTGCGTCGAGGGCCCGGTCCAGGAACCCGATCACCACATCGAGCGAGATGTCGTCGACGCACCTGGCGTCCACCGCGGGCAGATCGACAGCCCACCGGGGCCGGGGCGCGGGGTTCTCGTCGTCGTCCCCTCCTTTGCCTCCCTCTACTTGTCCCTCTCCGTCGTCGGGGTGGTCGAGCCCGGTCGCCACGACCAGCAGCGCATGCGCGCGGGGGCGACGGATCCAAGCCTCCTCGTGCCGACACGGGGCGGTGCGCAGGCAGACGATCTCGACGTCGGGCGGCGCGGCGGCCGGGGCTCCGGGCGCGGCGATCACGTCGAGGTCGTCGACGACCGCCCGCCAGCCGCGGCGTTCCCGCAGCGCCGCGGCGAGAGTGCGGCGGCCCGACCCCAGCCCTCCGCGGATCCGGAGGTCGACCGGCGCGTCGAACCGGGCGAGGGCGGCCTCGAGGTCCCGCAGCCCGGCCGTGTCGACCCCGCCGTGGCCCTGCTCCCGCGCGGAGCCGATGATCCGCCGTGTCCGTACGGCGGGGTCGGGGGCCGTGCAGGGCACCGCCGTCCCGGGGGCGGTGTCGGGGGTCGCGGTGGGCACCCGCACATAGTCACCCGGCCGGGGCCCCGCGGCAAGGCCTTCCTCTCCCGGGACCCTCCCTGGTGCGGGTCGGATTCGGACACGGGCGGCGGGCTGCGGGATGATGGCCGGGTGAACCAGAGTGAGGACCCCACCCCGGCCACGGCCGACGACGACGCACGGCTGTTCCCGCGCGTCACCGCGTACCGCTTCCGGCGCGGCACCATGCGGCCCGGTCAGCAGCGCAACTGGGACGAACACTGGCCCACCTACGGGCGGAACGTGGCCGACGAGCTGGTGGACCGTGAGGAGTGGTTCGGGCGCGACGCCCCGCTCATCCTGGAGATCGGTTCCGGCACCGGGACATCCACCGCGGCGATGGCGGCCGCGGAACCGGACGTCGACGTGATCGCGGTCGAGGTCTACCAGCCCGGCCTCGCCCAGCTGCTCGGGATGATCCTCCGCGAGGAGCTCCACAACGTCCGCATGATCCGCGGCGACGGCGTGGACGTCCTGACCAACATGATCGCCCCCGCGAGTCTGACGGGCGTCCGTGTGTTCTTCCCGGACCCCTGGCCCAAGGCGCGCCACCACAAGCGCCGACTCCTGCAGTCGGGGACGTTCGACCTCATCGCGTCGCGCCTGCGTCCAGGGGGCGTGTTGCACGTGGCCACCGACCACGCCGACTACGCCGAGTGGATCGGCGCCACCGGTGACGCGGAGCCCGCGCTCGAGCGCATCGATGCGCAATCGGACGCGGGGCACGTACCGTTCACTCTGGAACGGCCCGTGACCAAGTTCGAGGGCAAGGGACTCCGCGAGGACCGGGAGATCGCCGAGTTCCTCTGGCGTCGGGGAGCCGCCCCGGGCCAGGACACACAGAGGCGGTACTGATGACCCCACCGGACGGACAGCACACCCCAGCGACGTCGGACGTCCGGGCGACCGACGGCCCGGGCCTGGTCCTGCTGGTGTGGGACGCCCCCAACCTCGACATGGGGCTGGGCTCGATCCTCGGTGGCCGGCCCACCGCCGCCTACCGCCCGCGGTTCGACGCGCTCGGCCGCTGGCTGCTCGGCTACACCGCCGACCTGTCGGTCCGGGCCGAGGAGACGTTGGAGGCCGAGGCCACGGTCTTCACCAACATCGTCAACGGCACCTCCGACAACGTCCGCCCGTGGGTCGAGGCCCTGCGCAACGTGGGCTTCGCCGTCTTCGCCAAGCCCAAGTCCACCGAGGACTCCGACGTCGACGACGACATGCTCGAGCACATCGGGCACCGTGCGGACTCCGGCCGCCTCGCCGGGGTGGTGGTGGCCTCCGCCGACGGGCAGGCCTTCCGGGAGCCGCTCGAGGAGCTGGCCGAGGACATCCCCGTCACGGTGATCGGCTTCCGCGAACACGCCACGTGGGCGGTCCAGCACGACACGCTGGAGTTCATCGACCTGGAGGAGATCCCCGGGGTCTTCCGGGAGCCCCTGCCCCGTGTCAGCCTCGAGAACCTGCCCGACGAGGGCGCATGGCTGCAGCCGCTCCGGCCGCTCGCCGCCCTGCTCAACTCGCGCTAGGAGCATCTTCACGTGTTCAACTCACTCGGGCGGTTCGTCGCCCACCGCCGCGTCATCGTCCTGGTCTTCATGGTGCTGGTCATGGCCGCGCTCAGCATCGCCGGCAGCATGTTCGGCAAGCCGTTCGGTCAGGGCGGCTTCGAGGACCCGGACAGCGGGTGGGCGACCGCCGAGCAACTCGAGCAGGAGGCGTACGGGCGGGACGCGCTCGGCGACGTCGTCGTCTCCTACCACGCCCCGGACGGCACCGCGGTGGACGATCCGGCTTTCCTCGACCCCATCCGGGAATCGCTGGACACAATCCTCGCCGAGCACCCGGAGCAGGTCACGGGCGTGACGAGCTTCGCCCACAGCCAGTCCCCGGCCCTGGTCAACGTCGACGAGGGGCTGGCGGTGGCCTCCATCCAGATCGCCGGCGAGGAGGAGGAGATCCTCGAGAACTTCCGGGTGATCGAGGACCAGATCGCCGTCGACGGCGTCGAGACCGACATCGCCGGACTGCAGCCGGTGGCCGGGGCGCTGCAGGACGGCATGGACGCCGACCTCGTGCGCGCCGAACTCATCGCGCTGCCCCTGGTGTTCCTGCTGCTCATCGTGGTGTTCGGCGGTGTGGTGGCGGCCTTCCTGCCCGTGGCGGTGGGCGTCCTGACGATCCTCGGCTCCCTGGGGGCGCTGCACCTGCTGTCCCTGCTCACGCCGGTCAACTCGTTCTCCCAGAACGTCGTGACGCTGATCGGTCTGGGCCTGGCGATCGACTACGGGCTGTTCGTGGTGAGTCGGTTCCGGGAGGAGATGGCCGAGGGTTATTCACCCGAGGCCGCGGTACGAAGATCGGTGGCCACCGCCGGTCGGACGGTCGTGTTCTCGGCCGTCATGGTGGGCGTCACCCTGTCCGGCCTGCTGATCTTCCCGCAGGCCTTCTTGAAGTCGGTGGCCTACGGTGCGATCGCCGCGGTGGCCCTCGCGGCCGTGTTGTCGGTGACGCTGCTGCCGGCGGTCCTCATGATGCTGGGGCGCCGCGTCGACATGCTTGGCGTCGCCCGCTTCCAGCGTCACCGCACCCGCGAGCAGGTCGAGAACGGGCTGTTCGGGCGGATCGCCGACTTCTCCATGCGGCACCCCGTGGCGGTGACGGTGCCGATTATCGTGGTCCTGGTCGCCCTCATCATCCCGTTCTCCGGGGTCAAGTTCGGCGGCATCAACGAGACCTACCTCCCGCCCGACAACACCACGAGGGTGGCGCAGGAGGAGTACGACGAGAACTTCCCCGGAACGCGGACCGACCCGGTCAAGCTCGTGGTGACCGGATCCGACGGCCAGTCCCTGTCGCAGATCCGCTCCGCGGCCAACGAGGCCCCCGGACTCACCGGCCCGTTCGAGTTCGCCCGCTCCGGCGAGCAGGACGCGCAGGGCCGCGAGGTGGTGGTGCTCCAGGCCGGCGTCGAGGACCGCAACGAGGCCACCGAGACCGTCGAGTACCTCCAGAGTTTCCCGATCCCGGCCGACACCGAGGTGCACGTGGGTGGCAACCCGGCCATGGAGAAGGACTCGGTCGACGCACTGATCGACGGCCTGCCGTGGTTCGTCCTGTACGTGCTGCTCGCCACGACGATCCTCATGTTCCTGGCCTTCGGCTCGCTGGTGCTGCCGCTCAAGGCGGCGATCATGAACCTGCTCGGTCTGGGCGCCACGCTGGGGATCCTCACGTGGATCTTCGTAGACGGTCACGGCGCCGGTCTCCTCGGCTTCACCCCGGGGCCGTTGACCTCGCCGGTCGTCGTGTTGCTGATGGCGATCATCTACGGGCTGTCCACCGACTACGAGGTGTTCCTGGTCTCGCGGATGGTCGAGGCCCGGGCCCGGGGTGTGAGGACCGCCGAGGCGATCCGCAGCGGCGTGGCCAACACGGGACGCATCATCACGTCGGCCGCCCTCATCCTCATCGTGGTGACGGGTGCGTTCGCGTTCTCCGAGATCGTGATGATGAAGTACATCGCGTTCGGCATGATCGCGGCACTGATCATCGACGCCACGGTGATCCGCATGCTGCTCGTGCCCGCCGTCATGCAGATGCTGGGCACCGACTGCTGGTGGGCGCCGCAGTGGATGAAGCGGATCCAGGAACGACTCGGCCTCGGCGAGGCCGAGCTCGACGACGAGCCCGAGAGCAAGGTCGACGCGCCGGCCGCCGCGGCCCCCGCGATGGCGGGGGCGACCGCGGCCGGTGCGACAGCGGTGGGAGCGGGGGCCGCGACGACGGCCGACCGGCCGCACCACGACGACCAGCCGCACCACGACGACCAGTCGTTCCACGACGAGCCCGACGAACAGCGGTTCTCCGGCGGGGAGCACGAGCCGTTCTCCGACGACGAGCCCGGCCAGGACGCGTCGGATCGGGACGAGCCGCCGCACACCGGCCTGACGGACTCCCCGATGGCCGGGCCCTCCGGCGGGCGGGTCGCGGCGTCGGATCTGATCGCCCGACTGCTCGCGGAACGGCAGCAGGACCGACCGGAGGAGCAGGAACCCGGGGAGTGACATCCCGCGCGGCCCGCCGGAGTGGTGGTGAAGGTCGCGGTGAGGGACTGGTTATGGTGTCCGCGTGATGGGTATCGATGGCACCACGGCGCGGCGACGCGTCGCCGCGGTGCTGCGGAACCCGTGGTTCAAGGCCATCGCGACACTCACCGTGCTGGTGCTCATCCTGTACTGGCTCCGCGGTCAGATGCCCTTCTTCGCCGAGGGGTTCTCCGAGGTGGCCAGCCCCAACTGGTGGTGGATCGCGGCCTCGGTGGTGTTCTCCTACCTGTCGATGTCGAGCTACGGCTCGGTGCAGAAGATCCTGCTGGGATCGGCCGGGGTCCGGGTGGGGCACTGGCAGAGCACCGGCCTGGTCTTTGCCGCCAACGCGTTCTCGACCTGCATCCCCGGCGGGCAGGTCTTCGGCACCACCCTGACCTACCGCAAGACCCGACAGTGGGGAGCCACCCGCGTGGTGGCGTCGTGGCAGCTGGTCATCTCCGGCGTCCTGGCCACGGTGGGCATCGTCCTGCTGGCGCTGCTGGGCTTCTTCCTGGTGGGCACGGTGTCCAACCCGTTCCTGCTGGGGCTCTCGGCCATCGGGCTGGTGGCCATCATCGTGGTGGTGCAGTGGGCCGCGCGGCACCCGGACAAGGTCGAGGGCGCCCTGCTCTCCGTCCTGTCCTGGATCAACGCGCGTCGTCGCAAGCCGGCCGACACCGGCGCGGAGGGCGTGCGCAAGGTGGTCGAGCAGGCCGAGGCCGTCGACATGTCCAAGACGCAGCTGTCCAAGGCGTTCGCGTTCTCCCTGCTCAACTGGGTGGCGGACATCGGGTGCCTGTGGGCGGCCGCCAACGCGGTCGGCGCCGAGCACAGCATCGGCGGTCTGTGCATCGCCTACGTGACCGGCAAGATCGTGGCCACCGCGCCGATCACCCCGGGCGGCCTCGGCACGGTCGAGGTCGCGCTGATCACCGCGCTCACCGCCGGTGGGCTGGGCGCGCACCAGGCGTTCGCCACGGTCTTCGTGTACCGGATCGTCAGCTTCATCCTGGTCGCCCTCGCGGGCTGGGTGATCTTCTTCCTCTACTACCGTGGAGCAGTCGACGTGGACCCGGACGCCGGCCAGGAGCGCGACGACAGCACGAAGGGGCACACCTCGTCGTCGTCGGGTGACGAGCCCGCCCTGGAATCGTCCGCCCGCTACTCGGGCTCCGAGATGTGGCCCCTCACGGGGAACCAGTGGCGCCCCACCACATCGCAGGTCTCGGGCCCGCTCCCACTGCGGCGGGACGGTGCCGTGGACGACGAGAAGGGCAGGTGAGCGCGGGTGGCCCCGCTGCTGGTTTTTCTGATCGACGCCGTGCTGGTGGTGGTGTTCGCGACCTTCGGCCGAGGGGCGCATTCCGAGGGGCTCGGCGCGGCCCAGGTGTGGGGGACCGCATGGCCGTTCCTCGTGGGGCTGGTGGCGGGCTGGGTGCTCGTGCTGGCCACCCGGCGGGCGCTCACTTCGGTGCGCACCGGCGTCGTGCTGTGGGTGGTCACTCTTGTCGTCGGCATGGTGATCCGCGGCCTCGGTGACGGGCGGATCCCGCACTGGAGCTTCATGATCGTGGCGGGGATCGCCACGGGCGTGTTCCTCATCGGCTGGCGGGCGATCCGGGCGGCGATCGTCCGGCGTCGCTCGTCTACCGCCTGACCGCGTCGAAGCCGGCGCGCGCGGCGTCGAGCACCGGGCCGGGGACGGTGACCTCCTCCGGCACCGCGTACCCCTCGGGCGCCGGGATGTCGCCGGGCACCGGGATCGTGACCTCCTCGGCCGGTGCCGGTGACGCGTCCGGCTCGGGCTGCTCGATCGCCTCGCCCGCGTCGCCCGGCTCCCCCTCGGTGTCCGGCTCCCCCTCGGCGCCCGGGGCGACCGGTCCGACCCGGGCGGCCAGGTCGTCCGTCGATCCGGCGAAGACGTTGAGGTCGACATCGCCGGAGAAGCCGGGGACGTCGCCGTCGTCGGCCCGCTGCCAGAACAGCCACTCGGTCCAGCCGCCGATCATCGGGCGGCTGGGCTCGGAGACGTCGTACTCGGCGAGCCACAGCGGGTAGTCGCTCAGCGCGGTCGAGTTGTCGGTCTTGTCGATCCAGAAGTGGCGGTAGGTGTAGACGATCGGCGTCCGCCCGGTGAGCGCCTCGGTCTCCTCGAGGAAGTCGCGGGACCAGTCGACCAGCTCGTCCGCGTCCAGGCCCTCGTCGATCTCGATGTCGAGCACCGGCGGCAGCTGCTGCCCGCCGACCGACTGGATCCGGTCGGCGAATGCCCGGGCTTGGGCCAGGGGGTCGGTGGCCGGTCGGGCCTTGTGGTAGCTGCCGACCGCCATGCCCGCGGCCCGGGCGTCCTCGACGTCGGCGTCGTAGTAGCGGTTCGCGGGGGCGGTGCCCTCGGTGGCCTTGATGAAGGCGTAGCTCTCGCCCGAGTCGGCTGCGGCCTGCCAGTCCACGGGCGCGCCGTGCGGGTGCTGCCAGCTCGAGGCGTCCACACCCCGCGCCAGTCCCTCGAGCGAGGAGGAGACGGGGATGACCGCGGCGGCCCGCGGCGAGACGACCACCACGAGGAGGCCGAGCGCGAGGAGGACCGCGGAGGCCAGGGCGATCAGGAGTCGGCTGACACGTCGGGACGATGTTCCGGCTGGAGTCATGGGGGGAGTATGCGTGAGCCCCAATAGTCACACAAGACACTTCAGCAACAATTCAGCCTCGGTTGTCGCAGCGGCCCGCGCCCGCAGCGCTTCGCGCCGGAACGTGCTGGAGATCACAACTGGATCACAAGGTGTAACACGCGTCCCCGGCGGAGCGATCCGCCATTTTCCTCACCTACGCTGGGGGTCGTCCCACCGATTCCGTCGGGAGATCCCCCTGATGTCCGATACCACGTACGACCTCACGACCCCGCTCTACCGCCACGACCTCGTCACCGAGGTCGACGGCCCGGAAGACGATCCCGTCCTCGAGGTGACCGTCGCGGAGACGGTGGTCCTCGACGAGACGGGCGCCGGCCGTGGCGTGCCGGAGCTGGCACTCAGGACCGGGCCCGAGGGCATCACGCTCACCGACCGTGACCAGGTCCTGCAGCTGCAGGCAGTGATCAACCGGGCCGTCAACCAGTGGCGGGACGCCGCGTCGCACCTGCCCTGACCCCGGGCCCCGGGCCCCGGGCGGGCGATCGACGCGCCATCCTCACTCGACCCGGATCCCGGCCTCGGCGATCAACGCCATTCCCACCCCCAGCACCTGTTCCGGCGAGATGAGCGCTCCCCGCAGCGCGGTCGCTCCCCGGATGTTCTCCAGCTCGGCCCCGCGCAGGTCCGCGGCGGCTGACCGGGAGCGGCTCACATCGGAGTCCCGGAGATCGACGTCCTCCGTGGCGAGGTCCGTGACCTCTGCCTCGAGCAGGTCGGCCTGACGGGCCCGCGTCCCGGCCAGCCGGACCCGTTGCAGCCGCGACATCCGCAGATTGAGCATGTCGGCGTGGCAGTCCTCGAAGGTCACGTCGGTCAACCGCGCGTCCGAGAGCACCAGCCCGGTGAGCCGGCAGCCCACGAATCGCACGCGGGTCAGCGAGGCCCCGTCGGCGACCATCCCGGACAGGTCGCACCCCTGCAGCGTCACGTCGGTCAGGCGGAGCCCCTCGGCGCGGGCGCCGCTCAGCCGCAGGTCCTCGAGTGCCGATTCCCGGATCTCCGCCCCGCCGAGCGACGCCGGGCCATCGCCCGGGTCCGGGGCGTCGCCCGCGCCGGCCAGTACGCCGTCCCACAATGCATCCGGCTCGAGGTCGGTGTCCGGGGGCCGTAGCTGTTCCCGCCGCGGCACGGACGGCGCTGCGGGCGGGCGGGGAGAGTTGGAACGTCGACGCAGTGGGGGAGGCATGACCGTCAGCGTAGGTCGCGGTCGCGGAGACCGGTCGGCGCGACCGGAGGAGTGTGTCGGACGATCGCGCTACCGTGGGGGCATGAACACCTGGCCTGAGAACGACCATCCCGGCGACCGCGACGATCCCGTGGCGGGGGCGCCGTACGGTCGGCAGCCGTTCTTCGGGGACGGCCAGGTCCCACCCGCGCAGCCGGGCTACCCGGGGCAGCCCGGCGGGGTCGACCCGTACCTGGCCGCCGGCTTCGGTGCGCCGAACCCCTACGGCGCACCCGACCCCTACGGTGCCCCGAATCCGTACGGGGCGGTGCAGCCGTACCAGCCCGGGGTCCCGTACGCGCCCGCGTACCCGGCCTCGCGCAAGGAGCCGGCGCTCTCGCTGGTGTTGTCGTTCCTCCTGCCCGGGCTGGGCACCATGATCAACGGGCAGGCGGGCAAGGGCGTCGGCATCATGGTCGGGTACTTCCTCGGCGCGCTGCTGTCGGTGATCCTGATCGGGCTGCCCATCATGTTCGGGTTCTGGGTCTGGGGGATGGTCGACGCGTACTCGGGGGCCAAGGAGCACAACGCCCGCCACGGCTTCCACTGACCACTGCGGCCCGCACCTTCCGTAACCTGGTCGCATGACAGCGACCGAGACCCCCACCGATTCTCCCCGCCCGTCGGGCCTGGACCTGCGGTACGTCGACCGGGAGGTGCGCCCGCAGGACGACCTCTACAACCACGTCAACGGCACCTGGATCCGTGACCACGTGATCCCCGCCGACCGGCCGATCGACGGTGCGTTCCTCGCGCTGCGGGACCTGTCCGAGGAGCGCGTCCGCGACATCATCACCGACGCCCCCGTGGACTCGCGGATCGGCGCTCTCTACGCCTCCTTCATGGACACCGAGGCGGTCGAGGCCGCCGGTGTGGACGCGCTGGCCCCGGATCTGGCCGAGATCGACGGAGCCGAGGACAGCCACGCGCTGGCGCTGGCGATGGCCCGGCTCGAGCGGGTCGGCGTCCCCGGGCTGGTCGGCGCGTACGTCAACAACGACGCCAAGAACTCGAGCGAGTACATCCTCTACCTGGTGCAGTACGGCATCGGGCTGCCGGACGAGTCGTTCTACCGCGAGGACCAGTACGCCGAGTTGCGCGAGCAGTACGCCGCGCACATCGCCCGGCTGCTGGACCTGGCTGGTCTGGCCGGGGACGGGGACGACGACGAGGCCGGCGGTTCCGCGGCTCTCGCCGCCCGGATCGTCGCGCTGGAGAGCAGGATCGCCGCGGCCCACTGGGACGTGGTGGACCGTCGCGACGCGGACAAGACCTACAACCCGGTGACGTGGGCGGAGCTGCCCGAGCTGGCGCCCGGCTTCCCGTGGCACGACTGGGCGCGCGAGATCGGCGGCACCGAGGAGACGTTCGGCCGCCTCGTGGCGATGCAGCCCGACTTCCTCACCGCGGTCGCCGAACTGTGGAGCTCGGAGCCGCTCGAGACGTGGAAGGCCTGGCTGCGGTGGCGGGTCCTCAGCTCGCGGGCCGCCTTCCTGCACTCGGCGATGGTCGACGAGGACTTCGCCTTCTACGGCACCGCGATGTCGGGCACCGAGGAGATCAAGGCCCGCTGGAAGCGCGGCGTGGGCGCCGTCGAGGGCGCGCTCGGCGAGGAGGTGGGCAAGGAGTACGTTGCCCGGCACTTCCCGCCCGGCCACAAGGCGCGGATGGAGGAGCTCGTCGCCAACCTCACCGCCGCGTACCGGTACTCGATCGCGCGACTGCCGTGGATGACCTCCGAGACGCAGGAGCGGGCCCTGGCCAAGCTCGAGGCGTTTGTGCCCAAGATCGGCTACCCGGACGAGTGGCGCGACTACTCGGCGCTTGAGCTCCGCCCCGACGACCTCGTCGGCAACGTGCGCCGCTCGTCGGCGTTCGAGCACGACTACGAGCTGGGCAAGCTGGGCGGGCCGGTCGACCGCGGGGAGTGGCACATGACCCCGCAGACGGTGAACGCCTACTTCAACCCGGTGATGAACGAGATCGTCTTCCCGGCCGCCATCCTCCAGCCGCCGTTCTTCGACGCCGATGCCGACGACGCCGCCAACTACGGCGCGATCGGGGCGGTGATCGGCCACGAGATCGGCCACGGTTTCGACGACCAGGGCTCCAAGTACGACGGCGACGGCAACCTCGTGGACTGGTGGACCGACGAGGACCGGTCGGCCTTCGGCACCCGCGTGGACGCGCTGATCGAGCAGTACCAGGGCCTCACGCCCGAGGGGCTCGATCCCGAGACCGATCACGTCAACGGCGCGTTCACGGTGGGCGAGAACATCGGCGACCTCGGCGGACTGACCATCGCGCTGCTCGCGTACCGCATGGCGCAGGGGACCGGCGGTGAGCCGGCGGAGGGCACCGACGTGGGCCCGGAGATCGACGGGATGTCCGGGATCCAACGGCTCATCACCTCCTGGGCGATCGTGTGGCGCACCAAGACCCGCGCCGAGGAGGCGGCCCGCCGCCTGGCCGTGGACCCGCACTCGCCGCCGGAATTCCGCTGCAACCAAGTGGTCAAGAACCTCGACGATTTCCACGCCGCGTTCGGGGTGTCCGAGGGCGACGGGCTCTGGCTGGCGCCGGAGGAGCGCGTGAGCATCTGGTGAGGTGAACCCGGGTCCCGCGCCGCCTCGCGGACGTTAGTGTCCACCCATGACGATTCGGGTCGTGGAGTGGTCGACGGGGTGTCTGGGGCGGATGGCGGTGGAGGCGATCGACGCCCGGCCGGAGTTGCGGCTCGCGGGCGTGTTCGTCTCCGACCCGGCCAAGGTCGGCGTGGACGCCGGGCGCCTGGCGGGTCTCGATCGCGATCTCGGCGTGCCGGCCACCGACGACCGGGCGGCGCTGCTGGCTCTGGAGCCGGACGTCGTGGTGTACACGGCTGAGACCGAGACCCGGTTCACGGCGGCGATCGAGGACTTCACGGAGTTCCTGGGCGCCGGGATCGACGTGGTGGCCTCCGGGCCGGTGCTGCTGCAGTACCCGCACGGGACGCTGCCCGAGGAGATGATCGCCGCGCTCGACGCCGCGGGCCGCGAGGGCGGGGCGACGTTGCACGTCAACGGCATCGACCCCGGCTTCGCCAACGACGTGCTGCCCCTGGTGATGACCAGCCTGTCCCGGAGCATCGAGACGATCCGGGTCGGTGAGATCGCCGACTACTCCGTCTACCACCAGGGCGAGACGATGCGGCGACTGTTCGGCTTCGGCAGCCCCATGGAGACCCTGCCGCCGCTGCTCAGGCCCGGCATGCTCGCTGCCGGCTGGGGCTCGGTGGTCCGGCAGATCGCGGCCGCACTCGACGTCGCTTTGGACGAGCCGCTGGTCGAGAGGCACGAGCGGATCGCCGCAGACCGCGATCTGTCGCTGCTGGCGTGCGAGATCCCCGCCGGGACGCAGGCCGCCATGCGGTTCGAGGTGGTGGGGCAGGTCGACGGCGTCGACCGGATCGTCCTGGAGCACGTCACCCGTACCGCCGGCGATCAGGCGCCGGACTGGCCGCGCCCCGACCACGGCGACGGCTGCTACCGCATCGAGATCACCGGCCGGCCCGCCATGCGGATGGAGCTGACCCACCACGACGAGCACGGCGACCACAACGCCTCCGGCATGCTGGTCACCGCGATGCGGCTGGTCAACTCGGTGGAGGCGGTGGCGGCCGCGGAGCCGGGACTGGTCTACGCGAAGGACCTGCCGATGATCACGGGGCGTGGCTTAATGAGGTCATGAGTCTCCTGCGCGCCGCCGTCACGGTGCTGGCCACCGCCGCTCTGGGACTGCCGGGGGCCGGTGCGGCGCACGCGGCCGAGTCGGGCACCGATCCCTCCACGCGGGCTCCGATCCCGGTCGGCTATCACTTCCTGTCCGGGGCGTCCCTGGCGATCACCGAGCCGGGAGCGCCGTTGCCCGGCGCCAACGACTGGACCTGCCGGCCGACGGCCGACAAGCCGCGGCCGGTCGTGTTGGTCCACGGCACGCTCGGCAGCGGCACGAGTAACTGGGCCACGTACGGGCCGCTGCTGCACAACGAGGGCTACTGCGTGTACACGCTCACCTATGGCGCGACGCCCGGCGCGCAGTGGCCGCTGAGCGAGCTCGGCGGCGTCTCGGACATCCGGGCAGTCTCGCTGCCGCAGGTCGCGCAGTTCGTCGATCGCGTCCTGGAGGCGACCGGGGCTGAGCAGGTCGACATGGTGGGGCACTCGCAGGGCACTCTCATCTCGGGGCTGGTGGCAAAGACCGAACGGCCCGGCCGTGTCCACACGGTCGCGTCGCTGGCCCCACTCTGGCGCGGCACCGGCGGTTCGGTCGCCGACCAGATGCTCACGGCCTCGTCCGGCGGGGAGCGCGACGCTCTCGAGTCGGGCGCGGGGCCCCTCCCGCAGATCTTTCCCGGCTCGCTCCTCCTGCAGGAGTTGTGGGCCGGCGGGACCCCCTACGCGCCGGGGGTGCGGTACCTCAACGTGGCGACCCGGTACGACGAGGCCGTCCTGCCGTATACCTCTGGTCTGGTCCCCGGGCCGCTGACGACCAACGTGGTGGTCCAGGACGGCTGCGAGCAGGACCTCTCCGAGCACGTCGCCGTGGCCGCCGACCCCCGCGCCGCCGACCACGTGCTGGCCGCGCTCGATCCGGACACCCCACGCGAACCGCGGTGCGAGGCGATCGCCCCGGTTCACGGCCCGACGGGCTGGTGAACCTCGGGATGAAAGGCCGTCAGTAGTTCCAGTCGCCCTGGCCGTCGAAGGCACCGAACCGGTCGCCGGGGCCGTTGATCACGATGAACGGGTCGCCGTTTCCGGTGTTGTCGTAGTACCAGGCCGCGTCCTCGGGGCTGAGGTTGATGCAGCCGTGGGAGACGTTGCGCTCGCCCTGGTCCGCGATCGACCACGGGGCCGAGTGGACGAAGATCCCGTCGTAGCTCAGGCGGACGCCGTTCTCGACGGTCGTGTCGTACCCGCCCGCGTCCTGCGCGAGGCCCCAGGTGGAGGAGTCCATCCGGACCTCGCGGTCGCGCCAACCGTTGTAGTAGATCCCGTTGTACGTGGCATAGGCATCGCGGCCGGCGGAGGCGGGCATGGTGCGCTCCACCTCTCCGTTGCGGGTCACGGTGACGAGGTGGGTGTTGTCGTCGTAGGTGGAGACGACGGCGTCGCCGGTGCGGAACGACTGCTGGTGGCCGTCGGCCCACACCGTCACGGAGGTGTGGGCGGGCCAGAACTCGTGGGGGCGCCAGCGGAGCTCGGTATCGCTCACCCAGTAGTACTTGCCGTCCACGTGCGGGGCGGAGCGGACTCCCACGGCGGCCTCGGCGGCGGGGCGGTCCTCGACGGGGCGGTCGAAGGTGATCATGACGGGCTGGGCCACTCCCACCACCTCGTCGGGGCTCGGGTAGACGGACGCGACCTCGGCGTCGATGTCCGGGCGCGGCGGTCCCGGGACGGGGAGGGTGACGACGCCGGAGGAGCCGGCCGACCCGGAGGACAGCGACCCCAGGGAGACCGGTGCGGACTCGAGGCCCGGGAGGCCGGCGACCGACTGCGCGCCGGCGGCGGGGGCGAGTCCGATCACGAGGCCGGTGGCGGCGATGAGCGTCGCGGTGGAGCGGGTGTGGCGGGACATCGTTCTCCTTGTAGAACCATGGACGAGCGGCGAAAGCACAGGCGTCACATATGCCACTCTGCTCACTTTGGTAACACGATACAGCTGAGAGGGGGCGAGGGGTAGTCGTCCGGGATCACGGGCTTTCCTGGGCGGACCATGCCATCGTTCGATGGCATCGACGGTCCCGGAAATCGCAGGTCGAGAAGCCTCGAGGTGTTATTGATAAAAAGTCAACTACGTATGTCCAGTTCATGGGATTGCAATGATGATGTCTGCAACATAGGCTATGAAAAGTCACCAGCCGGAGGCGGTGGCGAGGTGGAGTGCGGTTGAGGGGCTGTCACTTCATGTACAAAGGGGCCGGTCATGGACCGGAAGCACCTGGGGGGTGCAGGCCCGCAGCCTTGAGGAGTAGGCGCGGGACCGGGCGGACGCGATGCGCCGCCCGGGCCGGGAAACGGCGTCGGGTGCTGAGGGGCTCCGGCGCCGTTTCTCGTCTGGTCAGCTCAGGACGACCGCGGCGATCCGGTGCAGGCCGGCGAGCGCCTCGGCGTCGGCTTCGGGGGTGCGGGGGACATCGGGTCGGACCAGCGTGATGTGCCACAGGTCGTTGTCCGCCACGAAGACCGTGTGGACCTCCACGCCCCCACCGGTCGGCGTCGCTGTGCAGTCGATGTAGGCGGAGTCCAGATCCGGCGCCACCGGAGCCGGTGCCTCGGGGACGCCCGGGCCCGCGTTCTCGACGGTGTCCGCAGCCGAACCGCGGACCTCGGAGCATCCGTAGCGGCTGCCCAGCATCACGGGCTGGCCCGCCAGGGCCGCTTCCGCGCCGCTGCGGGGCTTGACCACCCCGGCCGCGAACGTGTCGGGGACGTGGTCGGGGTGGATCGGCTCGGGGTCGCCGGGCGCGGCCTCGGGGATGACCGGCGTCGCCGCGTCGGCTTCGGCCTCGGTGGTCTCGGTGGTCTCGCTCGCGTCAGCCTCGCCGTCCTCGTCGGCGGCGCCGTCCAGGCCGTTCTCCCCGTTCTCCCCGTTTTCGCCGTTCTCCCCGGCCTCCGGCGTCCCGGTCGCCGCGGCGTCCAGCTCGGCCTGGTATCGCTCGAGGGACCCCGGGCCGCCGTAGGTGCAGATCATGTCGAGCTCGCCCGAGCCGGTGGGCTGCACGGGCGGCATGTCGGCCCCCGTCAACGCGATGACGTTGGCGGGCGTCAGGTCGAGGAGCTCACAGGCGTTGAGGCGCATCTGGGGCTCGGGCGCGTCGTTGATCATCGCCTCGGCGACCTCGGGCTGTGGTACGGGCGAGATCCGCGGGGGGCCCGTCTCGGTCTCGGAGCCGGAACAGCCGGCGATGGCGAGCGCCGTGAGGGCCACGAGGCCCGCGAACCGCGGGTGGGGTCGCCGAGAGTGCATGGCCAGATCCTACGTCGGCACGGGCCGGGTGCCTGTGTCGGCCTGAGAGAAGCCGCCGCGCGGCCGACGCGTCAGGTGTCCGCCGCGGGAGCTTCGCCGGGCGCGCGGGCGAGGGACCGCGCCACGGCCTCGAAGGCCTCGCGGATGCGGTGCTCGAGCATCTCGGGGGACTCGTCGGTACGCCACTGCTCGACAGCGACCCGCACGATGGCGATCGACGCGGCGGCGACCGTCGCCGGCTCCACCGCTCCCCGGGCGGTTCCTTCCCGCTTGGCGATGAGGGCGGCGAGTTCGGACTCCGTCCGCGCCAGGACGGCGTGGATCTCGGCGCGGACGCCCTGTTCGCGTCGCCACATGTCGTGGAACCGGACGAAGGAGGGCGTCTCCTGCTGTGCCATGGCCACCTGTCGCCACAACAGTCGCCCCACGGCGGTCATGGTGGGGAGGGAGTGGTCGGTGAGGAACAGCTCCACCGCCTCCCGATCCGGCGGGAAGGTCTCGGGGATGCACGCAGCCGCTTTGGATGGGAAGTAGTTGAAGAACGTCCGGCGGGAGACGTTGGCGGCCCGGGCGATCTCGTCCACCGTCACGTCATCGAGGCCGCGTTCGACCACCAGGCCCATAGCGGCCGAGGCGATCGCGGACCGTATCTCCAGGCGTCGTGCCTCGGCGCGGCCCGTGACGGTGCCGTCCGGAGCCGGCCGGGCGTGGTCGCTCGTCAGGCCGCTCACGTGGCACTCCTCCCAGGTCGATCGGTTCGCGCCGTTCACGCTGCAGGCTACTCCAGGCGGGCGCTCTATCCTTGACGGCATGCGAACCCCTGCCGCCCGGTCCGTCGCCCTCCGCGCCGTCGCGCCGCTGTCCGTCGTCCTCCTCGGCGCGCTCTCCGCCTGTGGCGGAGGGGGCGAGCCGGCGGAGTCGACCGTGGGCACCATCCGTACGGCCCCGCCGGAGACCACCGAGCCGGAGATCCCCGTGGTCGAGCCGACCGCCGCGTCGGAGTGCCCCTACCTGTCGCTCGAGGAGGCGTCGCAGCTCAACGGCGTGCCGGCGACCGACGTGCGGATCGACGACCGGATCGATCCCGTCGCCTGCTTCTTCTACGGCGCCGACGGGGAGGCGCACCTGACCACCACCGTCTACACCGTGGACTCGGCGCAGCGGGCGGCCGAGCTCGTCGAGGAGTCCGTGCCGTCCGGAGAGGTGGACGGTTCCGAGATCGAGGGCGGCTGGAGCGGTGGCCGGACCATCAGCTCCGGCGGCGCGCTGTTGGCGGTGTCGCACGAGGATCGCGTGCTGGCGGTCCAGTCCACCCGGGACGATCCGGCCACGGTGCAGCAGGTGGCCGAGCTCGTGGCGCCGCGGCTCGACGGGTAGCCGCGACTCGGAGGGGTGGCCCGGCCCCTCAGCGTCAGGGGTCGGTGACCAGCCCGAGTGTCAGTTCGGCCATGTCGCGCGCGGTGACCGCGGTCGTCCCCGTGACGCCGAGCATGGTCCGGGTGATGGAGCCGTCGTGCAGGATCTCGAGTCGGTCGGCGAGGTCGGAGATGTTGTCCGGGTCCTGCAGCCCCATGGCCTGCAGTTCGGAGCGGAGGGTGGCGGAGATCCATTCGCGGTACTCGGCGACGGCCACGCGGATCGCGTGTTCGCCGTCGGTCGCCGGACTGGGAAACTCGATCGCGGCGGCCACGTGACACGCTCCGGGAGCGGCGGGCTCGACGCGCTCGCGGACGATGTCGAACAGGGCGAGGATCCGCCCACGGGCGTCGGGGGCGGCCTCGGCACGCCGCTGCCACAGGGCGCGGTCCCGTTCGGCCACCGACTGTAGGTAGGCCACGACCAGCTGGTCCTTGGAGCCGAACGTGTTGTACAGGCTGGCTTTGGCCACCCCGGCCTCGCGGAGGAGACGATCGATCCCCACGGCCCGGATGCCGTCGGTCGAGAACAGACGGATGGCCGTGGCCAGAAGCCGCTCCCGCGGCCCGGGCTTGGTCGACCGTGTACTCGTCACACAACACAGACTATCGGCCCGTCGGGGAAATGACGCGGGGCCGGTGCCGCCGACGGCGACACCGGCCCCGGCCCCGGCCGGTCTGTCTCTCAGGCGGGCGGCTGTTCGCCGGCCGGCGGCTGATCGGGCGAGCCGCCCTGATCGCCCTTGAGGAACTCGCCGGCCTTCTCCCTGGCCGTGTCGGTGTGCTCGGCGAACTTGCCGTCGGTGCGCTCGTTGAACGCATCGGTGGCCTTCTCGGTCACCTTGTCGACCTTGTCCGGGTTCTTACCTGCAACGTCCTTGATCTTGTCCATGAATCCCATGTCTGATCCTCTCTGTTGGCGTGCGTGGACTGTGAAGGAGGCCGTGCGTCAGGCCCGGGGAGTCAGACCTTGGAACGGCCGCGGCCCTTGATGGCCGAGACGACGAAGATCACCAGGCATGCGCCGACGATCGAGGCGACCACGCCCCAGATCGAGAACGCGTCGGGCATCGCGCCGCCGTCGCCACTGGTGAAGAACGAGACGATCCAGCCCACGACGAAGGCGCCGACGACGCCGGACACGATGTTCGCGATCAGCCCCATCTGGGCGTTCTTGCCCATGATCATGGAGGCGATCCAGCCGGCGAGTCCACCGACGATGATCCAGGCGATGATGGTTCCCATAGTGGGGGTCCTTTCCCGATTAGTCGGTAACGACCCGGGATGGGCCGCGACCCCAGCAGAACATATCGACGGCCCTGACGCCTCCACTCGTGCGCTTATGTCGCCAATCGTCGCCTTATCGTTACCCGAGTGACGAGTGTGACTCAGGGGGGTCGGATCCGCGCGGTCAGTCGTGAGACTCGGGGCGCACCACCATGACCGGGCACGGGGCGGCCTGGAGCATGGCCCGGCTGGTGGAGCCGAGGACCATCCCGGCGAATCCACCACGGCCGTGCGAGCCCACCACCACGAGTTGCGCGCCCTCTGACTTGCTGACCAGTGCGCGGACCGCGCGGTCGCGGGTGACAAACCGCTCGACGGTGACGTCCGGGTACCGTTCGGAGAATCCGGCTAGCCGCTCGGACAGGACGCCGAGCTGCTGCTTCTCGAGCTCCTGCCATTCCTGCTCGCTGAGCGCGATTCCGGCGGCGGCCGCCTGCACCTGGGGGTCCATCCACGTGTGCACGGCGACGAGGGTGGTCCCGCGGGCGGCGGCCTCGACGAAGGCCCACTCGGTGGCCTTGGTGCTGACCTCGGAGCCGTCGACGCCCACCACGACGGGGCCGGACTTCTCCAGGTCGGCCGTGTCCTCGCGGGTCACCACGACGGGGCAGAACGCGTGGCTGGCCACCGCCGCGGAGACCGAGCCGAGCACCATGCCCTTGATGCCGCCGAGGCCACGCGAGCCCAGGACTATCATCTTGGCCTTACGTGAATAGTCGATGAGCACCTGCGACGGGTTGCCCTCGACCACGGCGTGGGAGATCTGGACGTCGGGCGCGACGTCGAGCGCGGTGGCCCTGGCCTGCTCGATGATCGGCTGGCACTCCCGCTCCAGCTCGTCGTAGACGGGCTGCGGCGGCACCATGCCCTCGGCGAACAGCGATGCCGGCATGCTGTAACTGGTCACCACGATGAGCGGGATTCCGCGCTTGGCGGCGGTGTGGGCGGCGTACGCGACCGCGCCGGTGGAGGCGGCGGAGCCGTCGACGCCGACGACGACGGAGTGCTCGAGGGATGTCATACCCCGAGGCTACCGCTGTTCGCGACGGTCGGAAGGCGGATCTACAGGTCGTCCGGGAACGGCGAGTTGGACGGGTAGGCGAGGTTGAAGCTGCCCTGGAACGCAGGGAGGACGGCGCGGCCGGGGCCGAAGAGGAAGAAGTCGACGACGGCGTCGATCATGGATACTCCCGAGGTAGATGGGACCGATGGTGCGCGAGTGAGTGTAGCGGAGTCTTTAGACTTCGCACATGCCCAACTCAGGACCCGGGCGCCCGCGCCCCGGACGCGGGAGACCCCGGCCCCTTCCCCTGCGTGACGGTGTGGACCCGGTGCGGATCCGGCTCGCCGACCCCGGCCAGGGTCCGCGGAGCATCCCGGAGGAACTGCGGCGGCGCTTCCCCGACCGGCTCGAGGAGCTCGAGGCCGCGCTCGCCGCGGGCCTGGTGGTGACCGCTGACGGCCGGCCGGTCACCGACGCCACCCGGCGCCGCCGTGGGATGGACGTGTGGACCTACCGCGAGCCCGCGCCCGAGGTCGCGGTGCCCGGCGAGCTCGCGGTGCTCCACAGGGACGAGCGCGTCCTCGTCGTCGACAAGCCACATTTCCTCGCCACCACGCCCCGGGCCGGGCACGTCACCGAGACGGCGCTCGTGCGCGCCCGTCGCGATCTCGGCCCGGATGAGCTCGCCCCGGCGCACCGGCTCGACCGGCTCACCGCAGGCGTGCTGCTGTTCACCACCGACCCCGCCTACCGGGCCGCCTACCAGGACCTCTTCGCCACCCGGCGCGTGCGCAAGACCTATCTGGCGGTGGCCCCGGCGCCCGAGGGGACCGCCCGGGTCCGCGAGCGGTCGAGCCGGATCGTGAAGACGCGGGGCGTCCTGCAGGCGGCCGAGGTCGACGGGGAGGCGGACGCGCACTCCCGCATCACTCTGCTCGACCGCCGCGACGACCAGCTGGGTCTGTACCGGCTGGAGCCCACGACCGGCCGGACCCATCAGCTGCGGGTGCACATGAACGCGCTCGGCACCCCGATCCTCGGCGACGACCTGTACCCGTCGATCAGGCAGGTCACGCCCGGCGACTTCAGTGACCCGCTCCAGCTGCTGGCGGAGTCGATCGAGTTCACCGACCCCGTGACGGGCGAGACGCGGAGATTCCGTACCCGCAGGGGTCTGGAGGCCTGGGAAACCGGGGTTGTCCCCCATTCTCCGGGCCGGGTCGATCCGGCATGATTCACCGTGACCACCACGAGCAGGGGAGACCATGACCATGCAGGCCGAGACTCACCACCGGGCGGAGGACGCGGCGCCCGCGGCCGTCGCCACCGACCTCGTCATGACCTACGGGGAGGGTGAGACCGAGGTGCGGGCGCTGGACCACGTGGACGCGGAGTTCGAGCGGGGCCGGTTCACCGCCATCATGGGCCCGTCGGGCTCCGGCAAGTCGACGCTCATGCACTGCATGGCCGGACTGGACCGCCCGACGTCCGGGTCGGTGCGGATCGGCGAGACCGAGATCGTCGGACTGCCGGACAAGGAGCTCACCGCGCTGCGCCGCGACCGCATCGGGTTCGTCTTCCAGTCCTTCAACCTGGTGCCCACCCTCACCGCGGAGGAGAACATCACCCTCCCGCAGGACATCGCAGGCCACGCGATCGACCGCGGGTGGTTCGACGAGGTGATCGGCCGACTCGGCATCGGCGACCGGCTCACCCACCGGCCCTCGCAACTCTCCGGTGGCCAGCAGCAGCGGGTGGCCTGCGCCCGCGCGCTCGTGGGGCGGCCGGACATCCTGTTCGGGGACGAGCCGACCGGCAACCTGGACTCCACCTCGTCCGCGGAGGTCCTCTCGATCCTGCGCAGCGCGGCCGACGACTTCTCCCAGACCGTCGTGATCGTCACCCACGACCCGCGGGCGGCCACCTACGCCGACCGGGTCCTGTTGCTTGCCGACGGCCGCGTCCGCAGTGAGCTCGACCGGCCCTCGACCGACGACGTGCTGGGCGCGCTCCGCAGCCTCGAGGAGCTGTAGTCATGCGCTCCGGCCCCATGACGCGGGTGACGCTGCGCAACGTCTCCGCGCACAAGCTGCGACTGGTCCTGTCGGTCCTTGCGGTGGTCCTGGGCACCGCGTTCGTCACGGGTTCGCTCGTGTTCACCGCCACGCTCAAGGGCACCTTCGACCGGCTGCTCGAGGAGGGCACCGAGGGCCTGTCGGTGATGATCGAGCCCGAGGACCCGCGCGGTGCGGGCGTGCCGTTCGATCTGGTCGACCGCGTCCGCGAGACGCCCGGCGTGGACGCCGCCGAGCCGGGGGTGTCCGGCACGGTGGTCCTGTTCAACGCCGACGGGTCCCCGTACCAGACCGGCGGTGCCCCGTCGGAGGGCGTGGAGTGGGTCGACGACGACGAGGCGGTCGGTGGCGTCGGCGAGCTGACCGCGGGCCACGCCCCCGAGGCCCCCGACCAGGTGCTGCTGCCCGAGGGCGTGCTCGACCAGGCCGGGCTGTCCCTCGGGGACCCCGCGCAGGTGTACACGGTCTCGCAGGGGATGGTCGACGTCACCGTCGTCGGGACCTACGTCTCCCCGTCGGACACGGGCGGCTACGTGGGTGTCGCGTTCTCCCCGGACACGGCCCGCGAGATGTTCACCGACGGCGTCCACGCCCAGAACATCGCCGTCAAGGCCGAGCCGGGCGTCGAGCAGGGCGAGCTGCGGGACCGACTGGCCGCCGAGCTGCCCGAACAGAACGTCCGGACGGGCGAGGAGGTCTCCGAGGAGCTCTCCGCCCAGCTGTCGACCATGCTCGATTTCGTCAACTACTTCTTCGTGGCGTTCGGCCTGATCGCCCTGCTGGTGGGCACGTTCATCATCTACAACACCTTCTCGATGCTCGTCGCGCAGCGGCTCCGCGAGCTTGCGCTGCTGCGGGCGATCGGCGCGTCCCGCCGGCAGCTCACGCGCTCGGTGATCGCGGAGGCCGCCCTCACGGGCGTGGTGGGGTCGGTGCTCGGCGTGGTGGCCGGCTTCGGCCTGGCCAAGGGGATCTTCCTGACCCTCGACGCGTTCGACCTGGGCATCCCGTCCAGCGAGCTGGCGCTCACGCCCACCGCGATCATCACCCCGCTCGTCCTGGGCTTCGTGGTGACCGTCTTCTCCGCGTGGGCGCCGGCCCGCCGGGCGGGACGCGTGGCACCGGTCCAGGGCATGCGGGTCGGCGCGACCGCGGTCGAGGCCGGCGGCGCGACCCGCACGGTGCTCGGGTCGTTCGCCGTGGTGTGCGGAATCCTGCTCGCCCTGATCGGCACCTGGCACGACGAGACCTCCACCGGCGCCATCACGGTGGGGGTCGGCGCGGCCGCGCTGATCATCGGCAGCTTCCTCGTGATGCCCGCGCTGGCCAAGCCCATCGCCGGCGGGATCGGCAGGGTCATCGGAGCGCCCTTCGGCGCCGTCGGGCGGCTGGCCGCGACCAACGCCGGGCGCAACACCCGTCGCACCGCCGCGACCGCCTTCGCGCTCACCCTGGGCCTCACGCTGGTCGCGGCGTTCGGCACGCTCGGTGCCACCACCAAGGCCAGCATCGACGGGATCATCGACGACGGACTCGACGCCGACGTGGTGGTGCAGGGCGTCCCGACCGGCGGGGGGATGCCGATGCCGCTGTCGGCCGGGCTCCCGGACCGGATCGCCGGGGTCGACGGGGTCGACGACGTGGTCTCGTACAGCTTCGGCTACGGCATGCTCGGCGGCGAGTCCCAGCCGGTCGCGGCGGTACGCGGCCCGGTCGAGGAGCTGGTCAGCGCGACCGTGACCGACGGGTCGATCCAGCCGGGACCCGACTCGCTGATCGTCTCCTCCGACGTCGCCCGCTCGAACGGCTGGACCATGGGCGCGCAGGTTCCACTCGTCGGACCCGACGGGACGGAGATCGATCTGACGGTGACCGGCGTCTACTCCGACGCCGAGATCCTCGGGCCGTTCTACATCGGTAACGACACGTACGAGCAGATGATCCCGGAGAACCTCCGCAACACGCAGATGGTCCTCGCGACCGCGGCGGACGGCACCTCCACGGAGCAGCTGGTGGAGTCGATGACCGACGAGCTGGCCGACATCCCCATCGCCTCGGTGCAGACCAAGCAGCAGTTCATCGACGTCCAGGCCGGCGGGATCGACCAGTTGCTCACGGTCATCTACGCGCTGCTCGGGCTGGCGCTGGTGATCGCGGTGCTGGGCATCGTCAACACCCTGGCGCTGTCGGTGATCGAGCGACGCACGGAGATCGGGATGCTGCGCGCCGTGGGCACCCAGCGCTCGCAGATCAGGCGGACGATCAACCTCGAGTCCACCCAGATCGCGGTGTTCGGGGCACTGGTCGGCGCGGCCGTGGGCGTGTACCTGGGATGGGCCTTCGTCCGGGTGCTGGCCGGCAGTGGCCTGACGGCCACCACGATCCCGTGGGCGACCATCGGGATCGTCCTGGTGTGCTCCGCGCTGGTGGGCGTGATCGCCTCACTGTGGCCCGCGCACCGGGCGGCCAGGACGGATCCGCTCGAGGCGATCGCGGAGTGAGGCGGTAGCTATCTGCGCAGGCCGAAGAGGTTGCGCGGTCCGCGGTGCTCGTGCCGCGCGAGAGCGGAGCCGAGGAGTCCGGCGTCGCGCGCGGTGTCGACGTCCTGTCCGGCCAGTCTGCCGAGGGCGTGTTCCCAGACCAGGCCCTCGAACACGGTGAGCAGGTCCAGCGCCGCGCTCGCGGGGTCGCGCAGGCCGGCGGCGTCGAGCGCGGAGGCGAGGTCGGACGGGTCGAGGAGGGAGGCCACGAGGTCGGTGGTGTCCGCCTCCCCGGTGAGCTCCACGATGAGTGCCCAGCGGGCCGCGAGCTCGCCCCGGTAGTCGGCGAGGAGCCCGTCGACCATCGACGTCAGCGTCGACAGCACATCGTCGGCGTCGGAGGAGTCCAACTCCTGGATGCCGGAGACCTCGACGAACCCGCGCAGCAGGGAGATCAGCCGGTCGACGGTGAGGGTGATGAGCTGCGCCCGCGTGCGGCAGTAGTACGACGTGGACCCCGAGGGGAGCCCCGCCTCGGAGTCGACGGCGCGATGGGTCAGGGCGCGGACACCGTCCCTCGCGACCACCTCGATCGCGGAATCGGCGATGAGCGTGCGCCTGTCCTCCATTGGGGCTCCCGTCGTCGTGGGTGATGGGCGATCGACTCGACCGGTGTAGCGCCGGCCGTCGACGATGACCCCCCGGGTCGTGCGTCAGCCTATAGCCGCAGTCACGTTCCGGTGGCCAGAACACGACACGCCCCGACACCGTGATCGGTGTCGGGGCGTGGGGCAGGGTGCGTTCAGCCCCCGGGGAAGGCTCCGCTCAGGCCGCGGAGCGCTGCTTTCCGGCGCGCCTGGCGCGATTGTGCTTGATCGCGGTCAGCAGGCCCGAGCGCTGTCCCTCCGGGGTCGGGTAGCTGGTGGGCTGGCCCTCGAACATGCGCTCCGAACGGGTCTCGGGGGCGTCGTCGACGGTCGCGCGGAGCATGTGGTTGGGCAGTGACATCTTGGCGATGGTGCGCCACGCCTTGAGGTACTGGACGGGCAGCGGGCCGGCCACGTAGGGCAGGTCGTACTTGCGGCACACCTCGCGGACGCGCACCGACGCCTCAGCCAGTCGGTTGGACGACATGTCCGGGTAGAGGTGGTGCTCGATCTGGTACGACAGGTTGCCGGACATGAAGTCGATGACCGGCCCGCCGGTGAGGTTGGCCGAGCCGAGCATCTGCCGCAGGTACCACTGCGACCGGGTCTCGCCGGCGAGGTCGGACTTGGTGAACTTCTCCGCGCCGTCGGGGAAGTGGCCGCAGAAGATCACGGCGTTGGTCCACACGTTGCGGATGCCGTTGGCCACGAGGTTCGCGGTGATGGTGGACTTCCAGCCCTTGCGCGACAGCGCTGGGTACAGGACGTAGTCCTTGACGACCTGCCGGGTGGCCTTCTTGGCGAACAGCGAGACCTTGTGCTTGGTCTCGTCGCGGTCGTCCCGCCCCTTGACGACCTTGCCCAGCTCGAGGTGCTGGATCCCCACGCCCCACTGGAACAGCAGCGCGAGCGCCGCGTTGTAGACCAGGTTGCCGTAGTAGAAGGGATGCCAGCGCTGGTCGCGGGTCACCCGGAGCACGCCGTACCCGACGTCGTCGTCCATCCCGACGATGTTGGTGTACTTGTGGTGCATGTAGTTGTGGGTCTGCTTCCAGTGCTCGGAGGTGCCCACGTTGTCCCACTCCCACGTGGTGGAGTGGATCTCCGGGTCGTTCATCCAGTCCCACTGCCCGTGCATGATGTTGTGCCCGAGCTCCATGTTCTCGACGATCTTGGACACCCCGAGCGCGCCGGCGCCGATCGTCCAGGCGGTGCGGTTGCGCGAGCTCGTGATGAGCAGGGCGCGGGCGGCCATCTCGAGACCGCGCTGGAAGCGGATCGTGTTCCGGATATAGGCCGCGTCACGCTCCCCGAGCGAACCGATGATGTCCTGACGAATCTGCTCGAGCTCGGCGCCGAGCGACTCGACGTCGTCCTCGGACAGGTGCGCGAATTCGGGTACGTCTTTGATTGCCATGAAGCTACGGTACCGTAACTTACGGTCCCGTAGGTAGTGCTGTGCCGGAGATTCTTCGAGCGGCCCTGTCCCGATCTCCTCTTCGGCCCTGCCCCGGCCTCCACTCCGGTCCCGTCGGCGCCACGGGGTCGAACGGTGTTGCGCATCACAGTGGCGCCCGGCTGCGGCGCCCTGACCTGCCGGGACGGGTGCCGACCACGCTCTGGAAGTCACGGTTGTGTAACGTCAGGCGGGTTCGGGGCGACAGAGAAGTCGACGTACGCCACAGCGCGGCCCGATCGCCGTGCTGACACAGGAACTACAAGGGGACCCATCATGAGCGAGCAGGGCAGCAACGCCAACGAGATCTTCCTGCAGGCCATTCAGCCTGTCGTGGACATCTTCTGGACCATGGTGTGGTCCGCGACGGGCTCCACGCTGAGCGTGCCGCGCCCGACCGCGCCGCAGGCCTGACCGGACTGCGCCGCCAGGCCTGACCGGACTGCGCCGCCAGGCCTGACCGGACTGCGCCGCGCGAACGGCCCGCCTCACTGACCCGGATCGGGTCGGCGAGGCGGGCCGTCGCATATTTGCCGCCGGCAGGCCTGGCCGTCAGTCCTGACCGTCAGAGCCCGAACTTCTCGCTGCCGCCGAGGTCGACCGGGATCGACGCGCCGGTGATGCCGGCGCCGACGTCGCTGCACAGGTAGAGCGCCATCGAGGCGATCGCGGACGCTTCGATCCACGGCTCCGGCATCTGGTTCATCCCGCTGAAGGTCTCCGCCGTGTCCTCGAGGGTGCTGCCCGTGCCGCCGGTCATCATGGCGATCATCGACGGGTTGTCGATCATCGGCGTGCGCACGTTCCCGGGGTGGATCGAGTTGCAGCGGACGCCGGAGAAGCCGAGCTCGCCGGCCAGCGCCTTCGCGAGTCCCCGGATCGCCCACTTCGACGCGCCGTAGCTGGCGGTGAACGACCCGCCACGCAGCGCGACCATCGAGCTGATGAGGACGACTGCCCCGCCCCGCCCGGTGGCGAGGATGTGGGGGATCGCCACCGTCGTGGTCACCCAGGTGCCCTTGAGGTTGATGTCCAGGGTGCTGTCCCATTCTTCCTCCGAGCGTTCCCACGACGCGCCCGGCGCCGGCGAGACGCCGGCGTTGGCGATGACGAAGTCGAGTCCGCCCAGCTCGGCGACGCCGTCGTCGACAGCCGCCTGCATCCCCGGCAGATCGCGGACGTCCACCTCGCCCGTGACACAGCGGCGGCCCAGTGCGCGGACGGCCTCGGCGGTCTCCTCGAGTTCCGCGCCGTCGGCCATCGGGTAGGGGACCGTGTCGATATCGCGACAGAGGTCCAGTGCGATCACGTCACAGCCCGCCGCGGCGAACGCTTCGCAATGTGCTCGTCCCTGGCCTCGTGCGGCGCCGGTGACCAGCACGACCTTTCCTGACAGGTCCGGCGGGGTGGTGGCTGGATGGGGCATGGGCGGGGTCTCCTCCGATGTGCGGTCGTGCCGGCTCCGGCATGCTGGAAGTCACGTAGACGACCAGATAGGTAGTGATCATCATGCTGCAACGGACACTTGTTCTAGTGGATACTTCATATCTACTCGCCAGCTTCTACAACTCGTGGGACGAGGGCGCGAGGGGGCAGTTGGAGATTTCCCTCGCCACGGTCGTGCACCGGATCGACCAGGTTGCGCACGGTCTGGTCGATCAGCCCGTACAGAGGCAGAACTGGTACGACGGGATCCCGGATTCGGGGCCGCACCGTTACCAGCGCACGCTGCGCGTTATCGAAGGGGTCCAGCTCCGGGCGGGGCAGCTCATCGAGTGGGGTGATCGGCGGACCCAGAAGGCCGTCGACACGCTTCTCGTGGCGGACATGATCCAGGCTGCCTACCGCGGGCACTGTTCCGACATGGTGCTGGTGACCGGCGATGCGGACATGATCCCGGGCGTGCGGGTGGCCGTGGACGCGGGGGTCCGGATGCACCTGGTGGGCTTCGGGTGGGACTCCATTTCCTCTGCGCTCCGCCACGCGTGTGACACCACCACGGTGCTCGAGCCGCGCACCGATTTCCATGACGCGATGCAGATCCGCGTGCTCGAGGGGCCGATCCCGCCCAAGGTGCGGGCGACCCCGGCGCGCCCGGCGCATCCCGGGGACGAGGGGCACGAACCCGAGGTCGATGAGGCCGTCGGGATGGTCGGGGTGGACCTCCGCTCCGACCGGGCGGCCGCGACGTCCGTGGCCGACGAAGCCCGACTCACCGTTGCCGACGAGGAGCGCGCCGCGGACGCCGAGGAGCTCGCCGCCGACGAGCAGGACTGCGCCACGATCGCCGAGACCGGCCGTCCCGGGCCTCCGACGCCCGCCACCGTCGCGGCGGCCACCGCGCCGGGGCAGACTTCCGGCCCGCAGGCCCCCGGCACACCGAAGCCCGGACCGCAGGCCCCCGGCCGGACTCCCGGCCCGACCCCGGACTCCTCGGCGGGCGCGCCCTCGGCCGGCGGTGCGGCGGCGGGCAAGGAGTCAGCAGGCAAGGCGGCCGTAGACAAGGCTTCCGGTGGCACCGCCACCGCCCGCGCCGCCACCGGCAAGTCCGGAGCCGCCGGTCAGGCCGGCGAGCCTGCTCGCCCGAGCCCGTCGATGATGGCACCGCATCGTCGTCCGTTGCGGTCCAAGTTCGTGCCGCTCTCGGAGGAGGTGTGGACCTCGTCGGGGGAGCAGACGCCCTTCGACGTGGGCCAGCAGTACGCCGCCTGGTGGTATGAGCAGGCGGCGTCGGAGGAGCAACGCGATCAGGCGCATCTCCTCTCCGGCGGGGGTTTGCCGCACGAGGTGGATCGCCCGTTGCTGCAGTTCGCATGCCAGATGCTCAACGAGTTCACGCTCACCGAAGCCCAGCGGGTCCGCCTGCGGGACGGGTTCCACGAGGGGATCCGCACCGTGCTGCTCAAGCACCGCTGAGTCCGGCGCGGATCGCGCTACCGACTCAGAAGGGCGGCGGATCGAGGTCGGGGTCGGCCCGGTCCGGTCGCTCGGGGCGCTCGGGGCGATCTGGGCGATTTGCCGGCGTCGACTGAGCGGCGTCGAGCGTCTGCTGGCGTTCGGCGGCGACCCGGCGCGCGCGTCGGTACCAGTGCGTGCTCTCCGGCCGGTGTGTCGACGCCGAGCGTGGGACGGACTCGTCGTCGAGTTCTCGCCAGCGCGCCAAGGGGCCGTCGGGCCGTGTGGTCAGGGTGAGGCCACTGCTGGTGCTGACGGACAACGTCCCGTCTCGGGAGAGGCGGTATCGCCAGTCGTGGAAGGTCTTTAGTCGGTGATGCCGCCGACACAGACACATCAGGTTTGCTTCCGAGGTGGGGCCGCCGCGCGGGGGATCGGAGTGACTGAAGGGGCGCACGTGGTCCACATCGCAGTTTTCGGCGGGTTCTGAGCAGCCGGGGTGTCGGCAGGTGCCGTCTCGGAGCCGGACCCTGCGGGCGAGTTCCGCGCTGATGCGGTAGCGACGTCGTCCGCCGGCGGTGTCCGACGACCCGGGCGTGGAGTCGGGCAGCGTGATGTTGGCGCCGACGCTGCGACTCAGCAGAGCGATGAGCGCGTCGATCGCGGCGGGCCCGCTCCGAGGGAAGTAGACCTCGGGCTCGTCGTCGGGGCCGCGCGGGGCCAGCACGGTGATGACGGGGCGGATCAGCGGGGCGATGGCGGCCCCGTGCCTTGCGGCGGCGCCTGCGCGAACGCCCGCGCCCGGGCCTGCATGCCCGGCTGCACGGCCGACCTCGTCGTCGGTCCCGGTCCCGAGGAGCGCCCCGATGAGTGCGTCGGCCCGACGCTCGCCGTTGCTGCGTTCGCCGAGGAGGGGGATCGCGTCGTGCGATGCGGCCCCGGTCCCGGGATCGCCCGCGGTGTCGGAGTTGCCGGCTGCCGCTGCCATGCCGGCTGCCGCTGCTATGTCTGCGGCCGCAGACTTGCGTGCCGCCTTCTCGCGCGCGACCTCCGCGGAGGCCGCGCTGTCGAGGGCGGCACTGATCGTGGACGCCTCGACCGCGGTCAGGTGAGCCGTGAGGTCTGCCATGCCGTCGGGCTTGCGGCGGATGCTGACGTTCCGCTCGCGGGCGGCGGCGGCGCGGCGGGCCCGGATGCCGATCGGGTCGTGCGCGGCGATGATCTGGTCGGTGCGCGACAGGATCGCATTGCGTCCGGGGCGCTCACCCGCGGCGAGGGCGGCGAGGAGCCAGTCGACCACTGCCTGCTGGACGGCCCTGCGTACGGTGGAGTCCACGGTGCGCATGTGGCTTGCCAGCATCCCTGCGGTGCGCTCATCCAGCCTGCCCGATTCCATCGCGGAGAGCAGCGCCGGGAAGTTCTCGACCAGGTTCACGGCGAGGGTGAGCATCGCTGACGCGCGGCGCTGGTGCACGCCGAAGTGGGCGACGAGTTCCGCGCACGCGACCGTGAACGGATCGAGCACCGCGTGGTCAGGCCGGTTGCGGCCGAAGGGCCCGCCGTCACCGGGCGTGTCGAGGTAGTTCTCGGGATCGAGGTGGCCGGCCTCGACGTCGCGCTCGAACTGCTCGTCCTCGCACAGTTGATGCAGGGCATAGCAGGCGCGCAGGCGTGCGGCCGAGGCCCGGTTCTCAGCCTGTAGCGCGTCGAGTGCTGCGCGCCCGGCCGCCGACAGTTCGGCGCTCACCGTCTCGCTCATCCGCTCCACCTCCCCGCTTTCCCACTGCTTCGACTCGACTGTGCGTTCGATTGATCAAACCATAGCAACGAGGTCCGACACAGTCCGTCTAGCTGCGCAGATGCGACGAAAATGCTCGGTCGGCAGGGGGTTGACGACCCGGGTGTCGCGATAGGTGACGAGTGGGACTGAGCGGACACGGCGTCGTCGGAGCCCGCCCTGACAAGGGCCCGTCATCGGCTGTTCCGCTTACGGCCCGTCTCCACCGCCAGGCGTGTCAGAGACCTCTGCCCCGGAGGGGATTACTGCGCGGGGTTGGGCGGGGTCGACCGCTCCAGCCGTCGCCGCCGGCACCGGCAGTTCAGGCGCTCCCGGGTTGCGCGGCGGAGCAGGGTTCGCGATCCCGCTTTGAATCTCGGCGCGCACCGCCTCTATCGACGACCCGTCCACGGGCTCCCAAGTCGCGAGGGTGTGCCAATTGAGCCGTGGATGGTATCGAGTTGCCATCAGGAAGGACTCGTGAGGGGCTAGTTCTCCGGAGCCGTCCCCGGAATTCTCCGACGGACCACTTGTGGCGACACGGACAGTACCGTGCAGCTCGTTGAGGAGATTCTCCTCGACTTCGGCCAGGTACACGGTCTCGGTGAGGCCACCGGCGTCTGTCTCCCCGAGTTCTTCCACCACGCGGCCTATGAAGATGTTCTGGGAAACGCTGGCGAGCACGGACGGGTCGTCCAGGTTCGCGCTGTGTGCACCTGTGAAGGACTGACTCCCGAGTGGCCCCGAGCCTTCGGGCGCGCCCGTGTGGCTGTCCGGTGAGCACGCGGTCGAGGCGAGAAGCAGGGACGCGGAAATCCCTGCGAGAAGCACCTTGTGCTTGCTGTTCATCTCATCTCCGACCCACGGCGACCGGCGACATCGATGCCTCTTGGTGGTGCCGGCCCGCTGCCGCTACTCCCGGGTGTCGCGCGGGAGGGTCGGCCCCGACGAGCCCGAGCCGCCACCCTGGTCTCCTTCGGCGGCGCCCGGAGCGGGGTGGGACGTGCCGGAGTCGTCGGCGGGGGTCGCGGCGTCGCCCTGCCCCGCATCTCCGGCGCCCTGCGCCGCCTGCCCGGTGCCCTGCCCCGCATCGCCGGTGCCCTCGCCCAGCTGGCGGTCGGCGCCCGACGAGTCCCCGGCCCCGATCCCCATGGAGGCGCGGATCTGGTCGAGCTTGGCCTTGCCTTCGGTGTCGCGGGTGAACTTCGCGGCGTCGAGCTGCGCGGTGGACGGCCCGCCGGTGGCCTCGGCCAGCTCCTGCTTGCCGAGCGCCGTCGTATAACGACCCTCGATCTTGTTGCGGATCTCGTCGAACGTGGGCGAGTTCCCCCCGCCGGATCCCTCGAGCGAGGTCATGGACTCGACGGTTTGGTGCTGCATCTCGGCCTGCGTGGCCTGGAGGAGGAGCTGGTCTTCCTGGGCCAGGGTCTCGCGCAGGCGCTGCTCGGATTCGCGGACCGCGTGCTTGGCCTGTTCGGCGGCCTGCGTGGCCTGACCGTGCAGTTGGCGGGTGTTCTCGAGGTCCTGCTCGACGGTCACCAGCTGGTTGGCCAGCTGCTCGGCCTGCGTTTCGAACCGGGCGGCCTTCTCGGCGTCGCCCTCCGCCCGCGCGGATTCGGCCACCTGCAGGGTCTGGCGGATCTGGCCCTGCGTCTCGTCGAGCTGCTTGGACTTGGTGCTCATCGCGATCTCGAGCTGCTTGGCGTTGCCGATCACCGCCGCGGCCTGATCGGCCACGTCCTTGTGTTGCTGGCGTGCGTTGTTCATGGCCTGGTGGACGAGGATCTTGGGATCGGCGTTGTCGTCCACCGACTTGTCGAGGGAGGCCTTGAGGTAGTTCCAGCCCTTGGAGAACGGGTTCGGCATGACGGTGGTCCTCAACTGTTGACGACGACGAGTGGTGCTTCTACCTCTTGACGGTACCGAGCAACGCGGCCACCGGCAGCGCGGTCCGCGGCAGGTACGGCTGACGCCACAGGCCGCCGGAGGCGGCGCCGGCGGACTCGTGCTCCCACTGGACGCCGACCTCGGGCCGTCCCACGTTGAGGTCGTGGACGAGCAGCGCGGCGAGCAGGGCGGAGGACGTCTCCGGCTGGAAGATCTCGATGCCGAACGCCCCGGCGCCCTTGTAGGTGCTGGCGAGGATCTTGTTCTTGGTCACCGAGTAGGTGTCGGTGGCCGGGGCGACGGTGACCGACACGGTGTGGCCGTCGGCGAAGGCAGTGGTGGCGCGCCAGCGCTGGACCCGCTTGGCCAGCGTGTAGTTGGGGCCCTGCTGTGGGACCAGGGCGTCGTGGACCGCCGGGCCGCTGCCCTTCTCGTAGTTGCGGTGGAAGACCTTCTGGCCGGTGAGTGTGCCGACGATCTTCTTGACGTCGGTCGGTTTGCGCGCGGCCAGCGCCGCGTCGGAGGCCTCCCGCACGTCGGAGGGGACGACGAAGGTGTCCATGGGGGTGGCGATGTAGGCGAGCGCATCGGCGGTGCCGTCGGCCAGGAGGTCGACGACGAGGGCGTCGGCCGCCGACGACAACCGGACGTGGGTGCCACCGTCCGCGTAGAAGTAGCTGCCCACCGTGAGCGGGGCGGGGGCGGCGGCCCGGGCCCACGCGGCGATCTCGGGGAGCTGCGTGAGCAGGTCGACCCCCGGGCGGCCGTCGGGGCCTGTGGGGATGTGCAGCCGGCCCGCGTACGTGTCCGCTTCGGCGCGGAAGCGCTCCCAGGCGGGGCTCGACGGCAGGTCCACGCCCAGGACGTCGGCGCCCCAGCGCAGCAACTGGCGCGCCGGGCCCATCTCCGAGCCCAGGCCCAGGACGAGCATGCTGCGGCCGGACATCCGGAGCCACTCGGGGTGTTCCTGCACCCGGCGGAGGGCGTCGGCGCAGCTCGGCTCGATCACGCCGTCGTGGACCCAGCGGTCGAGCTGTCGGCTCAGTGCCGCGCCGGTGAGCTCTTCACCTCGGTAGGGGATCGAGAGTTCCTCCACCGGGGTCGCCTTGCCCTCGATCGTCTCGGTCGACGGGGTGGGGGAGGGGGTGTCGACGACGGCGAGGTAGTCCTTCATCGGCGTCTCGACGGTCTCTCCGTCGACGGTGTGGACTCCGACCATCCGGGTCTGGAGCTCCTCGAGTGCGGTGCGGGCGACCTCGTCCCACGCGTCCGAGTCGGTGACGCCCACGCTGACCAGCTCCGTGAAGGGGGCGATGTAGCCCTTGCGCCAGTCCTTGATGCGGTAGACGCGGTCGGCGGCCGCGGGGTCGACGGTGCGGAGGGCTTCGGCGACCACGTGCTTGGCCAATTGGCCCGTGGAGCGGTTGCCGGCGGCGTCGGCGGGGAACTGGACGCCGGTGGCCGGGGTCGCGGTGGCGCCCGTTCCGGTATCGCGTGCGTTGGTCTGGCTGGTCCGGGTCATGGGTGCTCCTGGCGTCGGGTGCGGTGACACGAGGATAACCTCATGTTTGGCTCCGGGGCGTGCACCCGAGCGGGCTGAGTCGCACTGAACTCTGTCCGGCAGTCGAAAAGTGACACAGATCACCGGAGCGCGATCGGACTTGAATTTGTTGATCACTGTTTACTCTGGGTCCCCGCATAGCGCGAGGTCGGCTCTTGAGAAGTGTTGGGGCGCAACAAATAGATTTTCTAACTGGGAAAATGCTGCCGAGCATGCGACTGGGTGGTTCCTGTGAAAAACCCATACTTTGCGTAACAACCGCACGAAACTTGCCGATACAGTGACGACACGATCCGACGGTCGCGGTTTCATGCCGCGCCGGATGCTCGCTGTCATCGCGGCCTCCGGCCTCGCGCTCGGCTCGCTGCCGGGCGTCGCCCAGGCGCAGAGCGTCGAGATCGGTCTCGGCGTCGGCGCGGTGGTCGGCTCTGCCGCACTCGGCGCCGGCCTCGGGCTCGATGCAGGTTCCAGTGGCGGCGACGCCCCTGATCTCGGGTCGCTCACCGACGGCGGCTCGCTCGACTCTGACTCGCTCGACACGGAGTCGCTCGGGGACACTTCGGGTTCGGACGACGGCTCCGGTTCGGACGGCGGCTCGGACTCTGAGGGATCCTCGGATTCCGCGGGTGGCTCGGATTCTGAGGGGTCTTCGGACTCCGAGGGTGGCTCGGACAGCGGTTCTGCTGGCGGCGAGGGCTCGCTCGACAGTGATTCGCTCGAGCCCGGTTCCGATGACGGCGAGCCCGGTGGCGAGGACGGTTCGCTCGAGAGCCTCTTCGGGTCCGTGGCCGAGGGTGGCTCCAACGACGGCTCGGGTTCTGAGGGCTCCTCGGGGTCTGACGAGGAGGAGCCGGGCGGTTCGTCTGAGGGCTCGTCTGAGGGTTCCTCGGATTCCGAGGAGTCGGGCAGCGACTCTGACGGCGGCGAGGGCTCGCTCGACAGTGGCTCGCTCGAGCCCGGCTCCGACGAGGGCGATTCGGAGGACGGGGGTGACGTGTTCGGTTCGCTGACCGGGCTGTTCGGTTCGCTGATCGGCGGCTCCTCCGACAACGGCTCCTCGAACGAGGGATCGTCGAACAACGGCTCCGTGTCCGATTCGGAGGCCGGCGGCTCGTCCGGCAGCGACGAGGGCAATGGGGGAGGGACCGAGCCCCCCCGAGGCCACCAGCTCCCTCGAGGGCAATGAGCTCCTGGCCCTCGGCTCGCTCGCCGCGGTCGGCATCGGCGTCGGCATCGCCGTCTCCGGTGGCGTCAACCTGCCGCCGCTGCCGGACCTCAATGTCGGGGTTGTCTGCAACCTGCCGCAGGAGGGCATCGACTTCCTCAAGGACAACGGCTCCATGGAGCAGGATGAGTGCGAGCCCGAGGAGCAGCCGGCTCCCTGATCTCGGTTCGCGGTTCGGCCTAACCGGCCGATGAACTGATCCAGCTCGACGCGATCCCCCGCCGACCACACGGTCAGCGGGGGATCGCCGCATTTCGGCCGGCCTCCCGACTAGCGTCGGCCTTATGAGCGTCCCCGACTTCGTCCTGGAACTCCGCCGCCACGTCGGGACCACGCCCCTCTGGCTGACCGGCACCACCGCCGTCATCAGAGACTCCGGCAGCACCCACGTGCTGCTGGTCCGCCGCGCCGACAACGGCTGGTGGACCCCGGTCACCGGCATCGTCGACCCCGGCGAGCACCCCGCCGACGCCGCGGTCCGCGAATCCAGAGAAGAAGCCGACGTCGACATCCGGGTCGATCGCCTGGCCTCCGTCGGCGTCACCCGCATGGTCACCTACGCCAACGGCGACCGAGCCCAGTACCTCGACCACACCTTCGCGTGCACCTACCTGGGCGGCGAGCCCCACCCCGCCGACGGGGAGAACACCGACGTCCGGTGGTTCCCCGTCGACGACCTGCCCGAACTCCGCCCCCACATGCGGGCCCGCATCGAGGCCGGGCTCGCCGACGAGGAACGCACCCGCCTGCCCACGGCCACCGAGAGTGCCGGCGCGGTCGACGCCCAACCCGCAGCCCCCGCCGACTAGGAACTCCGAGGTCACGCGCCTAGAATCAGGGGCATGACCGCCGACCGGCCCCGCCCCGCGGCACCCGACGTGGTGTCCACGGCGACAGGGATCGTCGTGGCCGTGGTCAGCGCGGTCTTCGGCGTCTGCGCCCACGGTCTGGCCGCCGGCACCGGAGCCGCCCTCCCCAGCTCCGAACAACTCCTCATGCTGCTCGGCGCGAGCGCCGGCGTCGGCGCCGTCACCGCAGCACTCGCCAGGCGACGCTCCCCCGTCCTGCTCTCGGTCGGCGGTCTGCTCGCCGGCCAGGGCCTCGTCCACCTCGTGATGGTGTCCGACCATGCGCACGGGGGCGCCGGCCACGATCACGCCGCGGGGCACGTCGTCGACCCCGGAGCCGTCCGCGCCGCCATGGACGGCGGGTCGGCCGCCGGCGCCCACGCCGACCTGCTTCTCACCCCCGGGATGCTGGGCGCGCACGTCGCCGCCGTCGTGCTCACCCTGGCCGTGGTGGCGATACTGTCCGGCACGCTGGCCTGGGTCGCCGCGCGGGTGGCCCCACTTCTGGCGGGGGCCCACCTCGTCGTCGTCGACAAGCTCGTCCCCCGGGGTCGGGTCCCCGCCGCGGACACCCGGTACCTGCTGTCCCGGGGCGCGACCCGCGCCCCACCCGTGAGTGTGTGACTCCTCCTCCACCCGGCACGCCCACGCGTAGCCGGACGATCACACCTCACCAAGGACATCACCCATGCGTAAGTACACACGTGTCGCGGTCGCCGCGGCCTCCGCGCTCACCCTCGCTCTCGGTACCGCGGCCTGCGCCACCGACGACTCCGCCGACGCGACAGACACCACCACCACGGCCGAGGCCGCGGCCGACTCCGGGCCCGTCACCTTCTCCGACGGCTGGGCCAAGGCCACCGACACCGAGATGAGCGGCGTCTTCGGCGTCATCGCCAACCCCGGCGACGAGGACGTGCACCTGACCGGCGTCTCCGCCGAGATCGACGGCAGCCACGAACTCCACGAGTCCGTGCCCGGGGGCGGCGGTATGTCGATGCAGGAGAAGGAGGACGGCTTCGTCATCCCCGCCGGCGGCGAACTCCTCCTGCAGCCCGGCGGCGACCACATCATGCTCATGGGGCTCGAGGACCCCATCACCACCGGCCAGCAGATCTCCGTGACCCTCGAGTTCGCCGACGGCGCCGAGCAGGAGATCACCGTCTCGGCCCGCGACTTCGAGGGCGCCGAGGAGAACTACGCCGGCGACATGGACCACGGGGACATGGACCACGGCGATATGGACGACGACGAGATGGAGCACGGGGGTATGGATCACGATGGCTGACCCCGTCCACCGCGGACTGTCCAGGCGGTCGGTCCTCACGGGCGGCGCCGCGGCAGCTCTCGGTGGCGTGGTGACCGGAGGTGCGGTCGGCTACGCCGGCCACGGCCTGCAGGACGCCGGCGCCGCCGAGGCCCCGGATTGGCGCGCGGTCGCCGACTCCGAGGCCGTCGGGGCCGCCACCGAGCCGTTCTACGGTGCGCGGCAGGCCGGGGTCACCACCCCGCCGCAGGCCAACGCCGCGTTCGTGGGGTTCGACATCATCGACGGGGCGACCCGCGCCGAGGTGCAGGGCGTGCTGCGGACCTGGTCCCAGGACGCCGCCCGCCTCACCGAGGGGCGTGGCGGCCTCGCCGATCTCGAGCCCGAGCTCGCCGAGGACCCGGCCCGACTCACCGTGACCATCGGGTTCGGGCCGGGGTTGTTCGACGCGATCGGGATGCCGGACAAGAAGCCGGACTGGCTGGAGCAGCTGCCGCCGTTCCCCGAGATCGACCAGCTCGAGGACCGCTGGTCCGGGGGCGACCTGCTGCTGCAGATCTGCGCCGACGACCCGCTGATCGTCTCCCACGCCGCCCGCATCCTGGCCTCCGGGGTGCGGGGCGTGGCGCGGCAGAAATGGTCCCAGCGCGGGTTCCGCAAGGCCGTGGGCACCGACCCCACCGGTCGTACCCAACGGAACCTGTTCGGGCAGATCGACGGCACGGTCAACCCCACCGAGGAGGACGTGGATTTCGACCAGATCCTCTTCTCCGACGGCAGTGACCAACGGTGGATGCGGGGCGGCACGTCACTGGTGCTGCGACGCATCCGCATGACCATGGACACGTGGGAGCAGATCGACCGGTACTCCCGGGAGATGAGCGTCGGCCGCCGGCTGGACACCGGCGCCCCGTTCACCGGCACCGCCGAGCACGACCCGGCCGACTTCGAGGCCGTCGACGAGATCGGGCTGCCCGTGATCCCGCCCGAGTCGCACATGGCCCGGGCGCGGCAGCGGGACCGTAGCGAGGCCATGCTCCGGCGCCCGTACAACTACGACGACCCGCCGGATGGGGACGAGATGAGCAACACCGGCCTGCTCTTCACCGCCTACCAGGCTGACCCGGTCCGCACCTACATCCCGGTGCAGCAGCGGCTCGCCGAGCAGGACGCCCTCAACGAGTGGACCATCCCCATCGGCTCCGCCGTGTTCGCGATCCCGCCGGGCGCACCCGACGGCGGGTACGTGGGCGAGGGGCTGTTCGAGGGCTGAGCAGCCGGACTCCGCAACCGGACTACACAGCCGGACTACAGGGCCGCCCCGATGGCCCCCGCCATGGCCTCCTGACCGAGCGCCGTCGGGTGCATCGGGGCGGTGTCCGGCTCGCCCAGGAAGGACGTCCAGCGCTGGTCGGCAGGGGCGCACGCGCTGCGGTCGACGTCGTCGGTGGGCAACACCGAGACGTGGCCGTTGCGGGTGGCGGCGGCGTCGACCGCGGCGTTGAGCTGCTCGGTCTTCTCGCGGGCCCAGTCCACGTCGTCCTCCGGCAGGGCCTCCGTGAACGCGCAGCTCTCACCCTCGTCCGGCATGAGCGGCATGTACTGCGTCGTGACGACGCGGGCGTCCGGCGACGCGTCCCCGATCGCCTCGTACACGCCATCGAGCTCCGGCTCCAGCGAGGCGATCGCGTCAGTGATCTCGTCGTCGAGGGCGGCCCTGCAGGACGGGATTTCCTCGAAGTCGCCCTGCCTGGTCAGGCAGGCGACCATCGTGCCGAAGCCGATGTCGTTGCCGCCGATCGACAGTGTCACCAGGTCGGTGTCGGGGGCGAGGGAATCGAACTGCGGCGGCACGACGCCGTCCTGCCGGCCTGTGAGGTCCGGGATCTGTGCGCCGCCACAGGAGGCGTCGGTGAGATCGCCGACCCGCGCGTCGGCGTCGGCGAGCTGGTGCGGGTAGTTGGCCAGACTGCGGTCGCAGCTCTCGGGCCCGCCGGCCGGGGCGGTGTCGTCACCGAGTGCCGCGTAGGAGTCGCCGAGCGCGACGTAACCGGGGTAGGGGGTCGGGGCGAGCGAGCCCGTGAGGTCGGACGACCCCGCGGGCAGGCCGAATGTGTCGCCGAGCGAGGAGACGGTGATCGCGCCGTCGGCCTCGAGGGTCGACTGGGCGCTCGCCACCGGGGCCGCGGCCAGTGCGGCCGTCGCGGCCAGGGCGAGGGTGGTGAGGAGACGGGAGGGGCGCCGGTGAGGAGTGAGCATCCTCACATAATGCTCCTCTCGTCGTTCTCTCGTGGCAGGTCCGGCGGTTTCGCGACTAGCGCGCCTCCAGCGCCTCGAGGACCCGCTCGCCCACGTGCGCGTGCCCGGCGGCCGTGGGGTGCACGGGCGCGGCACCCGTCTGGAGACCGGTGAGGTCCACCCACCGCTCGGCGGCGGGGGCGCACATCGAGTGACCGGGCTCGTCGGGGATGACGACGGTCGCGCCGTTGCGCTCGGCCGCGTCCCGCACGACGCGGTTGATCTCACCCTGGAACGCCCGCATCCGGTCCCGGTCGGCCTCGCCGGCGGCCATGAGCAGCTCGCAGTCGGGCGAGTTCCGGATGGTCTCGTCGTCGGGGATGGCGGAGAGGTAGCCGGCGGTCACCACGCGCGCGTCCGGCGACCGCTCGGCGATCTCCCCGTACACCTCGTCCAGTCGGGAGTCCAGCTGGTCGAGCGCCTCCGCGGACTGCCGGTCGATCACGTCCGCGCAGCCCGCGGACGCGTCGAACCCCTCGGAGATCTCGGTCGCCGCCAGGTCCGCCACCGGCAGCGCCCCGGCGTCCCGGGCGAGCGGCCGGACCGCGCAGCCCAGGATCACGGCGCCGAAGCCCACGTCGTTGCCGCCGATCGTCAGCGACACCACATCGGTCCCGGCGTCCAGGGCGTCCAGCTGGGGCGGGACTCCGTCCTCCGCCTCCCAGAAGTCGTCCGTCACCGCCCCGCCGCAGCTGGCGTTGACGAAGGTGCCCGCCCCGAGCGCGCGGGCGACCACCGCGGGGTAGGCGTCGTCGGTCCGGACGCAGCCCACCGGCCCCTGGCTCCAGGCGCCGGGCGAGATCCGGCCGACCGCCGCGTACGAATCACCCAGCGCCACGTACCGGTCCGGTCCCGAGCCCTCCCCGGTGTAGACGGAGGGTCCGAGCCCGGAACCGTCCAGCTGGCCGCCCACGTTCTGGCCCAGACCTTGCGCCGAGCCGCCGACCTGCTCGGCCGTCGACCCGTGCAGGGGCGGGGCCGGCGGGATCGGCGCGGCCGCCGCCGAGCCGACCGTGCCCGGGAGGAGCGACGCCAGGAGCAGGGGCGCCGAGGCGAGGGCGCCCACGAGGGATCGGCGCCGGGTTGGACTGGTCGAGGAGGAGCGCATGGACGCAGCCTCTCATGTACGACCGTTCAGCAGGCCGGATTTCAGCCGACGGGCGGCTTCGCGGGCAGGCGCACGACCTGGCCGGCATAGGAGAGGCCGGCGCCAAACCCGATGAGCAGCGCGATCTGGCCGGGCTCGGCCTCGCCCTCGCGGAGCATCGTCTCCATGGCCAGCGGGATCGACGCGGCCGAGGTGTTGCCGGTCTGCTCGATGTCATTGGAGATCGCCACCGTGTCGGGCAGCCCGAGGTGCTTGGCCATCGCCGAGTTGATGCGTCCGTTGGCCTGGTGGGGGATGAACGCCTGGATCTGGTCCGCCGAGACCCCGGACGCCTCGAGAGTCCGCTCGGACGCCTTGGAGATCTGCACCGCGGCCCACCGGAACACCCGGGAGCCGTTCATCGTGACGTACGGCTGCTCGGTGGCGCCCTCGGCGGCCTGGTCGATGAGCTCGCGCCAGTTCTTGGTCTGCGTGATCGCATCGGCCTGCTCGCCGTCGGAGCCCCACACCACCGGGCCCACGTCGTTGCCGCTGTCGGACGGGCCCACGACGACGGCCCCGGCGCCGTCACCGAAGATGAAGGCCGTGTTGCGGTCGGTCATGTCGAGGCCGTCGCTCATCCGCTCCACGCCCACGACCACCGCGTACCGGGCGCCGCCGCCGCGGATGACGTTGGTGGCCACCGCCAGGCCGTAGCCGAAGCCCGCGCAGCCGGCCGTGATGTCGAAGGCCGCGATGCCGTTGCGCCCGATCGCCGCGGCGACCTTGGGGGCGGCGTGGGGGACCTGCGCCTCGTAGGTCGACGTGCACAGGATCACCAGGTCGACGAGTTCGGGATCGACCCCGGCGGAGTCGATGGCCTGCTTGGCCGCCTCACCGGACATGTAGATCACGGTCTCCGCGGGCTCGGCGAACCGCCGGTTGAGGATGCCGGACCGCTCGTAGATCCACTCCGAGGAGGAGTCGATGTGCTCGCAGATCTCCTCGTTGCTCACCACGCGCTCGGGACGGTAGGCACCGATGCCCATCAGCCGGGAACCGGACGCCCCCTCGCCGGTCGCGATGGTCACAGTGTCGTTGGAATCCGCCATTCGGTTCTCGCTCCTCGTCGGTGTACGGCTCGTCAACGGTAGACGGCTCGTGCTCTAGCCCACAGTACTGCTGTCACGGGTGAGATCGCGCAACCGGACCTCGACGTTTCTCCGCCGTGCCGGGGGGCGCCCCCGCGTCCTACTCCCCGACGAGACCGCGGAGCCAGTCGCGCCAGCGTGGGGCGTCCCAGGTGGGTTCCACACCGTCCACGGCGGCGGCCCCGAGGGGCTCCCCGGCGCTCCCGGGGGCGTCCACGTACTCGTACACGCGCACGGCCAGCGCGGACCGGTCGGCGGCGGCCTCGGGGGTGTCCCCGGAGGGGAAGGCGTAGAGCTCGAGCACGCCGTCGGCGGGCGCGGAGAGCAGGACGGTGGCCGAGGCGTCCGAGCGCGCCGCGACGATCCCGCCGACCTCGCCCGACCGCGCCACCGCGCCCGCCCCCTCGGCCCCGGCGCCCCCGCCTCCACCACCCACTCCGGAGGCGGGGGCGACGAGCGTGCCGACGACGCGGTCCCAGAGCTCGGGCACCGTCGCGGCGACCGGGTCGGTGGCGGCGTCGACGGTGACCACCCCGTCCGCGGGGCGGTGGGTGAGACGGTGGGCCAGCACGGTGAGCGCGTGCGCCCAGCCGCTGACGCTGCCGTCGACGGACTCGGCCGCCAACCGGCCGTCCGAGGCGAAGCCGGAGCGCAGCGTGAGGACCGTCCCGCAGTCCGCGTCCGGGGCCACCTCGCAGGAGGTCTCCCACGGCGGCACCGGCACGTCCTCGCCCATCCAGTTGTGCTCGGCGTAGGTGAACAGGCCGGGCGCGCCCGGGGACGGCGGGGTGTACGCCGTGATCTCCCCGACGGTCGCGGTGAGCATGGCCTCGGCGGCCGCCTCGGGTCCATCCGTCGGGTCGGGGGCACCGGGATCGGCGAACTGCACGATCCGGCCGCCGACCTCGGGTTCGAGCGCGCAGGGGACGAACCACGAGCTGATCCCCTCGCCGGTGGCGACCGCGTCGAACACCACGGTGGCCGGCGCCGGCAGGGGCACCCGGCACACCACGTGCCGCCCGTCGTCGTCGGCCTCGACCCCCGCCGTCACGTCGTACATCCGCAGTCCTCCACCTCGCCCGGGCCCGTGTCCGCGCCCACGCTACCGGCGGGTGCGGCGTCCGTAGTGTGGCGGTCGTGGATGAGGTGGCGGTGACCGGCAGGCGGAGTGTGCTGGCCGATCGCGCGAACCGGGGCGCGGCGCTGGCGACGGCCCTGCTGTTCGTGGCCAACGGGGCGGTCTTCGGCGCGATCGTGCCCCGGCTGCCCGACCTCAAGGACGCCCTCGACCTGGGCGCCGCGGCCTTCGGACTGGCGATGGCCTGCTACCCGGCCGGGGCGCTGGTCGGCGGGCTGTTCTCGCCGCTTCTCATGCGGCGGCGCTCGGACGGGGCGGTCGCCGTGGCCATGATGGTGGGCGCCTCGGTGGCGGCGATGCTCGTCGGGCTCTCACCCACCGTCTGGGTGTTCGCGGCGATCCTCGTGGCGTTCGGGCTCTGCGACGCGATCACCGACGTGGCCATGAACGCGCACGGGATCCGTGTGCAGACCCGGCACGGCTCCTCGCTGCTCAACCGGTTCCACGCGCTGTGGTCCCTCGGCGCGGTGCTCGGCGCCGCCGGCGGGTCCGTGGCCGCGGGGCTCGGCGGATCGGTGGTCGCACAGATGACCGTGGCGGGGTTGCTCTGCGCCGCCCTCGCCCTCGCGGCGCTGCCACTGCGACTCCCGGCCGGGGTGGCGGAGACACCGGACGGGCGCGACCTCGATCGCGAGCTCGACCCCGGCCTCGACCCCCACGCCGCCTCGCGCACCGGCACCGCTCCTCGCACAGACACCGTCCGCAGGCACGTGCCGGGCGCCCGCGCGATGCTGCTGCTGGTGGCGCTCGGACTGCTCGCGTGCTCGGCCGAACTCGTCGAGGATTTCGCCCAGACCTGGTCGGCCGTCTACCTGCGTGACGTCGCGCTCCTGGGTGCCGGGCTCGCCGGCTCCGGCTTCGTCGCCGTCCAGGGCGCGCAGCTGCTCGGCCGGGTCGCCGGCGACGCGCTCGTCGACCGCTTCGGGCACGTCCGCGTCGGCCGCGCGGGCGGACTGTTCGTGGTCGCGGGTGCCGGGGCGGCCCTGGTCGCGCCGTTCGTACTGGACGGGCCGGCACTGTTCGCGGTCCTGCTGGCCGGGTTCGTCGCGGCCGGCTGGGGGATCGCCACCGTGATCCCCGGCGCCATGCTGGGCGCGGACTCCGTCCCGGGCCTGGTGCCCGGCGCCGGGCTGGCGGTGCTCAACTGGGTGATGCGCGTCGGGTTCCTGGTCTCGCCGCCGCTCGTCGGGCTGATCGCCGAGCACGCCGGGATGCGCTGGACGGTCGCGCCGATGGTCGTCGGCGGCGCGCTGATCGTGGTGCTGGCCGGCCCGTTGCTCGGACGGAACGCCCGTGGGAGGGTCGCGGCATGAGCAGCGGACGCCGCCACTGGGTCAAGCGCGGATCGCCCCGCGACGCCGAGCGCCTCGGCCCCGACTTCTTCCGCCACGAGGCCGCCGGACTGCGGTGGCTCGCCGCGGCGAGAGGTGGGCCGAGGATCGTGGAGGTCATCGAGGTCGACGACGACGAGGTGGTCCTCGAGCGGATCCCGGACGGCCGCCCCACCCCGGGCGCCGCAGACCGGCTCGGCCGCGCGCTCTCGGCGATGCACGACGCGGGCGCCCCGGGGTGGGGGTCCCCGGCCGAGTGCTGGACGGGCCGGTGCTTCATCGGCGACCGCCCGCAGGAGTGCCGCCCTGTGCAGGCGTGGGGCGAGTTCTACGCCGAGCAGCGGGTGCGGCCCTTCGTGCGGATCGCTGTGGACCTCGGCGTGCTGGGCGGGGCGGACCTGGACGTGGTCGAGCGCGCGTGCGACCGGGTGGCCTCCGGCGAGCTCGACGACCCCGCCGAGACGCCGTCCCGCCTGCACGGCGACCTGTGGACCGGCAATGTGTTGTGGGCGCCGGCCGGGGACGGGGCCGGGGGCGGTGCGTCGGAGGCCGTGCTCATCGACCCCGCTGCGCACGGCGGCCACCGCGAGACCGACCTGGCGATGCTCGCCCTGTTCGGGGCACCGCACCTGGACCGGATCCTCGCGGCCTACGACGAGGCCCGGCCGCTCACCGCCGGCTGGCGCGACCGGGTGCCGCTGCACCAGCTGCACCCCCTGGCCACACACTCTGCGGGCCACGGCGCCGGGTACGCCGTGGCGCTGGCCGACGCCGCCCGCGCCGTCCTGCGACTCTGACGCCGGCAGGCGAGCGCCCGCGGAGGGCGGGCTCCCAGGCTTACGCTGGCGGTGTGCCCGACTTCCGCCAGGCCGCGCTGGCAGAACGGACCAGTCCGCCAGCGCAACCCGGGGCTGAGCGGGCTACTCCCGGGGTGCGGCGCCGGCCGGGCTGATCCGCAGGACCTCATCGTCGCCTCCGCCGTTGGAGGTGGTGGCCAGCAGCGTGCCGCCGGGCTCGGCGGTGAGCGACCGCAGCCGCCCGTGCTCGCCCGGGATCACCGTCGCGGTGCGGGTGACCGACCGGCCGTCCTCCGACGGCATCATGAGCACAATCTGCTGGGTCTTGAGCATCGCCACCGCCAGCGCGCCGTTCCACTCGCCCCAGGACGGGTCGTCGAGGAACGCGATCCCCGCGGGGGCGAGCGTCGGGGCGCCCGAGGACCACGACGCCTCCACCGCGTCGGGGAGCGCGGCCGTGTCCGTCATCGGGACGTTCTGGTTGTACCGGCCTCCCGCGTCGGGGTCCCAGCCGTAGTTGCCGGCGGGGATCACGAGGTTCACCTCGTCGTCGATGCTCGGGCCGTGCTCGGCGGAGAAGACGCGCCCGGTGTCGGGCTGTAGGTCCAGCCCCTGGACGTTGCGATGGCCGTAGGTGAGGACGAGGGAGTCGCCGATCGTGTCGTCGGCCGGCTCGCCGTCGCGGGTGACGTGCAGGATCTTGCCGCCGAGCGAGTCGAGGTCCTGCGGCGCGGGGCCGGTGAACGCGTCACCCGTGCCGATGTAGAGGCTGCCGTCGGGGTGCGCGAGGATCCGGCAGCCCGAGTGCTGGCCGCCGTCGTTGAGCGGGATGTCGTCGACCAGGACCTCGGGCGAGTCCAGCGACGACCAGTCCTCCGCGGCGGTCCAGGACGTGACGCGGTTGTCCTGCTCGTCCGCACTGGAGTGGCAGGTGTAGACCTCGCGGCTGGTGTCGAAGTCGGAGGCCAGCGCCATGCCCGTCAGCCCGCTCTCGCTCTCGGTGAAGAGCGCGCTGAAGTCCGCCTCGACCGCCGAGGTGGTCCCGTCCGGGTGGACGGCGTGCACCGCGCCCGAGTCCCGCTCGCCGGTGACGACGACGCCGCCGGGGTCGCGGACGACGTCCCACGGGATGGTGAGGCCGTCGAGCACCGGCTCGACCACCACCTCCGGGCCGGGCTCGAGGGGCGTGGCGGGCGCCAGCGAGCCCAGCGAATCGGAGGTCGAGGCGGGGGCGCCGGTGGAGCCCGGGATCCCGCCGAGGTCGGGGATCTCGCTCTGTGCGCTTGCGCCCAGCGGAACGACGAGCGTGATCGCGGCGGCCGCGGCTGCGCCCGTGAGGGCGCGGGAGCGGAGCCTGGCGCGGAAACGGTGGGTGGCGAGGGGTCGGTGCGCGGCGAGGGGGCGGTGGAATCGGGTGTCGGTCACGGGGTCTCCGGAGAGGGTGAGGGGATGATCACCGTCGAACGTAGACGATCCGGCCGTCATCCGGCACCGCTTCGGCGACGCCGTGAAAACGGCCGGGCCCCGGTCACCGACGGGACTGCCGTCGGCGACCGGGGCCCGGTCCGTGCGCGCTCCTGCGGAGGTTAGAGCTCCTCGATCGTGGCCGTGGCGTGCACGGTCCCGAGCTTGCGCGGGTTGCGCACGGTGAGGTCCCACGCCGGACCGCCCGCGCCGCCGCGGCGCGCGTAGACGCCTAGCTTGGCGGGCAGGACCACGGGCTTGCCGAACTCCACCGAGTAGCGGGCCCGCTCCGGGATGCCGCCCTCGACCGCGCTGAGGAGGGTGCCCGCGGTCCACATGCCGTGGGCGATCACGTTGGGGAAGCCGAAGGCCTTGGCACCGACCTTGGAGACGTGGATCGGGTTGCGGTCGCCGGAGACGGCCGCGTACTCCGAGATCCGGCCCTCGTCGACGGACTTGACCACGGTCGGGTCGCCGATCTCCGAGGCCGTCGGCGCCTCGGGCTTGGGCGGCCGCGGGGCGTCCTTCGGGGGAGTGAGGGAGGTGCGGCGCTTGGAGAGCATCCCCGAACGCTGGCGCCACGCCGGCTCGTCGTCGTCGCCCGTCGTGATCTCGGTGACGATGTCCACCAACAGTCCCGAGGGGTGCTCGCGGAGATTCTCCGCCCGGGCCCGGATGGTCAGCTCGTCGTCCACCAGCAGGGGGCGCCGCGACTCGATCTCGTTGAACAGGTGTACCGAGCCCATGGCCGCCACCGGATAGTCCGGGTCCAGCATGAGCTGCATGGTCAGCGGGAAGGCCAGTGTGAACGGGTATGTCAGCGGCAGCGCGTTGCCCAGCCGCAAGCCGCAGACGCGCGCGTAGGCGGCCAGGTTGGCCACGTCCACGCGCACGCCGGAGACCTCGACGCCCGTCGCCGGCATCGAATTCCCGTCACGGCTGCCGCCCACGACGGGGACCGACCCCAGGGCGGCCTTGCCGTACTGGGCCAGCAGGTCGGGGATGGCCGGCAGCGTCCTGTACTCCACGTCCACGCCGGGGTTCTGCGGATCAGTCATCTCGGCGATCACGCACCCAGCAGCGACTGGCCGCACACGCGGACCACGTTGTTGGTGACCGACGACGAGGCGGGGCTCGCGAAGAACGCGATGGTCTCGGCCACGTCGACCGGCAGGCCGCCCTGCTGCATCGAGTTCATGCGACGCCCGGCCTCGCGGGTCGCGAACGGGATCGCGGCGGTCATCTGCGTCTCGATGAAGCCGGGGGCCACGGCGTTGACGGTGACCTTCTGCGAGGCCAGCTCGGCGGAGGCGCCGTTGACAAAGCCGATCACGCCGGCCTTGGAGGCGGCGTAGTTGGTCTGGCCGCGGTTGCCCGCGATGCCGGCCATCGAGGACACGCCGATCACGCGGCCGTTCTCGGCGAGCGCGCCCTTCTCCGCGAGCTCGGCGGTGATGCGCTCGGGGGCGGAGATATTGACGGCGATGACCGAGTCCCAGCGGCCCGCGTCCATCCCGGCGAGCGTCTTGTCGCGGGTGATGCCGGCGTTGTGCACGAGCACGTCCACCACGCCCTCGTGGCGGTCCTTGACGTGCGTGGCCAGGACGTCGGCGGCGTCGGCGGCGGTCACGTCGAGCGGGAGCGAGGTGCCCCCGACGGCGTTGGCGGTCTCCGAGAGCGCCTCCCCGGCGGCGGGGACGTCGCAGCAGATCACGTGCGCGCCGTCACGGGCCAGTACGGCCGCGATCTCGGCGCCGATGCCGCGTGCCGCACCGGTGACCACGGCGACCTTGCCCTCGAGCGGCGTCGTCCAGGAGGCGGGGGCCGTGGCGCCGCCGGCACCGACCTGGATGACCTGGGCGTCGACGTAGGCCGACCTGCCCGACAGGAGGAAGCGCAGCGTGGACTCGAGGCCCGACGCGCCCGCGTCCGCGTCGGCGGAGACGTAGACCAGCTGGACGGTGGCGCCCCGCTTCATCTCCTTGCCGAGGGACCGGGTGAAGCCCTCGAGCGCACGCTGGGCGATCCGCTCCTCGACCGAGCCGGTCTCGTCCGGGGTGGTGCCCAGGACCACCACGCGGCCGCTCGGGGCGACGCGGCGGATGACCGGGTTGAAGAACTCGAACATCTCCTTGAGGTCCTCGGCGCGGCGGATGCCGGTGGCGTCGAAGACGAGCCCCGCGAACTTGCCGTCGGCGTCCGCGCCGGCGAGCTCGTAGTCCGATTCGAGGATGGCGCGGACGGGCTCGACCAGGCGACCCTCGCCACCGACGAGGACGGGGCCGTGCAGCGCCGGCTGGCCGGGCTCGTAGCGGCGGAGCTGCTCGGGCTGGGGGAGGCCGACCTTCCCGGCGATGAACGACCCCGGCGCGGAGGTCACGAACTGTGAGTAGAGGTCGAGGTTGCCCTGTGCCATGGCGATCATCTCCTGGAGAGGTGCGGTATGTGCTGCACACGTCGACGGGGGTGGTCCCGGGGACCATCCTGCCGCCGGTGTGGGGTCGACAAGTAACTTACTGCTGAGTAACAATACTCGGCGGGCCGCGTTGCGGGCCACCTGACACCGAGAACCACGGGAGTGACACACGTGACCACCAGCCCCCGCAAGGTCGCCATCGTCGGCGGCAACCGGATCCCCTTCGCGCGGTCGAACGGCAAGTACGCGGACGCGTCCAACCAGGACATGCTCACCGCCGCCATCGACGGCCTCGCGGCCCGGTACAACCTCCAGGGCGAGGCCCTGGGCATGGTCGTCGCCGGCGCCGTGCTCAAGCACTCGCGTGACTTCAACCTCACCCGCGAGACGGTGATCGGCTCCGTCCTCGACGCCTCGACCCCGGCGTTCGACCTGCAGCAGGCCTGCGGCACGGGCCTGGCCTCCGCCGTGCAGGTCGCCGACGCGATCGCGCTCGGCCGTATCGAGTCCGGCGTCGCCGGCGGCGTCGACACCACCTCGGACGCGCCGCTCGCCGTCAACGACGACCTGCGCAAGACGCTCATCAAGCTCTCCGCGGCCAAGACCACCGTCGACCGCCTCAAGCTGCTCGGCGACATCCGCCCGCAGGGTCTGGTCCCGGAGCAGCCGCAGAACTCGGAGCCCCGCACCGGCCTGTCGATGGGCGAGCACGCCGCGATCACCGCCCGCGAGATGGGTGTCACCCGCGAGGACCAGGACGAGCTGGCCGCCACCAGCCACCGGAACCTGGCCGCCTCCTACGACTCGGGCTTCCAGGACGACCTGGTCACCCCGTTCCTCGGCATGGCGCGCGACAACAACATGCGCCCCGACTCGACCGCCGAGAAGCTGGCCAAGCTCAAGCCGGCCTTCGGCAAGCGCGACGCCGAGGCCCACGGCACCGAGGCCACCATGACCGCCGGCAACTCGACCCCGCTCACCGACGGCGCCTCCGCCGTGCTGCTGGCCAGCGAGGAGTGGGCCGAGGAGAACAAGCTCCCGGTCCGCGCCTACCTCGTGGACTCCGAGACCGCCGCGGTCGACTTCGTCCACGGCCATGACGGCCGCACCCCGGACGGGCTGCTCATGGCCCCCACCTACGCGGTGCCGCGGCTGCTCGAGCGCAACGGGCTCACCCTGCAGGACTTCGACTTCTACGAGATCCACGAGGCCTTCGCCTCGCAGGTCCTGGCCACCCTCGCCGCCTGGGAGTCCGAGGAGTACTGCACCGAGCGTCTTGGCCTGGACAAGGCGCTGGGCTCGATCGACCGCAGCAAGCTCAACGTCAACGGCTCCTCGCTCGCGGCCGGCCACCCGTTCGCCGCGACCGGCGGACGCATCCTCGCCGCTACCGCCAAGCTGCTGGAGCAGAAGGGGTCGGGCCGCGCGCTCATCTCCATCTGCGCCGCCGGCGGCCAGGGCGTCACCGCGATCGTCGAGCGCTGACCCCCACCAGGTAGAACCCGCCACGGCACCCACCGTGGAGCATAGTGCAGCCCCCGCGTCCGGCGCGGGGGCTGCACGTATCGGTCCCCGTCCGTCATAGTGGACACACAGTGGTTCGGGTGGGCAGTCCCGGCCGGCACCCCACCGGGGCGCCGTCCCCCGCCCGGAAGGGGGGCGTGAGTCAGCGTGGAAGAGTCCACCACCAGCGACGATGGTCTCGCCCGGCCAGTCGTGTACGAGAGCACCCAGCAGCAGCCCTCGGCGTCGGACCGGCGTCGCTACCGCCTGCGTTCGCAATGGCTCTACGCGGGCGTCGGGCTGTTCATGGGGCTGTGCGTGCTCTACGGCTTCGATCTGGTCCACAGCATCGGCCGGGTGCCGCGCGGCGCCGAGGTCGCCGGGATCCAGGTGGGCGGCATGCGCACCGAGGACGCGGAGGCCAAGCTCGTCAGCGAGTTGGGGCCCCGCGTCGACGACGAGGTGGACCTGCGTGCCGGGGTCGTGGCCACGTCGCTCGACCCGCAGACCGTCGGGCTCTCGGTGGACTACCAGGGCACCCTGGACCGGGCCGGGGAGCAGTCGCTCAACCCGTTCGTCCGTCTCTTCAGCCTGGTGCTCACCGACGACGTGGGGATCGCGAGCGTCATCCCCGACGCCCGGCTCACCGATTTCCTCGAGAAGCTCGCCCTGCAGGCGGACTTCGAGCCCCGCGAGGGCGCCATCTGGTTCGACCGGGACGAGGTGAAGTCGGCCATCCCGATCGACGGCCAGCGCATGCAGATCGAGAACTCCCGCGACGCCGTCCTCGAGCACTGGCTCGACGAGGGCGGGGTGGACCTGCCCGTCGATTACACGCCCACCGAGACGGACGCCGACCAGGTGCGGGCGCTGATCCGCGACATCGCGGAACCCGCCGCCGAGCAGGATCTGACCCTGCTGGCCTCCCGGATGCGCGACGACGGCACCGAGCCTCCGCTCATGACCGTCACCACCAGGCCGCCCGCGCCCCCGGCCCAGGGACGGGACCGGCCGGAGTTGCCCGAGCGGGAGATCGAGATGGTCGACCCCGAGAGCCCCGAGGCCGTCCCGGTGACGTTCCCGAGCGAGCGCATCGGCGAGTACCTGACCTTCGTCCGCGAGGGCGATGAGCTCCGGGCGCGCTTCGACGCCGACGCCGCCAAGGGGATCCTCGAGCCGATGCTCGCCGAGACCGAGCAGGAGGGCCGGGACGCCACGTTCTCCTTCAGCGGCTCGACCGCGTCGGTCGTCCCCGCGGTCCAGGGCAGGACCGTGGAGTGGGGCCCGCTCCTGGGCAACCTGCCCGGGCAGCTGACCGACGTCGAGGGCGACCGGGTCCTGCCCGTCAGCTACGTCGGACGGGACCCCGAGTTGTCGACGGAGGATGCCGAACGTGCCGGCATCCGCGACATCGTCGGCGAGTTCACCGTCAGCGTCGGCCCGAGCGGCCGCGCGCAGTCGATGATCGCCGCGCTCGCGGGCCACTTCATCCCCGCCGGCGGGACCTTCTCCATGAACCAGGTGGCCGGCACCGCCTCGGGCGACACCTCCGCGGACGCCGTGGCCACGGCGCTGTTCAACTCCGCCTTCGAGGCGGGCGCGCAGGGGCTCGTGCGGACCAGCCGCGGGGTGGACGGGGAGCAGTTCCCCGCCGGCCGCGACGCCACCGCGTCGTCCGACGTCGGATTCCGCAACGACCAGGGCACCGGGCTGGTGATCGACGCCTCCGGCGACGGCAACTCGGTGACCGTCCGACTGTGGGGCACGCGGGAGTACTCGGTGCAGGTCTCGACCGCGCCCCGCGCCGACATCCGCCGCGCGGATTCCCGCGTCGACACCTCCGCGGACTGCACGCCGGTGCCCGGCGAGGACGGATACACGGCCCGCGCGACCCGCGTGGTCGAGCGGGGGGACGAGACGGTGAGTACCGACACCGTCTCGTCCACGTACCCGCCGCGTGCCGGGGTCGAGTGTCGCGCCGAACCGCCGCGGCCCTCGCCGCCCCCGGAGGAGCCCGGACCGCCGCCGCCCGGCCCGGTCGAGATCCCGGGGCTCCCGCCCATCGAACTGCCGGGGCTGCCCTTCCCCTGATCGCCCGCCGGCGACCGTGTCGGTCAGGAGGCGGTGCGGCGCACCAGGGCGGCGTGGCGGTCGTCGGGGGTGCGACGGGGACAACTGACGCATTTCTCGCCGTCGGTCGCCACGTAGATCAGGCAGCACGAGCCGCGGCGGAGGAAGCGCCGGGAGCGCTGGGGCCCGTCGACATCGACGTACCGGACCGGCAGCAGCGGCGGCGCCGTCAGGGCGTGGGCGAGCGCGCAGCCGCGCTCGGGGTCCCCGACCGCGCGCCCCGCCTCGAGGGCGCGGTTGCCGATCGAGTCCGAGGCGATCGCCCACAGGGCCCGCGGTGACGCGCCCGAGACCTCCGCGAGGGCGGCGATCACCTCCTCGTGCGCCTGCCGGAGGGCGTCCGCGAACTCGGCGGCGGAGGTGAGCAGGCGCGCCGAGCGCGCGGCCCTGAGATAGCCGTTGGGCTGCAGGGAGACCTCGAGGTGTTCCGGCCGCGGATCCGGGGCGGCCCCCTCGGTGAGCAGCATTGTCAGCGGGGGCGCCACCAGGGTGGAGCTGGCCGAGTACCACCAGAGGGTGCCGTTGACCCGCCGGTCGCCGTGAGCCCACCGCCTGCCGGTGTCCTCGATCCGGTCGGACAGCCACCGCGGGTCCGCCAGGACGCTGCCGGGAAGCACCTGCGGCCCGTGGTCGATCGTGCGCGCGAACTCGCCGAGCGGGCCCGCGAGGCGCTCGTACGCGGCGGTGACCGGATCAGGCATCGGCGAGTCCCCACACGTCCAGGGTCCGGTTCCCCTCGCGCCCCGGCCGCACCTTGCCGCGGACGCCGAACACGTCGGCCAGCAGCGCGGGGGAGAGCACGCTCTCCGGCGTCCCGGTGGCCACCAGCCGGCCGCGGTGCAGGACTGCCATGGCGTCGCAGTACTCGGTGGCCATCCGCAGGTCGTGCAGGGTCAGCAGCACGGCCAGGCCGTCGGAGGCCAGCTCACGCAGCAGCGACAGCACGGACAGTTGCTGGTGCAGGTCGAGGTGGTTGGTGGGCTCGTCCAGCAGGAGGACGTCCGGCTGCTGGGCCAGCGCGCGGGCGATCGAGACCCGTTGCCGCTCCCCGCCGGACAGTGCCAGCACGTCGCGCTCGGCGAGTCCGGTCATCCCCACCCGGGCCAGCGCGGTGTCGACCACCTCGGTGTCGTCGGTGCCGAACGGCTCGAACATCCCCCGCTTGACGGTCCGACCCAGCCGCACCGATTCGCGCACCGAGATCCCGCCAAGTGAGACCGGCTCCTGGGTGCTCACCCCGACCGCCCGGGCCAGGGTGCGGCGGCGCAGGGAGGTGATGTCGGCGTCGTCCAGCGTGACCAGGCCGGCCGAGGCCGGCAGGGCGCGGTAACAGGTGCGCAGCAGCGTGGTCTTGCCGCTGCCGTTGGGGCCGACCAGCGCGGTGACGAGTCCGGGCGCGACCGTGAGGTCGACCGACTCGAGGATCGGGCGGCCGCCCAGCTTCGCCGAGACGTCCTGTGCGGTCAGGGTGGTCATACCGCCGCCTTTCCGTAGCGACGCCAGAGCATGACCAGGAAGACGGGGCCGCCGACGACGCCGGTGACCACGCCGACGGGGAGTTCCGCGCCGTCGCTCACGGAGCGGGCCGCGATGTCGGCCGCCACGAGCGCCACCGCACCGAGCAGGGCGGCGGTCGGTAGCAGGCGTGCCGTCGTGCGGCCGGTGAGGTAGCCGGCGAGGTGGGGCACGAGCAGGCCGATGAACCCGATGGTGCCCGCCACCGCCACGGCGCCCGCTGTGAGCAGGGAGACCAGCAGCAGCATGAGGATGCGGAACCGCGGGACGTTGACGCCCATCGCGGTGGCGCCGTCGTCGCCGGTGAGCAGCAGGTCCAGGTGCCGGCTGCACAGGAGGACGACGACGCCGGTGAGCAGCAGGATCACCACCGGCGCCGCGAGCATGGTCCACCCCGCGTCGCCGAACCCGCCGGCGAGCCAGCGCATGACGGTGCCGAGCTGGTGGTCGTCGCCCAATACCAGGAGGACGAACGTGTTGAGAGAGCCGAAGACCATGGTCAGGGCGGCGCCGACCAGGACGATCGCGGTGGTGTCGTGCGCCCGGCGCGCCACCAGGACCACTCCGACCAGCGGGATCAGCGAGCCGAGGAACGCCGCCATCGGAAGCGTGAACACGCCCCACACGCCGGCGCCCACGCCGAGCACGGTGAGGACGACGACGCCGAAGCCCGCGCCCGAGGACACGCCCAGGAGGTAGGGGTCGGCGAGCGGGTTGCGGGTGACGGCCTGCGCCACGCCGCCGGCCACTGCCAGCGACGCCCCGACGGCGGCCGCCATGAGCGAGCGGGGCAGGCGGGATTCGATGACGATCGCCTCGCGGGCGTTCGTCCACCACGGGGTGAACACGCCCGGGGCGAAGCGGTGCGCGACGATCGCCCACACGTCCCCGATCGGGATGGACACCGAGCCGAGGGAGACGCCGACGGCGATGGTCAGTGCGAGCAGCGCCGCGAGCGGGGCGAGGAAGAGCCACAGGGGCCGCCGCCGCGGAGGTGGCGCGGGGGCGTCCGGGGCGAGGCCGGGTGTGCGCCTCGTCGGTCTGTCTGTCACCACCGCCATGTCAGCCCCCGAACGCCTGCGGGTGCAGTTCGCGGGCGATGGTCTCGGCGGAGGTCGTCATCCGTGAGCTCTCGAAGAAGTCCGACAGGGGCACCACCACGATCCGGTCGTCGCGGATCGCAGGGGTGGTGGACATGATGGGCTGCTGCTCGAGATACGCGATCTTGTCCTCGACGGGGGTGTTGCCGTAGTCCAGTACGACGATCGCCTCGGGCTGCCGCTCGCCGAGGATCTCCCACGTGGTCTTGAGATAGGGGCGGTCGCCCTCGGTGAAGATGTTGTCCGCGCCCGCGTACTCGCCGATCAACTGGCCCACGCCGACGCCACCGATGGTCGTCGGCTCGGCCTCGCCGCCGTCGTAGAAGAAAGTGGGGGTCCCGTCGACGCCCGCGGAATCGAGCGTTGCGCGGACCTCCTCCAGCTCGCCGGTGATCCGCTCGGTGAGCTCTCGCGCGCCTTCCTCGACGGCCAGTACGCTGCCGAGTTGCTCGAAGTCGGTCTCGAGCATGGACAGGTCGGGGAAGCCCTCGCCGCAGTACTCGGAGAACAGGAAGGTGTCGATCCCCTCGGACTCGAGCGCGTCCCGACTGCGGCCCTCCTTCTCGTTGAAGGCGCTGCTCATGCCGCCCACCACCATGTCGGGCTCGAGGTCGACTATCTGCTCCCAGGTGGGGTACTCCTCGGCGAGCGAGGGGATGGCGTCGAACTGCTCGGCGACCTCGGGCAGGACCTCGTCCTGTTCGCCGTAGCCCATCCCGACGATCCGGTCCCCGGCGCCCATCTGGATGAGCGTCTCGGTGACGTGGTCGTTCATCGAGATGACGCGCTGTGGGGGAGCGTCGAACGTCGCCTCGCGGTCGCAGTTGCTGATGGTCACCGGCTCGTCGAACGGCTCGGCGGAGACGTCGGTGTCCTGTGCTTCGCCGCGCGAGCAGCCGGCAATGGTGAGCCCGGCGACCATGAGGGCGGCGAGCGTGGCGGTGGGTCGGGAGTGGCGGCTGAGCATGATCGGTCCTCGGATCTTCTCGTGTCCGCGAACCGACGAGACCTTGGGGCGAGCGGTCGCCGGGGCGCCACGTCACCGCGCAGGACTCCGGATCGCAGACCTCGGCGACGGTGGGAGTCGCGAACCTCCGAGCAGGCGATCGGGCTCGTCGTCACCGGGGGGGGTGACAACACACCGTTGCGGGTCAGCGCCGGGTTCTCACCGGTCTTCCCCTGCCGCGGAGGTCAGCTGTACGTGCGTGCCAGTATGCCCTGAGCGGTCCGGAGCTCCTATACCGGCCCTGGAAAAGACGAGATCCGCCACCCGTGTGGGTGGCGGATCTGGTCTCTGTCGCCCGGGGGCGTCGTGGCGCCGGAGCGCCGCCGGATCAGAAGGCGGACTCGTCCAGTGCCATCAGTTCGGCGTCGGTCCCGGCGACGATCCCGCGGGTCGCGGTGAGCAGCGGCAGCTCGTTGTGTGCGAACCACTTGGCCGCCGCGATCTTGCCGGCGTAGAAGTCCTTGTCCTCGGCGGACGCGCCCTCGAGCGCGTTCTGCGCGACCTCGGCGCCCTCGAGCAGACGCCAGCCCATGACGAGGTCACCGAAGCCCATGAGCACCCGCACGGAGGCGAGTCCGATCGAGTAGAGGCGCTTGGGGTCCTCCTGCGCGGCCAGCAGGTGGTCGAAGCAGGTGGCGATCATGGCCTCGACGTCGGCCAGCGCGGTGGCCAGGAGTTCCCGCTCGGCGGACAGCGCGCCGCCGGAGGCGTCGTTGTCCAGGAACTTCTTGATCTGTGCCGCCACGTGGCCGACGGCGGTGCCGCGGTCGCGGGCGATCTTGCGGAAGAAGAAGTCCTGCGCCTGGATCGCGGTGGTGCCCTCGTAGAGGGAATCGATCTTGGCGTCACGGATGTACTGCTCGATCGGGTAGTCCTGCAGGAAGCCGGAGCCACCGAAGGTCTGCAGCGACTCGGTGAGCAGCTCGTAGGCGCGCTCGGAGCCGACGCCCTTGACGATCGGCAGCAGCAGGTCGTTGACCCGGTGGGCGAGCTCGGCGTCGGCGCCGGAGACCCGCTGGGCGATGCTGACGTCCTGGTGCGAGGCCGTGTACATGTACACGGCGCGCAGTCCCTCGGCGAACGCCTTCTGGCGGATGAGCGCGCGGCGCACGTCCGGGTGGTGCGTGATGGTCACGCGCGGTGCGTTCTTGTCGGCCATCTCCGCCATGTCGCCGCCCTGGACGCGCTCCTTGGCGTACTCGAGGGCGTTGAGGTAACCGGTGGACAGGGTGGAGATGGCCTTGGTGCCGACCATCATGCGGGCGTGCTCGATAACGTCGAACATCTGGCGGATGCCCTGGTTGAGCTCGTCGCCGCCGATCATCCAGCCCTTGGCCGGGACGCCGTGGCCGCCGAAGGTCAGCTCACACGTGGTGGAGACCTTGAGGCCCATCTTGTGCTCGACGCCGGTGACAAAGACGCCGTTGCGCTCGCCCAGCTCGTTCGTCTCGAAGTCGAAGTGGAACTTCGGCACGAAGAACAGGGACAGGCCCTTGGTGCCCGGGCCGGCGCCCTCGGGGCGTGCCAGGACGAGGTGGAAGATGTTCTCGAACATGTCGTCCGAATCGGCCGACGTGATGAAGCGCTTGACGCCCTCGAGGTGCCAGGAGCCGTCGTCCTGCTTGACGGCCTTGGTCCGGCCGGCGCCCACGTCGGAGCCGGCATCCGGCTCGGTGAGCACCATGGTGGCGCCCCAGCCGCGCTCGGCGCAGGTGGCCGCCCACTTCTTCTGCTCCTCGGTGCCGTTCTCGTACATCACGGCGGCGAAGGACGGTCCGGCCGAGTACATGTAGGCGGCCGGGTTGGCGCCGAGCATCATCTCGCCGGCTGCCCACACGAGGCTGCGGGGGGCGGGCATGCCGCCCAGGTCCTCCGGCAGGCCCATCAGGGTGTAGCCGGCGTCGTACCAGGCGTTGAACGACTTCTTGAAGTCCTCGGGGATCGAGACCGAGTGGGTGTCGGGGTCGAAGACCGGCGGATTGCGATCGGCGGAGGCGAAGGACTCGGCCACGGGGCCCTCGGTGAGGGTGGCGACCTCGGAGAGGATGCCCTTGGCGGTGTCGGTGTCGAGGTCGCCGAACTCGCCGGCATCGAGTTCCTCGTTGATGCCCAGGACCTCGAACATGTTGAACTCGAGGTCTCGGACGTTGCTCTTGTAATGACCCATGACGGTCTTCTCCGTTCGACAGGGAGGTGTCGTTGTTCGTGTCGGGACGCGGGGCCCTGTTGGAGTCGGGCCACCGCTACCTACTCGTCAGTAACAAGACGGATGTTAGTGCGTTGTCATCCAACAGTCCAAGGTGAGGAAGCCTTCTGATTTCGAGGTCGGGCGTCCCGGGGTGGCGGGTCCGCACCGAAGGGTGTGACCGATCGGGCATCATCGGTTCATGGCAGATATTCAGCCCAGGTTCCGCGGGCCCTCGTCGGTCGTCGGGGCGGCGGCGCGCGTGGTGGAGTGGGAGCTCCGCGCCGCGCGGTACGCACTGTCGATCCCGGCCCGGATAGCGATCCTCCTCGAGGACGCCGAGCTGCTGGTCGCGCGGATCGGGTCGATCGTCGACTCCGTGGAGCGGGCGGTCGCCGCGGTGGACCAGATCATCCTCTCCGCCGCGCGCGCGGTCGACGACGTAGACAGGGCGGTCGCGCGCGTCTCGGTCACCCTCGACCGGGTGGATTCGGCGGTGGATACCGCGGAGGAGATCGTGTTGCGCGTGGACTCGACTGTCGGTGATGCCGAGGGGCTCGTGTTGCGGGTGGACTCGGCTGTGGGGGACGCGGAGGGCCTGGTCGGGCGGGTCGGTACGGCCGTGGGCGACGCCGAGGGGCTCGTGTTGCGGGTGGACTCGGCGGTGGGAGATGCCGAGGGACTGGTCGGACGGGTCGGTACTGCCGTCGGTGATGCCGAGGAGATCGTGCTGCGGGTGGACTCGACCGTCGACGACGCCGAGGGGCTGGTCGGGCGGGTCGGCACGGTCACGGGTTCGGCCGAGCAGATCACCGAGCGGGCCCTGCCCGTGGTCGACTTCGTCGAATCGACCGTGGCTCAGGTCAAGCCGGTCCTCGAGGCGCTGCTCCTGGAGGAGGGGGTCCGGGCCGAGCAGGCCACGATGATCTCCACCCGGGTCACCGAACTGCTCGTCACCGCCGACGAGGTGGCCACCAGGCTCGCCCCGGTCGCCGGCCGCGTGGTCGACGCCGTGGACTCGGAGGACTTCGAGGCGGTGCTCGAGCTGATCGACAACCTTCCGCAGCTCATCACCAGCGTCGAACGCGACGTGCTGCCGGTCGTGCGGTCCCTGGACTCGGTGGCGCCGGAGGTCACCGAGATCCTCGACGTGGCCAGCAAATGTCTGGAGGCGCTCAACGGCATCCCCGGCTTCCAGCGGCTGCGGCGCCGCGGGGAGATCGGAGGCAGGGGCTGAGCGGCTGGCGCCGTCATGCCTGAAGTGGCAGGCCCATGCGCACAAAAACGCCCCGGACCAGTGCTGATCCGGGGCGTTCTTCTTTCGAGCCGATGACGGGAATCGAACCCGCGCTGTCTGCTTGGGAAGCAGAAGTTCTACCATTGAACTACATCGGCGGTGCCTCTGTGAGGCGGGACCAGATTAGCACGGGACGTCTCAGGCCCGCCCGTCGTGGGGGCCTTTCGCCTCGGCCTTGCGCTTGGCCCCGGGCGTCATGGGCTGCGGCTTGTGGGAGAGCGAGGCGCGGGGCACGAACCCGAACGCGACGCCCCCGACCACCGCGAACACCAGCGCGCCGATGATCCAGGGGGTCATCGTGCCGCCGCCGGTCAGGCCCATCACCACGATGAGGACGGCGACGCCCACGCACACCCACGACCACGCGCTCCAGCGCCAGATGTACTTCGAAGGCTCTTCCCTGAACTCGTCCATGGCCCCATTTGACCACGCGGGCAGGGTTCGTGCATGAGCGGGAGGCCCCGCCCGCGGGGGCCGCGAGCCGTGATGTGGCAGGTCTCACGGCATTTCCGCGCCAGATCGGGTAATGAACGGCGCTCTCGCGACGCTGAACAGGAGGAGAGTCCGTTATTTCCGGGCGCCCGTCCGAACGGGCGGGCGCCCGGTAGCGGTGAGGAGTTGCGTGATGGACGCTGTCATCGAGTGGCCGGTCGCCGAACGCGTGCGGACCGTCCTCGCCCGCGGCGCGTCGGGGACCGTCGAGGCGGGCCTGCTCCGGCGGCCCCTGCGGTCGGCGCGGGTCCGGGACGACGGGGTCGTCGTCCTGGTGGTGGACGCCGGAGGCCCCGGCCACGACGCGCGGGGTGCGGATACCGAGGCCTTCCCGGTGGGGTTGTCGGTCTCGGTCGAGGTGGTCGACACGGTGTGCACCGGTCGCTGCCGCCGCACGGGGGTGCGGCCGTCGTTCGACCTCGGCGGCGGTGCGGCGCGCGGGGGAGCGGCCTGCGGCGACGGGTGCGCGGTGGCCCGCGGGGTCGTCAGCATCGCCGGGATCATCACGGCTGGCTCCCCGGCACGCCGGCGGTCCGCGCTGCGACTGCACCAGCTGCGGCCGCTCGAGGTGGGCTACCTGTCGGCCGCGGGCGCCCACGCGGTCCCCGCGGCCGAGCTCTCGGCATCGGCCGTCGACCCCATCGGGGTGGACGAGCAGGAATGGCTGCGTCGCCTCGGCGCGGACCCCGGACTCGCGCACCGCCTCGCCGCGGGCGCAGGGCACCCCGCCCCGGAGCCGGAACCCCGGATCGTGGGCCTGGACTGCCGGGGACTCGACCTCGAGGTGGGGCCGTCTGATGCGGTGTTCCGGGACCTCGTCCGGATCGGGTTCGCGCAGGTCTGCCGCGCCGCGGAGGACGTCCGGCGCGAGCTCGCGGCGCTCTCGGTCTGACGCCGGGACCGACCGTTCCGGGGAAAAGTTTCCGCCAGCCCCTTGCATCTATGGTGAGCCTTACCTAAGTTAATCGGCGCGGGTAGTCACGTCCCCGCCACCGCGGTCGATCCGGTGCCCCTCCCTGAAGGCACCGGATCGACCGGGGAACAACGGTTCACCGCACGCCACCGGAGTCGTCGGTGGTGACGACGACGAGGAGTTGGCATGAGCAGACTGGTCGGCCCCGTCCCGGACCCCGCCGAACGAGCGAGCTCGGCCCTACGCCGGAGCCCCCGGGCCACACTGTCGCTCGAGCCCGCCGGTCCCGCCGACCGCACCGCGGCCCCGGGAGCCGCCGGAGCAGCCCGGCCCACCGGCGCCACCACGGCCGCCGTCTCGCTGGTCCACCAGGTGCCCGACGCCGGCGACCTGTGGGTGGCGGTGCCCGCGGCCGAGACCGCGGCGATCCGCTACGGCGGGGCGCATGGGCGGCTCGAAGTCCTCGACGTGGTGGTAGGGGGTGCCGCCGACGGGCGTTGCCGCCGGGTCGTCGTCGTCGAGGGCCGTGTCGAGCTCCCCGGGGTGCGGACGCAGCGCCACACCGCCGCCGAGATCGCCCGCGACCTCCCCGAGCCGTGCCTGTTGGACGTCGGCGCCTCGGTCACGCTCGTCCGTCTCCGGCCGGACCGGGTCGTCCTCACCGACCACGACGGTGTCACCGAGATCGAGACCGAGGACCTCGCCACCTCCGGTCCCGATCCCTTCGCCGACCTCGAGGGGCACTGGCTCGACCACCTCAACGACCCGCGCTGCCACGTCGTGCCGCGCATGGCCCTGCGGGTGTGCCGCTGCCTGCCCGCCGAGCGGCCACTCCTAGTGGGCATCGACCGCGCCGGCGTGGACCTCGAGATCACCGGTCGCGACGGGCGTATTCATCGTCAGCGCCTGCCGTTCGCCGACGACTGCACGGCCGTCAGCGAGCTGGGGGCCCAGATTCGCCTGCTCGCAGGGGGGTCGCGATACCCTCTAGACCGTGCTGCTCTCCGACCGTGACCTCCGTGCCGAACTCGACGACGGGCGGCTCGTCGTGGATCCCCTGGATCCGTCGCTGATCCAGCCCTCAAGTGTCGACGTCCGGCTGGACGGGCTGTTCCGGGTGTTCAACAACTCCCGCTACACCCACATCGATCCCGCGCAGCAGCAGGACGACCTCACCGAGATGTTCGAGCCGGCCGCCGGTGACCCGTTCGTGCTCCACCCCGGCGAGTTCGTGCTGGGCGCCACCCTCGAACGCGTCGAACTCCCCGACGATCTCGCGGGGCGGCTCGAGGGGAAGTCGTCGCTCGGGCGACTCGGCCTCCTCACCCACTCGACCGCCGGCTTCATCGATCCCGGCTTCGGCGGGCACATCACGCTCGAGCTCTCCAATGTCGCGAACCTGCCCATCACCCTGTGGCCCGGGATGAAGATCGGGCAGCTGTGCCTGTTCCGTCTGTCCAGCCCCGCGGAGGCGCCCTACGGCAGCGCCTCCACCGGCTCGAAGTACCAGGGCCAGCGCGGCCCGACCGCCTCCAAGGCGTACCTGAACTTTCGCTGACCGGCGGTCGCCGTTCACCCGGAGGTCTCCCGGACGTCGCGTGCGACTCCTAGCGTGAGCCTCATGCGGATGACCGTCTTCGGGACCGGATACCTCGGCGCGACCCACGCGGCCTGCATGGCCGAGCTCGGGCACGACGTGCTCGGCGTGGACGTCGACGAGACCAAGATCGAACGACTGCGACGGGGCGAGGTCCCGTTCTACGAGCCGGGACTGCCCGAGGTCCTGCTGCGGAACGTGGAATCAGGCCGGTTGCGGTTCACCACCGACTACGCCGAGGCCGCGGAGTTCGCCGACCTGCACTTCATCGGTGTGGGAACGCCCCAGCGGACCGGAGACTTCGCGGCTGACACCACATACGTCGAGGACGTCGTCGCCCGATTGTCGCCGCTGCTGGAGCGGGACGCCGTCCTGGTGGGCAAATCGACCGTCCCCGTGGGTACGGCGGTGCGGCTCCAGGGGATCGCCGACTGGCACGTCCGCGACGGCGTGCACGTCGAGGTGGTGTGGAATCCCGAGTTCCTCCGCGAGGGCTTTGCGGTCCGGGACACCCTCACGCCCGACCGGATCGTGGTGGGTTACGGCGAGGGAGCCGGCCCCGACGGGCCCCGAGGGGCAAGTCGTTCGCGTGCGCTGTTCGACGAGGCGTACGCGCCGATCCTGGAGAGCGACCCGTGCCCCGTCATCGAGACCGACCTGGCGACGGCCGAGATGGTCAAGGTGAGCGCCAACGCCTTCCTGGCCACCAAGATCAGCTTCATCAACGCGGTCTCCGAGGTGTGCGAGGCCGCCGGTGCGGACGTGACGGTCCTGGCGGACGCGATCGGCATCGACCCCCGGATCGGACGGAAGTTCCTCGGAGCGGGGCTCGGCTTCGGCGGTGGCTGCCTGCCCAAGGACATCCGGGCCTTCATGGCACGCGCCGGCGAGCTGGGTGCCGACCAGGCGCTGACGTTCCTCCGCGAGGTCGACTCGATCAACATGCGGCGCCGCGAGAAGATGATCGACCTGGCCGAGGAGGTGTGCGGCGGAAACCTGATCGGCCGGACCGTCGCGGTGCTCGGGGCGGCGTTCAAGCCGAACTCCGACGACGTGCGCGACTCGCCGGCCCTCAACGTCGCCGGGATGCTCTCCCTCAAGGGCGCCTGCGCCGTGGTGTACGACCCGCAGGCGCTGGACAATGCCCGGAGGCTGTTCCCCACGCTCGCGTACGCCGACTCGGCGCTCGCGGCCTGCGAGGGCGCGGACGTGGTGCTGGTGGCCACCGAGTGGGGCGAGTTCGTCGAGCTCGATCCCGACGCCGTCGCCGCCGTGGCCCGGGGGCGGGTCCTCCTGGACGGTCGCAACTGCATGCCCGCCGACCGGTGGCGCGCGGCCGGCTGGACCTACCGCGCCCTCGGCCGTGGGGTGCCGGGACGGGCCCCGACCGCCGCGTCGCGCACGGCCCCGGCCGAGCTACTGCCGGTATGAGGACAGGAAGTTGCCGATCCGCTCGATCGCGGTCGACAGGTCCCGGCCCGACGGCAGGGTGACCACCCGGAAGTGATCCGGCTCGGGCCAGTTGAAGCCCGTGCCCTGCGTGATGAGGATGCGCTCCTCCTCCAGCAGGTCCAGCGCGAACTGCCGGTCATCGTGGATCTGGTGGACCTCGGGGTCCAGCCGCGGGAACACGTACAGTGCGCCCATCGGCTTGACGCAGCTCACGCCGGGGATCGAGTTGAGCTTCTCCCACGCGACCCCGCGCTGCTCGTGGAGCCGTCCCCCGGGCTCGATCAGCTCGTCGATCGACTGGTATCCCCCCAGCGCCACCTGGATGGCGTGCTGTGCGGGCACGTTGGGGCACAGGCGGGTGGAGGCGAGGAGCTCGAGCCCCTCGAGGAACCCCGCCGCGTGCGTCTTGGGCCCGGTGATCGCCACCCATCCCGCCCGGTACCCGGCGACGCGATAGGTCTTGGACAGGCCGTTGAACGTCAGGACCAGCAGGTCGTGGGCGAGGGAGGCGACCGAGGTGTGCTCGGCCTCGTCGAAGACGACGCGGTCGTAGATCTCGTCGGCGAGGATCAGCAGGCTGTGCTCGCGCGCCAACTCCACGATCCCCTGTAGCACCTCGCGCGAGTAGACCGCGCCCGTCGGGTTGTTGGGGTTGATCACCACGATCGCCTTGGTGCGGGGCGTGATCTTGGCGGCGATGTCCTCGAGCGACGGGTTCCAGTCGTCCTGCTCGTCGCACAGGTAGTGGACCGGCTTACCGCCGGACAGGGAGGTCATCGCGGTCCACAGCGGGTAGTCCGGGGCCGGGATGAGGACCTCGTCGCCGTCGTCGAGCAGTGCCTGCATGGTCATGGTGATGAGCTCGGAGACGCCGTTGCCCAGGTAGATGTCCTCCACGTCGAGGTGGGGGAAATCCGGGACCAGCTCGTAGCGCGTGTAGATGGCGCGGCGGGCCGACAGGATGCCCTTGGACTCCGAGTAGCCCTGCGCGTGGGGGAGTGCGGCGATCATGTCGCGCATGATCACGTCCGGCGCCTCGAAACCGAAGGGGGCCGGGTTGCCGATGTTGAGCTTGAGGATCCGGTGGCCCTCGGCCTCCAACTGGTTCGCGCGGGCGAGCACCGGCCCGCGGATCTCGTAGAGGACGTTCTTGAGCTTGGAGGACTGGTCGAGCTGTCGCATCGGACGGTACTCGCGTCCCGGAGTCTCGGGCGTCATACCTGCTGATTGTGCCACCCGGGGGTGGGGGAAAGGAGCAGAGCCCCCACGACCCGGGCTCGCCGGGTGGTGGGGGCTCTGGGGCCGCGCGCGTCGACCGTCAGCCGAGCGAGAGTCCGTATCCGCCGGCCTTCTTGGACCGGGGCGGCGCGGACTTGGTGGCGCCGGTGTCCCCGGTCGAGGACTGGTCGCCTGTGGACTTCTCGTCCGCCGGCTTCTCGTCCGCGGGGGCAGACTCCTCGGCCTTATCGGCCGTGTCCGCCTCCTCGGCCGGCGCGGCGGCGGGCTTCGCGCCACCCGGGGGCTTGGGGCCGCCGGGTGCCTTGCCACCGCCGCCGAGCTTGAGCCCGCCCGACTTGGGCGCACCCTTGCTCGCGCCGGTGGTGGTGGGCGCGTCGCCTTCGGAGGCCTCGCGGGTCTCCTCGGTGCGCTCGGCGTCCTTGACCTCGGACCGCGCCTCGGTGGACTCCTCGGCCTGCGGCTTCTCGCCCGGCGCGGCGGCCTTCGCACCGCCCGGGGGCTTGGGGCCGCCGGGTGCCTTGCCACCGCCGCCGAGTTTGAGCCCGCCGGACTTGGGTGCGCCCTTCGAGTCGGCGACGGACGGGCCGGCCTCGGCCGCGCTCACGGCGCCCCCGGTCCCGGCCGCCGCGACCTCGGCGCCCTCGCCCTCGTTGACGACCTCGTTGTCCGGAGCGACCTCAGGGGCCTTCTCGGGCGCCGCGGCGGTGGCCACGGCCGCCTTCTCGGCCTCGAGCTCCGCCGCCTTCTTCTCGCGGACCGGCTTCTCGAGCCACTCCGCCTCGCGGGGCTCGGGGAGGTCACCGTCGCGGGTGACGGACTCCAGCAGCAGCTGGGCCACGTCGACGACCTCGACCTGGCCCTCCTGCTCGGTGCCGGAGGTCTGGGAATCGGTGCCGTCGGAGAGCATCACGCGGCAGAACGGGCAGCCCGTGGCGATCTTCTTGGGCGAGGTCGACAGCGCCTCGTCGACGCGGTCGACGTTGATCCGCTTGCCGACCGTCTCCTCCATCCACATGCGCGCGCCACCGGCGCCACAGCACATGGACCGCTGACCGTGTCGCGGCATCTCCTTGAGCGTCACGCCGGAGCCGTCCATGAGCTCGCGCGGCGCCTCGTACACCTGGTTGTGGCGGCCTAGGAAGCACGGGTCGTGGTAGGTGACGTTGCCGTCGACCGGCGCGACCGGCACGAGGCGCTTCTCCCGCACGAGGCGGTTGAGCAGCTGCGTGTGGTGGACCACCTGGTAGTTGCCACCGAACTCGCCGTACTCGTTCTTGAGGGCGTTGAGGCAGTGGGCACACGTCACGACGACCTTGCGCTGCTTGGCGGGGACGCCGTCGAACGCGTCGTTGATGGTCTCGATGTTCTGCTCGGCGAGCATCTGGAACAGGAACTCGTTGCCCGCGCGGCGAGCGGAGTCACCGGTACAGGTCTCGCCTTGGCCCAGCACCGCGAACTTCACGCCGGCGGTGTGCAGCAGGGTCGCCACGGCCTGCGTGGTCTTCTTGGCGCGGTCCTCGAAGGCACCGGCACAGCCGACCCAGAACAGGTACTCGGTGTCGGAGAAGTCCTCGATGTCCGAGCCGATCACCGGGATGTCGAAGTCGAGCGAGTTCATCCACTCGTCACGGCCGGAGTTGTTCTGGCCCCACGGGTTGCCCTTGTTCTCGAGGTTCTTGAACAGGCCGGCCAGCTCGGTGGGGAACTCCGACTCGATGAGCACCTGGTAGCGGCGCATGTCGACAAAGTGGTCGACGTGCTCGATGTCCACCGGGCACTGCTCGACGCAGGCGCCGCACATGGTGCAGGACCACAGCGCCTCGGGGTCGATGATGCCGGAGGCGGCCGGGTCCTCGGACACGTCGGCGGTGGTGGCTCCGACCAGCGGGCGCTGCGCCTCGGCGCGGGCCGCCTCGGGGATCTTGGCCAGCTTGGCCTCGTCGGGGTTGCCGTCGGCGTCGACCAGGCCGGTCTCCTCACCCATGGTGGTCTGCCCACCGGCGAGCAGGTACGGGGCCTTGGCGTAGGCGTGGTCGCGCAGCGACATGATCATGAGCTTGGGGCTCAGCGGCTTACCGGTGTTCCAGGCGGGGCACTGCTCCTGGCAGCGGCCACACTCGGTGCAGGTGGTGAAGTCCAGCCAGCCCTTCCACGAGAAGTCTTCGATCGCACCGGCGCCGAGCTGCGGCTCGAAGTCCTCGTCGGCCTCGGTCTTCTCCTCGACCTTCTCCATGGTCAGCGCCTCGCCGTCCATGGTCATCGGCTTGAGGGCGCCCAGCGCGGTGCGGCCGTCGGCCTCGCGCTTGGTGTAGATGTTCACGAACGCGGCGAACCGGTGCCAGGCCACGCCCCAGGTGATGTTGCGGCCCACGACGTACAGCCAGATCATCGCCGACATGAGCTTGACAAAGGCGAACGCGGAGACCATCACGGGGCTCTCGGGCAGGAGCCGGGCCACCTGCATGGTGAAGAAATCCGTGTACGGGTTGGCGCCGCCGTAGGTGGCGATCTTGCCGGCCTTGACCAGGATCATGCCGAGGCCCTCGATGAGCACGATGACTTCGACGAAGTAGGCGGCCTTGCGGTCCGAGCCCTCGAAGCGGTTGAGGCCCCGGCGGAGGCTGCGCTGGCGGATGATGATCAGCACGATGATGCCGACCGTGGTGCCGATGCCCAGCAACTCGTCGATGAAGTGGTACCAGGCGGTGCCGCCGATGATCGGCCAGTGGCCCTCGGGCTGGAAGGTCTGGATGTAGGCCTCCATGGCGACCACCGCGCCGAGCAGGAAGCCGATCATCACCAGCCAGTGGGAGATGCCCACCGTCTTCTTGCGGAGCATCCTCGTGTGCGCGAGGAACTCCACGATCAGCGTCTTGAGACGCGCGAAGAACGGCGTCCATCGCGCGAAGCCGTCCTTCTGTCCGAGCCGGATGGACCGGACCATGGTGCCGATGCCCAGGAAGAAGGAGCCCCAGGCGAACAGGGAGACCAGTACGCCGATCGTCCCCAAAGTGATGGTCACGCCATTCATTGCGTCGCGGCCTTTCGTCGCTCGTATGGCCGTTCTGGGAGCCGCAGAGCCGGCGGGCGCCCATGGACGGTCTTGACCTCAAAGGTAAGGCACGCGGGCCCCGTTCCACGAGTTGAGGTAGCCCTTACCGGGAAGTTCTCGACTCGCAGACCGGGGCCCGCGGGGCGTCTGGACTCAGCTGGTGCGCAGGCTCAGCCCGGGGTGCGCTGCCAACACGTCGTTGACCGGGACGGCCGACAGTCGTGGCGCGAACCCGTTGTCACGACCCAGCTGATCGGCGTTTGCGCAGGTCCCGGTGTCGGCGACGTTGGACGCGCTCGAGATCCCGAGGGCCTTGTCGCCGGAGAAGACCACGCCGCCGCTGTCGCCGGGCAGGGCGCACAGGTCCACGGTGAAGGCGTTCTCGATGGTCCGGGTGCCGGCCACGTCGATCATGGCGCCGACGTCGGAGATGGTGCCGCAGGAGAACCCGGTGCGCGACCCGCTCTTGCAGGCCTTCTGCCCGACCACGGGGTCGGCGGTGCCGGTGATGTCCTGCGTGGTGTCGGGGCCGGTGCCGACCAGGTTGGAGGAGAACCGGTCCGCGTGCTCGTCGTCGACCGCGATGAGGGCGGTGTCGATCCGGTCTTCGGTGACCCCGGTCATCGTGCCGAACTCCTCGCCGCCGGGGAAGGAGGCGCGGGTGTCGTCGGCACCGGCGCAGTGCGCGGCGGTGACGACGACGGGCGCGCCGTCGAGCTCACCGTTGAATCCGGTGGAGCACTCGAGGATCCCGCCGTCGACCGGCACCTCGTATGCGGTGCCGCCGACCACGGGGCCGTCCGGGGCCACGCGCGTCGCGCGGCGCTCCTCGGTGGGGACCGGGGTGACGGGGTTGGGGACCGTCTCGTTCATGCCGTCGATGATCGACCCGGTTCCGGGGGTGAGGCCGGAGAGCAGGTCGACGGCCGTGCGCAGGGGGCCCTCGGGGACGATCCCGGTCTCGCCGAGGAGCGCGAGGCTGCCGAGGGAGCCCGGCCCGGCCTCGGGGGAGCCCTCGGCGGGGGAGCCCTGTGCGTCGGCGGTGGTGGTGCCGGGCTCGATCCCGTCCGTCGTCGGCTCACCGTCGGACTGGGTGCCGCCCTCACTGCCGAACGGGGCGAGGTCGCCGGCCGGGTCGGGGGCGTCGGTCATGTCGACGACGGCGAGGTCCTTCAGTCGCGCGGTGAGGTTCCCGAGTTGCGCGGCGTCGCCTCCCCGAGTGGTGACCACGACCTCGTTCGAGGTCGGGTCGGTCCGGACGCCGGTGACCAGTTGGTTCAGCTCGTCGGGCAGTGTCTCGATGACCTTGCCGACCTGGCGCTCGCGGGCCTCGAGTTCGGCTGTCGTCTGCGCGACGTCCCGGACGGTGAAGCCGGCGTCGGTGGCCTCGGCGCGGAGTTCATCGGCCGCCTCGCCGGGGGCGACGCCGACCCGGCCGGTGCCGGCCTCGTCGAGCCAGACGCCGCCGAACGCGTCGCTGAACTCCTCCTCCCAGCGCGGTGCGGCCTCGGCGAGGCGTTCTCCGATGCCGGCCTGGTCGAGGAACTGCTCGGGGGTCAGCCCGAGGTCCCGTTGGAGGGCGTCGATGAGGGAGGTCAGCTGGGTGCCGAACGCGGCCTCCAGGCTGGGGACCACCTGCTCTGCGGCGGCGGGGGGAGTGGTCGAGGGTGACGGGGTGGGCGAGGGCTGCGCGCCGGCGGGTGCCGCGGAGACGACGAGAGCCGTGGCCGCGGCGAGGGCGGCGATTCTGGAGGTGGTGCGCATGTTGGCCTTCCGTGATGCACGGGTGGTCGTCGGAATCCGACCGGTCGCGGCTCAGATTACGGAGCTGTGATTAATGAGTCCAGTGTGACACGTGTGGTCTGAGTTAATTCTTTGACGAGGCTGAGTCGGAGATTCGGGCACCGGGCCGCTAGGCTGCCTCTTCGGCAACGACGCAAAAGTCATGTCTTCTCAGACTCATCGACCGGAGGTCCCATGTCCGACGCCGACGCCGACGCCGCATTGCACGACGCTCTCGAGTGTGTGGTGCGACGTAACCCCGGACAGGTGCTCTTCCGGCAGGCCGTGCACGAGGTACTCGAGTCGCTCGCGCCGGTCGTCAAGCAGCACCCGGAGTACGTGGAGGGCGGGATCCTCAAGCGGATCATCGAGCCCGAGCGCGTCATCTCCTTCCGCGTGCCGTGGGTCGACGACTCCGGGGCCATCCAGGTCCAGCGCGGCTTCCGCATCCAGTTCAGCTCGGACCTGGGCCCGTACAAGGGCGGACTGCGCTTCCACAAGTCCGTCGACGAGGACACGCTCAAGTTCCTCGGCTTCGAGCAGATCTTCAAGAACTCGCTCACCGGGCTCGGGCTCGGCGGCGCCAAGGGCGGATCCGATTTCGACCCGCACGGCAAGAGCGAGAAGGAGGTCATGCGCTTCTGCCAGTCGTTCATGGCCGAACTCGCCCACCACATCGGCGCCGACCTCGACGTGCCCGCCGGCGACATCGGCGTGGGCGGCCGGGAGATCGGCTACCTGTACGGCCAGTACCGCAAGGTCACCGGCCGCAACGAGGCGGGCGTGATCACCGGCAAGGGGATCGGGTACGGCGGCTCCTGGGCGCGCACCGAGGCCACCGGGTACGGGCTCGTCTACTTTGTCCGCGAGATGCTGCGAGAGAGCGACATCAGCCTCGAGGGCTCGCGCGTGGTGGTCTCCGGCTCCGGCAACGTGGCGCTGTACGCGGCCAAGAAGGCCGCGCAGCTCGGCGCCACCGTGGTGGCGTGCTCGGACAGCCAGGGCTACGTGATCGACGAGGACGGCCTCGACCTGGACCTCCTCTCGGAGATCAAGGACGTGCGCCGCGAGCGCCTGTCCGCGTACGCCGACGTCCGCGGCAACTGCACCTACTTCGAGGGGCGCTCCGTGTGGGACGTCGAGTGCGACATCGCCCTGCCGTGTGCGACCCAGAACGAGCTCGACGGTGACGCCGCGCGCGCCCTCGCCGAGAACGGCTGCCGGGTGATCGCCGAGGGCGCCAACATGCCCTGCACCGAGGAGGCCATCCAGGTGATCCACGACAAGGGCATCCTCTTCGGCCCCGCCAAGGCCGCCAACGCCGGCGGCGTGGCCACCAGTGGGCTGGAGATGCGGCAGAACGCCGGGCGCCTGCAGTGGGACTTCGAGCGCGTCGACTCGGAACTCGACCGCATCATGACCGACATCCACGCCACCACGGCCGCCACCGCGGACGAGTACGGCATGCCCGGCGACCTCGCCGCCGGCGCCAACATCGCCGGCTTCCGCCGCGTCGCCGACGCGATGCTCGCGCAGGGTGTCATCTGACCCACGCCTGCCCCGCCCGTCGTCGAGAAGAGCGTCCCGCACACATCCACCGAGAGGTGGGGTGTCGGGGCGCTCTTCTCGTTGCGGAGCCCCGGACACCGCAACGTTGAGCGTCCCGGACTGAAGTTCCGGTGTGAGTTGCGACACGTCTGGAATGGATTGTCGCTCGTCGGAGTTGTACGGGGTGTCAAACATCAGCGTGGGCGACTCAACTACGGTTGACGGACCCCTCGGGTCGCGGGCAATCTGGGAACACAGATTCAGGCCTTGAGCCGAGTCCGCTAAACCACACCTCCGTATCCGGAGAGAGAAGGAGAACACCATGGGACGTGCAGTCGGTATCGACCTCGGCACCACCAACTCGGCCGTCTCGGTCCTCGAGGGCGGCGAGGCGAACGTCATCGCCAACGCCGAGGGCTCGCGCACCACGCCGTCGGTCGTCGCGTTCGCCAAGAACGGCGAGGTCCTCGTCGGGCAGCCGGCCAAGAACCAGGCGGTCACCAACGTCGACCGCACCCTCCGTTCGGTCAAGCGTCACATCGGCACCGACTGGAAGTCGGACTCGATCGACGACAAGCAGTACACCCCCCAGGAGATCAGCGCCCGCACGCTGCAGAAGCTCAAGCGGGACGCGGAGTCCTACCTCGGTGACGACGTCACCGACGCCGTGATCACGGTCCCGGCCTACTTCAACGA
>DHCFD07801__coassemble_1067_pt1 | contig 100947 bp, 91 predicted proteins | sample DHCFD07801__metabat2_high_PE_018 | metagenome-assembled genome bin DHCFD07801 | reverse complement strand
GTCTGGTGCGCGATACTGGGTTCGAACCAGTGACCTCTTCCGTGTCAGGGAAGCGCTCTCCCGCTGAGCTAATCGCGCGGGGGTCTCCGTCCGGGTCGATCCGGTGTGGAGGTGGAGACGGGAATCGAACCCGTGTTGACGGCTTTGCAGGCCGCTGCCTCACCACTCGGCCACTCCACCGCTAAAGGTATCGAGCCTGGTGAGGACAACCTGACTCCTCGATCCCTCCGAGCGGATGACGGGATTCGAACCCGCGACCCTCACCTTGGCAAGGTGATGCGCTACCAGCTGCGCCACATCCGCATCGCTTCCCGGCTCGCTCTCGCTTACCGCGTTGCGAGAATGAACATTAGCCCAACGGATTCTCGGAACACAAATCGGGTGCCGGAAACAGCCTGTCGCCTGCACGGAAGTCGTATCGGCGCGGACGAGGCGCCTCCCGAATTGGGCGGGGGCGCCGCGCTTGCTAGAGTGTCCCGGTGTCCGGCGGTCGTCGCCGGGACCGCGGTCCTATAGCTCAGCGGAAGAGCGCTCCGTTCACACCGGAGAGGTCACTGGTTCGAACCCAGTTAGGACCACCGCAGGCCGAGAGCCCCCATCGATCCCGGTGGGGGCTCTCGTTCGTCAGCGGGCGGGGCGGACCTCGTGACCGCGCACCGCGTGGGCCCGGGTACCGGCGGGAAGCCCGGATCCGGCCCCGCGAGCGGGTCCGGGTCCCGTCGGGGCCGACGGGTACGATGATCGGGTCATGGTGCGTAGACACGCGCCGCCCGCAACCGAGGAGAGCTCCCCGTCGTGTCCGAGAACCGCAGTCCGGAAGTCACCGCCGTCGCGACGGGACCGGGCACCGCGACGACCGTGATCCCGGCAGGAGAGCCGGCGGGCAAGGTGCTGGCACAGCGCGAACTGCAGTCCCGCGGCGGCCCGGAGACCATCGTGGTGGTCCGGGATCCCGAGGGGCGACTGCGTGACCTGTCGTGGGCCCCGGACGCGGACACCGAGGTGGGGCTCGTCCGTGCGGACACCGAGGACGGCCGCTCGGTGATCCGGCATTCCTGCGCGCACGTGCTCGCGCAGGCGGTCCAGGACAAGTTCCCCGAGGCGAAGCTGGGGATCGGCCCGCCGGTGGACAACGGCTTCTATTACGACTTCGACGTGGCGGAGCCGTTCACCCCCGAGGACCTCAGGGACCTTGAGAAGCGGATGAAGAAGATCATCAAGACAGGCCAGCGCTTCTCCCGGCGCGAGTACGCCTCGCTGGACGAGGCGCGCACGGAACTCGCCGGGGAGCCCTACAAGCTCGAGCTGGTCGAGGACAAGGGACGCGCGGACGCGGACGGCTCGGACGTGGCCGAGGACGCCGAGATCATGGAGGTCGGTGCCGGCGCGCTGACCGCCTACGACAACCTCAACCCGCGTACGGGGGAGGTCGTCTGGTCGGACCTGTGCCGTGGCCCGCACACCCCGACCACCAAGTTCATCCCGGCGTTCACGCTCACCCGGTCCTCGGCGGCGTACTGGCGGGGCGATCAGGCCAACGCCGGTCTCCAGCGCATCTACGGCACCGCGTGGGAGACCACCGAGGCCATGGACGCCTACCTCGACCGGCTCGCGGAGGCCGAGCGACGGGACCACCGCCGGCTGGGTACGGAGCTGGACCTCTTCAGCTTCCCCGACGAGATCGGCTCCGGGTTCCCGGTGTTCCATCCGCGGGGCGGGATCATCCGCAACGAGATGGAGCAGCACTCGCTCAGGCGCCATCTCGCCGCCGGGTACTCGCTGGTCAACACGCCGCACATGACCAAGGGCGACCTGTTCCGCAAGTCCCAACACCTGAGCTGGTACTCCGAGGGCATGTTCCCGCCGATGATCGTGGACGCGGAATACGACGCGGAGGGTAACGAGACCAAGCCCGGCCAGGATTACTACGTCAAGCCGATGAACTGCCCGATGCACAACCTGGTCTTCGATTCCCGCGGTCGTTCGTACCGGGAGCTGCCGCTGCGGATGTTCGAGTTCGGCACCGTGTACCGCTACGAGAAGTCGGGCGTGATCCACGGCCTGACCCGCGCCCGGGGGTTCACGCAGGACGACGCGCACATCTACTGCACCGAGGAGCAGATGGAGGGCGAGATCGCCTCCGTGCTGTCCTTCATCATCTCGCTGCTGCGAGACTACGGGCTGGAGGACTTCTACCTGGAGATCTCGTCCAAGGACCCCGAGAAGTATGTGGGCAGCGACGAGTTGTGGGAACGCGCCACCGAGACACTGCGCCGGGTGGCCACCAACTCGGGCCTCGAGCTGGTCCCGGACCCGGGCGGCGCGGCCTTCTACGGTCCCAAGATCTCCGTCCAGGCGCGCGATGCGATCGGCCGGACGTGGCAGATGTCCACTGTGCAGCTGGACTTCAACCTGCCCGAGCTGTTCGACCTCACCTACAACGCCGCCGACGGGAGCAAGAAGCGTCCGGTGATGATCCACCGGGCACTGTTCGGGTCGATCGAGCGGTTCTTCGCGGTGCTGCTCGAGCACTACGCGGGCCTGTTCCCCGCATGGCTCGCCCCGGTACAGGTCGTGGGGATCCCGGTGGCGGAGGCGCACGAGAAGCACCTCGAGGACGTGATCGACGAGCTGCGTGGCCGGGGCATCCGCGCCGAGTTGGATCTGGCGGACGAGCGGATGCAGAAGAAGATCCGCACCCACACCACGGGCAAGGTGCCGTTCATGCTCCTCGCCGGGGACCGTGACGTCGAGGCCGGGGCCGTGAGCTTCCGGTTCCCGGACGGCACACAGCTCAACGGCGTCTCGCGCAACGCCGCGATGGACAAGATCAGCTACTGGGTCAACTCGCGCCGCAACGACGTACCCACCGCGGAGCGCGTGTGAGTCGCGCGGAGGCAGGCGGGGACGAGACCTACGTCCAGCGGGGCGTCGGCGAGGACACGCTGCAGCTGCTGTGGGCGCCGTACCGCATGTCCTACATCGCGGAGCCCCGCACCGCGCCGGCCGAGGGGATGACGGGCGAACCGTTCCTCGACATCCCCCGGATGAGCGACGAGGACGGGCTCATGGTCGCGCGCGGCGAGCACGTATACGTGGTGCTCAACCTGTACCCGTACAACCCCGGGCACTCGATGGTGGTCCCGTACCGCAAGGTCGCGGACCTGGAGGACCTCAGCGACGACGAGTCCCGGGAACTGATGTCCTACACGCAACACCTGCTCCGGGTGATCAAGTCCGTGTCGCGGCCGGATTCGTTCAACGTGGGGCTCAACCTCGGGAGCGCGGCGGGGGGGTCGCTCTCGGAGCACCTGCATCAACATGTCGTGCCGCGCTGGATCGGTGACGCCAACTTCATCACCGTCACCGGTGGGACCAAGGTCCTGCCGCAACTGCTGCGTCAGACCCGCGAACTGCTGGCCGAGGCCTGGCCCGTCACCGGGCCCGGGCCTCCGCGCCCCGGGCCCGAACACACCTGAGAAGTGGGAGACTAATGCTCAGCGAGTACGGACGGTCCGGCGTCACGCGGGTGGCGCACCCCTTCGCGACCCTCCTCGTGCGGGCCGGGGTCACGGCCAACGGGATCACCCTCACCGGCCTGCTGCTGACCTGCGCGGCAGCCGTCGGCCTCTTCGGGACCGGTCACCTCGTCGTGGGCGCTATCGTCATCGGCCTGTGCACCCTCCTGGACCTGGTCGACGGCGCGGTCGCCCGGGCGAGCGACGGGGGTTCGGCATACGGGGCGCTCGTCGACGCGGTCTCGGACCGCGTCGCCGACGGCGTCATCCTCGCCTCGCTCCTGTGGTGGCTCGTCGAGACCGACCCCGGGAACTCCTACGCGCTGCTGGTGCTGCTCGCCTGCCTCGTGCTCTCCCAGGTGGTCTCCTATTCCAAGGCGCGCGCCGACGCGGGCGGGTTGCGGACCCCGGGCGGTCTCATGGAGCGGGCCGACCGGCTGGTCGTGATCCTGGTGGGCGCGGGACTGGAGGGACTCGGGGTCCCGTGGTCGCTCGAGGTGGCGCTGACCGTGGTGGCGGCCGGGAGCCTGATCACGGTGGCCCAACGGATGTGGGGCGGTCGCGCCGACTACTTCGCGCGGCGGACGGAGATCGACGAGGGCACGGTGGAGCGCTGATGGCCACCGTGACGGAACGACTCACGGACCTCGGCTACGCGGCGGGATGGGCGGCCGTCCGTGCTCTGCCCGAGCCCGTCGCCCGCACACTGTTCCGCGCCGGCGCGGACGTCGCGGCCCGGCGTCAGGACGAGAACTCGCAACTCCGCAGGAACCTGTCGCGTGTTCTCGGCGTGGCACCGGCCGACGTCCCGGATGATCTCGTGCGGGACGCGCTGCGTTCCTATGCACGCTACTGGCGCGAGGCGTTCCGCCTGCCCTCGACCGACCACGAGGCGGTGGCGCGCGAGATGGACCGGACGATCGACGGGGTTGAGCACCTCGACGCCGCGCTCGAGAAGGGGCGCGGCGCCGTGGTCGCCCTCCCACACTCGGCGAACTGGGACCGCGGCGGGACGTGGCTCGCCCGCCGGTACGGCACGTTCGCCACCGTCGCCGAGCGGCTCAAGCCGGAGTCTCTCTACCAGCGCTTCCTGGCCTACCGGGAGGGCCTGGGCTTCACCATCATCCCGCACAGCGGGGGAGGCACCCCGCCGCTCGCCCGCCTGGAGGAGTTCCTCGCCGGTGGCGGTGTGGTCTGTCTCCTGGGGGAGCGGGACCTGCGACGCACCGGCGTCCCGGTGACGTTCTTCGGTGAACCGACGCGTATGCCCGCCGGCCCGGCGCGGCTGGCGGTGCAGACCGGGGCCCCGTTGCTGGTCGCCGAGTTCTGGTATCAGGACAAGGAGTCCATGCGGGTGCGGATCCACCCACCGATCGACGTCTCCGGTGGTATCGAGGCCGCGACGCAGGCGATGGCCGACACGTTCGCCGCCGGGATCGCGCGCCACCCCGAGGACTGGCACATGCTCCAGCCCCTGTGGCTCGACGACCTCCCCGCCGACCGTCGTGCGCATCTCGGGGGCTGAGCCGGGCATGCGTATCGGCATGATCTGCCCGTATTCCTTCGATGCGCCGGGCGGCGTGCAGGCCCACGTGGTGGACTTGTCCGAGGAGCTGCGCAGACGCGGGCACACCGTCCGGATCCTCGCCCCGGGGCGTCCGGAGAACGCGCCGGTCTCCGGGATGACCCTGGTGGGCCCGGGCGTGGCGATCCCCTACAACGGCTCCGTCGCCCGTCTGAGCTTCGGGCCGGCGACCTGGCGCGCGACCCGGCGGTGGCTGCGCGAGGAGCCGCTGGACGTGCTGCACATCCACGAGCCCAACGCGCCGGGGGTCGGGATGTTCGCGCTCGCCATGTGTTCCGGACCCATCGCCGCCACCTTCCACACCTCCACCTCCGCCTCCCTCGTGCTGGGGACCTTCGACGGGGTGCTCGCACCGTTCCTGGAGAAGATCCGCGGACGGATCGCCGTGTCGACGCTCGCCCGCCGCTGGCAGATGGAGGCGCTCGGTTCCGACGCGGTGGAGATCCCCAACGGCGTGGATGTCTCCGCGTTCTCGGGCGCGGACGGCGCGGGGGAACGGTCGACCGCTCCCACCGTTGCGTTCCTCGGACGGTACGACGAGCGCCGCAAGGGGATGGACGTGTTGGTCGACGCCCTTCCCACCGTGCTCGAGAAGGTGCCGGGGCTGCGGCTGCGGATCATGGGCGACGGGGACGAGTCGGCTCTGCGCGCCCGACTGCCCGCCGGTGCCCGGGCGGAGTTCCTGGGGCGCGTCGACGACGCACGCAAAGCGGCGGTCCTCGCGGGGGCGGACGTCTACTGCGCCCCGAATCTGGGGGGAGAGAGCTTCGGCATCGTCCTGGTCGAGGCCATGGCCGCGGGGACCGCGGTGGTCGCCTCGGACCTCGACGCGTTCCGGCGGGTGTTGGCCGACGGTCACTGTGGCGAACTCGCCGCCGTGGGCGACCCGGAGGCGCTCGCCCGCGCCCTGGTCACCGTGCTGTCCGACGACGAGCGGCGTGCCGCACTCCGCGCGCGCGGGTCGGAGGCGGTCCGCGAGTACGACTGGCCGGTGGTCGCCGACAGGGTGAACCGGGTGTACGAGACGATCCGCGGGCCGGGGGAGACGCTGCGTGTCCGCTGAAGTCGCCCTCATCGTCGTCGTCCTCGTGGTCGCGGTACTCGTCGCCGCCGCACTGCTCCTCGCGTACCTCACCGCCCATCGACTCGATCGACTGCACATCCGCACCGACCTCGCCCGCACCGCCCTGGCGGGGGCGCTCGGCAGACGCCATGCGGTCGCCGCCGCCGTGACACGCGAACTGACCGTGACCGCTCCGCTGATCGCGCGGGACGTCTCCGAGGCCCTGGCCGCCGCCAGGCACCATCCGGCCGACCGGGTCACCGGGGACGACCCCGCGCCCGCCCCCGGCCCGTCACAGCTGGCCGAACCGGGCGACGACGAGTCCGCGCAGGTCGAGCAGGCGGAGAACGACCTCGGGCTGCTCCTGGCGACGGTCGACCCGGCGTCACTGCCGGACGATCTGGCCGCTGAGCTCGATGACGCGTCCGACCGGGTCGCCATGGCGCGGAGGTTCTACAACGACGCCGTGCGCGACACGCGTGGACTGCGGGAACGGGCCGTCGTCAGGGGGCTCCGGCTCGCCGGACGGGCGCCGATGCCGGACTATGTGGAGTTGGTCGACGCGCCCCCGCGCCCCGGCCCGGGGGCTGCGGTTGAGGGCTCGGGGTGAGGTCGTCATACACTGGACCCCTACCGTGAGTCGTCCATGCCAGGAAAGGCCTAATCCGTGAGCGAGTCCCAGAACGCCGACACGTCGGCACCCGAGAACACCACAGGAACCGCACGGGTGAAGCGGGGGATGGCCGAGATGCTCGCCGGTGGCGTCATCATGGACGTGGTGACGGCCGAGCAGGCCAAGATCGCCGAGGACGCCGGCGCCGTGGCTGTCATGGCGCTGGAGAGGGTCCCCGCCGATATCCGTGCCCAGTGCGGCGTCGCCCGCATGAGCGACCCCGACCTCATCGACGGGATCATCGAGTCCGTCTCGATCCCGGTGATGGCCAAGGCGCGGATCGGCCACTTCGTCGAGGCCCGCATCCTCCAGTCGCTCGGCGTGGATTACGTCGACGAGTCCGAGGTGCTCACCCCGGCCGACTACGCGAACCACATCGACAAGTTCGACTTCACCGTGCCGTTCGTCTGCGGCGCCACCAACCTCGGCGAGGCGTTGCGCCGGATCACCGAGGGCGCGGCGATGATCCGCTCGAAGGGCGAGGCCGGGACCGGCGACGTCTCCAACGCCACCACGCACATGCGGCAGATCCGCCGGGAGATCCGCTGGCTGCAGAACCTCCCCTCGGATGAGCTGTACGTGGCGGCCAAGGAGCTGCAGGCACCGTACGAGTTGGTCAAGGAGGTCGCCGAGAACGGCAGGCTCCCCGTGGTGCTGTTCACCGCAGGCGGGATCGCCACCCCGGCGGACGCGGCGATGATGATGCAGCTCGGCGCCGAGGGCGTGTTCGTGGGGTCGGGCATCTTCAAGTCCGGTAACCCCTCCGAGCGGGCCAAGGCGATCGTCAAGGCGACCACCTTCCACGACGATCCGGAGGCGCTCGCGAACATCTCGCGCGGCCTGGGTGAGGCGATGGTCGGGCTCAACGTCGATGACCTCCCGGAGCCGCACCGCCTCTCCGAGCGCGGTTGGTGACCTGCGCGTGGCCAGGATCGAGGACGTCCTCGAGATCGAGCGGCTGGACCGGGACTTCTACCGGGGTCCCGCCATCCGCACGCACCTCCAGCGCACCTTCGGCGGACAGGTCGCCGGGCAGAGCCTGACGGCGGCGGTGCGGACCGTGGACGACGACAAGCACGTGCACTCGCTCCACGGCTACTTCATCCGCCCCGGCCTGCCGAAGGTGCCGACGATCTTCCATGTCGACCGGATCCGGGACGGGCGCAGCTTCGCGACCCGCCGTGTCACGGCCATCCAGGAGGGCGAGGCCATCTTCTCGATGTCGGCGTCGTTCCACCTGCGTGATCAGGAGGGGATCGAGCACCAGGACCCCATGCCCCCGGTGATCGACCCGGAGGAGATCCCCGCGCCCCAGGTCGAGGATCTCGACGACGCGCACAAGATCTTCGCCGAGGAGTGGCAGCAGTGGGACATCAGGATCGTCCCTCGTGACCGCCTGGAGACGTCGCGGGCCCTGGCGTCCCAACAGCGGGTGTGGTTCCGCAGTGTGGAACCGCTCCCGGACGACCCCAACTTCCACGTGTGCACCCTCGCCTACATGTCGGATATGACGCTGCTCAGCTCGGCCAAGGTGGCGCACCCGGGCGAGCCCACCCAGGACGCCTCGCTCGATCACGCCATGTGGTTCCTCCGGCCCTTCCGTGCCGATGACTGGCTGTTGTACGACCAGACTTCGCCGTCGGCGTTCGGCGGCAGGACGCTGACCCAGGGCCGCATCTTCGACCGGTCGGGCCGGCTGGTGGCAGCGGTGACGCAGGAGGGGCTGTCGCGTCGTCTGCGCCCGGGCGCGCAGTCGTTCCCCGTGGAGACCACCTCGGGAGGGGCCGACGGCGTGGACCGGACGTGAGCGCCGCGGCGCCCACGGTCGGTGTGCTCGCCCTCCAGGGTGACATCGCCGGGCACCTCCGCCACCTGGAGCGTGCAGGTGCCCGGGCGGTGGCGGTACGGCGCCCCGGCGAACTCCGTGAGGTGAACGGCCTGGTCCTGCCTGGCGGCGAATCCACGGCGATGAGCAGGCTCCTGGACGCCCACGGGATGCAGGGCCCGGTCGCGGAACGCCTCGGCGACGGGCTGCCCGTCTACGGGTCCTGCGCGGGGATGATCCTGCTGGCCTCGCTGGTGCTCGACACCCGCCCGGACGCCGGCTGGTTCTCCGCGATCGACATGACCGTCCGGCGCAACGCGTTCGGGAGACAGGTCGACTCGTTCGAGACGGACCTGGCCATCCCGCCGCTGGGGCCGGAGCCGATGCGCACCGTGTTCATCCGCGCCCCCTGGGTCGAGACCGTGGGCCCGGATGTCGACGTGCTGGCGTCCGTGCCCACGTCCGACGGCCATGACCGCATCGTCGCCGTGCGTCAGGGGCACGCCCTGGCGACCGCGTTCCACCCCGAGGTGACCGATGACGTGCGCATGCACCGGTACTTCCTCGACATGATCGCGGGTGCGACCTCGTAGACTGGATCGCCAGCGAGTTCGCGACAACCCAGACCCCCGGAGGGCGGATCAAGACATGGCAGGGCATTCCAAGTGGGCCACCACCAAACACAAGAAGGCGGCGATCGACGCCAAGCGCGGCAAGCTCTTCGCCAAACTCGTCAAGAACGTCGAGGTGGCCGCCCGGACGGGCGGTGGTGACCCGGCCGGGAACCCGACGCTGTACGACGCCATCCAGAAGGCTAAGAAGAACTCCGTCCCGGCCGACAACGTCGAGCGCGCGCGCAAACGAGGCGCCGGTGAGGAGGCGGGCGGTGCCGAGTGGGAGACGATCCTGTACGAGGGCTACGGTCCGAACGGCGTGGCGCTGCTCATCGAGTGCCTGACGGACAACCGGAACCGCGCCGCCGGGGAGGTCCGGACGGCCATGACCCGCAATGGCGGCAACATGGGCGATCCGGGATCCGTGGCGTACCTGTTCACGCGCAAGGGGGAGATCCTCCTCGAGAAGGGAGAGCTCGAGGAGGACGATGTCCTCATGGCGGTTCTGGAGGCAGGGGCCGAGGAGGTCAACGACCTCGGTGAGCGGTTCGAGGTCGTGTGCGAGCCCACCGATCTGGTGCAGGTCCGCACCGCGCTGCAGGAGTCCGACATCGACTACGAGTCGGCCGAGGCCGGCTTCCGGGCGTCGGTGGAGGTCACGGTCGACGCCGACGGGGCCGAGAAGGTCTTCCGGCTGATCGACGCGTTGGAGGACTCCGACGACGTGCAGAACGTGTACTCCAACGTCGACATCCCCGACGACGTGCTGGCGAGCGTGGACTCCTGACCCGCCCGCCACTGATAGGGTGTCGAACGTAGGTTCTATCGGCTTTCGGCGGAGGTGGGCGGATGCGCGTCATGGGGGTGGACCCCGGCCTGACCAGATGTGGGCTCGCGCTCATCGAGACCCGGCCCGGTCGCGCGGTGACCGCGCTGGATGTCGATGTGGTGCGGACGGCGTCGGACGAGGTGCTCGAACGCCGGCTCCGCACCGTTCACGAGGTCGCCGACGAGTGGATGGGGATCCATCGGCCGGATGTCGTGGCGATCGAGCGGGTGTTCGCCCAGAATCAGGTCTCCACCGCCATGGGGACCGCGCAGGCCGCAGGGGTCGTCGCGCTCGCGGCCGCGTACCGGGACCTCCCGGTCGCCTTCCACACCCCGTCCGAGGTGAAGGCGGCGATCACCGGCAGCGGCCGCGCTGACAAGAAGCAGATGACGCTGATGATCACGCGGATCCTGGGGCTGCAGAAGGCCCCGAGCCCCGCGGACGCCGCCGACGCGCTCGCGTTGGCGGTGTGTCACGCCTGGCGCGCTCCCATGCAGGGGAGGGTCGCCGCGTACGACTCCCGGATCGCCCGGGGTCGCGCGGGCTTCGAGGCCAAGGTGGCCGTCGGCCGCGCGGCTGCGGAGGAGAGCCGGCGGAGCCGAGGGACGTCAGCGGATCAGGAACGTGCCAGGGCGGCGGCCCGGGCCATGGGACGAACGAAGGGAGTTCGCTGGTGATCGCCTCGATCCGGGGGACGGTGGTGGAGATCGGTCTCGACCGCTGTGTGATGGAGACGTCGGGAGTGGGAGTGCTGGTACACGCCACCCCGGCCGCTCTGGCCGGGCTGCGCCGCGGCACCGAGGGTGCGCTGTACACGGAATTGGTGGTGCGGGAGGACTCGCTCACGCTGTTCGGCTTCGATTCCGTCGAGGCCAAGGAGCTCTTCACCACGGTGCAGTCCGTCTCCGGCATCGGCCCCCGGCTCGCTCTCGCGATCCTCGCGACACTCGAGCCCCCCGAGCTGGTCCGCGCTCTGGGGGCGGGTGACGTCAAAGCCCTGACACGCGTGCCCGGCGTGGGCAAGCGGACCGCCGAGCGGATGGCCCTCGAGCTCAAGGACAAGGTCGGTCCGGCGACCGATCCCGGTGCGCCCGAGGTGCCGGCCGCCAGCGCCGCCGGCTCGTCGGCAGCGGAGGTCTCCGAGGCCCTCGAGGGCCTCGGGTTCTCCTCTGCCGAGGCAGAGAAAGCCGCGACCGTGGTCCTCGAGTCCGCCCCGGAGCTGGAGCCGGCCGAGGCGCTCCGGCTGGCGCTGCGATCGCTCGGGAAGCGCTGATGGAGGGCTTCGAGGGCACGGGCGGCCATCCCGGGGGCGGAGAGGAATCCGAGGTGTCCGCCACGGCGAGCCCGTTCGATTCGGACATCGAGGGGGCGCTCCGGCCCCGACACCTGGACGAATTCATCGGCCAGGCGACCGTCCGAGAGCAGTTGGGGCTGGTCCTCACCGCGGCCACGCAGCGCGGGGTCGTCCCGGACCACCTGTTGTTCTCCGGCCCGCCCGGGCTCGGGAAGACGAGTCTGGCCATGATCGTCGCCGCCGAACTCGGTGGTGCGCTGCGTATCACCTCGGGTCCCGCGTTGGAGCGGCCCGGCGACCTCGCCGCGATGCTCTCCAACGTCATGGAGGGGGACGTCCTGTTCATCGACGAGATCCACCGGATCTCCCGCCCTGCCGAGGAGATGCTGTACCTGGCGATGGAGGATTTCCGGATCGACATCATGGTCGGCAAAGGGCCAGGCGCCACATCGATCCCCCTCGAGATCGCGCCGTTCACGCTCGTGGGTGCCACCACCCGGTCCGGTGCCCTCACGGGCCCGCTCCGGGACCGCTTCGGCTTCACCGCGCATATGGACTTCTACTCGGACGCAGAGCTCGCGCACATCGTGTCCCGCTCCGCGGAGATCCTGGGGACCCGGGTTGCCCGGGACGCGGCGGTGGAGATCGCCGGGCGGTCCCGGGGCACCCCCCGGATCGCGAACCGGCTGCTGCGGCGCGTCCGCGACTATGCGGAGGTGCGCGCAGACGGGGTCGTCACCGTCCCCGTCGCCCGCTCCGCGCTCGAGGTGTACGAGGTCGACGAGCTCGGCCTGGACCGTCTCGACCGCGCGGTGCTCCGCGCGCTGCTCGTCCAGCACGAGGGCGGGCCCGTGGGCTTGAGCACCCTCGCCGTCGCGGTGGGGGAGGAATCGAGCACACTCGAGGAGGTGTGCGAGCCGTTCCTCGTCCGGGCCGGACTGCTCGCGCGGACGCCCCGTGGACGTGTCGCCACGGCGGCGTCCTGGGAACATCTGGGCCTCACCCGGCCCGACGGTCCCGGTGGGCAGCCGGCCCTCCCGGTGGACGTGGACCGGCGACCCGGGCCACGCGGCTGAGCCGGGGCCTGGCATCCTCGGAACCGACCGGTCCGTGACCGGGGCCCGACGACCGGGCCCGGAGGTGGCGGACCCGAAGAGAAAGGGTCCACATGGGACTGGAAATTCTGTTGCCCCTGATGATCATCGTGCTGATCGTGCTGATGTTCGTCCAGAGCTCGAAGCAACGCAAGGCGATGAAGGCGATGCGGGAGATGCAGGACTCGCTCACCGCCGGGGACCGGGTCCTCACCACCTCGGGGCTGCAGGCCACCGTCGAGACCGTCAGCGACGACACCGTGGTGCTCGAGATCGCCCCGGGTGTCCGCACGCATTGGGACCGGCGCGTGATCCGGCAGAAGTTCGATCCGATCACGACGTCGGGGGACGGCTCGGACGGTTCGGACACCTCGGGTTCACGGACGGACGCCTCCGACCAGTAGTGTGATGAGGTCGTCCGGCCGGACGACCCCCGAGGAAGACCGAGAGAGATCCCTGTGTCACCCAGCCGCAAGCGGGGCGAGGACGCCCGTCCCAGACCGTGGTCCCTGCTGTCAGCTTTCTTCCTGCTCTTTTTCGTCATCCTCCTCGGCACCTTCGCCGTCGCCGACCGGGGACTGGCGCCCAAGCTCGGGATCGACCTGCAGGGCGGGACCAGGGTCACGCTCATCCCTATCGGGGAACCGGACGAGCAGGACCTCCGCCTGGCCCAGGAGATCATCCGTGACCGCGTCGACGGACTCGGCGTCGCCGGCACCTCGGTGGTGATCGAGGGCAGCAACATCGTCCTCACGGTGCCCGGGGAGGATTCGAGTCAGGCCCGCGACCTCGGCGCGACGTCGCAGCTGACCATCCGTCCCGTTCTCGAGGTCCAGCCCGTCGCCGAGGGCGACGTCGAGCCCGTCGACGCCGTGGCCGGCGATCGCGATGCGGTGGAGCAGGCGGTCCGGGAGGCGCTCGAGGAGCGCCAGGGGAGCCCCCAGGAACTGATCGAGAAGCTGCCGACGTTCCGCTGCCCCGACCGGGAGATCACCGGCGGTTTCGACGACCAGTCCGAGGCGCTGATCTCCTGCGGGGAGGGCGCCAAGTACGTCCTCGGCCCCGTTCCGCTGCTCAACGGGCAGCCCGAGGGCGGCGATCGCCTCGACGGGCAGCAGATCCTCAAGGACTCCGTGTCGCACGGCTTCAGTCAGGAGTCCGGCCAGAACCAGGTCTCCTTCCGTTTCAACGCGGGCCCCGGCGAGGAGGGGAGCTCCACCTGGTCGCGCCTGACCCAGGAGAACCTCCAGCGGCAGATCGCGATCCTGATGGACGGCGAGGTCATCAGCGCCCCCGTCGTGCAGGGCGTCACCCCCGTGGGCTCGGCGACGTCCATCACCGGCGATTTCACACTCGATGAGGCCGAGACCCTCGCCGGGAACCTCCGCTACGGCGCGTTGCCGATCTCGTTCGAGGATCCCAACGTCGACAACGTGCCCGCATCTCTCGGCATGGCCTCCCTGCAGGCCGGGTTGTGGGCCGGTGCTATCGGCTTCCTCCTCGTCTTCCTGTACACGGTTCTCTACTACAGGTTGCTCGGTGTGCTCGCGTTCTTCTCGCTGGCCATCTCGTTCCTGATCACCTACATCATGATCGTGTTCCTCGGGTACACGGTGGATTACAGCCTCGACCTCGCCGGTGTGGCGGGCCTCGTGATCGGCATCGGCATGACCGCCGACTCCTACGTGGTCTTCTTCGAACGGGTCAAGGACGAGCTACGCGACGGGCACAGATTCAGATCCGCGGTGCCCCGCGGCTGGAAGAGCGCCGGTCGCACCATCCTCACGGGCAACATGGTCAGCCTCATCGGCGCCGTCGTGCTGTATCTCCTCGCCAGCGGTGAGGTCCGCGGCTTCGCGTTCACGCTCGCGCTCAGCACGGTCTTCGACGTGCTCGTGGCCTTCACCCTGATGTGGCCGATGGTCTACCTCGCCTCCACCAAGCCCCTGTTCGCCGAACCGTGGGCGAACGGCCTCGGCCGGATGGAGGCGCTGCGCGCTGATGCAGCCGACCAACGCCGTCGCCGCGCGGTCGCGGGCGAGAAGAGGGAGAAGAACGACGAGGACGCCGAGACCAGAGCGCCGGGCGGGGCCGGGGGTGTCTCGGCGACGATCCGCCCGCCGGACGGGTCGACGATGTTCCTGCCGCGCCGCGACGACTCCGAGGAGGAGGGCCGATGAGCGCCCCAGCTGATACCACCGACACCTCTGCGGGGTCGGGCAGCCTGTTCAACCGTCTCTACACCGGCACCGGCGCGTTCCGCATCGTCCAGCAGCGCCGGTCCTACTACGTGCTCACCGGCGTGATCGTCGCGATCTGCCTCGCGAGCATCCTTTTCCGCGGTTTCACCTTCGGCATCGACTTCACCGGCGGCACCAAGCTGACGATGCCGGCAGGCAACGCCGACCAGGACCGGGTCTCCTCGGTGATCGAGGAGTCGATCGGGGAGGAGCCGCAGACCGTCCAGGTGGTCGGCGCAGGTGACGCACGCATCGTCGAGGCGGAGACGCAGTTCCTCTCGACTGAACAGATCCGCGACGCCAAGGTCGCGCTCTTCGAGGAGTTCCAGCCCGTCGCGGCGAACGGGGAGGTGTCGATCGAGGCGATCGGCGACTCCGCACGCAGCGAGAGCTGGGGCGGCCAGGTCACCGAGCAGGCGATCATCGCGTTGATCGTGTTCATCGCGATCGTCTTCGGCTACATGGCCTTCCGGTTCGAGTGGCGCATGTCGGTGGCCGGGATCGTCGCCCTGTTCTTCGACGTCATCACCACCGCGGGCGTCTACTCTCTCATCGGGTTCGAGGTGTCGCCGGCCACGGTGATCGGCCTGCTCACCGTCCTGGGCTTCTCGCTCTACGACACGGTGATCGTCTTCGACAAGGTCTCCGAGAACACACGCGGGATCAAGCACTCCACGGAGCGGACCTACGCCGAGGAGGCGAACCTCGGGGTCAACCAGACTCTGATGAGATCGATCCACACGACGGTTATCGGAATCCTGCCCCTGCTGGCGCTCGTGGTGATCGCGGTGTGGATCCTCGGGGTGGGCACACTCATGGATCTGGCGATCGTCCAGGTCGTCGGCATCATCACCGGCACCTTCTCCTCGATCTTCCTGGCGACGCCGCTGTTGGTGACGCTCAAGAACCGCGAGCCGGACACCAAGAGGCAGGCCGCCCGGGTAGCGGCCCGACGCGAGAAGCTCGGGGCGGCGGCATGAGTGACAGGAGCCACATGATCGACACGACCACGACCGATACCCGGGTCGACCCGGCCATCACCTCGGCGGTCGAGCGTCTGATGCGCCGCGTCGAGGACTTCCCGTCCGAAGGTGTCCAGTTCTGCGATCTCACCCCGGTCCTCGCCGACCCCGAGGGCTTCGATGCGGTCGTGGACGGGCTCGCCGCGGGGCACGAGATCGGCACCGTCGACTACGTGGCGGGGCTCGACGCCCGCGGCTTCCTGCTGGCGGGCGCCGTCGCCGTGCGCCTGCACACAGGCATCCTCGCCATCCGCAAGGCGGGGAAACTGCCGCCCCCCGTGCGCTCGCGCTCGTACGAGCTGGAGTACGGCGCGGCCACCCTGGAGCTGCCCGCGGACGGGTTGGACCTCCGGGGCAAGCGGATCCTCGTCGTCGACGACGTGTTGGCCACCGGCGGGACACTGACGGCGGCGGTCGGGCTCCTCCAGGACTGCGGTGCCATCGTCTCGGGTCTGTCCGTGGTTCTCGAGGTCCCCGGTCTCGGTGGCCGCGATAGACTGGCCGGTACACCGCTGACCTGCCTCACGGTGGCGTGACACCCGGGAGGTGGCCGACCGACCGGACCTGAGGGGAGGAGCCGGCATGACGCAACCGTACGATTCCGCCGGGGAACCCGAGGGCGCTGACGACGCGCCACGGCCGACCCCCGGCCCTTCCCGGGCGCAGCCCACCACGCAGCCGCTCCCCGTCATCCCGGCCGGACGGACGTCCGCGGGACGCAGGGTCCGGGCCCGGTGGGCCCGCCGGCTCACTTCGGGGCTGACGGTCACCTCGGTCCCCAAGGCACTCGAGCCGCTCGTCCGTGTCCACCGGACCCATCACGCCAAGGCCGACGTCGCGGTGTTGTCACGGGCGTACACCCTGGCCGAGCGCCAACACGAGGGCGTGTTCCGCAAGTCCGGCGACCCGTACATCACGCACCCCTTGGCCGTGGCCACGATCTGTGCGGAGATGGGCATGGACACCACCACTCTCGTCGCCGCGCTGCTGCACGACACCGTGGAGGACACCGACTACTCCCTCGACTCCCTGTCGACCGATTTCGGCGACGAGGTCGCTCACCTGGTCGATGGCGTGACCAAGCTCGACAAAGTCGAATTCGGGGAGGCGGCCGAGGCGGAGACGATCCGCAAGATGATCATCGCGATGGCACACGACCCCCGGGTGCTCGTGATCAAGGTCGCGGACCGGCTACACAACATGCGGACCATGCGCTTCCTGCCGCCGGAGAAGCAGGTCAAGAAGGCGCGGGAGACCCTCGAGGTGATCGCACCCCTGGCCCACAGGCTCGGGATGGCAACCATCAAATGGGAGCTCGAGGACCTGGCGTTCGCGATCCTGCAGCCCAAGAAATACCAGGAGATCGTCCGACTGGTCGCCGATCGTGCCCCCAGCCGCGACGTGTATCTGGACAAGGTGGTCACCAGGGTCACGTCCGACCTGGAGAAGGCACACATCCAGTCGACGGTCGAGGGGCGCCCCAAGCACTACTGGTCGATCTATCAGAAGATGATCGTGCGTGGCCGGGAGTTCGACGAGATCCACGACCTCGTCGGGATCCGTGTCCTGTGCGACGACGTCCGTGACTGCTATGCCGCGATCGGCGTCGTCCACTCACTGTGGAAGCCCATGCCGGGGCGGTTCAAGGACTACATCGCGCAACCCAGGTTCGGTGTGTACCGGTCTCTGCACACCACGGTGATCGGGCCCGAGGGCAAGCCGCTGGAGATCCAGATCCGGACGCACGAGATGCACCGCAACGCCGAGTACGGCATCGCAGCGCACTGGCGGTACAAGGAGACCCGCGGCAAGCACGGCGGGGACGCCGCCGAGGTCGACGAGATGGCGTGGATGCGGCAGCTGCTGAGCTGGCAGCGTGAGGCTGCCGATCCGGGCGAGTTCCTCGACTCGCTGCGGTTCGAGATGACCAGCAAGGAGATCTTCGTCTTCACGCCGAAGGGCGACGTGGTCAACCTGCCCGTCGGGGCGACTCCGGTGGACTTCGCCTACGCCGTGCACACCGAGGTGGGCCACCACTGCATCGGTGCCCGCGTCGACGGGAAGCTCGTGGCGCTGGAACGCCCGCTCGTCAACGGAGAGGTCGTGGAGGTCTTCACCTCCAAGGACCCCAACGCCGGCCCCACCCTGGACTGGCAGAAGTTCGTGGTCTCCGGGCGGGCCAAGAGTTCGATCCGGCAGTGGTTCGCCAAGGAACGCCGCGAGGAGTCCCTCGAACGGGGGAAGGATCTCATCGCCCGCGAGGTGCGGCGAGGCGGGGTGCCCGTCCACAGAGTGTTCTCCAACGAGTCCCTGGCCGGGGTGGCGCGCGAACTCGGTTTCGCCGACGTCACCGCCCTCTACACCGCCATCGGGGAGAGCCACGTCTCGGCCAAACACGTGGTCGGTCGGCTCGTCGCCGCTCACGGCGGGGTCGACGAGGTCACCGAGGAGCTCGCGGACCGATCGAGGGACAAGACCCTCGCGCCCCGGTCGACGCCGGCCGGGGCCGGCGTGCTGGTGGGCGGTGTCCGGGACGTCCACGCCAAACTCTCGCGCTGCTGCACCCCGGTCCCGGGGGACGAGATCCTGGGGTTCATCACCCGCAGCGGCACGGTGAGCGTGCACCGTTCGGACTGCACCAACGCGACGGCTCTCCACCGCGAGCCGGAACGACTGGTCAAGGTGGAGTGGGCGCCGGAGGCCGGGTCGGTGTTCCTCGTGGCGATCCGTGTCGAGGCGCTGGACCGGCACCGCCTGCTGTCGGATGTGACCAAGGTGCTCGCCGACGAGAAGGTCAACATCCTGTCCGCGTCTGTGCAGACCGCGGGGGACGACCGGGTGGCGATCTCGCGGTTCACGTTCGAGATGGCCGACCCCAAACACCTGGGACACGTCCTGAGCACGGTGCGCCGGGTGGAGGGCGTGTTCGACGTCGACCGCGAGACCTCGAACTGACGCCGTCGAGGCGGCCGGCGATGTCGGCCGCCTCGACGCACGAGGTCAGGCCTCGGGCAGGCCCTGCTGACCGACCAGCTCGGCGGTCTCGATCACGACCTCCTCGGCCGGGACCTGGTTGTCCGGATCCGACGGGTCGTCACTCTTGACCCCGGCGTCCGCGATCTCGTCGAGGACCTCGAGACCGGCCTCGTCGATGGTGCCCATGACCGAGTACTCGGGCGGGAGCTGCGAGTCCTCGTAGACCAGGAAGAATTGGCTGCCCGCACTGTCGGGAGCCTGCGACTTGGCCATGGCGACCGTGCCCCGCGGGTACACCGATGCGCCCGTACCACCCTCGGCAGTGGGGAGGTCGGTGGGCGGCTCGTCGGCGATCGTATACCCGGGCCCGGACAGGCCGGTTCCTGTGGGATCTCCGCACTGCAGCACCGACAGCGGCGCTCCGGGCGAGGCCACGGTCAGCCGGTGGCACTCGGAGTCGTCGAAGAACCCCTGCTCGGTGAGGTGGACGAAGCTGGCGACGTTGCACGGCGCGCCTTCGCGGTCGAGCTGGACCGGGATCTCGCCCTGCCCGGTGGTGATGGTGATGTCCGCGGTACCGCGCCGGGCCTGGTCACCCGTCGGCGGATCGACGAACTTCTTGTTCTCCTCGACCTCGTCGATCTGCTCGTTGTAGCGCTCGGCCTCGGCGACGATCTCCTCGCCCTGGTCCTCGAACTCCGCCGGATCCACCTTCTCCTGGGAATCGGTGGCCGGCGGGTACTCACACGAGGTCCAGTCAGCCGCGTATTCCTCCGCGCGCGCCTGTTCCAGGTTGTTCCACACGACCACGCCGACGATGCCGGCCAGCACGACCACCACCACGGCGGCAGCGGCGATCTTGAGCTGCTTCTCGCGACGGGCCTGCGACTCCATCTGCTCGCGTAGGCGCGCCCGCGCCTCTGCTCGGCGTTCCTGATTGGTCGACACTGACCCTCCTGGGTACCTGGACTAGGCTGGAACAGTCGGCTGAACGCGCGGCGGGTCATCGTCAGGAAGACGCCCACACAGCGGTCCAGCCCAGGGTCCTTGTCTACCAGGTCAGGCTGAGAGGGCCGTACACCACTCCGGTGTTCTTTCCACGAAGGGAGTAGGGACGTGCAGATCGTCGGTTTTCCGGCCGGGATGTTCCAGACCAATTGCTACATCGTGTCCGACGACGCCGGAGAGTGCGTGATCGTCGACCCGGGCCAGGACGCGGAGGAGCAGGTCCGTAAGCAGGTGTCCGAGGCCGGGCTCCGACCGCGGGCCGTGCTGCTCACGCACGGCCACCTCGACCACATCTGGAATGTCCGCGAGGTGGCCGACCACTACCGCATCCCCGCGTATATCCACCCCGACGACCGCGCGATGCTCTCCGACCCGGGCAGCGCGCTCTCGCCGGACCTCGCGGCGATGCTCGAGGGGCAGACCTTCTCCGAGCCCGCGGAGGTGATCGAGGTCTTCGACGGCGACACTCTGCCCTTCGGGTCGATGACCTTCGACGTCGACCACGTCCCCGGGCACAGTCGTGGCTCGGTCTCGTTCCGGGTGACCGTGCAGACCGACGACGGGCCCCGCGAGGTCGTCTTGGGCGGCGACGTGCTCTTCCAGGACGGTGTCGGCCGCACCGACCTGCCCGGAGGGGACGCCGAGGTGCTCATGCAATCGATCGCCAAGAAGTTCCTCGTCCTGGACGACGACGCCGTGGTGCTGCCCGGTCACGGGCCGTCGACGTCGATCGGTCGCGAACGCCGCGCCAATCCGTTCCTGCGCGACCTCTGACGCGGTCCCGCCCGCGCCCCATCCACCATCCCCGTCGATCAAGGACCCCACCGTCGTGACCGAGAAGAAGACCGCGCTCAAGGCCCCCAAAGGCGTCCCCGATTACGTCCCGCCGACCTCCGCGGGCTTCGTCTCCGTCCGCGACGCGGTCACGTCCGCGGCCCGCCGCGCCGGATACGGGCACATCGAGCTGCCGATCTTCGAGGACACCACGCTGTTCGCGCGCGGGGTCGGGGAGTCGACCGACGTGGTCGCCAAGGAGATGTACACCTTCTCCGACCGGGGTGGCCGCAGCGTGACGCTGCGGCCGGAGGGCACGGCCGGGGTGATGCGGGCGGTCATCGAGAACGGACTCGACCGCGGACAGCTGCCGGTCAAGCTCTGCTATGCGGGGCCCTTCTTCCGGTACGAGCGTCCGCAGGCGGGCCGCTACCGCCAGCTCCAGCAGGTCGGCATCGAGGCGATCGGGGTCGATGACCCCGCCCTGGACGCCGAGGTCATCGCCGTCGCCGATGAGGCGTTCCGGTCCCTCGGGCTGACCGGGTTCCGGCTGGAGCTCACCTCCCTCGGCGACGACAGCTGCCGACCGGAGTACCGAGAGAAGCTGCAGAACTTCCTCGCCGGCCTCGACCTCGATGAGGCCACCCGGGAGCGGGCGCGGATCAACCCGCTGCGCGTTCTCGACGACAAGCGTCCGGAAGTCCGCGAGCAGCTGGCCGACGCGCCGCTGATGATCGACAACCTCTCCGGGGCCAGTGCCGCGCACTTCGCGGCGGTCCGCTCCCACCTCGACGCACTGGGCGTGCCGTACGAGATCAACCCGCGGATGGTCCGGGGGCTGGACTACTACACCAAGACCACCTTCGAGTTCGTGCACGACGGCCTCGGCGCGCAGTCCGGCATCGGGGGCGGTGGCCGGTACGACGGGCTGATGGAACAGCTGGGGGGTCAGGCCCTGTCCGGCATCGGCTTCGGCATCGGCGTGGACCGGACGATGCTCGCCCTACAGGCCGAGGGCATCGACCCGTCCGCCGCCGGTCGCGTGGATGTGTACGGCGTGGCGATCGGGCCGGAGGCCAAGGCCGCGATGGTGCCGGTGCTCGCCGCGCTGCGCGAGCGGGGCGTCCGCGCGGATATGGCGTACGGGGACCGGGGGATGAAGGGCGCGTTCAAGGCGGCCGACCGGTCGGGGGCCGGCGTCACCCTGGTGGTCGGGAGCGATGAGCTCGAAGCCGGGACCGTGGTGGTCAAGACCATGGCGACCGGCGAACAGCATGCGGTCCCGCTCGATGCGGTGGTCGGGCACGTCGCCGGGCTCGCCTCCGCCGCAGACCGGGACTGAGCGCCCACACGGCCGCCACGGGCGGCCCCGGCGACTGGACGTAGACTGTCGTGGCGCCCGCGCGTGTCGCGGACGCCCCAGACCTGACTGACGAGAGGACCACCTCAGTGCTGCGCACCCACTCCGCCGGCCAGCTCCGAGCCGCCGACGCCGGGGACACCGTCACCCTGGCCGGCTGGGTCGCGCGCCGCCGGGACCACGGCGGCGTGATCTTCGTCGATCTCCGCGATTCCACCGGCGTGTGCCAGGTGGTGTTCCGATCCGAGGACGTCGCCGAGCATGCGCACCGCCTGCGCAACGAGTTCTGCGTGTCGGTGACCGGCACGGTAGACCGTCGGCCCGAGGGGTCGGAGAACCCCACTCTCTCCTCCGGCGACATCGAGATCGACGCCGCCTCGTTCGAGGTCCTCGGGGAAGCCGCCCCTCTACCGTTCCAGCTCGACGACGAGGTCGGCGAGGAGGCGCGGCTGCGCCACCGCTACCTGGACCTGCGCCGCGAGGGCCCGGGAGCCGCGCTCCGGCTACGATCCGAGGTCAACGGCGCTGCCCGCGAGGTGCTGTCCCGGCACGACTTCGTGGAGATCGAGACGCCGACGCTGACCCGATCGACCCCCGAAGGGGCCCGGGACTTCCTCGTCCCCGCCCGGCTGCAGCCGGGCACGTTCTACGCGCTGCCGCAGTCCCCCCAGCTGTTCAAGCAGCTGCTCATGGTGGCCGGGATGGAGCGCTATTACCAGATCGCGCGCTGCTACCGCGACGAGGATTTCCGCGCCGACCGGCAGCCGGAGTTCACGCAGCTCGACGTGGAGATGAGCTTTGTGGACCAGGAGGACGTGATCTCGCTCGCGGAGGAGATCCTCGCGGGGGTGTGGGCCACGGCCGGCTACGAGATCGCCACGCCGATCCCGCGTATGACCTACGACGAGGCGATGCGCCGGTTCGGGTCCGACAAGCCGGACCTGCGGTTCGGCGTCGAGCTGGTCGAGTGCACCGAGTTCTTCGCCGACACGCCGTTCCGCGTGTTCCAGTCGCCCTACGTCGGCGCCGTCGTGATGAAGGGCGGGGCCGCGCAGCCGCGCCGCCAGCTCGACGCCTGGCAGGAGTGGGCCAAGCAACGTGGTGCCAAGGGGCTGGCATACATCCTCGTGGGTGAGGACGGTGAGCTCGGCGGGCCCGTGGCCAAGAACCTCTCGGACCAGGAGCGCGCCGGTATCGCCGCGCACGTGGGGGCGGAGCCGGGCGACTGCATCTTCTTCGGGGCCGGTGCCGTGAAGTCGACCCGTGCGCTGCTCGGCGCCGCACGGGGCGAGATCGCCGACAAGCTCGGACTGATCGACCCGGACGCGTGGGCGTTCACCTGGATCGTCGACGCGCCGATGTTCGAGCCGGCCGACGAGGCGACCGCCGCCGGCGACGTGGCGGTGGGTTCCGGCGCGTGGACCGCCGTGCACCACGCCTTCACCTCTCCCCGGCCGGAGCACCTCGACACGTTCGACACCGACCCCGGGTCGGCGCTGGCGTACGCCTACGACATCGTCTGCAACGGCAACGAGATCGGCGGGGGATCGATCCGTATCCACCGCAAGGACATCCAGGAACGGGTCTTCGGCGTGATGGGGATCTCGCAGGAGGAGGCGCAGGAGAAGTTCGGCTTCCTCCTCGAGGCGTTCTCCTACGGCGCCCCGCCACACGGCGGCATCGCCTTCGGCTGGGATCGCATCTGTGCGTTGCTGGCCGGGACGGAGTCGATCCGCGACGTCATCGCCTTCCCCAAGTCCGGTGGCGGCGTCGACCCGCTCACGGACGCCCCTGCGCCGATCACGCCGCAGCAGCGCAAGGAGTCCGGTATCGACGCCAAGCCTGCCCAGCGTGGCGCCGGGGCCCCGTCCGGGGGTGCTGACGGGCAGTCCGCCGCGCCCGCGGAGGCCTGACCCCGGCGCGACTACTCAGAGGTGGAACGCCTCCGTGGCGGCGGTGCCGTCCATCTCGTCGTGCGCGAGCCCGAAGAGGCGGGCCACGGTCGGAGCGACGTCCAGGGTCCGCGCCGGACGATCGACCACGGCGCCGCGACGCACGATCCGGTGCCCCCCGCCGATGAAGAACGGGATACCGAGGGTCACCTCGTGTCCGTGGTTGCCGGGGATCGGGTTCGAGAACGGGGTGGGATCGGAGAACCGCCATCCCGGACGACAGGTCGCCACGAGGTCGCCGCCGCGTTCGCCCAGGTTCAGTTCGGTCGTGTCGTAGAGACGGTGGACCCCCGGCAGGCCGCCGACGACCTCGCGGAGCCGGGCCAGCGAGGCGTCCCGCTCGTGGTCCGGGCCCAGATAGGCGAAGGTGTCGGCTCCGCCGTTCTGCGCGATGCCGAAGCGCCCACGCAGCAGCGGGTCGGCGTCCAGGGCACCGGCCGCGCTGATGAGGCTCATCGGATCGGACCAGTCCATGCCGTGGTCGGCGAGCACGATCACCACGGACCGCTCCCAGCGCCCGGTGGACCGGAGGAACTGCTCGAAGTCCCAGAGCTTGTGGTCCGAGTTGAAGATCGCCTGGTTACGTGCCAACCGCAGTGACGTCCCCGACAGGTCCATGTGCCCGAACCGGTCCATATCGCCGAGGTTGACGAACGTGAACCGGGGCGAGTGGTCGGTGACCGTCTGTTTGAGCGCCTCGACGGTGAACCAGTCCAGCGAGTGGTCCGTGATCGGGACCAGCGGGAACGGCGCCCACTGCACACTGGCGCGCCCGCCGAACAGGCCGTGGAGGTAGTCCTTGCTCAGGACGCTCGCAGTGGTGAGTCCGGCCTCGGTCCGCACGCGGTCGAGCATCGTCGGCGCCCGCAGGTCGTCCGGCCGATCGAGAGTGCGCTCGTCTCCGACCGCGTGGTCCCAGATCGCGTTCGCGGGGACCCCGCTCCGTTCGGGCAGCACCCCCGTCACCATGGCGGCGTGATTGGGCAACGTCTCCGCGATCATGACGGACGAGGCGTCGGTGAACCAGGTCCCCCCGGTGGCCCAACGGTGGAGCGTGGGCGCCTGGGCGGGGTTGAGCTCGTCGGGACGCATCCCGTCGGTGACGATCACGTACACGTCCAGGTCGTCGGCCACCGGGCGCGCCGGCTGCGCCCACACGGGAGCGGGATCCGCGAGCAGCGTCACCCCCACGGCGCCCGCCGCCGCGACCATGCCCGCTCCCGCCATCGCCTCCCGGCGTGTCAGCGTGGTTCGGGTGCACGGGTCATCGTGGCGTTGCATCGGCAGGTCCTCCGGCGGATCGTGAACGGTCATCTGAGGTCTACCCCGCGGACCGCGTGGCGCACCCCGGATCCAGGGAACTCGTCCGCGTCGGGTCGCGCCAGCGAACCGGCGGATCGTCGCCGAGTGTTCACCTCCCGGCCTGTCGCAGGTCGCCGGTAGCCTGGGTGGCGTGACCGAGGACGCAGGACTGTTCGCCGCCGGGGACGCCGGCGGAGCGGCACCGCCGACGCCCGTGACAGAGGCCGTCGACCCGTCGGCACCGTTGGCGGTCCGCATGCGGCCGCGCAGCCTGGACGAGGTGATCGGCCAGGACCACCTGCTGCGCCCCAACTCGCCCCTCCGGCGGCTGGTCGAGGGGCGCGGCGGCTCGTCGGTCATCCTGTACGGGCCGCCCGGCACGGGCAAGACCACGATGGCCTACCTGGTGGCCAGCACGTCGGGTCGACACTTCGTGGCACTGTCCGCGCTCAGCGCCGGGGTCAAGGATGTCCGTGCGGTCATCGAGGATGCACGCACGCGGCAGATCCACGGTCAGCGGACCGTGCTGTTCATCGACGAGGTACACCGGTTCTCGAAGAGCCAGCAGGACGCGTTGCTCGCCGCGGTCGAGAACGGGATCGTTCTCCTGGTCGCCGCCACCACGGAGAACCCGCATTTCTCGGTGATCGCCCCGTTGCTGAGTCGCTCCCTCATCGCGGAGCTCCGCGGACTGGACGAGCGGGGCGTCGTCGACGTGATCCGCCGTGCGGCGGACGATGAGCGTGGGCTCGCCGGCAGCGTCGAGCTCACCGAGGAGGCGGTCGCGGACATCGTGAGGCTGTCCGGGGGCGACGCCCGGAGGAGCCTGACGATCCTCGAGGCCGCCGCGGGTGCCGCCGAGGGCGGGGCGGTCACCCCGGAGGTCGTCGAGTTGAGCCTCGACGCCGCACCGGTGCGGTACGACCGCGACGGTGACCAGCACTACGACGTCACCAGCGCGTTCATCAAGTCCATCCGTGGCTCCGACGCGGACGCCGCTGTCCACTACCTGGCGCGCATGTTGGTGGCGGGGGAGGACCCCAGATTCATCGCGCGCCGGTTGGTGATCCACGCCAGCGAGGACATCGGCATGGCGGACCCGACCGCGCTGCAGACCGCCACCGCGGCCGCGGAGGTAGTGCAGAAGGTGGGGCTGCCCGAGTGTCGATTGGCGTTGGCCCAGGCGACCGTCCATCTGGCGACCGCGCCCAAGTCCAATGCGGTGATCTCCGCGATCGACGCCGCGATGTCGGACGTGCGCGCCGGTGGCGTCGGGGACGTGCCCAAGCATCTCCGGGACGGGCACTACGCCGGCGCCAAGGGGCTCGGCAACGGGGTCGGATACCGCTACGCACATGACGCCCCCGCCGGCGTCGTCAGGCAACAGTACCCGCCGGACGAGCTGGTGGGACGTGACTATTACGTCCCCACGAACCACGGGCACGAGCGTGAACTCGCCGCCCGGGTCGCCAAGTTGCGCGACATCATCCGGAAGTAAGTGCTACCAGAAACCTGAACAGCGTGAGCAACTGGTAATCCGTGGCTGGCATTGTTCAGCTTCCAGGCTCACTCCGGAGGAATCATGTACGCAATCTCATACCTCATCTCGACCCTCGTCGGCGTCGCCACCTCGGTCGGCGTCTGGGGCGCCGGGGCCCACAGTATGGGGCTCCTGCCGCCCGAGGCCTTCATCACGGCCGCGAATTTCGGCATCACCCTGCCTCCGATGCCCCGCTGAGCCACGGCACCGCCCGGCCGCGCCTGAGGTGTCTCCGCTGCCCTGCCCGTGGGGGAGGCGGCGGTCATTCCTCGACGCCACACCGGCGCCGGTAGGCTGGTGAGCCGACCGCGCGAGCACTTCGCACCCGTTCACGACAGCAGTGAGGCCCCCTGTGCAGACCCATGAGATCCGGCGCCGCTTCCTCGACCACTTCGTCCGGGTCGGGCACGCCGAGATCGCCAGCGCGTCGCTGGTCCTGGACGACCCCAACCTGCTGTTCGTCAACGCCGGAATGGTGCCGTTCAAGCCGTATTTCCTCGGCCAGGAGACCCCCGAGTTCTCCACGGCCACGTCGATCCAGAAGTGCGTGCGGACCCTGGACATCGACGAGGTGGGGATCACCACCCGCCACAACACGTTCTTCCAGATGGCGGGCAACTTCTCGTTCGGTGACTATTTCAAGTCCGGCGCGATCAGGCATGCCTGGTCGCTGCTCACGGGGCCGGTGGACGACGGCGGGTTCGGGATCGATCCGGAACTGCTGTGGGTCACCGTCTACCACGACGACGACGAAGCATTCACGATCTGGCGCGACGAGGCTGGCGTTCCGGAGTCGCGCATCCAGCGGCGGGGGATGGAGGACAACTACTGGTCCATGGGCGTGCCCGGCCCCTGCGGCCCCTGCTCGGAGATCTTCTACGATCGCGGTCCCGGGTACGGCGTCGAGGGCGGACCGGAGGCGGACGAGGACCGCTACATCGAGATCTGGAATCTCGTGTTCATGGAGAACGAGCGTGGCGAGGGCACCGGCAAGGAGTCGTTCGAGATCCTCGGCCCGCTGCCGAACAAGAACATCGACACCGGCATGGGCATCGAGCGCGTGGCGTTCCTGCTCCAGGGCGTCGAGAACGTCTACGAGACCGACCTGCTGCGGCCGGTCATCTCCACCGCGGAGCGGCTCTCCGGCGCGACATACGGCAGCGACCCCGCGTCCGACGTGAGGTTCAGGGTCATCGCCGACCACGCGCGCACGGCCTACATGCTCATCTCGGACGGGGTGATGCCGGGCAACGAGGGGCGCGGGTACATCCTCCGGCGGCTGCTGCGGCGCATCGTCCGTTCGGTTCGGCTGCTGGGGGCGGACGGCCCCACCATGGCCGAGTTCATGCGCACGGTCAGGGACGCGATGGGCCCGTCCTACCCGGACACCGTCGAGATCTTCGACCGCATCGAGCGGGCCGCGGTCGCCGAGGAGGTCGCGTTTCTCAAGACTCTCGAATCGGGGACCCAACTGTTCGAGCGAGCGGCCGGCGCGGCCCGGGGGGCCGGTTCGTCGGTGCTCTCCGGCGAGGAGGCCTTCGCCCTCCACGACACGCACGGTTTCCCGATCGATCTCACCCTCGAGATGGCCACCGAGGCCGGACTCGAAGTGGACGAGGAGGGGTTCCGTTCGCTCATGTCCGAGCAGCGGGCCCGGGCCAAGGCCGATTCGCAGGCCAAGAAGCACGCGCACGCCGACATGAGTGTCTACCGGGAGTTCCTCGACTCCGGGGAGACCCGGTTCACGGGATTCACCGAGTTGACGGACGAGTCCACGCTGCTCGGAATCGTCTCGGGCGGGTTGTCGGTCCCGATCGCCAGGGAGGGGGAGCCCGTCGAGTTCGTCCTCGACCACACCCCGTTCTACGCGGAATCCGGCGGTCAGCTCGGGGACCGGGGGCAGATCTCCAGCGCCGGGTTCCGGATGCAGGTCGACGACGTGCAGAAGGTGGGCAAGAAGCTGTGGGTCCACAAGGGTGTCATCACCGACGGTGAAGTCGAGGCGGGGCAACTCGTCACTGCGGCGGTGGACGCGGAGTGGCGCAAGGGGGCGACCCAGGGACATTCCGCCACGCACCTCGTCCACGCGGCGCTCCGCCGGGTCCTCGGTCCGGACGCGGTTCAGGCCGGCTCACTCAACAAGCCCGGCTATCTCCGGTTCGACTTCAACTGGTCCGGCTCGGTCGCGACGGACCTCCTCCAGCAGATCGAGGAGATCACCAACCAGGCGGTCGACGAGGACCTCGAGGTCAACACGGTCGAGACGACCCTCGACGAGGCCAAGCGGATGGGCGCGATGGCGTTGTTCGGGGAGAACTACGGCTCGCGGGTGCGGGTGGTGGAGATCGGCGGCCCCTTCTCCATGGAACTGTGCGGCGGCACGCACGTGTCGAGCACCTCACGGATCGGGCCGGTCAACCTCCTGGGCGAGTCCTCGGTGGGCTCGGGGATCCGACGCGTCGAGGCGTACGTGGGCATGGACGCGTATCGGCACCAGGCCCGCGAGCGGGCGCTGGTCTCCGGTCTGGCCACCTCGCTCAAGGCGCCCGCTGACGAATTGCCGGACCGGGTCGCGGCGCTGACGGCCAGGCTCCGGGAGACGGAGAAGACCCTTGAATCGCTGCGCGCCGCGCAACTCGCCTCGCGGGCCGGGGAGATCCTGGCGTCGGCGGAGGACCTCGCGGGCATCCGATTCCTCACGCATTCCGCCGAGGGGGCCGCAGCCGGTGACCTGCGCCAGCTCGGCGCCGATCTCAAGGGGCGACTCGGAGGCGATGCCGGTGTCGTGTTCCTCACCGCGCCCACTGCCGACAAGGTGCCCTTCGTCATCGCCGTCAGCGGCGCCGCACAGGACCGGGGTCTCCGGGCCGGCGATCTGGTCAAGGCCATCGCCCCGGCGCTCGGCGCCCGCGGTGGCGGGAAGCCGGACATGGCGCAGGGCGCCGGGACCGACCCCGCCGGGATCGACGCCGCGGTGACCGCGTTGCGGGACGCCGTGCGGGACGCGGGATGACGGGGCCCGGAACGTCGTCCGCCGGTGGGGGCTGGACGCGGGGTCGACGACTGGGCCTCGACGTGGGCACCGCCCGTATCGGGGTGGCGTCGTGCGATCCCGACGGCATCCTCGCCACACCCGTAGAGACCATCGCGGTCTCGAGCGGCGATCCGGGGTGGGAACACGAACTGCGGCGGCTCCACGAGCTCGTCGAGGAGTACACGGCGGTGGGAGTGGTGGTGGGACTCCCGACATCGCTCAAGGGTCGCGAGACCGCGTCGACGGCCATGGCACGCTCCTTCATGGCCGCGCTCACCTCGGCCGACCCGGACCTGCCGGTCGAGTTCGTGGACGAACGACTGACCACCGTGACGGCGGGCGCGGCGCTGCAGGGCGCGGGCCGGAACACACGTCAGCAACGTCACGTGATCGACCAGGCGGCCGCAGTGGTGCTGCTCCAGTCCTGGATGGAGACACGGCGCGCCCGATGAGGTCCGGTGTGTCCGCCACGAGTCCTGGGTAAAGTGACCCGACGCACGGGGCTGCCCGGTAGGCGGCTCCCCGACCCCGACCAAGGAGCACGATGTCTGCGGCACGAGGACGCTCACGCACCAGTGGTACGACCCGGTTCCTGCTCTTCGCGGCCGTCATCGGAGTGGTCCTGGCATTCTGCTTGATGGTCTACCGCAATATGAACTCCGAGGTCTCGGCGGCGCCGGACTTCGAGGGGGAGGGCACCGGCAACGCGCTTCTGCACGTCGAGGACGGAGACACGCTCGGCGTGGTGGGGGACCGCCTCTACGACATCGGAGCCGTGGCGAGCACCAGGGCGTTCACGGGCGCGGCGGTGGGCACCTCGGTCGAGGGTATCCAGCCGGGGTATTACCAAGTGCAGCAGGAGATGAGCGCCGAGTCGGCGGTCGAGGCGCTCGCGGACCCGGAGAACCGGGTGGGCGCGATCGACGTGGTGCCCGGGGCGCGGCTGCTGGACACCGAGGTCGTGGGCGGTCAACGGGAGAAGGGCATCTTCACCCTCATCGCGGAGGCGACCTGTACGCGGGACCTCGAGAACCCGGAGACGGAGCCCGACTGCCATCATCCCAACGAGATCGTCGGGGCGGCCGTCGAGACGGACGCGGCGGCGCTGGGGGTGCCGGAGTGGGCGATCAACGAGGTCCAGGACGCCCCTGATCCGGTTCGTCGCCTCGAGGGGCTCATCGCTCCGGGGATCCACAACGTCGACCCCCGCTCCGAGCCAGTGGAGATCCTGCGCGATCTCATCGGTTCCTCGACCGCCATGTACGACGAGACCGGGCTCGTCCCGGCGGCGGAGCAGATCGGACTGAGCCCGTACCAGGTGGTCACCGCGGCGTCACTGGTGGAGAAGGAGGGGTTCACCGACGACTTCGACAAGATCGCGCGCGTGGTACTCAACCGCCTCGACGAGCCGATGCGGCTGCAGTTCGATTCGACGGTCAACTACGCGCTGGCCGACCAGGAGGTGGCCACGACAGATGCCGACCGTGAGGCGCCCACCCCGTGGAACACCTACTCGATGGACGGCCTGCCCTACGGCCCGATCGGGTCGCCCGGGCTCGATGCGCTGCGCGCCATGGAGAACCCGGCGGACGGCGAGTGGATGTACTTCGTGACGGTCGACATGGACGGCACCACCAAGTTCGCGGTCGACTACCCGGAGCACGAGCGGTACCAGAGCGAGGCGATAGCCAACGGGGTCCTGTCCAGTGGTCGTTGACCCCGTGGCCGGGGCGGGCGGGACCCCACGGTCCGCGGCGGTGCTCGGCCGCCCGGTCGAACACTCGCTCTCGCCGGTGCTGCACGGCGCGGCCTACCGCGCCCTCGGTCTCGACGGATGGACCTACGAGCGGATCGACTGTGACGCCGAACAGCTGCCGACGCTGGTCGATTCCTCGCCCGGGGACCGCATCGGCTACTCGGTGACGATGCCGGGCAAATTCGCGGCGCTGGGTCACGCCTCCGTCGTCAGCGATCGGGCCCGGATCGTGGGCAGCGCCAACACTCTCGTCCGGCACGCCGACGGGTGGTACGCGGACTGCACGGACGTCGACGGCGCGACCGGGGCCCTCGCCGCGTTCGGTGACCTCCCGGCCCGCCCCGCCGCCGTCGTGCTGGGGGTCGGGGGGACCGCCCGGCCGGTGCTGGCGGGCCTGGCCGCGCTCGGCGGCGTCCGGGTGGTGCTCGCGTCCCGTCGGGACAATGCCGGCCCCGCCGCGGACTGTGGCCGGGCGCTGGGGCTGGACGTGTCCACCGTGCTCCTGACCGATCCCTCGCTCCCCGGCGAGATCGCCCGCGCCGACGTGACCGTCAACACGGTCCCGGAACCAGGCGTGCGGGACCTCACCGGGCTCATCGCGGGCGCGCGTCGTCTGCTCGACGTCCTGTACGACCCGTGGCCGACGTCCGCCGGCGCTGCGGCGCAGGCCGCGGGGGTCCCCGTGATCGGGGGCGACGTGATGCTGCTCAACCAGGCCTTCGGGCAGGTGGAACTGTTCACCGGTCTACCGGCACCCAGGGACGAGATGGCCGCCGCCCTGGCCGAGGCGCTCGGCCGCCACTGACCCCGCCGGTGCCGCGACGCGGACCGAGCGGGCCTGATGTGCCCGGGTGATGCCTCTCGTGGGATGATCGACCCCGTGATGAAGTGGACCACCGCCGGGGAATCGCATGGCCAGGCCCTCGTGACGATCATCGAGGGCGTCATCGCCGGGGTCGAGGTGACGCGCGAGGAGATCGGTACCCAGCTCGCCCGGCGTCGTCTCGGCTACGGGCGGGGCGCGCGGATGAAGTTCGAGGCCGACGCGGTCCGCGTTCTCGGGGGCGTCCGCCACGGTCAGACCATGGGCTCGCCCGTCGCGATCGAGGTCGGCAACACCGAGTGGCCCAAGTGGGAACAGATCATGTCCCCGGACCCGGTCGACCCCGAGGACATCGAGGACAAGGCGCGCGCAGCGCTGCTGACCCGCCCACGCCCCGGGCACGCCGACTTCTCCGGGATGCTCAAATACGACTTCGACGACGCCCGCATGGTGCTCGAGCGGGCGAGTGCCCGCGAGACCGCCGCGCGCGTGGCCGCGGGGACCGTCGCCCGGGCGGTGCTCCGCGACGTCCTCGGTGTCGAAGTGCTCTCGCACGTGATCTCGATCGGCGCCTCGGAGCCGTACGCCGGCCCCCCTCCCGTGTTCGCCGACCTCGACGCCATCGACGCCAGCCCCGTCCGAGCCCACGACCCCGCGACCGGTGATGCCATGATCGCCGAGATCGAGGCCGCCAAGAAGGCGGGTGACACGCTCGGTGGGGTGGTCGAGGTCGTGGTCCACGGGCTGCCGATCGGCCTCGGATCACACGTGTCCGGTGACGAGCGACTCGACGCGCAACTGGCCGGCGCACTCATGGGGATCCAGGCCATCAAGGGCGTCGAGGTGGGCGACGGGTTCGAGACCGCCCGGCGTCGCGGCAGCGTCGCGCACGACGAGATCATCCGGGGCGCCGACGGCGTCGACCGCCGCAGCAATCGCGCAGGCGGGCTCGAAGGCGGCATGAGCAACGGCCAGCCGCTGCGGGTCCGCGCCGCGATGAAGCCGATCTCGACCGTACCGCGCGCCCTGAGCACCGTGGACATGTCCGACGGGAGCGACGCCACCGCCATCCACCAGCGCTCGGACGTGTGCGCGGTCCCCGCGGCAGGCGTCGTCGCCGAGTCCATGGTCGCGCTGGTCCTCGCCCGCGCCGTCCTGCAGAAATTCGGGGGCGACTCGCTGGGGGAGACCCGTCGGAACGTGGCCGGTTATCTCGACGCGGTGGCCGAACGCCTGGACTGGGACTCGGATCCGGCATGAGCGGACCGTCCCGCCCGGCCGCGGTGCTGGTGGGCCCGCCTGGGGCCGGCAAGACGACTATCGGCCGGAAGCTCGCGCGACGACTCGACGTGGAGTTCCGCGACTCCGACCAACTGATAGAGGTACGCCGGGGACTGTCGATCCCGGAGATCTTCGCCTCCGACGGCGAGGCGGGCTTCCGCGAGATCGAGCAGGAGATCGTGGGGGAGATGCTGGCCGGCTTCGACGGAGTCCTGTCCCTGGGCGGCGGCGCCGTCCTGTCCGCCGTGACGCGGGAACGACTGCGCGGCACGCGCGTCATCCACATGACGATCGGGGTGGCAGAGGGCGTGCGCAGGTCGCGGGGGTCGGGACGGCCGCTCCTGGCCGGGGGCGACGTGACGGCCCGCTACCAGGCGATGCTCACCGAGCGCGCGCCCCTCTACAGGGCGGTCGCGTGGGCGACCGTGACCACCGAGCGTCGTAGTTCGGGCAAGGTGGTGACGGACATCGTGGAGAGACTGCAGACGGGGGACCCGCACGCCCGGGGATCCGACCGGCGCGTGACACGGTGACCGTGGACGTGAACACACATGCGATGAGCGGGAGTGAGAGATGAGCCCAGACCACGAAACCACCGAGCCAGTCGTCGTCGAGGTCCGTGCCGCCGAGCCCTATCCGGTGATGATCGGACGTGGCCTTCTCCCCGAGATCCTCGAGGCGTGTTCGTCGGCGCGGAGCCTCGCGATCTTCCATCAGCCACCGCTCACCGAGACCGCCGAGGCGCTCCGGGAGCAACTGGCCGAGGCCGGCGTCAACGCCCACCGTGTGGAGATCCCCGACGCGGAGGCGGGCAAGGACCTGGCCGTGGCCGGGTACTGCTGGGACGTGCTCGGCAAGATCGGGCTGTCCCGCAAGGACACCATCGTGAGCCTGGGCGGCGGTGCGGCCACCGACCTCGCGGGGTTCGTCGCCGCCACCTGGATGCGGGGCGTCCGTGTGGTCCACATCCCCACCACGCTGCTCGGTATGGTCGACGCCGCCGTCGGGGGTAAGACCGGGATCAACACCGACGCGGGCAAGAACCTGGTCGGCAGTTTCCACGAGCCCGCCGCGGTGTTCGTGGACACCGCGACCCTCGAGTCGGTCCCACGGAACGAGGTCATCTCGGGCATGGCCGAGGTGGTCAAGTGCGGGTTCATCGCCGATCCCGTCATCCTCGATCTGATCGAGCGGGACCCCGAGGCCGCGGTGGACCCGTCCGGCGAGGTGATCGTGGAACTGATCCGTCGGAGCGTGCAGGTCAAGGCCGACCTGGTGGCGCAGGACCTCAAGGAGTCCGGGCCGCGCGAGAACCTCAACTACGGGCACACCCTCGGGCACGCCGTCGAACGCCGGGAGCAGTACCGCTGGCGGCACGGCGCCGCGATCAGCGTGGGGATGTGCTTCGTCGCCGAGCTCGCCCGACTGGCGGGCCGACTCGACGACGCCACGGCGGACAGACACGCAGCGGTGCTCGGCTCTCTCGGCCTGCCCACCGGGTACGACGAGGACGCGTTCAACAGGTTGCTCGAGCTCATGGCGGGGGACAAGAAGAACCATTCCGGCCTGATGCGGCTGGTGGTCCTCGACGGGCTCGCCCGGCCGGCCCGGATGGAGGGCCCCGACCCCACCCTCATGGCCGCCGCCTACGCGGCGATCTCGGAGGGCCGGCGCGCCAGTGGCGGCGGGGTGTTCCTGTGAGTGATCTGGCCGCCCGCCGCACCGCGGTCGCCGCGGCCCTCGCCGACGTGGGGGCGGGGTCGCTCCTCGTGACGGACGCCCGCAACATCGCCTATCTCACCGGGTTCCGGGGCTCGGGCGGGGTCGTGCTGATCGAGGACGACGGTGAGGCGGTGCTGTGCACGGACTCCCGGTACGAACTGCAGGTGAGTGAGCAGGCACCCGACGTGGGCCACGTGATCTCCCGCGAGTACGTCGCAGGGGCACTGGGACGCCGGCGCAGCCCCGCCGACGCCCCGATCGCCGTCGAGGCGGACGACCTCACGCTGTCCGCCTCGGCCGCGCTGCACCGCGAGCTGGCGCGGGCGGGGGCCGACGGGGCCCCGGTCATCGAGACCAGTGGCATCGTGGAGGGCGTCCGGCGCGCGAAGGACGAGGGAGAGCTCGCGGTGATCGAGCGCGCGTGTGGCGTCGTCGACACCGCCTGGACGGAGCTCCTGGCCGGGGGCGGGATCGCGGCGGGCCGTAGCGAGCGGGAGGTCGCCGCGGACCTGGAGCACGCGATGCGGCTCTCCGGCTCGGACGGCGTGGCCTTCGACACGATCGTGGCCTCGGGCCCGAACGGCGCCTTCCCGCACCACGTCCCGGGCGATCGCCGGCTCGCGGAAGGGGACCTCGTCGTGGTCGACTTCGGGGCGATGGTCGGCGGGTACGCGTCGGACTGCACCCGCACGGTGGCCCTCGGCACGCCCGGCGACCGGCTCCTCGAGGCGTACGACGTGGTCCTGCGGGCCCAGCATGCGGGTGTGGCCGCGGTCCGTCCGGGCACGGCGTGCGCGGACCTCGACGCCGTGAGCCGCGACATCATCTCCGGTGCCGGGTTCGGCGAGTACTTCGGACACTCTCTGGGACACGGCGTGGGACTGGACGTGCATGAAGCGCCCTCGGTGTCCGCGAGATCCACGAGTACACTGTCCGACGGCGATGTGATCACCGTCGAGCCGGGCATCTACCTTCCCGGCCTCGGCGGGATTCGGATCGAGGACACCGTGGCCGTCGTCCAGGGCGGCGGCCGGTCCCTGACGACAACGTCGACGGCGCTCGCTGTGCTCTGAGAAGCCGCCGTCCCCGACCAGACGCGCGCGGTGCCCCGCCCGGCCTGCCGCGGAACACACGCGAAGGAGAACCGACTCATGGCGTCCACCGCCGACTTCAAGAACGGCCTCGTCCTCAAGGACGACGGAAACCTGCTGCAGATCGTCGAGTTCCAGCACGTCAAGCCCGGCAAGGGCCCGGCGTTCGTCCGCACCAAGCTCAAGAACGTGGTCTCCGGGAAGACGATCGACAAGACCTACAGTGCCGGCACCAAGGTCGAGACGGCGACGGTCGACCGTCGCGACATGACGTTCCTCTACCGCGACGGTGAGGACTACGTCCTCATGGACCAGCAGGACTTCGACCAGATCTCCGTGACCCCCACCGTGATGGGCGAGGGGGCGCGCTTCCTGCTCGAGAACACCAGCGTGCAGGTGTCCATGCACGAGGGCCTCCCGTTGTTCGCGGAGATGCCCGTGGCCGTCGATCTGGTGGTCCAGCACACCGACCCGGGACTGCAGGGAGACCGCTCGACCGGCGGCACCAAGCCGGCGACCCTCGAGACCGGCGCCGAGGTACAGGTGCCGCTGTTCATCAACACCGGTGACAAGCTGCGCATCGACACGCGCGACGGCCGCTACCTCAGCCGGGTGAACGACTGACCATGGCACAGGATGTCGACCACCGGCGCCGGGGATCGCGGTACCGGGCGCGACGGCGTGCCGTGGCGCTGCTGTTCGAGGCGGAGCTCCGGGACGCCGACGTGGTGGAACTCGCCGAGGAACGTCGGAAGATGGGCGCCGACTCCCACGAGTTCCACGACGTCGCGCCGTACACGATGGAGGTCGTCACCGGCGTCGCCGAGCGGCTCGACCGTCTGGACTCGATGATCGCCGATCACCTGCGCGAGTGGACGCTTGAGCGGCTGCCCGCCGTGGACCGTGCCGTACTGCGGGCCGGGTCCTGGGAGTTGTTGTTCGGGACCCGGGAGGTCGACTCCGCGGTGGTGATCGACCAAGCGGTCCTGCTGGTCTCCGACCTCTCGGCGGACAGATCAGTGGCCTACGTCAACGCGGTGCTCGACCGGATCGCCGGCCTCGCCGAGCAGATCCGCGCCGCGGAGAAGGCGGTCTCGACGTTGGACACCGACGCCGCGGCCGCGGAGGACGTGTCGGAGGCCACGTCCGACGGGGCGGGGGAGCCGCCCGCGGACTGATAGGGTCAACCCTCGAAAGCTATCCCTTTAACGAGCCGTCCAGTGAGGCGGACAAGGAGGTGGTGATCGGTGAATCCCGGCGGTTCTGACACGGCTGCGGTCTCACTCTTCACGTCCGATGACGTCGCCAGGACGATCTCCCGTCTGGCACACCAGATCATCGAACGCACCGCAGCGGACTCAGCCGACGCCGGGCGGGTGGTGCTCCTGGGCATCCCCACCCGAGGCGTCCCGCTCGCCTCGCGTCTGGGCGATCGTATCCGCGAGTTCGCGGGCGCGGAGGTCCACGTGGGCTCACTCGACGTCACCCTCTACCGCGACGACCTGGCCGGCGGGCCACACAGGCCGATGAACCCCACCCGGGTACCCGCCGAAGGTCTCGACGACGCGACGGTCGTCCTCGTGGACGACGTCCTGTTCTCCGGCCGCACGATCCGGGCGGCCTTCGACGCGCTGCGCGACCTCGGTCGACCTGCACGCGTCCAACTGGCCGTGTTGGTCGACCGTGGGCACCGGGAACTGCCGATCCGGGCCGACTACGTGGGCAAGAACGTCCCCACCTCGCGCGAGGAGGACGTCTCGGTCCGACTCGAGGAGACCGACGGGACGGACGGCGTACTCCTCCACCGGTCGGCGGGGGAGGGGACCTCATGAAGCATCTGCTCTCCGCCGCCGACCTCGACTTCGACACCGCGACCTCGATACTCGACGAGGCTGACCGCCTCAAAGAGGCGCTCCTCGGCCGTGAGGTCCGCAAACTCCCGACGCTGCGGGGCAGGACCGTCCTCACCGTCTTCTACGAGAACTCGACCCGGACCCGGGTGTCGTTCGAGACCGCGGGCAAATGGATGAGCGCCGACGTCGTCAACGTCTCGGCCAGCGCATCCTCGGTGCAGAAGGGCGAATCGCTACGCGACACGGCGCTCACGTTGACCGCCGTCGGGGCGGACGCGTTGATCGTCCGGCACCCGGCCTCCGGTGCCGCGGTCCAGCTCGCCCGGTGGGTGGCGCCCGACGGGGCCGGACCGTCGGTGATCAACGCGGGGGACGGCATGCACGAGCACCCCACGCAGGCCCTCCTCGACGCGATGACCCTGCGCGAACGGTTGGGCGGGATCGCCGGGCGACGCGTGGTGATCGTCGGAGACGTGCTGCATTCCCGCGTCGCCCGGTCCAACGCGCGGTTGCTCTCCACACTCGGTGCCGAGGTCGTCCTGGTCGCTCCGCCCACCCTCCTGCCGGTGGGGGTGGAGGCCTGGCCCGTGCGCGCGACCACCGATCTCGACGCCGAGCTCGCCGACGCGGACGCGGTGATGATGCTCCGCGTACAGGCCGAACGCATGAACGGCGGCTTCTTCCCGTCCGCCCGTGAATACGCCGTCCGCTACGGGTTGACCCCGGCACGCGCGGCGATGCTGCGAGACGACGCGGTGGTCCTGCATCCGGGACCGATGGTGAGGGGCATGGAGATCGGCTTCGACGTGGCGGATGCGCCGTCCTCGGCGATCCTCCAGCAGGTCACCAACGGCGTCCACGTGCGCATGGCCGTCCTTCTCCACACCCTCGTCCCGACGGAAGGAACACCCGAGTGAGCGACCAGACGTCCCGGACCCTGCTGCTGCGGAGCGTCCGCCCCTACGGGGAGGGCGATCCGGTCGACGTGCTCGTCGTCGACGGGATCATCACCGAGATCGGCGCCGACGCCGTCACCCGGGCTCCTGACGGCACCGACACCCACGACTGCGACGGCGACGTCCTGCTCCCGGGGTTCGTCGACCTCCACACCCATCTCCGTGAGCCGGGCCGCGAGGACACCGAGACCATCGCCTCCGGCTCCGCGGCCGCCGCGAGAGGCGGCTACACCGCGGTCTTCGCCATGGCCAACACCAGCCCGCCCCAGGACAACCAGACCGTCACCGACGCCGTGTGGCGGATCGGCCGGGAGGTCGGACTGTGCGACGTGCACCCGGTCGGCGCGGTCACCGTCGGCCTCGCCGGGGAGCAGCTCACCGAGATGGGCCAGATGTCCTCCGGTGAGGCGCAGGTCACGGTGTTCTCGGACGACGGGCACTGCGTCCACGACCCGATGATCATGCGGCGCGCGCTCGAGTACTCGGCCGGGCTCGGCGTCCTCGTGGCCCAGCACGCCGAGGAGCCGCGGCTCACCCCCGGCGCGGTCGCGCACGAGGGTCCGACCGCGGCGCGGTTGGGGCTGACCGGATGGCCGCGCTCCGCGGAGGAGTCGATCGTCGCCCGCGACGCCATCCTCGCCCGGGACGCAGGCGCCCGCGTGCACATCTGCCACGCCTCGACCACCGGCACCGTCGAACTGCTGAGATGGGCGAAGGCGCAGGGGATCCGGATCACCGCCGAGGTCACCCCGCACCACCTGCTGCTGGATGACTCGGTGCTCGAGTCGTACGACGGCGTCTACCGGGTCAACCCGCCACTGCGCGAGTCGCACGACGCCCGCGCGCTCCGCGATGCTCTGGTGTCCGGCGTGATCGACTGTGTCGCGACCGATCACGCGCCCCACGCCGAGCAGGAGAAGTGCTGCGAGTTCGCCGCGGCGCGACCGGGCATGCTCGGACTCGAGACCGCCCTGCCCATCGTGGCCGCGCTCCTGGTGGAATCGGGTGAGATGACGTGGCGGGATGTCGCGCGCGTGATGAGTTCGCGGCCGGCCGAGATCGCCGGTCTGCCCGACCAGGGACGTCCGATCGAGGTGGGAGAGCCGGCCAACCTCGTCGTCGTCGACCCCGACTCCCCGTGGACGGTCGTGGGTGAGGAGCTCGCCAGTCTCTCCGCCAACACCCCCTACGAGGGCATGGAGTTCACGGCGCGGGTCGTGGGCACCGTCCACCGCGGTCGGATGGTCGTCTGGGACGGCGAGATCGTCGGAGGAGGGAAGAACGCATGAGCCAGAACATCCTGACCGCGCTGATCGCTCTGGTCCTGTTCCTGGGGGTGCTGGCTCTCATGGCGTGGGGCTGGCGCAACCGCCAACGCTCCCAGGCCCACCTGTTCGACGGCCTGCCGGCGGTGCCCGAGTCGCCCGGCGAGCCCGTGCTCGGGCCGCTGACCGGCGTCTACGTGGGCAGTACCGTCGCGGGCGACTGGCAGGCCCGGATCGTCCGGCCGCCGCTGGGTCATCGTTCGGCGGGGTCGCTCACCGCGCACACGACCGGCCTGCGTCTCGAGCTCGCCGACGCGACCGTGTGGATCCCACGGGCCGATCTGGTCGACGTCCGGCGCGCGTCCGCGCTCGCCAACAAGACGGTCCCCGGCGGCGGCCTGGTGGTCGCGCGCTGGCGGCTGCGCTCCGCCGACGGCGGGACCACGGTCGTCGACACCGGGTTCCGCGCCGACGACAAGGACACGTACGACCGATGGGAGCAGCTGCGCGGTGACGCCGCTGATCCCGACCCCACCCACGACCCGCCGTCGACCCAGCCGCCCCACGCCCCCCGCTCCACCAACGAGGAGAACCAGTGACTTCGCAGACCACCACGACCAGTTCCGCGGCGGGACCTCCGCCCGCGGCCCTCGTCCTCGAGGACGGGCGGATCCACCGCGGTACCGCGTTCGGAGCCACGGGCACCACCCTGGGCGAGGCCGTCTTCACCACGGCGATGTCGGGCTACCAGGAGGCCCTCACGGACCCCTCCTACCACCGGCAGATCCTCGTCACGACCGCTCCACACATCGGCAACACCGGCTGGAACGACCACGATGGTGAGTCACTGCTCGGCGGGGAGGTCGGCGGCGGCCGCATCTGGGTCGCGGGGCTGGTGGCCCGCGATCTCTCCCGCCGGGCGTCGAACCACCGGGCCACCCGGACGCTGGAGGCGGAGATGATCGCGCAGGGCGCGGTCGGGATCGCCGACGTCGACACACGCGCGGTGGTCCGTCACATCCGCGACCGGGGGGCGATGAAGGCCGGGATCTTCTCCGGGGCCGACCTCGCCGACGACGAGTCGATGCTCGCCACCGTCCGCGCGCAGGAGGCCATGGCGGGGGCGTCGCTGTCCCGCGAGGTCACGACCGACGAGGCCTATGTGGTCGAACCGGAGGGCACGGCGCACTACTCGGTGGCAGCGCTGGACCTGGGCATCAAGACGAACACCCCGCGCATGCTCGCAGCGCGCGGCGTCAGGGTCCACGTGATCCCCGCGGGGTCGACGCTCCAGGACGTCCTCGAGCTCGACGTCGACGGGGTGTTCCTCTCCAACGGGCCCGGCGACCCGGCCGCCGCCGACGACGCCGTGCACCTCACCAAGGAGGTACTCGGGCAGGGGATCCCGTTCTTCGGGATCTGCTTCGGCAACCAGATCCTCGGCCGCGCGCTCGGACTCGAGAGCTACAAGATGCGGTTCGGGCACCGGGGGACCAACATCCCGGTGGTGGACAAAGCCACGGGCGCGGTGGCGATCACCTCCCAGAACCACGGGTTCGCGCTCCGCGCACCGGAGACCGAGCACTGGGAGACGCCGTGGGGCACCGCCACCGTCACCCACGTGTGCGCCAACGACGGGACGGTCGAGGGCGTCGCGCTGACCGACGGTTCGGCGTTCTCCGTCCAGTACCACCCCGAAGCGGCCGCGGGTCCCCGCGACGCCGCCGACCTCTTCGACCGCTTCGTCAGCCTGCTCGGCGCCGATCCGGCCGCCACCGACTCCAGGAAGGGCACGCACTGATGCCTCGCCGCACAGACATCAACCACGTCCTCGTGATCGGCTCCGGCCCGATCGTCATCGGCCAGGCCTGCGAGTTCGACTATTCCGGCACCCAGGCGTGTCGCGTGCTGCGCTCGGAGGGGCTGCGGGTGACGCTGGTCAACTCCAACCCCGCCACGATCATGACCGATCCGGAGTTCGCCGACAGCACATACGTCGAGCCGATCACGGCCGAGTACATCGACAAGATCTTCACCAAGGAAGCCGCGGCCGGGCATCCGGTGGATGCGGTCCTCGCCACCCTCGGGGGCCAGACCGCACTCAACGCGGCGATGGACCTCGACGCCCGGGGCATCCTCGACAAGCACGGGGTCGAGCTCATCGGTGCGGACATCCCCGCCATCAACCGCGGCGAGGACCGGCAGATGTTCAAGGACATCGTCGAGAGCGTCGGAGGCGAGTCCGCCCGCAGCGCGGTCTGCTACACGATGGAGGAGGTCCACGCGACCGTCGCCGAGATGGGCCTGCCCGTCGTGGTCCGCCCGTCCTTCACCATGGGTGGTCTCGGCTCCGGCATGGCCCACACCACCGAGGATCTCGAACGGATCGTCGGCGGGGGGCTGGCCGCCTCACCGACCGCGAACGTCCTGATCGAGGAGTCGATCCTCGGGTGGAAGGAGTTCGAACTCGAGCTCATGCGCGACCACAAGGACAACGTCGTGGTGGTGTGCTCGATCGAGAACGTGGACGCCATGGGCGTGCACACCGGCGACTCGGTGACCGTGGCGCCGTCCATGACGTTGACCGACCGCGAGTTCCAGAACATGCGCGACCTCGGGATCGACATCCTGCGGGCCGTCGGTGTCGCGACCGGCGGCTGCAACATCCAGTTCGCGATCAACCCGGACGACGGGCGTCTCGTGGTGATCGAGATGAACCCGCGCGTGTCGCGGTCGTCGGCGCTCGCATCCAAGGCCACCGGGTTCCCGATCGCCAAGATCGCGGCGCGGCTGGCGATCGGGTACAGCCTCGACGAGATCACCAACGACATCACCGGTGAGACACCGGCGTCCTTCGAGCCGTCACTCGACTATGTGGTGGTCAAGGCCCCGCGCTTCGCGTTCGAGAAGTTCCCCGGCGCCGACGACACGCTCACCACCACCATGAAGTCCGTGGGCGAGGCGATGAGCCTCGGCCGGAACTACCGCGAGGCGCTCGGGAAGGTGATGCGCTCGCTGGAGACCAGGGCCGCCGGCTTCTGGACCCTCCCCGACGAGACGATCGCCCCCGGCCGCTCCACGGATGTCGCGGCTGTGCTCGACGATCTCCGGCGTCCCACCGAAGGCCGCATGTACGACGTCGAACTCGCGCTGCGTCTGGGGGCGACGCTCGAGCAGGTCCACGAGGCCTCGGAGATCGACCCCTGGTTCCTCGACGAGGTGGCTGTCCTGGTGGAGCTGCGGGAGGAGATCAGTGCCGCCCCGGTCGTCGACGAGGCGCTCCTGCGTCGTGCCAAGCACAACGGACTGTCCGACGCCCAGATCGCCGCTCTGCGGCCCGAGTTCGCCGGCGCGGAAGGCGTGCAGCGCCTGCGTCACCGCCTGGGTGTCCGGCCGGTCTACAAGACGGTCGACACCTGCGCCGCCGAGTTCGAGGCCAAGACCCCCTATCACTACTCGACCTACGAGCTCGATCCCGGCGCCGAGTCCGAGGTGGCCCCGCAGACCGAGCGCGAGAAGGTCATCATCCTCGGGTCCGGCCCCAACCGGATCGGTCAGGGCATCGAGTTCGACTACTCGTGCGTGCACGCCGCGCTGACCCTGTCCGAGGCCGGGTACGAGACCGTCATGGTCAACTGCAACCCGGAGACCGTCTCGACGGACTACGACACGGCGGATCGGCTGTACTTCGAGCCGCTCACGTTCGAGGACGTCATGGAGGTCTACCACGCCGAGTGCGGCTCCGGCACGGTCGCCGGCGTCCTGGTCCAGCTGGGGGGCCAGACACCGCTCGGCCTCGCGGCGCAGCTGGAAGAGGCCGGGGTCCCGGTGGTCGGGACGAGCCCGTCCGCCATCGACCTCGCGGAGGACCGCCGCGAGTTCGGCGACGTGCTCGCCCGGGCCGGCCTCCCGGCTCCCGCGTTCGGTACCGCGGTGACGGCCGCCGAGGCCACCGAGATCGCGGCCGGCATCGGGTACCCGGTACTCGTCCGCCCCTCCTACGTCCTCGGGGGACGCGGCATGGAGATCGTCTACGACGAGGACTCGCTCCGCTCCTACATCGACCGCGCCACCGAGGTGGGCCCGGACCGCCCGGTCCTCGTCGACAGGTTTCTCGACGACGCCGTGGAGATCGACGTCGACGTGCTCTGCGACGGCACCGAGATGTACCTGGGCGGCGTCATGGAGCACATCGAGGAGGCGGGGATCCACTCCGGCGACTCGGCGTGCGCGCTGCCGCCCATCACACTGGGTCAGGACGACATCGATCGCGTCCGGCGCTCCAGCGAGGCGCTCGCCTCCGGAATCGGGGTCAAGGGACTGATGAACGTGCAGTACGCCCTCAAGGACGACGTGCTGTACGTGCTCGAGGCCAACCCCCGCGCCTCCCGGACCGTCCCGTTCGTCTCCAAGGCGACCGGCGTCCACATGGCCAAGGCCTGTGCCCGGATCATGATGGGGGCCACGATCGCCGAGCTCCGGGCCGAGGGACTGTTGCCGTCCGACCGCGACGGCGGTTCGTTGCCGGCGGACGCCCCGGTCGCCGTCAAGGAGGCGGTCCTGCCGTTCAACCGCTTCCGGACACCGGCGGGCCAGACCATCGACTCCCTGCTCAGCCCCGAGATGAAGTCGACGGGTGAGGTCATGGGTATCGGCCCCGACTTCGCGGTCGCCTTTGCCAAGGGGCAGCTCTCCGCGGAGGGCGTCCTGCCCACCAGCGGGACCGTGTTCGTCTCCGTGGCCAACCGGGACAAGCGGTCCATGGTGTTCCCCGCGCAGCGGCTCGCCGCCCTGGGCTTCACCGTGCTGGCCACCGAGGGCACCGCGCTGATGCTCCGCCGGTACGGCATCGCCTGTGAGACCGTCGCCAAGCTGACGGAGTCCGGAGCGGGCCCGGTGGACGAGAACGGGGAGCCGGTCCGGACGATCGTCGACCGGATCAACGCCCACGAGGTGGACCTGATCCTCAACATCGCCTCGTCCACCGGAGGCACCCGCGCCGACGGCTACGAAATCCGCTCCGCCGCCATCTCGCGCCGCGTCCCGTGTGTGACCACGGTCCAGGGCGCGACCGCCGCGGTGCACGGCATCGAGGCGATGCGCCGCGGAGACGTCACGGTCAGCCCGCTGCAGGAGCTGCACTCCGGGTTCACCGAGTGAGCTCCGGCTCCGGTCACCGGGCGCCGTTCGGGGCGCGACTGCGGGCCGCGCTCGGTTCCCGCGGGAACCTGTGCGTGGGGATCGACCCCCACCCGGCGCTGCTCGAGGCGTGGGGACTCGGGGTCGACGCCGCGGGGGTCGCCGAGTTCTCCCGCAGGTCACTCGAGGCGTTCGGAGACCTGGTGCCGGCGGTCAAGCCGCAGGTCGCGTTCTTCGAGGAGCACGGTGCCGCGGGGGTCGCCGCGCTCGAGGAGGTCCTCGACGGGATCGCCTCGGCCGGAGCCCTGTCCGTCGCGGACGCCAAGCGCGGGGACATCGGTTCGACGATGGCCGGATACGCCCGGGCCTGGCTGCGTGACGGCTCACCGCTGGCGTGTGACGCGCTGACCGTCTCGCCGTACCTCGGCGTCGGCGCGCTGGACGCGGCCTTCGAGGCGGCGGCCGGGGCCGGGCGCGGACTCTTCGTCCTCGCCCGGACCTCGAACCCCGAGGCGGGTCCGCTGCAGCGGGCGGAGGCCGGGGGAGCGACCGTCGCGCAGTCGGTGGTCGACGAGGTCGCACGCCGCAACGCGACGATCGACAGGGGCGACGACCCGACGTCGCCGGGCCCCTTCGGGGTGGTCGTCGGCGCCACTGTCGACGACGCCCCCCGGCTCGACGAACTCCATGGGCCGGTGCTCATGCCGGGAGTGGGTCAGCAGGGCGCCACGATCGACGATGCCCGGCGGATCGCGGGCCCCGCCTTCGGGCACACCCTCGTCAATGTCTCGCGCCATGTACTCCGGGCCGGTCCGGACGTCGCGGCGATGCGCGATGTCGTACTCGACCTCACGATGGCGGCGCGGGTCACGGCCCGCGGAGACGGCGCCGACGGCGCTCCCTGAGCCCCTGCGGGCACCCGGCGTCACTCGCGTCACACATCTGCGGCGTGCACAGCGACGAGCCCTCGCCCATTTCGGGCGTTTCGCTCCGCGCACGACGGCGGTCGCGGTTAGTCTGCCCATAGCCTCACATGACAATGCGCAGGCCAGAGGGGGTGACACGCCGGGCACCCGCCCGGGTACGACGTCCCGGTGCCTTGTACTGTTGCTGAGGTCATCAGGCCCGATACCGGGTCCCGACCCCGCGAGGGGGACGGGCCCGCCCGGGTACGGTGAGCACGAGGGAGCGCCCGTTCCCGGTGCGTTCCGCAGCCCGCGGACGCGCCGGAGACGGTCACCGCACACCAGACGCGAGTGTCCTACGGTGGACACCCGCGTGAGTCACGAGACACACACGAACGAGACGGAGGAATTGTGGCCCTTCCCCAGTTGACCGATGAGCAGCGTGCTGCTGCTCTGGAGAAGGCGGCTGCCGCCCGTCGCGCCCGGGCTGAGCTCAAGGAGCGGCTGAAGCGCGGAGGCACCGATCTCAAGCAGGTGCTCAAGGACGCCGAGACCGACGAGATCCTCGGCAAGATGAAGGTGTCAGCACTGCTGGAGGCTCTGCCCAAGGTCGGCAAGGTCAAGGCTCAGGAGATCATGTCCGAGCTGGAGATCGCCCCTACGCGTCGTCTGCGTGGTCTCGGTGACCGCCAGCGTCGTGCACTGCTCGAGCGGTTCGACTTCACGGTCGACTGATCGACGTATGAACGCACCGTCGTCCGGGGGAGTCCCCCCGGAAGCGACGGCGACGAGGGGCCGGCTGATCGTCTTGGCCGGCCCCTCCGCCGTCGGTAAGTCAACCGTCGTGGCCCGGCTCCGCGAGCGCGTACCGGAGCTGTACTTCAGCGTGTCCATGACCACGCGCGATCCGCGGCCCGGAGAGGTCGACGGGCGCGACTACCACTTCGTCACCACGGAGCACTTCCGTACCGCAGTCGCCGAGGGCCGGATGCTGGAGTGGGCCGAGATCCATCGCGGCCTCCAACTGTCGGGCACCCCCGCCGATCCGGTGCGGCGTGCCCTCTCGGACGGCCGGCCGGTCCTCATCGAGGTCGATCTCGCCGGGGTCCGGCAGATCCGTGAGTCGATCCCCGAGGGGCGGACCGTCTTCCTGTCCCCGCCCTCATGGGAGGAACTCGAGGTCCGCCTGCGCGGCCGCGGGACCGAACCGCACGACGTGGTCGCCCGTCGTCTCGAGACCGCGAAGGTCGAGATGGAGGCTCGCGAGGAGTTCGACGACGTGGTGGTCAACGACGAACTCGAGGCGGCGGTCGACGAGTTGGTATCATTGCTGGTCGGTCGAGATCGACATCTCCGCACCGATAGCCCTTCACCGCAAGTCCAGAGGAGAACCCCGTAGTGGCCACCATCGAAGACGCAGCGGCCACCCCGCTGTACGACACTCCCGTCGGCATCACCAACCCGCCGATCGACGAGCTCCTCGACAGGGCGTCGTCCAAGTACGCCCTCGTGATCTTCGCCGCGAAGCGCGCCCGGCAGATCAACTCGTACTACAACCAGATCGAGGAGGGCATCCTCGAGTACGTCGGCCCGCTGGTCGACCCCGAGTTCCACGAGAAGCCCCTCACCATCGCTCTGCGCGAGCTCCACTCCGACCTCCTCGACTGCGCCGAGGGCGAGTGACCCCCGGCGGGGACGACGCACGCGCCCCGCGCGTCGTCGTGGGTGTGGGCGGCGGGATCGCCGCCTACAAGGCCTGCGGGCTGATCCGGCTGCTCACAGAGTCCGGATGCCACGTCGATGTCGTCCCCACGCAGGCGGCCCTGGAGTTCGTCGGGACCGCCACGTTCGAGGCACTGTCCGGGAACCCGGTCACGACCGGTGTGTTCTCCGATGTGCCCTCCGTCCGCCACGTCGCCCTCGGGCAACGGGCGGACCTCGTCGTCGTCGCGCCGGCCACGGCCGATCTGCTCGCGCGTGCCGCCTCGGGCCGCGCCGACGATCTGCTCACATCGACCCTGCTCACCGCACGGTGTCCGGTGCTCCTCGCACCGGCGATGCACACTGAGATGTGGGAGCACCCCGCCACTCGGCGCAACGTCGGCACACTCCGCGGGGACGGGCTACACGTGATGCCACCGGCGTCCGGCCGGCTCACCGGCGCCGACACGGGCGCCGGACGACTGCCCGAGCCCGCGGACATCGCCCGGCTCGCACACCTCCTCCTCGACGGCGGGCGGATGCCGTGGGACCTGCACGGCGAGCATGTCGTGGTGACCGCCGGCGGCACCCGTGAGGACGTCGACCCCGTGCGTTTCCTCGGCAACCGCAGTTCGGGAAAGCAGGGATACGCCATCGCGGCGGTCGCCGCGGCGCGGGGGGCACGGGTCACCCTGGTGACCTCCGCGGACCTGCCGACCCCCGCGGCAGTGGAGGCCGTCCCCATCGAATCGGCCCGGGAGCTCCGGGACGAGACGCTGCGGCTCGCGGAAGGCGCCGACGTCGTGATCAAGGCGGCCGCCGTGGCGGATTTCCGGCCCGCCGACGTCGCCGGATCCAAGCTCAAGAAGGGCAGCAGCACCGAGCCCGAGTCGATCGGCCTCACGGTGAACCCGGACATCCTCGCCGAGCTCGTGGACGCCCGCACAGCGGGGAGGGTCCCCGCCGACTGCCTGCTCGTGGGTTTCGCGGCCGAGACCGGGGACGCCTCGGGGACGGTCCTCGAACACGGGCGCGCCAAACTCGCTCGCAAAGGCTGCGATCTCCTCGTGGTCAACGAGGTCGGCCGCGGCACCACGTTCGGGGAGGACGTCAACGGCGGCTGGATCCTCGACACAGCCGGCGGCGAGGTGCTGCTCGACCGGGTGAGCAAGGACCTGGTGGCCAGCCGGGTGCTCGACGCGGTCGTGGCCGCATCCGGGTCGGCGACGACCGGCCGTCGGGGCGCTCACCACACCGACTAGTCTGATCCCACGCGCTCCCACCAGGAAGAGAGAACCACTGTGACGCAGGCACGTCGGCTGTTCACCAGCGAATCCGTGACCGAGGGACACCCGGACAAGATCTGTGACGCGATCTCCGACGCGATCCTCGACGCCATGCTGGAACAGGACCCGGCCGCCCGGGTCGCGGTGGAGACCATGGTCACGACCGGTCAGGTGCACGTCGCCGGCGAGGTCAAGACCAGTGGCTACGTGGAGATCCCGCAGCTCATCCGCGAGAAGATCGTCTCGATCGGTTACGACGCCTCCGACAAGGGATTCGACGGGGTGACCTGTGGCGTGTCGGTGTCCATCGGGGCGCAGTCACCGGAGATCGCCCAGGGCGTGGACACCTCGCACGAGGCCCGCACGGGGGGCCCCACGGAGGACGAGATCGCCCGGCAGGGCGCCGGCGACCAGGGCTTGATGTTCGGTTACGCCTGCTCGGACACCCCCGAGCTCATGCCGCTGCCCATCGCGCTTGCGCACCGGTTGTCGCGCCGGCTGACCGAGGTCCGCAAGAACGGCGCGCTGGGCTACCTGCGTCCCGACGGCAAGACCCAGGTCACGATCGAGTACGACGAGGAACGCCCGATCCGGCTGGACACCATCGTCATCTCCACGCAGCACGCCCCGGAGATCGATCTCGAGACGACGCTGCGTGATGACCTCACGCGCGAGGTCATCGAACCCGTGCTCGCCGAGGCCGTGGGCGGGATCGAGACCGGAGACTTCCGACTGCTGGTCAACCCGACCGGGCGATTCGTGCTGGGCGGCCCGATGGGCGACGCGGGCCTGACCGGTCGCAAGATCATCGTGGACACCTACGGCGGGATGGCCCGTCACGGCGGCGGGGCGTTCTCGGGCAAGGACCCCTCCAAGGTGGATCGGTCGGCGGCCTACGCCATGCGGTGGGTGGCCAAGAACGTCGTCGCGGCCGAGCTGGCGGAGCGGGTCGAGGTACAGGTCGCCTACGCGATCGGCAAGGCGGCTCCGGTCGGGCTCTTCGTCGAGGCCTTCGGTACGCAGAAGGTCGATCTGGACACGCTGCAGGCGGCGGTGGACGAGGTCTTCGACCTGCGGCCCGGCGCGATCATCCGTGACCTCGACCTCAAACGCCCCATCTACGCGGCGACGTCCGCCTACGGTCACTTCGGCCGCACCGACGTCGACCTGCCGTGGGAGCGGACCGACCGCGTGGCCGAGCTCAGGCGCGCGGCCGGTCTCTGACGCACCCACCCCCGCGATGTCAGACGGGGGTGCGACGATGCGGGACGTGACCACGACGCGCTCCGCCGCCCGGGTCCCGGCGACGGACGCGCCGGTGGCCCGGGTGCTCCCGCTACTCGGGGTGCCCCACCTGGACCGTGAGTTCGATTACCTGGTCCCCGAGTCGTTGTCCGCCGAGGCGCTCCCCGGCACCCGGGTCCGGGTCCGGTTCGCCGGTCGGCTGGTCGACGCCTTCCTCCTCGAGAGGGCTGCCGAGTCGGGCCACCGCGGCGAGCTCGCCTGGCTGGAGAGGGTGATCTCTCCCGAACCCGTGCTGACCCCGGACCTGCTCCGGCTCGTCGAACACGTCGCACGCCGGTGGGTGGGGATGCGGTCGGACGTGCTGCGCCTGGCGATCCCGCCCCGGCACGCCACGGCGGAGAAGACGGTCCCCGAGGCCGCGCCGGGGCCGGGGGCCCTCCCGGGCCCGGTCGAGCTACCGGTGGGGTGGTCGGACCACCCGATGGTCGCCCGCTTCCTCGAGGCCGTCACCGGCGGGCTCCCCGCCCGCGCTGTGTGGACGGCGCCGCCCGGTCGTGACTGGGCCTCGGCGCTCGCTGCGCTGGCGGACACGATCCGACGGCGGGGGCTGCAGGTGCTGGTGGTGGTGCCCGATCAACGCGACGTCGACCGCCTGACCGCCGCGTGTCGCGAGATCGTGGGGGGAGGGGTCGCGGGCCGGGACCTCGTCGCGGACCTGTCGGCGGGGGTGGGTCCGTCCGCGCGGTACCGACGGTGGCTCCGCGCCGTGCGCGGTCACGCGCGGATCGTCGTGGGCACCCGCAGCGCGGTCTTCACGCCGCTGCCGGAGCCTGGCCTGATGATCCTCCATGACGACGGGGACGACTCCTTCGTGGAGCCCCGCGCCCCGTACCCCCACACGCGGGATGTCGCGACGCTGCGGTCGTCGCTCGACGGCACCCCGCTCCTGCTCACGTCGGTCGACCGGACGCCCGAGATCGCCGAGTTGGTCCGGGCGGGCTGGGCGCACGAGATCCGGCCCGAGCCTGGGCTCGTCCGGTCTCTGGCGCCACGAGTGGTGGCGACGACCGACCTGGACCCCGGTCAGGCCCGGGACGTGGCCGGGGGGCGGACCCGCCTGCCGGCGGTGGCCACGGCGATGGCCCGCGAGGCGATCGATGTCGACGCCCCCGTGCTCGTGCAGGTGCCGCGCAAGGGCTACATCCCCACGCTGCTGTGCGGCTCGTGTCGCACGCCGGCACGCTGCCGGAGATGCCACGGTCCGATCCGCGCCGGTCGCATGGACGCGGTGTACGGGCCCGTCGAGCTGGCGTGCGGGTGGTGCGGGGCACCGGAGACGGGGTTCCGGTGTGTGGCCTGCGGTTCCCGCGCTCTACGTGCGGGCGTCGTGGGCGCCGGGCGCACGGCGGAGGAACTGGGGCGGATGTTCCCCGGTGTCCGGGTGCGTACCAGCGGCGGTGGGGAGATCCTGGAGTCCGTCCCGGCCGAGCCCGCGATCGTCGTCTCCACACCCGGGGCCGAGCCCGTCGCCGAGGGCGGATACGGTGCGGCGCTGCTGCTCGACTCCTGGGCTCTCCTGGGCAGGCCGGATCTGCGGGCCGTCCAGGACGCACTCCGGCTCTGGCTCGGCGCCGCCTCGCTGGTGCGGACGGCATCGGCCGGTGGCCGCGTGTTCCTGTCCGCGGACTCGGAACTGCCGGTGTCCCAGGCACTCGTGCGATGGGACCCGCAGGGGTGGGCTGTCCGCGAACTCGCGGATCGTGCCGAGGTGGGCTTCCCGCCGGCGGTGCACCTGGTCGCGGTGGACGGGCCGGCCGAGGCGCTCGCCGACGTGATCGTGGACCTCCCGCTCCCGGAGGGAGTGGAGCTACTCGGGCCCGTGGACCTGCCGGCGGGGGAGGAGCTCCCGTCGCACGAGTCGGTCGAGGACCCGGAGCGGGTGCTGTTGCGGGTCCCGCCCCCGCTTCTCGACCACGTCGCCACCGAGCTTCGCGCGATGGTCGTCGGACGGTCGGGCCGTCGGCACACCGCGCCCCTGCGGGTCCGCCTCGACCCGGTCCACATCGGCTGAGGCTCCCGTCTGTGGGCCCCCGCCCCGTCCGCACATACAATGGCGGATCACGACCACCGCACCGGGCATGCCCGGTTCAGCACCCTTCCAGCACCGAGGAGGCCGATCCGCATGGCCGTTCTACCCGTCCGGCTCTTCGGCGACCCCGTCCTCAGGACCGCCGCCGATCCCGTCACGTCGTTCGACGAACGACTGGCACGGGTCGTCGACGATCTGACGGACACCGTCCGGCACGCGGACGGCGCCGGCCTCGCGGCGCCCCAGATCGGCATCTCGTCCCGGGTGTTCGTCTACGACTGTGGCGGGCGTTCCGGGCACCTGGTCAATCCCGAATGGGAACCGATCGGTACCGAGACGACCCGAATCGACGAGGGGTGCCTGTCGATCCCCGGCGTCAGCCAACCCACCGAGAGGTGGGCCCGGGTCGCGGCCCGCGGCGTCGATCTCCACGGCGAGCCGGTGGCATTCGAGGCCGAGGGGATCCTGGCCCGGGCGATCCAGCACGAGACGGACCACGTGGACGGGGTGCTGTTCCTCCAGCGACTGTCCCAGGACCGCCGCCGGGACGCGATGGCGGCGATCCGGGCCTCGGACTGGTTCGGCAGCGCGGCGATCAGCGGTGGCGTGGTCTACGACCAGCTCGCCGACGCGATGGCGGTGAACTGAGCGGTGCGCCTCGTCTTCGCCGGAACCCCCGAGGTCGCCATCCCGTCCCTCCGGGCACTGCTCGCGAGCGAGCGACACGAGGTGGTGGCCGTGGTCTCCCGCCCCGACGCCCGGACGGGCCGGGGCCGGACGCTGAGGCGCAGCCCCGTCGCGGCGGTCGCCGACGAGGCAGGGATCGAGGTCCTCACCCCGCCGAACGCCCGCGACGAGGAGTTCGCTGACCGGCTGCGCGCCCTCGCCCCGGACGCGGTCCCGGTGGTGGCGTACGGCCACCTGGTGCCGCGATACGTTCTGGACATCCCGCGCCACGGCTGGATCAACCTGCACTTCTCGCTCCTCCCGGCGTGGCGTGGCGCGGCGCCCGTCAACGCGGCGATCGCCGCCGGTGACGAGGTGACCGGCGCCACCACGTTCCTGCTGGACGAGGGCATGGACACCGGACCGGTGCTCGGCACGATGACCGAGACGGTCCGGGCCCGGGACACCGCCGGGGACCTCCTGGGAAGACTGGCCGAGTCCGGGGCAGGGCTCCTGAGCGCCACTCTCGACGGGCTGCAGACCGGCGAGATGGTCGCGGTACCGCAGCCGACCGAGGGCGTGTCCCACGCCGGCAAGATCACTGCGGCCGACGCGCGGGTGCGCTGGACCGACCCCGCCCTCGCCGTGGATCGACACATCCGCTCCGTGACGCCCGACCCGGGGGCCTGGACCACACTCGGCGGTGAGCGGGTCAAGATCGGGACCGTCCGCACCGACGAGCACGACGGACCACGGCCGGCCCCGGGCGTCCTCGCCTGGGACAAGCACGCGGTCCGGGTGGGCACTGCGACCGACGCCGTCGTGGTGGAGACGCTCCAGCCACCGGGCAAGAAGATGATGAACGCGCTCGACTGGGTGCGAGGGGCACGACTGGCCGACGGGGCGGAGTTCGAATGAGCGGGGAGCCGCGGGGGGCCGGGCGTGGTGACGACCGTCGCCGGCGCCGCCCGGACCAGACGCACGGGCGGCCCGGGGGGAGCAACCGTCACCCGCAGAAGCGCCGGCCACAGCAGCGCCACGGCCAGCAGGCGCCCGCGGGACGGCGGCGGGCCCCGGACGCCCGCGCCGTCGCGCTGACCGTACTGGCCGCGGTCCGCGAACGCGCCGCCTATGCCAACCTCGCCCTACCGGCCGAGCTACGGAAGGCCGGGCTCGACTCGCGCGACGCGGCCTTGGCCACCGAGCTGACCTACGGGACGTTGCGCGCCCAGGGGCTGCTGGACCGGATCGTCGAACTCGCCGCGTCCCGGCCGGTCGGGGAGATCGACGCGCCCGTCCTGGACGTGGTCCGCCTCGGCGCCTACCAACTGCTGTTCACCCGGATCGGTGCGCACGCCGCCGTCGACACGAGCGTGGAGGCCGCGCGCACGGCCGGCCTCGGGCGGGCGGGCGCCTTTGTCAACGCCGTACTCCGCAAGGTCGCTGCCAGGGACCGGCCGGACTGGCTCGACGCGCTCCGGGAGGGCGTCACCGACCCGGTGGCACGGCTCGCGGTGGGGACCGCGCATCCCGAGTGGATCGCCCGGGCCTTCGCCGAGGCCCTCGGCGCCGACGCGGCCCGACTGCCGGACCTCCTCGCGGCGGACGACGCCCGGCCGAAGGTCCACCTCGCCGCGCGCCCCGGCGCGATCTCCGCCGAGGAACTCGCACTGGTCACCGGTGGCAGAGAGGGGGGACTCTCGCCCTACGCGGTGCATCTCGATTCCGGCGACCCGGGCACGCTCGACGCGGTGCGGGACGGACTGGCGGTGGTGCAGGACGAGGGCAGCCAACTGGTCGCCCTCGCCGCCGCCCGGGCCCCCCTCGACGGGCCCGACTCCGGCCGCTGGCTCGACCTGTGCGCGGGCCCCGGGGGCAAGGCGGTGATGCTGGGGGCGCTCGCGGAGATCGAGGGAGCCGCCGTGACCGGCGTCGAGATCTCCCCCCACCGGGCCGACCTCGTGCGTCAGGCGACCCGCGACCTGCCGGTGGAGGTCCACACGAGGGACGGACGCGCCCCGGAACTGGAGCCCGGGTTCGACCGCATCCTCCTCGACGCCCCCTGCTCGGGGCTCGGCGCACTGCGCCGGCGGCCGGAGGCGCGGTGGCGCAAGACCGCGGCGGACATCCACCCCCTGGCCGCCCTCCAGCGGGAGCTGCTCGAGTCGGCGCTACGGTTGCTCCGTCCCGGCGGCGTGACGGTGTACGCGACCTGTTCGCCGCACCTTTCCGAGACCGTCTCGGTGGTCCGAGAAGCGTCCCGGCGTGCGGACGTCGAGCTCGTCGACATCCGCGAGTCGCTCCCGGAGCTCACGGACGCGGGCGAGGGGCCGTGGGTACAGCTCTGGCCGCACCGACACGGCACGGACGCGATGTTCATGGCAGCGCTACGGCGCCGCTCGGACGCCCCCGCCTAGACTGGCCCCATGCCGTACCAGCCGCTCATCGCGCCGTCGATCCTGTCCGCCGACTTCGCCCGCCTCGACCGTGAGATCGATCGGATCCCCGCCGCCGACTGGATCCACGTCGACGTGATGGACGGGCACTTCGTCCCCAACCTGACCATCGGCGCGCCCGTCGCGGCGGCGGTCGGCAGGGTCACGGACAAACCGATGGACTGCCACCTGATGATCGAGGACCCCGTCCGGTGGGCGGGGGACTACGCGGACGCGGGCGCGTTCAACGTGACCTTTCACGTGGAAGCCGCCGAGGACCCGAGGGCCGTGGCCGACCTGCTGCACGCGAAGGGCTGCCGGGCGGGCATCTCGGTCAAGCCCGGGACGGCCGTCGAGCCCTACCTGGATCTGCTCGAGCACGTCGACCTGGTCCTGGTCATGAGTGTCGAGCCCGGCTTCGGCGGCCAGTCGTTCATGCCGGAGGTGCTCGACAAGGTGCGCACGCTCCGGGAGGAGATCGACCGCCGCCGGCTCGACGTCCTCATCCAGATCGACGGGGGTATCGATGCCCGCACGATCGGGGAGTCCGCGGCCGCCGGGTGCGACGTCTTCGTCGCCGGATCGGCCGTGTACGGCGCGCCGGACCCCGACGCGATGATCGAGACCCTGCGTGCCGGGGCCCGGGACGCCCGCGCGTGACCGGAGTCGGCAGAGGGGCGGGAGGCGCGATCCGGCAGCGGGAGCGATCCGCCCTGGCACTGGCAGTCGAGGTGTCCCGCGGCGCGCTCGGGGCGTCGACCCCCAACCCGCCGGTGGGCGCGATCGTGCTCGACCCGGCCGGGGATATCGTCGGTCGCGGTGCCACCGAGCCCGCGGGCGGCCGTCACGCCGAGGCGGTCGCGCTCGACGCGGCGGGCGACAGGGCCCGGGGCGGGACGCTCGTGGTGACGCTGGAGCCGTGCGACCACCACGGTCGGACGGGCCCGTGCACCGAACGCGCGCGGGCGGCCGGGGTGTCCCGCGTCGTGTACGCGCTCGGGGACACCACCCCGGACGCCGCCGGCGGAGCCGAGACCCTGCGCCGGGCGGGTATCGACGTGGTCACGGCCGACGACGACGAGATCGTCGCCGTCGCGGACGGGCCACTACGGGCGTGGAGGCACCGCGTGCGCGCCGGGCGCCCCCTGGTCACCTGGAAGTACGCCGCCACCCTCGACGGACGGGTCACCGCGGCGGACGGCACCAGTCGGTGGATCACCGGTGAGCAGGCGCGTCGACACGTCCACGCCCGGCGGCAGGAAGTCGACGTCGTCGTCGTCGGCAGCGGCACCGCGGCCGCCGACGACCCGTCGTTGACCGCTCGGCTCGACGACGGATCTCCGGCGCCCCGCCAGCCCCTCCGCGCGGTGATGGGACTGACCGCGGTGCCCGCGGGCGCGGCGGTGCGGGGGACCGACGGCAGGTTCCGACACCTCGCCACGCGCGACCCGGCCGGGGCGCTCGCCGGGCTCGGGGACGTCAATCACGTCGTGATCGAGGGCGGGCCCCGCCTGGCCGGCGCGTTCCTCGCGGCCGGCCTCGTCGACGAGGTGGACGCCTACCTCGCACCGCTCGTCGTCGGTGACGGTCGCGCCGCCGTCTCCGGCGCCGGGGTGGACACTCTCGCGGCCGCACACGGCTTCGAGATCCGGGAGACCACGCGACTCGGCGCGGACCTGCATCTCCGTCTGACCGCACACCATCCGCCCACGAGAGGACAACACTGATGTTCACGGGAATCGTCGAGGAGCTCGGAGCCCTCGAGTCGATCGAGAGCCACGGGGATTCTGCACGGATACGGTTTCGTGGCGCCGTGGTCACCGCGGACGTCGGGCACGGGGACTCGATCGCGGTCAACGGCGTGTGCCTCACCGTCACCGGATTCGTGGTGGGGGAGTACTTCGACACCGACGTCATGGCCGAGACCCTCGACCGCTCCGCGCTCGGCGCACTCGGGCCCGGCGACCCGGTGAACCTCGAGCGGGCGATGCGGGCCGACGCCCGCTTCGGTGGGCACATCGTCCAGGGCCACGTCGACGGGACCGGCATCGTGCTCGACCGCACGGAACACGAGAAATGGCACGTGGTGCGGATCTCGCTCCCGGACGACCTGGGGCGGTACGTCGTGGAGAAGGGGTCGATCACCGTCTCCGGCACCTCACTGACCGTGTCCGCGGTGAGCCCGGTCGACCACCCGGAACCGTGGTTCGAGGTCTCGCTGATCCCCACCACGCTCGATGCGACCACTCTCGGTGGTCTCACGCCCGGCGATCCGGTCAATCTCGAGGTGGACGTACTGGCCAAGTACGTCGAGCGTCTCATCGACGGACGCGGTGACCGGCCCGCCTGACCGGATGCGCCATACTTGGGCGGTGTGCCCGCGGCCGACGCCCGGGCGAGGAGAGATCGAGGAGAACCCCGAGCAGTGACCACCTTCGACGGCATCGACCGCGCCATCGCCGACATCGCGGCGGGACGTGCCGTGGTCGTGGTGGACAGTGAGGACCGGGAGAACGAGGGCGACCTGATCTTCGCCGCCGAACTCGCGACCCCCGAGCTCATGGCCTTCCTCGTCCGGTACTCGTCCGGATACGTCTGTGTCTCGCTGGAGGCAGAGGACTGCGTGCGGCTCGACCTGCCGCCGATGCGAGCGATCAACGAGGACCGGCACGACACCGCCTACGCGGTCACCGTGGACGCCCGGACCGGGGTGACCACCGGGATCTCCGCTGCCGACCGCGCACGGACGGCCCAGCTCCTCGCCTCGCCCGGCACCGTGCCGGGGGACCTCACCCGCCCCGGCCACATGGTCCCGCTGCGGGCTCGCCCGGGCGGGGTGCTCACGCGACCGGGTCACACCGAGGCGGCGGTCGATCTCGCCCGTCTCGCCGGACTCCGCGCCGCGGGGGTGATCTGCGAGATCGTCTCCGAGGACGACCCGACCACGATGGCCAGGAGTCCCGAGTTGCGTCGGTTCGCCGATCGTCACGGGCTGGCCATGGTGACCATCGAGGCCCTCCAGGCGTGGCGACGCGCGCACGAGGTACAGGTGGTGCACGAGGTCGCGGCCCGCATCCCGACGCCGGCCGGCACCCTCACGGCCCACGGGTACCGGGACGTCCTCCAGGAGGTCGAGCACGTCGCCATGGTCGCCGGCGACGTCACCGGCCCGGAACCCGTCCCGGTGCGCATCCATTCGGAATGCCTCACCGGGGACGTGTTCCACTCCCTGCGCTGCGACTGCGGCCCCCAGCTCGACGCCGCCGTGTCCGCGGTGGCCGAGGAGGGGCGGGGAGTGGTCCTGTACATGCGCGGCCACGAGGGCAGGGGGATCGGTCTGGTCCAGAAACTCCGCGCCTACCAGCTCCAGGACGAGGGGCGGGACACCGTCGACGCCAATCTGGACCTGGGACTGCCCGCCGATGCCAGGGACTTCAGCCTGGCTGCGCAGATCCTCCGCGACCTGGGGATCTCGCAGGTGCGACTCATGACCAACAACCCGGCCAAGGCCGACGCCCTGCGCGCGGGTGGCGTCGAGGTGGTCGAGCGGGTGCCCATGCCCACGGCCGTCACCCCGGAGAACGTCCGGTATCTCCGGACCAAGCGGGACCGGATGGGGCATCTTCTGGAAGGCTTGGACGGTGCCGACGGGTCCGGCGCCGGACCCGGAGACGGTCGCGACGAGGAGGACGAGGAATGAGCGGCAGCGGCAGGCCGGACCTTGTGGTCCCCGACGCCCGGGGGATGACCCTCGGCGTGGTGGCCGCCACCTGGCACGAGTCGATCTGCGGCCGGTTGCTCGACCGTGCGCTCGAGGTGGCCGGCGACGCAGGTGCGACGGTGACGGTCTCCCGGGTCTCCGGGGCGGTGGAGCTCCCGGTGATCGCGCAGGAGCTCGCGCGCACCCATGACACCGTCGTCGCGCTCGGTGTGGTGATCCGCGGAGCGACCCCGCACTTCGACTTCGTGTGCCGCTCCGTGACCGACGGGCTCACCCGCGTGGCGCTCGACGAGGCCACGCCCGTGGCCCACGGCGTGCTCACCACCGAGACGGAAGAGCAGGCGCTGGACCGCGACGGGCACGACGGTGCCTCCGAGGACAAGGGCGGCGAGGCCGTCGCGGCCGCGCTCGGCGCCGCGTCGACGCTCCGCGAGCTGAGGGGCGGCCGATGAACGAGACCGGTTCGACCGCGGACGCCCCCACCGGCTGGGACTTCGAGCACCAACCCCGCAGACTCCGCACGGTGGTCCTGGTGCTGGCCGTGGTGATAGTGCTCGTCCACATCGCCTGGGCCTTCCTCCTCGTCCGGGGGGACAGTGGTGTGACGCTGGGCGTCGCGGACCAGATCGCCTTCGTGGCGGTCGGCGTCATACTCGCGGGTGTCCTGCTCACGCTCCGCCGTATCCGGGTGCGCGCCGGCGCTCCGGGGATCGAGCTGCGTGGACCGTTCCGCAACCGCCTGTGGCGGTGGGACGACATCGTGGGCATCACGTTCCCCCGCTCGAGTCGGTGGCCACGCCTCGAACTGCCGGGCTACGAGCACACCGGCATCCTGGCCATCCAGACGTCGGACGGCCAGGAGGCCGTGGACGCGATGGGGGGCCTCCGGGCGGTCATCCAGGGGTACAAGCCCTCGGCCGCGGATCCCGAGTCGGTCTCGGACCGCTGATCCGCCGTGGCCGATCCGCGCACCTACCGGCCGGCGCCCGGCACCATCCCGACGGACCCGGGCGTCTACCGTTTCCGTGACGAGCACGGGCGCGTCATCTATGTGGGCAAGGCCAAGAACCTCCGCAGCCGACTCGGCTCGTACTTCGCCGATCTGACGCTCCTGCACCCGCGCACGCGCCAGATGGTGACCTCGGCCGCCGGTGTGCAGTGGACCGTCGTCTCGACGGAGGTCGAGGCACTGCAGCTGGAGTACACGTGGATCAAGAAATACGATCCGCGGTTCAACGTCCGGTACCGCGACGACAAGACCTACCCACTCCTGGCGGTCACCGTGGGGGAGGAGATCCCCCGGGCCTTCGTCTACCGCGGCCCCCGCCGCCGGGGGACCCGCTATTTCGGCCCGTACTCACACGCGTGGGCGATCCGGGACACTCTCGACACGTTGCAGCGCGTCTTCCCCGTCCGGTCGTGCTCCGCGGGCGTCTACAAGCGGCAGGCCCAACTCGGGCGGCCGTGTCTCCTCGGCTACATCGACAAGTGCGCCGCGCCGTGTATCGGCCGTGTCACACCGGACGAGCACCGGGTGATCGTCGACGAGCTCTGCGATTTCCTCGCCGGGCGGACCGACGCCATCATGCGGCGGATCGAGAAGCAGATGATCTCGGCGTCCGAGGACCTCGACTTCGAACGGGCCGCCCGCCTCCGTGACGATCTGGGCGCGATGCGCCGCGCCATGGAGAAGCAGGCGGTAGTCCTGGGCGACGGGACCGACGCCGACGTCGTGGGCGTGGAGGCCGACGAGCTCGAGGTGTCCGTTCAGGTGTTCCACGTCCGGGGCGGACGGATCCGCGGGCAGCGGGGCTGGGTGGTGGAGCACGCGCACGGCGTGGGGGCGGACGGTCGCTTCGATCCGGCGCTCGCCGTCCCCGGCGTCGTGTCGGACTACCTCGCCCAGTTCTATGGCGGGGAGGCGGAGCTCGCCGGAGCGTCCGACGAGGGCACCGATCTGGCCGCCGCGGTCCCCCGGGAGGTCCTCGTGCCGGCACTACCGGAGGACTCGACCGAGCTGGCCGACTGGCTCTCCGCCCTGCGCGGATCACGGGTGTCCCTCCGGGTCCCGCAACGCGGCGACAAGCGCTCGCTCGCCGAGACCGTCCACCGCAACGCCGTGGAGGCGTTGACCCAGCACAAGCTCCGTCGTAGCGGGGACCTCACCGCCAGATCGGCGGCGCTGCAGGAGATCCAGGAGACCCTCGAACTCGACTCGGCACCGCTGCGCATCGAGTGCGTGGACATCTCCCACACGCAGGGCACGGACGTCATGGCCTCACTCGTCGTGTTCGAAGACGGCATCGCGCGCAAGAGCGACTACCGCCTCTACCGGATCCGCGACGCCGCCGGCGACGGCCACTCCGACGACGTCGCGAGCATCGCCGAGGTCACCCGCCGCCGCTTCCGGCGGCACCACGAGGCCCCCGCCGTCACGCCCGACGACACGGACGGACCCGTGGACGACGAGACCGATTCCGCACCGGCGGCCGCCCCGGGTCGGCGGTTCGCGTACCCCCCGCAGCTCTTCGTGGTGGACGGCGGCCGCCCCCAGGTCGAGGCCGCGGCCGAGGTGCTCGTGGAACTGGGCGTCAACGACGTCCCCGTGGTCGGGATCGCCAAACGACTCGAGGAGATCTGGCTCCCCGGCGAGGAGTACCCGGTGATCTTCCCCCGCCACGGCGAGGGCCTGTTCCTGCTCCAACGCCTCCGCGACGAGGCCCACCGGTTCGCGATCCGCGCGCACCGCGGGGCCCGGTCGAAGCGCATGACCAGTTCGGTGCTCGACGACGTCCCCGGCCTCGGCCCGGCCCGGCGTGCGGCCCTGCTGGAGAAGTTCCACACGGTGTCCTCGCTCCGCGCGGCGAGTGTGGAGCAACTCTGCGAGGTCCCGGGGATCGGGCCCGGCGTCGCGGAGGCCATCCGCACCGCGCTGGGGCCGGCCCCGCGCGCGCCGGACACGAGCGACACGCCGGGCGCCGACACGTCCGGCGCGGACGTGGAAGACTCGGCCGCGCAGCAGGACGGACCGATGAACGACTCGAGGTGACACGGTGGACGAACACGGTGACGGACCAGAACTGCTCCTCGTCAGCGGTATGTCCGGAGCGGGGAAGGGGACGGCCTCGAAGGTCCTCGAGGAGTTCGGCTGGTATGTCGTGGACAACCTGCCCCTCACCTTCGTCCTCGAGTTCCTCGACCGCATCGAGGGGACCGACTCCGAGCCGCGGAGGCTGGCGATCGTGGTGGATGTCCGCAGCCTCGGTTTCGACCGGCACGTCACGTCGTTGCTCGAGCGGTTCGACGGCAGGCCGCGCGCGCGGATCCTCTTCCTCGAGGCCTCCGACGAGTCCCTGGTCAAGCGGTTCAACAACGTGCGTCGTTCCCACCCCCTCCAGAGGGGCGACGGGCTGGTCGACGGCATCGAGCGGGAGCGCCGGGTCCTCGAGCCGATCCGCGGCCGCGCCGACGTCGTGGTGGACACCACCACGCTGAGCGTTCACGATCTACGGCACCGCCTCGAGCCCCCGTTCGGCGACCCCGGCTTCGACTTCCACCTGACGGTGGAGTCCTTCGGCTTCAAATACGGCGTCCCGGTCGATGTGGACATGCTCCTCGACATGCGGTTCCTGCCCAACCCACACTGGGTCCCCGAGCTCCAGCGGCACACCGGACGCGAGAAGCCGGTGCAGGACTACGTCCTCGCCGACCCGTCGATCGAGGAATACCTGCGTTCGGCGGTCACGATGATCGAGTTGGCGATGACCGGCTACCGCAGGGAGGGCAAGAGGTACATGACGATCGCCGTCGGCTGCACCGGGGGCAAGCACCGGAGCGTCGCGATCTCCGAGTCGCTCGCCTCCAGGCTGACCGGACTGGAGGCGGTCGAGGTTCACGTCCGACACCGCGATCTGGGTCGGGAGTGATCCAGGATGACCGACACGAGCACATCCGGGAGCACCGGTCGGATCGGCTCCGTCGTCGCGCTCGGCGGAGGGCACGGCCTCTCCGCGACGCTGCGGGCCGCCAGGCTCGTCGCTGACGACATCACCGCCGTCGTGACCGTGGCCGACGACGGAGGCTCGTCGGGGCGGCTCCGCCGAGAGCTCGGGATCCTGCCCCCCGGCGACCTGCGGATGGCGCTGTGCGCGTTGGCGGCGGACGACGACGAGCACGAGCGCCTCACTCGCCTGTTCCAGCATCGGTACGGGGGCACCGGGGCCCTGGCCGGCCACGCCGTCGGCAACCTGGTGTTCGCCGGTTTGTGGGAACTCCTCGGGGACCCGCTCGAGGCCCTCGACGCCGTCGGATCGATCCTCGGCACGTCCGGGAGGGTGTTGCCCATGTCGCCGGTGGCGCTCGACATCGCCGCCGAGGTGGTGGGGCTGGAGGCCGACCCGAGGGTGGTCCGCACGATCGTGGGACAGGTCGCGGTCGCGACGACCCCGGGCAGCGTGCGCCGGGTCCGCCTCACACCCGCCGACCCGCCCGCGGCGGACGGGGTGGTGGACGCCATCGACTCGGCGGACCTCATCGTGCTCGGCCCCGGCTCGTGGTTCACCAGCGTGATCCCCAACGTGCTCGTCCCGGATATCGCGGCGGCGCTCGCGCGCACCACGGCGCGCAAGTTACTGGTACTCAACCTCGCTCCGCAGCCCGGCGAGACCGCGGGCTTCTCCGCCGAGCAGCACCTCCACGTGCTGCGACAGCACGCGCCCGAAGTCGGTGTCGACGTGATCCTCGTGGACCCCCGGATGCAGCTCAGCGGGACCGAGCGCGAGCATCTCGAACGCGCCGCCGCCGGCTTCGGCGCGCGGATCGAGACGGCGGAGGTCGCGCAGACGCGGGCGGATGGGACCATGAAGGCCGTTCACGACCCGGCGCTGCTCGCAGAGGCGCTCACCGTTGCGGCGGTGTCGGGGACCGGAGAATGACGAGAACGAAGGAGCAGGGCGTGTCACTGACCGCACGGGTCAAGTCCGAGCTGGTGAGGGTCCCCGTCGGACACTCCGAGACCAGGAGGGCGGAGGTCGCCTCACTCCTGCGCTTCGGCGGGACACTGCAGGTCCTGTCGGGGCGACTGGTGATCGAGGCGGAGGTCGACGCCGGGGAGATCGCGGACAGGCTCGCCGGCGAGCTCGACTCGTTGTTCTCCGTCCGTTGCGAGGTCCACCCCATCGGGGGCTCCGGCGGTCGATCCGCACGCAAGTTCGTCCTGCGGGTGATCGACAAGGGGGCGGACCTGTCCCGCCAACTCGGGCTGGTCGACGGTACCGGCCGCGCGGTGCGGGGCCTGCCCGCCTCGGTGGTCGGCGGCTCCGTCGCGGCAGCGGAGGCGAGCTGGCGGGGCGCGTTCCTCGCGCACGGATCGCTGACCGAGCCGGGGCGTTCCTCGGCTCTCGAGGTCACAGCCCCCGGCCCGGAGGCGGCCATGGCGCTCGTCGGTGCCGCACGCCGGCTCGGGGTGACGGCAAAGGCACGCGAGGTCCGGGGCGGCGACCGCGTGGTCATCCGCGACGGTGAGGCCATCGGCGTCCTCCTGGCCCGGATGGGGGCCGCCTCGGCCCGGGACGCCTGGGAGGAGCGCCGGTCCCGCAGGGAGGTCCGTGCGACCGCCAACCGGCTCGCGAACTTCGACGACGCCAACCTGCGTCGCTCGGCCCGGGCCGCCGTGGCCGCCGCCGCCCGGGTCCAGCGGGCGCTGGAGATCCTCGCCGAGGACGTGCCGGACCATCTGCTCGCCGCGGGCGAGCTACGCGTCCAGCACCGTCAGTCCTCGCTCGAGGAGCTCGGTCAGCTGGCGGACCCGCCGATGACCAAGGACGCCGTCGCCGGCCGCATCCGGCGATTGTTGTCGATGGCGGACCGCAAGGCGTCCGATCTGGGGATACCGGACACCGAGTCCGTCGTCACCGAGGACATGCTCGACGACGCGTGAGTCCGCCACGCCCGCGCCCGGCCACCTCCGGGCCGGTGTGCCGGGTAGTCTGGGCCACGCAGCCGGGCACCGCCGTGCCCGCAGAGACACCGCATCACCTCAAAGGAGACTTCACGTGACCGTGCGCGTAGGCATCAACGGATTCGGACGGATCGGCCGCAACTTCTACCGTGCGGTGGAGGCGCTGAAGGCCCGGGGCGAGACGGACATCGAGATCGTGGCCGTCAACGACCTGACCACGAACGACATGCTCGCTCACCTCCTGAAGTACGACTCGACCCTCGGCCGCCTGGGCAAGGACGTCACCTTCGACGACACCTCGCTCACCGTCGGCGACACCACGATCGGCGCACTCGCGGTCAAGGAGGGCCCGGCCTCGGTCCCGTGGGGCGATTACGGCGTCGACGTCGTCGTCGAGTCCACCGGCATCTTCACCTCGGCGGAGAAGGCCCGCGGCCACCTCGAAGGCGGCGCCAAGAAGGTCGTCATCTCCGCGCCCGCGTCTGACGAGGACATCACCATCGTCATGGGCGTCAACGACGACCAGTACGACGGCTCGCAGACGATCATCTCCAACGCCTCCTGCACCACCAACTGCCTCGCGCCGGTGGCCAAGGTCCTCTCCGACGAGTTCGGGATCGTCAAGGGCCTCATGACCACCGTCCACGCGTACACCGCAGACCAGAACCTGCTGGACGCACCGCACAAGGACCCGCGTCGTGCACGGGCCGCGGCGCTCAACATGGTGCCCACCGGCACCGGTGCCGCCAAGGCCGTCTCGCTGGTCCTGCCGGAGCTCAAGGGCAAGTTCGACGGCTACGCCGTCCGCGTCCCGCTGCCCACCGGCTCGCTCACCGACCTCACGGTCGAGCTCGAGAAGAAGGCCTCGGTGGACGAGGTCAACGCCGCTGTCAAGGCCGCCGCCGAGGGTCCGATGAAGGGCATCCTCAAGTACACCGAGGACCCGATCGTCTCCTCCGACATCGTCACCGACCCGCATTCGTCAATCTTCGACGCGCCGCTGACCAAGGCCATCGACGGCCAGATCAAGATCGCCTCCTGGTACGACAACGAGTGGGGCTACTCCAACCGTCTCGCCGATCTCATCGGCCTGGTCGGCAAGTCGCTCTGAGGTCCCCCGAGCCCTCCGAGCGCACAGCAGCATCCGTCGGGCCCGGCCCGGGAACGTCGAGCGCGTCCCCGGGCCGGGCCCGCAGCACATACCCCACACCGACACTCCCGGAGGAGTCCACCCCATGGCCGTGAGCACGCTCTCCGACCTGCTCGACGCCGGCGTAGAGGATCGCAAGATCCTCGTGCGCTGCGACCTCAACGTCCCGCTCGACGGGTCGACCATCACCGACGCGGGCCGCATCACGGCCTCCCTGCCGACCCTCGAGTCACTCCTGGACGCCGGCGCCGCGCTGGTGATCACCGCGCACCTCGGGCGCCCCGAGGGCACGTCGGACCCGGAGTTCTCCCTGGCCCCGGTCGCGGAGAAGCTCGGCGACGAGCTCGGTCGCTACGTGCAGCTCGCCGGCGACGTGGTGGGACCCGACGCCCGGGAGCGGGCCAACGGACTCACCGACGGCGACGTCCTGCTGGTGGAGAACGTCCGCTTCGATCCCCGCGAGACCAGCAAGGACGACGCCGAGCGGGCCGAGTTCGCCGCCGAACTCGCGGGCCTCGTCGGGGAGGACGGCGCCTTCGTGTCCAACGGCTTCGGCGTGGTGCACCGGAAGCAGGCCTCGGTCTACGACGTCGCCTCGCACCTGCCCGCCTACGCCGGCGATCTGGTGCAGAGCGAGGTCGACGTCCTGGCCGACCTGACCGGCGATCCCCGGCGCCCCTACGCGGTGGTCCTCGGTGGCTCCAAGGTGTCGGACAAGCTCGCGGTGATCGAGGCACTCGCGCCCAAGGTCGACGCACTGGTGATCGGCGGGGGGATGTGCTTCACCTTCCTCGCCGCACAGGGCCACGGCGTGGGGTCGTCTCTCCTCCAGGAGGAGATGATCGACACGTGCAAGGACCTTCTCGACCGTTTCGGTGACGTCATCTCGCTCCCCGTCGACGTGGTGGCCGCCGACGGGTTCGCGGCCGACGCCGCGCACGAGGTGGTGCCGGCGGACGCGATCCCCGACGGCCGCATGGGACTGGACATCGGCCCGGCGTCGGTGAGCGCGTTCGCGGAGAAGCTCACCTCCGCGGGGACCGTCTTCTGGAACGGTCCGATGGGCGTGTTCGAGTTCGAGGCCTTCTCGGCAGGAACCCGCGGGGTGGCGGAGGCGATCATCAGCGCCACCTCCGCAGGCGCGTTCTCCGTCGTGGGTGGCGGGGACTCGGCCGCGGCCGTCCGCACCCTCGGGCTGGGGGAGGAGAACTTCTCCCACATCTCCACCGGCGGCGGGGCATCCCTCGAGTACCTCGAAGGCAAGGAGCTCCCGGGCGTCACCGCCCTCGAGCGCACCAACTGATCGATCACCGCTTCGCCCCACAGGAGAGAACATGGCACGCACCCCGCTCATCGCCGGCAACTGGAAGATGAACCTCAACCACCTCGAGGCCATCGCGCTGGTGCAGAAGGTCTCTTTCGCCCTTCCGGAGAAGTACCACGAGAAGGTCGATGTGGCGTTCATCCCGCCCTTCACCGACATCCGCGGCGTCCAGATCGTGGTGGAGGGCGACAAGCTCGGCTTCGCCTACGGGGCCCAGGACGTCTCGGTCCACGAGTCCGGCGCCTACACCGGCGAGATCTCCGCGGGGATGCTCGCCAAGCTCGGGTGCACCTACGTGGTCGTGGGACATTCGGAGCGACGCGAGCACCACTCGGAGACGGACGAGCTCGTGGCAGCCAAGGCGGCCGCCTGCCACACGCACGATCTCACCCCGATCGTGTGCGTGGGGGAGAAGCTCGAGGTCCGAGAGGCCGGGGACCACGTCGCGCACGTGGTCGAGCAGCTCAAGGGCTCGGTGGCCGGGCTCACGAGTGAGCAGCTCGCCTCCACCGTGATCGCATACGAGCCGGTGTGGGCGATCGGCACCGGCAAGACGGCCTCCGCCGCCGATGCACAGGAGGTGTGCGCGGCGATCCGCGCCGCGCTGGCGGAGGTGGCCGACACCGAGACGGCAGAGGCTGTGCGGGTCGTCTACGGGGGCAGCGTCAACGCGTCCAACATCGGCGAGCTCCTCGCCCAGACCGACGTGGACGGCGGGTTGGTCGGCGGGGCCTCGCTCAAGCCCGACGAGTTCGCACAGCTGTCCGCCATCGCCGCCGGTGGCCCGCTCCTCTGAATCGCCACCCCCGGCGCGCGCTCGGCGACTGCGGCGCGCGCCGGGTTCGTCCCCCTGAACGCACCGGGTAGGATGGTCCCGTCGTCATCCACCCGTACCGACCCGACGTGAGGCCCGATCCGCACATGAAGCTCGCCCTGGACATCTTCCTCATCGCCTCCAGCCTGCTGCTGATGCTGTTCATCCTGCTGCACCGCGGCAAGGGCGGCGGCCTGTCCTCGCTGTTCGGCGGCGGTGTCCAGTCCAGCCTCTCGGGCTCCAGTGTGGTCGAGCGCAACCTCGACCGGGTGACGGTGGTGGTGGCGATCCTCTGGGTGATCGCCATCTTCGCCGTCGGCCTCCTCATCCGCTTCGGCTGACCCGGCCCGCCTCGCGAGGCGGGCCGGCGCGCCTTCAGCTGAGTAGCGACGCCGCGGCCTCGTCGAGGAGATACGTGGTGGACTCCATGCCCACCGCGCCGGCGACCGGCCAGTCCGAGGGCGCCGCGCCGCCCAGGCCCTGTGCCACGGCCTCGGCCTTGCCCTCACCGGCCGCCACCACCAGCACGTGGCGTGAGCGGCGCACCGCCGGAAGTGTGAACGTGAGCCGCTCGGGCGGCGGTTTGGGACAGTCGCGCACCCCCACCACCAGTTCGCCCGTCTCCTCGACCGCTGGGGAGTGCGGGAAGATCGAGTCGATGTGCCCCTCGGGGCCCATCCCGAGGATCGTCACGTCGAACAGCGGGGTGTCGTCCGCCGGGGCCGGGAAGGCGGCGCGGAACCCGGCGGCCGCGTCGTCGACGTCGTCGTCGTCCCGGGTTCGGGCCGGCCACCGGTGGACGGTGGGGCGCCCCCCGAGCCCCTCGAGCAATGCGGTATCGAGCTGGCCGTCATTGCGCTCGGGATCGTCGGCGGGGACAAAGCGCTCGTCGCCGAAGTAGATCGTGACGCGGTCCCAGTCCACCTCGTGACGCGCGAGCGCGGCAGCGGTCGCCACGCCGACGGAGCCCCCGGTGAGGGAGAGGGACGCCTGGCCGCTCGCGGCGATGCTCTCGGCGAGGTGCGTGGCCACGGCGCGCGCCGCCGCGGTGGCCACGGCGGCGGCGTCGGCGTGGACATGGTGACGTGGGGTGGACATCGAATGCTCCTGGTTCTTCTCTTCCCGCGCGTCTAGCGCACGGAGGCCGACGTGTAGATCACGCGGTCATGGTTGGCGAGGGCATCGGCGTAGACACCGTCGGCGTCCATCCGGCGAAGCTCTTCGGCGAGGCAGTCGGCGACGGACCGTGCGACGAGGGAGACCCGCGTGGGCTCGAGGCCCGTGATCGTCAGTTCGGCCGACGTGGCGCTGGTCTGCCGGACCACGATGGTCCCGGAGGCCCGCTCGAGTACGACCATCCGCGGGCCGACCGCCCGCTGGACGTCGATGCCGAGTCGGGACGCCAACCACCCGCCCGCGAGGTCGACGGAGGCCGCCCGTTCGGGTCCGCACACCGTGGCGCCGGTGATCGGCTCGTGGGGAGGCCGGTCGAGGGTGGCCGCGAGCAGCGACCTCCAGTGCGTGATGCGGGCCCAGGCCAGATCGGTGTCGCCGGGCGAGTAGCCGGCTGCCCGCTTGGCCAGCGCATCGGTGGGGTGTCCCTCCGCGTCCGAGTCCACGATCCGCCGGCGGGCCAGGCGACCCATCTTGTCCGCCGAGAGCAGGGTGGGGGAGTTGCGGGGCCACCACACGGCGACGGGAGTGTCCGGCAGGAGGAGCGGGGTGACCAGCGACGCGGGCTGTGACGCCATCGCGCCGGAGGTGCGCAGGACCACGACCTCTGCCGCGCCCGCGTCACCGCCGACCCGGATCTCGCCGTCGAGACGGCTCGCCAGGGCCCTGTCGCCCCGGATCACCACGATCACGCGGCACGGATGCTCGCGACTGGCCTCGTTGGCGGCCTCGATCGCCGCCTCGCTGCCGCGGACGTGGTCGGTGAGGACCAGCAGGGTGAGGACCCGGCCGATCGTGCTGAGGCCGGCCTGCTCGCGGATCCGTACGAGTTTCTTGGATATCTCTCGCGTCGAGGTGTCGGGGAGATCGATGATCACGGCCGCCTCCAGGAACGTCCACTGCGTGCGAGCATCTCATCGGCACCGGGTGGGCCCCAGGTGCCCGCCCGGTACTGCTCGGGCGCACCCTCGGACGCCCAGTGATCCAGCACCGGGTCGAGCAGTTCCCAACTCAGCTCGACCTCGCGGGAGACGGGAAAGAGCGATGGTTCGCCGAGGAGCACGTCCAGGATGAGCCGCTCGTACGCCTCGGGGGAGGATTCGGTGAACGCCTCGCCGTACGCGAAGTCCATGTTGACGTCGCGGACCTCCATCGCGGTCCCGGGGACCTTGGATCCGAAACGCAGGGTGACGCCCTCGTCCGGCTGCACCCGGATCACCAACGCGTTCTTGCCGAGCTCCTGGGTCATGGTGGAGTCGAACGGGAGGTGGGGCGCCCGGCGGAACACCACGGCGATCTCGGTGACGCGCCGGCCCAGTCGCTTTCCGGTGCGCAGGTAGAACGGGACCCCGGCCCATCTGCGGTTGTGCACCTCGAGGGTGATCGCGGCGAACGTCTCCGTGGTCGAGTCCGGGTCGTAGCCCTCCTCGTCCTTGAGCCCGACCACCTGCTCCGAGCCCTGCCAGCCGCCCGAGTACTGTCCCCGGGCGGCGGTCTCGGAGATCGGCAGGGCGAGCGAGGTGGACTCGAGGACCTTGGTCTTCTCCGAGCGCAGCGCAGCCGCGGAGAAATCAGTGGGTTCCTCCATCGCGACCAGCGCCATGAGCTGGATCAGATGGTTCTGGATGACGTCGCGGGCCGCGCCGATGCCGTCGTAGTATCCGGCCCGGCCGCCGAGGCCGATGTCCTCGGCCATCGTGATCTGCACGTGGTCGACGTGGTTGCCGTTCCAGACCGGCTCGAAAAGCTGGTTGGCGAACCGGAGCGCGAGGATGTTCTGGACGGTCTCCTTTCCGAGGTAGTGGTCGATCCGGAAGACCGAGTCCTCGGGGAACACCGCGCCCACCACGTCGTTGAGCTCGCGGGCGCTCTCGAGATCGTGACCGAAGGGCTTCTCGATCACGACGCGGCGCCACGAACCGTCGTCCGCACGCGCGCAGCCAGTGCGCTCGAGGTGCCGGCAGACGGTGGGGAAGTCGTCGGGTGGGATCGACAGGTAGAAGGCGTAGTTCCCGGCCGTTCCGCGGTCCGACTCCAGTTCGGTCAGCACCTCCGCGAGCCGGTCGAAGCCCTCGTCGTCGTCGAAGGTCCCGGTGACGAATCGCAGTCCCTCCGCAAGCTGCTCCCAGACCTCGTCACGGAACGGCGTGCGGCAGCGCTCCCGGGCCTGCTGCCGGGCGAACTCCGCGAACTCCTCGGTGCTCCAGCGACGTCGACCGAAGCCCACCAGAGAGAAGCCGGGCGGCAGCAGGCCGCGGTTGGCGAGATCGTAGATCGCCGGGATGAGCTTCTTCTTGGACAGGTCTCCGGTGACCCCGAAGATCACCAGACCCGAGGGACCCGCGATCCGGGGGAGCCGACGGTCACGCGGGTCCCGGAGCGGGTTGACCCAGTCCGTGCCGTTGTGCTCGTGCCGGGGGCCGGTCACGACCCCGACGGGATCTCGTCGACCCGACTGCGGACCGTGTCGATCAACCCGTCCCAAGCGGTAACGAACTTCTCCACGCCCTGGCGTTCCAGCAGGCCGAAGACCTCGTCGAGGTCGATGCCTTCGGCGCGGAGAGCGTCGAGCGTGGCCCGGGAGGCCTCGCCGGTGCCGCGGACGGTATCGCCCTCGAGCGCGCCGTGATCCGCGAACGCCTCCATCGTGGCGAACGGCATGGTGTTCACCGTCCCGTAGGTGACCAGGCCGCTGACGTACATGGTGTCCGGGTAGGCGGGCTCCTTGACACCGGTGGAGGCCCAGAGGAGACGCTGCGGCCTGGCACCACGGCGCGCGAGCTCTGTGAACGCGCCGTCGCCGGCGTAGATCTCCTCGTACACGTCCTGGCACAGCCGCGCGTTGGCCAATCCCGCGGTCCCGCGGAGTCGGGAGTCCTCCGGCAGTCGCGAATCGACCTCGGTGTCGAGGCGGGAGACGAACACGGAGGCCACCGAATGGATCCGTGCCAGGTCGTGACCCGCCTGTGCCGCCTTCTCGAGGCCGGCGATGTAGGCCTGTGCCACCTTCCGGTACTGGTCGGCCGAGAAGATGAGAGTGACGTTGACGTCGATCCCGCGACCGATCACCTCCGTGATCGCGGGGAGCCCGGCCTCCGTCGCGGGGATCTTGATCATCACGTTGGGGCGGTCGACCGCCTCGGAGAGCTCGACCGCCTGGGTGATGGTCCGCGCCGTGTCGTCCGCGAGCCGCGGGTCGACCTCGAGCGAGACCCTGCCGTCGACCCCGTCCGTCGCCTCGTACACGCCGGCGAGGACGTCGCACGCGTCACGGACGTCGGCGGTGGTCAGGGCGCGCACCACGGAATCCACGTCACGGCTCTCCCGGACCGCTTCGGTCAGGGCCGACTCGTACGCCGAGGAGTCGGCCAGCGCGGACTGGAAGATGGCCGGGTTGGTGGTGACCCCGACCACGGAGTACGTCGACATCCGCTGGGCGAGTCCACCCGAGGTGATCAGCTGACGCGACAGGTCGTCCAGCCAGACCGAGACGCCCGCGGCGCTCAGTGCGGCGAGATTGGCGTTGGTCATCATGCCTCCCCTGCGACGGACGCGAGAGTCCCGCGGGCCGCGTCGACTACTGCCTCGGCGGTGATGCCGAACTCTGAGAACAACGTCTGGTACGGAGCTGACGCGCCGAAGTGCTCGAGCGACACGGCCTCGCCGGCGTCGCCCAGGAAGCGGTGCCACGGCATCGCGATGCCCGCCTCGACGCTCACCCGGGCGCGGACGGCGCGAGGGAGCACGGACTCGCGGTACTCGGCGTCCTGCTGGTCGAAGAACTCGACGCACGGCATGGAGACGACGCGGGTCGGGATGCCCTCCGCCTCGAGGGTCTCGCGCGCCGCCACCGCCAGTTGGACCTCCGAACCCGTGCCGATGAGCAGGACCTCGGGCGTCCCGGTCGAGGCCTCCGCCAGCACGTACCCACCGCGGACGACCCCCTCACGAGCCGCACTCGCGGTGCCCTCGAGGACGGGGACGTTCTGGCGGGTCAGGCACAGTCCCTTGGGGCCGTCGAGTCCCATCAACATCGCGCGCCAGGCTGCCGCGGTCTCGTTGGCGTCGGCCGGGCGCAGGACCGCCAGACCCGGGATGGCACGCAGCGCGGCCAGCTGCTCCACCGGCTGATGGGTGGGACCGTCCTCACCGAGCCCGATGGAGTCGTGGGTCCACACGTAGTAGGCGTTACTGCCCTGCAGGGCCGCGAGCCGGACAGCCGGACGCATGTAGTCGCTGAAGATCAGGAACGTACCGCCGTACGGGCGTGTGGGGCCGTGCAGGGCGATGCCGTTGAGGATCGCGGCCATGGCGTGCTCGCGCACGCCGAAATGGAGGTTCCGGCCGTACGGGGTGGCTGACCACATCGCGGTGGAGATTGAATCGGGCCCGAACGAGTCGGCGCCCTTGACCGGGGTGTTGTTGGACTCCGCCAGGTCCGAGGAGCCGCCCCACAGCTCGGGGAGGGTCTCGGAGAGAGCCTGGATGGCCTCCGCCGAGGCCTTCCGCGTGGCGATCCCCTTGGGGTCGGCCTCCCACGTCGGCAGCCCCGTGTCCCAGCCCTCGGGCAACTGGCCCGAGTACAGGCGCTCGAAGAGCTTCTTGGCCTCGGGGTTGGCGTCGGCCCACGCGTGGAACATATCGCTCCACTGTGCGTGGACGCGCGCGCCGCGATCGCGCGCGCCCCGGGTGTGCGCGATCACGTCGTCGTCGACGGTGAAGGGCTCCGTGCCGCCCACCCCGAGGGCGTCCTTGACCGCGTCGACCTCGTCCTGACCGAGTGCCGCCCCGTGGGCCGCGCCGGTGTTCATCTTGGTCGGGGCCGGGTAGCCGATCACGGTGCGCAGGACGATGAGAGAGGGCTTGTCGGTGACGCCGCGGGCATTGGCGACGGCCTCCTCGATCGCCGCCACGTCCTCGCCCCCGTCCACGGTCTGGACGTGCCAGCCGTACGCCTCGTAGCGGGCGGCGACGTCCTCCGAGAAGGCGATGGCGGTGTCGTCCTCGATCGAGATCTCGTTGTCGTCGTACACCGCGATCAGGTTGCCGAGCTGCTGGGTCCCCGCGAGCGACGACGCCTCCGAGGTGACCCCTTCCTGGAGGTCGCCATCCGAGGCGATCACGTAGATGAAGTGGTCGAAGGGGCTCTTGCCGGCCGGGGCGTCCGGGTCGAACAGTCCACGCTCGTACCGCGACGCCATCGCCATCCCCACCGCCGACGCCAGTCCCTGTCCCAGCGGGCCGGTGGTGATCTCCACACCGTCGGTGTGATCCCACTCCGGGTGGCCGGGGGTCAGCGAGCCCCACGTGCGCAGCGCCTTGAGGTCTGCGAGCTCGAGGCCGAAGCCCGCCATGTACAGCTGGATGTACTGCGTGAGCGAGGAGTGTCCGCAGGACAGGACGAACCGGTCGCGTCCGACCCACTTCGGGTCGGCGGGGTCGTGTCGCATCACCCGCTGGTAGAGGGTGTACGCGAGCGGGGCCAGGCTCATCGCCGTGCCCGGATGTCCACTCCCGCAGTTCTGGACGGCCTCCGCCGCGAGCACCCGAGCGGTGTCGACCGCGCGCGTGTCCAGGTCCGTCCAGTCGGAGGGGTGGCGGGCGGTGGTGAGCTCGGTGATCTCCGACGCGCTGGTCACTGGTGGTTCTCCCGGGTCGAGGGTGCGGCGCGGATCCGCGCGTATGTCCTCGCCCACTCTAATGGTCGGCGCGGAGCGGGGTGGCCAGGTCCCTGCCCCCGCCTTTTCGCCGCACCCCCGCCCTGGACGTAGTATCGGCTGCGTAGTGCGTTGACATCTGCTGCGAGGAGTACCGGTGCACGATTCCACCACGACCCGGAGTGAGGGACATCCCGCCACCGCTCCAGACTCCTCGGGGGGGCCGGCTCAGGCGAGTGGGCGCACCCGGGCGGTGGACGTGGTGATGGCCTACGTCGCGCTCACCAAGCCGCGCGTGATCGAACTGCTTCTCGTGGCCGCGATCCCGGCGCTCCTGCAGGCCGATCGTGGATCGGTCCACCTGGGACTGGTCTTTCTCACCCTGGTGGGCGGCTGGATGGGCGCCGCGAGCGCCAACTCGCTCAACATGGTGGTCGACGCGGACATCGACAAGGTGATGAAGCGCACCGAGCGGCGGCCGCTGGCCCGGCACGCGGTGAGCCCGCGCGCGGCGCTCGTGTTCGGCCTGACCCTCGGCGTCGGCAGCATGCTGTGGCTGGGGCTGCTGGCCGGCAGTTGGCTCGCCGCACTGTTCATCCTGCTGACCATCTGCTTCTACGTGCTGGTCTACTCGCTGGTGCTCAAGCGTCGCACCGCCCAGAACGTGGTCTGGGGCGGGGCCGCCGGCTGCATGCCGGTCCTGGTCTCATGGGCCGTCATCACCGACAACGTCGAGATGGCCTCCGCCGGATGGTGGCAGGCGATCGTCCTGTTCCTCATCATCTTCTTCTGGACCCCGCCGCACACGTGGGCACTGGCGATGCGCTACAAGGACGACTACCAGGCCGCCGGCGTGCCGATGCTGCCGGTGGTGATGTCTCCCGAGGGCGTCACCCGGCGCATCACCATCTACACCTGGGTGACCGTCCTGTGCACCTTCGCGCTCATCCCGGCGGCGGGCTGGGTCTACGCGGCCGGTGCCGCCGGCTTCGGGATCTGGTTCATCGTCATGGCCCACAAGCTCGAGGCCGGCGTGCGTCGCGGCGTCGAGGTCAAGCCGCTCAAGCTGTTCATGCTCTCGAACAACTATCTCGCCGGCGTGTTCGTGGCCCTCTCGGTGGACGCCGTGCTCGGGCTCCAGACCATCTCCGAGATGCTCCCCTGAGTCGAGTCGACCACAGCGGGCCGGTTGGTCAGCGGCGCGGGGCGACTACCTGCCCCGCCTCACCGGGTGGGATCGAGGACGACCGACCCCGTGGTCTGGCGCGACTGCAGGGAGCGATGCGCCTCGGCCGCCTCGGACAAACCGAATGTCGCGCCGACGCTCAGCCGCAGCGAACCGTCGAGCAGACCCTCCATCACCTCGGCCGCGCGAGCACGGTACTCCTCGGTCGTCGCGATGTAGTGCGCGAGTGTGGGACGGGTGAGGAACACTGATCCCGCCGAGTTGAGCCGTTGCGGGTCCACGGCCGGGACCGGTCCGCTCGCGGCGCCGAACAACACGAGCATCCCGCGGGGCCGCAACGAGGCCAGGCTGGTGTCAAAGGTGTCGGCACCCACGCCGTCGAACACCACCGCGACCCCGCCGTCGGAGAGCTCCCGGATCCGCTCGGCGGTCGCCTCGGCGTAGAACAACACGTGGTGCGCGCCCAGCTCACGGCACCGGGCCGCCTTCTCCTCGGTCGAGGTGGTGGTGATGACCCGGTAGCCGCGGGCGACGGCCATCTGGATGAGGAGCTGGCCCACACCGCCCGCGCCCGCGGTGATCAGGACGGTGTCGCCCCCGACCGCGTGATGGGTGTCGGTGATCAGGTAGTGCGCGGTCAGTCCCTGCAGGAGCATCGAGGCGGCCACACGGTCGTTGACTCCGTCCGGCACGGTGACGAGGGCCGGGGCGGGGGCGACCACGTACTGTGCGTAGGAGCCCGGCGCCTGGCACCAGGCCACCCTGTCGCCGGGGACGAGGTCGGGCGTGCCCGAACCGACGGCCTCCACGACGCCCACCCCCTCGCTTCCGGGCACAAACGGGAGGTCACTGCTGTAGACACCCTCGCGGAAATAGGTGTCGATGTAGTTGACGCCGATCGCCGCGGTGCGGATCAGGACCTCGCCGGGCCCGGGTTCCGGGATGTCGAGGTCGACCGGCGTGAGGACCTCGGGACCGCCGTGGGCAGTGATCTGGATTGCACGCATGCCGCCCAGTATCCGCGTCTGGGCCGACGTGTGTAGACCATTTCCCCGGAGCGCCGGGAGAGCTGGTGTAGGGCAGGCGATAGGCTGTGGCCCATGAGCCTGCAGATCCTTTCCCAGTACGCCGGGGGACCGCGAGTTCGGGCGGCCGGTCAGCCCGTGGTGACCTCGAGCGGGTCCGAGAGCGCGCCCGCGAGCGCCGACGCGACCACGTCGACCGACGTGACCGAGACGGGTGCCACCGCGGACGCCGGCACCGCCGCCGACGCCGGTGCCCCCGCGGATGCCGATGCCACTGACGAGGCCGCGGCATCCGAACCCGGGACCGCCGGCACCGGCTCGGTCGAGGACATGACGCAGGCCGGCCCCGATACCGCGACCACGGCACCCGCCACGGAGGCCGGGCCCCCCGCCACGGGCGCGCCCGCCTCGGGCGGTCTCACACTGGGCGGTGGATCCGGGGCCAAGGCCCCGGGCGGGGGCAGCGCCCGCAAGCTCGTCCTGGGCGGCGGCGCCGCTGCGGCTGCGGCGGGTGCGGCGTCGGCGGCCTCGAATGCACCGGATCGGACGGAGGAGGCTCCGGAGGCGAGCAGTGCCGACGGGGGAGCGGGCGATACGTCCGAATCGGCCCCTCAGCCCGCCACCGAGGAGCAGTCGCCGGCGGCGCGGTCCGGAGCCTCCGCTCCCAAGGCCCCGGGCGGCGGCAAGGCCGGTGGGTTGACGCTGGGCGGTGGCTCCAAGGCCAAGGCGCCCGGCGGGGGCGCGGCCTCGCTCTCCCTCGGTGGCGGTACCCCGAAGCCGGCCGAGTCCGAGAACGCGGCACCGTCGGCGGAAGCGGAGAACGCACCGGAGAAGCAGGAGCAGGCGCCGTCGGAGTCGAAGGGGTCCGCCCCCAAGGCTCCGGGCGGCGGCAAATCGGGCGGATTGACGCTGGGTGGCGGCTCCAAGGCCAAGGCCCCCGGTGGGGGCGCGGCCGCCGTCGCGCTGGGTGGCGGCGCCGCTGCCGCGGGAGCCGCGGCGGCCTCGACGAGCTCCTCGGAGGAGTCGGACGGGCCCGACGACGCCGGTGTCACCGGGACAGCCGCGCCCGCCGAGGAGTCGACGCCGGCCCCGGCGGCGGAGAAGGCGCCGTCCGAGACGGTCGAGGCCGCCGAGCCCCAGCCCGCCGGCCCCACGCCGCCGGCCCGGGCGGTCAAGTTCGTGGAGAGGTTCCTGTCCCGCCACGGGGGCACCGCGGATGTGGTGGTCCAGCCCGTCGGGCGTCGTGGCATCCGGCTCACGCTGGTCGGCGCCGACGGCACGATGGGCGACAAGATGGTCGACACGCTGTCCCAGGCCGAGGCGCTGGTCGAGTCGGTCGAGGGACTCTCCGGCTCGGACTGGACGCGTGAGCTGATCTCCAGGGTCGATGTTCCGGAGAATCACTGGAAGCGCATGGCGGGGCCCGGCGCGCTCGTCTGAGCGGGCCGGGTGGTGCGGGCCGGGGTCAGGCCCTGCGTCGGATGACCCCGGCCGCCCACAGCGAGGCGGTCACCGCGGTGATGGTGCCGGCGAGCGTCACGTGGATCACCACTAGTAGTTCGGGCACGCCCAGCTGGTACTGGGTGATCCCCACGGCGGCCTGCACCACGATCAGTCCGATCACGATCGCGCTGCGCCGGATGGCGGGCCCCTCGGCGCGGAGCGCGAGGAGTCCCAGGGCCAGCCCGATGAGCAGGCACACATAACCGACCGTCAGCTCGGCATGGAAGTGCACGAGCCACTGGATGGGCAGTTGGAGGCGGTCCGACGCCGCGACGCGTGCGTCACCCGCGTGGGGGCCCGCCCCGGTGACCATGGTCCCGCTGACGACGACCGCGGCGAGCAGAACGGCGGACAGGGCGGTGAGCCAGGAGAGGGGTGCGGGGACGACCCGGCGCGCGGGCGCCTCATCGTCCTCACCGATGCGGACGAACAAGATCGCCGCGACCCACGCGAGGACCATCGAGGGCATCAGATGCAGCGCGACGGTCCACCAGAGCAGCCCCGTCAGCACCGTGATCCCGCCGATCACGGCCTGCGCCACGATCCCCAGGGGCATCGCCAGTGCGAGCAGCGTGATCTGGTGTCTGCGTCCGGCGCGGAGAACCGCGAGGATGAGCGCCACCGCCACGGCGGTCAGGACGAAGGTCAGCAATCGGTTACCGAACTCCACCGCCTGGTGCAGTGCGGGTGCCGCCCCGGGCACCGGGACGAGGCTGTCCTCGTTGCACCGCGGCCACGTCTCACAGCCGAGCCCGGAGGCGGTGACCCGCACGGTGACACCGGTCGTCATGATGCCGATCTGTGCGATGACGTTCGCCAGGGCGAGGCCCTTCTGGACCCGAATCGACGGGGCGGGGAGTCGGGACAGAAGGCTGCGCGGTGGGGTGGTCACACCGCCGATTCTAGGGGCGTGACCGCCGACACCCGCGGTCAGGTGAAGGAGAAGTACCGCACCGCGAGGCCGCCGGTCACCGCGGTCCAGGCCAGCAGGACGAGCGTGGCCAGCGCGGGGAACCCACCGCCGCCGGCGGTGACGAGGGCGGAGGTCAGCGCGTAGGAGGGTACGACGACGAGGAGGTCGTGCACGACTGCCGGGAGGTCGGCCACCCCGATCGCCAGGCCCGCCGCGCCGATGAGGAGGAACCAGATGAGGTTGGCCAACGCGAGGACGATCTCGGCCTTGAGGGTCCCGCCCAACAGCAGCCCCATCGCCGAGAACGAGATGCTCCCGAGTGCGATCAACACGACGGCCACGCCGAGTCCGGCGGGGTCCGGCCGCCAGCCCAGGGCGGCCGCGATCGCTCCGAGCAGGATGCTCTGCCCGGCGACCAGGACCAGCGTCGCGACGATCTTCCCCGCGATGATCACCGAGGACGGCAGGGGCGTCCCGCCGAGTCTCTTGAGCGCGCCGTAGCGGCGGTCGAAGCCGACCGCGATGGCCTGCCCGGTGAACGCCGTCCCCATGACGGACAGGGTGAGCACCGCGGTGATCGCGTAGTCGATCCGTGGCTCGGGGACGGCGCCCAGATCCACGGCGGCCAGCGCGAAGAGCACGGCCACGGGGATGACGAGGGCCACGAGCAGCTGCTCACCGTTGCGGAGGAACAACGAGAGCTCCATCCGGGTCTGCGCAGCGATCATGCGGGCGGGGCCCGCCGGCACCGAAGGGTGGGAGAAGGTGCCGGGTGCGAACCGGTTGGATGCCTGGGTGTCGGTCAACGTAGATCCCGTCCGGTCAGATCGAGAAAGACCTCTTCGAGGGTCCTTGTGCGGGTGGACAGCGTGGAGAGCTGGACCCCGGCCCGCTCGAGCGTTGAACACAGCGCGGTCATGAGAGCGGGCGTGACCGGCCCGTGCACCTCGAGGACGCCCCGGGACGGGCCGACCGTCACGGTGTGGGTCGGCCCGAGAGCGCCGTCGAGCAGGCCCGGCGACACATCGCCGTCGACGACCACGGTCACCCCCTCCGACGCTCCGACCTTCTCGAGCTCCGAGGGGGTGCCGGACGCCACGCGCCTCCCGCTGTCGATGATCACCACGTCGTCAGCGAGAGCGGCGGCCTCGTCCATGAGGTGGGTGGTCAGCAGTACCGCGGCGCCGTCGCGGCGCAGTGCCCGGACGAGGTCCCAGACGGCCAACCGGGACTGCGCGTCGAGTCCGGCGGTCGGCTCGTCCAGGAAGACCAGTTCCGGCCGGCCGATCACGGCGATCGCCAGCGACAGGCGCTGTTGCTGACCACCGGACAGCCTGCGGTACGGGGTCCGGGCGTGGTCGGTGAGCCCGAGTTCGTCCATCAGCCAGTCTGGGTCGAGGGGCTCCGCGTAGTACGAGGCGACGAGACGGATCATCTCGCCGACCCGCGCGCCCGGGTAGGCGCCGCCGCCCTGCAGCATCATGCCGATCCGGCTCCGGACGTCCCGGCGTCGACGTACGGGGTCGAGGTCGAGGACACGCACGGTGCCGTCGTCCGGCGCCAGGAATCCCTCACACATCTCGACAGTGGTCGTCTTGCCCGCCCCGTTGGGGCCCAGCAGAGCCATCACCCGGCCGCGCTCGAGCCGCAGGTCCAGTCCGTCGACGGCGGTCATCGTGCCGAACCGCTTGACCAGTCCCTCGACGACGAGCGCGGGGGAGTCGTCGGAGTGGGTCACGGGCTCGATCCTAAGCCCAGTGCGTCAGCGGTACCGCAACAGGCCCGGCCATCTGTAGAAGACGACGAGCAGGACCAGGGCGGCGACGACGGTCGCGGCCCAGGCCTGGACCGTGACGAACGCCGGGAGTCCGGCACCCGGCGGGAGCGTGAAGCAGGCGAGCACCGCGCTGACCGCCACCACCGGGAGCCGGAACTCCACCCGGGAGGCCCACGCCGCGAGCGGGATGAGCGCCCACAGCACGTACCAGGGCTGGACCACCGGGAAGCATAGGACGACGGCGGCCATCGAGACGCCCAGTCCGCCGACCGGGTTGATGCGCCTGGACTGGACGGCGAACAGCATCCGCACCGTGAACGCGGCGGCCACGAGGAGCGCGGCGGTCTGCACCATCGCGAGGACCTGCTCGGTGTGGTCGCCGAGCCCCAGGTACTGGCCGATCCCGCCGACGGTCACCCCCAGAGCCGTGGGCGGGGAGAGCCAGCTGCGCAACGTGGTCGCCGCACCGAGTTTGGTGACCCATCCGGTGCCCGACGAGGTGGCGAGCATCATCGCGCCCGTGGTGATGCCGCTGATCGCCGTCATCACGAGCGCCGCCCGTACGGTGGCCCGCGCGCCGCCTCCCCACCGTCGCGCGAGCGCCATGCCGACAAAGCCCAGAGCCACGACCGTGGGGAGCTTGACCAGCGCCGACCCGGTGACGAGGACGGTGCCCGCCACCAGCAACACGACGGCGCGACGATCGGCGACGGGGGAGTCGATCGCCCGCAGGGCGAGGACCAGTCCGACGGCGAGGAGACCCATCATCAGCGACTCGGAATGGATCCCGGAGACCAGGTGGAACAGCACGAGTGGGTTCGCGACGGCCAGCCACAGGGCGGCGACGTCGGAGACCCCGCAGTATTCGGCGAGCCGGGGGACCGCCCACCCGAGCATGAGGATCCCGAGTACCGCGACGATCCGGTGCAGGATGGTCCCCGCCACCACGTCGTCGCCGGTCAGGGAGTGGATGACCTTCTGCACGCCGAGGAACAGCGGTCCGTATTGGTTGGGGGTGTCGCGCCACATGTCCGGGACATTGACCGTGAGCGCGTGCGAGGCCCCGAGCGCGGAGACCGGGCCGAGCGCGTAGGGGTCGGCCAGCTCGTTGCCGATCGCCCCCTGCGCGAGGTAGCTGTAGACGTCCTTGCTGAACATCGGTGGTGCGAGCGCGAGCGGAAGCGCCCACGACGCGATCACCCGGTCCAGGTCGGCCCTGCCGAGACGGCCGCTCAACCGGCCGCGCCGGTCGCGGCCCAGGACGTAGGGGGCCAGGAGCAGCCAACAGAAGGTCACGACGACCATCCCGGTCATGACCACCGTCATGGACGAGGGCTGGAGGCGTAGCCAGAGTCCGAAGAGTCGCTCGCCGGCGATGGGGTTCTGCAGCACAGGCAGTGCGCCGGCACCCAGCGCACCGACTGCCATGGCGACCGCGGCGGTCGTGCCGATCAGGCGGATGCGGCGCAGTCGCGCCAGATCGGCCGACGGGAGCCGCCCGGTGGGCCGTTCCTCGGAGTGCAATCGTGAGGTGACCGAACCCGCTCCACGGGCAGGGGTTCCGCGAGACATCCGGCCGTCACCCTTTCTCCGTGAACGCGTCCGCCCGGGGGTGGGAATATTTACGTCACAGATGTGTTGCGTAATATGAAGGCAGTGAAACCCACAGCAGTGCTTCCCCCACAGGGCGCACCGAGCATAACCGGAAGGGGGTGGCCCATGAGCGTGCAACACGTGTACGAGACCGGTGCACGCCCCGACACCCGCTCGGCGGTCCGCGAGCTACTCCTCGAACGCGGGGCCCTCACAGCTGCCGAGATCGGCCGTACCCTCGGCCTCACCGCAGCGGGCGTCCGCCGTCACCTGGACCATCTCGCCGAGTCCGGCGAGGTCGAAGCCGTCCGCACCCGCCACGCCGGAACCCGGGGAAGGCCCGCCAAGGCGTTCCAGGTGACCGCGACGGGGCGCCGCACGGCCGACCACGGATATGATCACCTCGCCGTGGAGGCGCTCACCGCGCTGCGGCGCGTCGGTGGCTCCGCTGCGGTGACACAGTTCGCCCGCGACCGGATCCGCTCGGTCATCGGCCACGTCCGCCCGGCCGAGGACGCCGCCGACGTGCAGCGCGCCGCGGACGAGATCGCCGTCGCCCTCACGGGCGCCGGATACGCCACCTCCGTCGAGGAGGTGGGAACGGGGCTGCAGCTGTGCCAGCATCACTGCCCCGTATGGAACGTGGCCTCACGTTTCCCCGAATTGTGCGAGGCGGAACAGGACATGGTCTCCGAGATCGTCGGCAGCCACGTCCAGCGCCTCGCCACGATCGCAGGCGGCAACTGCGCCTGCACGACGAACATCCCCTCGGGGACGGTGTCCATGGAGAGTCTCACGGCCACCATTCCCGCACCGGTCGACGCAGACGCGTCGGCCGCGACCGCCGAAAGGACTGTGCGATGACCATCACCCCAGATCAGGTGACGGCCGACGTCACCGGGCACGAGCCGACCACCGATGAGGAGCGGATCGCTTCCATCGGCCAGTACAACTACGGCTGGCACGACTCGGACGACGCCGGGGCCGCCGCCCAGCGCGGTCTGTCCGAGGCGGTGGTTCGTGACATCTCCTCCAAGAAGAACGAGACCGACTGGATGCTCGACAAGCGTCTGAAGGCTCTCAGGATCTTCGACAAGAAGCCGATGCCGAAGTGGGGCTCCGACCTCTCCGGGATCGACTTCGACAACATCAAGTACTTCGTGCGCTCGACCGAGCAGCAGGCCACCAGCTGGGAGGACCTGCCCGAGGACATCAAGAACACCTACGACAAGCTCGGCATCCCCGAGGCCGAGAAGCAGCGCCTCGTGGCCGGCGTCGCCGCTCAGTACGAGTCCGAGGTGGTCTACCACCAGATCCGTGAGGACCTGGAGAGCCAGGGTGTCATCTTCATGGACACCGACACCGCGCTCAAGGAGCACCCCGAGATCTTCGAGGAGTACTTCGGCTCGGTCATCCCGTCGGGCGACAACAAGTTCTCCGCCCTCAACACCGCGGTGTGGTCGGGTGGCTCGTTCATCTACGTGCCGCCGGGCGTCCACGTGGACATCCCGCTGCAGGCCTACTTCCGGATCAACACCGAGAACATGGGCCAGTTCGAGCGGACGCTGATCATCGTCGACGAGGACGCCTACGTCCACTACGTCGAGGGCTGCACGGCGCCGATCTACACGTCGGACTCGCTGCACTCCGCGGTCGTCGAGATCGTGGTCAAGAAGGGCGGCCGGTGCCGCTACACGACCATCCAGAACTGGTCGAACAACGTCTACAACCTGGTCACCAAGCGCGCCAAGGCCGAAGAGGGCGCGACCATGGAGTGGATCGACGGCAACATCGGCTCCAAGGTCACCATGAAGTACCCGGCCGTGTGGCTCACCGGCGAGCACGCCAAGGGCGAGGTCCTCTCGGTCGCGTTCGCGGGCGAGGGGCAGCACCAGGACACCGGCTCCAAGATGCTGCATCTGGCCCCCAACACCTCGTCGAACATCGTCTCCAAGTCGGTGGCCCGAGGGGGCGGACGCTCCGCATACCGCGGTCTGATCCAGGTCAACCCGGGTTCCAAGGGCTCCAAGTCCAATGTGGAGTGCGACGCGCTCCTGGTGGACAACGTCAGCCGGTCCGACACCTACCCCTACATCGACATCCGCGAGGATGACGTCACGCTGGGGCACGAGGCCACGGTCTCCAAGGTGAGCCAGGACCAGCTCTTCTACCTCATGAGCCGCGGGCTCGCCGAGGAGGAGGCCATGGCGATGATCGTGCGCGGATTCGTCGAGCCGATCGCCAAGGAACTCCCCATGGAGTACGCCCTCGAGCTCAACCGCCTGATCGAACTGCAGATGGAAGGATCGGTGGGCTGACCACCATGACCGACACCACCACCCCCAGCCCGGAGACACCCGCACCGGTGACGGACCGCTACGGCGTCCCCGTGGGTTCCACCAAGGGCGACCAGTTCTCCTCCTTCGACGTGGACGCCTTCGAGGTGCCCAGTCACAAGGACGAGATCTGGCGCTTCACGCCGCTCAAGCGGCTGCGTGGGATCCATGACGGCTCCAACGTCGCCGCCACCGGCCGCCTGCTCGTGTCCGTTCCCGATCGCGACGGCGTGACCGTCGAGACCGTCAGCACGGACGACGAGCGTCTCGGCAAGGCGGGCGCGCCGAGGGACCGGGTCGCCGCACAGGCGTACTCGTCCGTCGACGAGGCCACGGTGATCAGTGTGGCCAAGGAGACCGAGCTCGCCGAGCCCGTGCACATCACAGTCGACGGTCCAGGCGAGGGCGAGCTGGCCTACGGACACATGCAGATCCGCCTCGCCCCGTTCGCCAAGGCCACGTTCGTCGTGGACCAGCGCGGCGGCGGCTCGATCGCCGAGAACGTCGAGTTCCTGGTGGACGATTCCGCGCACCTCGAGGTGGTCCTCATCCAGGACTGGGATGACGACGCCGTGCACCTCGCCGGGCACCACCTCCTGGTGGGCCGGGATGCCTCGCTCACCTACACGGCGGTGACGTTCGGTGGTGAGGTCGTGCGCATCGCGCCGTTCGCCGGCTTCAGCGACCAGGGCGGCACGGTCACCCTGAACGGCCTGTACTACGCGGACGACGGGCAGCACATCGAGCACAGGCTCCTCGTCGACCACTCGGTCCCCAACTGCAAGTCCGAGATCCTCTACAAGGGCGCGCTGCAGGGCGACGCGACGTCGAATCTGCCCGATGCGCACACGGTGTGGATCGGGGACGTCCTCATCCGCGCCGCGGCGGAGGGCACCGACACCTACGAGATGAACCGCAACCTCGTGCTCACCGACGGGGCCCGGGCCGACTCGGTCCCCAACCTCGAGATCGAGACCGGCGAGATCGCCGGCGCGGGCCACGCCAGCGCCGTCGGCCGGTTCGACGAGGAGCACCTGTTCTACCTCATGTCGCGGGGCATCCCCGAGGACGTCGCACGGCGCCTGGTCGTCCGCGGCTTCTTCGGAGAGGTGATCAACCGCATCGGAGTGCCGGAGATCCGCGAGCGGGTCACCGAGGCCGTCGAGGCCGAGCTGCAGTCCTCCGGAATGTGACCGGGCCTCCGCCAGAGAAATCCCCACGACCCTTCAGAGAAGATAGCGAGTACCTTCCATGACCACTCTCGAGATCAAGGGCCTGACCGCCCGCGTCGCCGCGACCGAGGATTCGGAGCCGGTGGAGATCCTCAAGGGCGTCGACCTCACCATCAACTCCGGTGAGACGCACGCGATCATGGGGCCCAACGGCTCCGGCAAGTCCACACTGGCCTACGTCATCGCCGGGCATCCCAAGTACGAGGTCACCGGGGGCACCGTCACCCTCGACGGTGAGGACGTCCTGTCGATGGAGGTCGACGAGCGCGCCCGCGCCGGCCTGTTCCTGGCCATGCAGTACCCCACCGAGATCCCGGGCGTCTCGACCGCCAACTTCCTGCGCTCCGCGGCCACCGCGGTGCGGGGCGAGGCCCCCAAGATCCGGCACTGGGTCAAGGAGGTCAAGGAGGCCATGAAGGACCTCGACTTCGACCCGGCCTTCTCCGAGCGCAGCGTCAACGAGGGCTTCTCGGGTGGCGAGAAGAAGCGCCACGAGATCCTCCAGCTGGACCTGCTCAAGCCCCGGATGGCCGTGCTCGACGAGACCGACTCCGGCCTCGACGTGGACGCGCTGCGGACCGTGTCCGACGGCGTGAACCGCTACCGCCAGGAGGAGAACGGCGGCATCCTCCTGATCACGCACTACACGCGGATCCTCAACTACATCAAGGCGGACAAGGTCCACGTCTTCGTGGGCGGCAGGGTCGCCGCGTCCGGCGGACCCGAGCTCGCCGACGAGCTCGAGGCCAACGGCTACGAGAAGTACCTCACCGCCGCGACCGCCTGATCAGCAGAGCTGGGAGAAGATGACCTCGACCCTCGACCTCACCGCCCTCCGCGCGGATTTCCCGATCCTGCAGCGGACAGTGCGTGACGGAAAGCCCCTGGCGTACCTGGATTCCGGGGCGACCTCGCAGCGCCCGACCCAGGTTCTCGACGCCGAGCGGGATTTCCTCACGCGGTCCAACGCAGCCGTGCACCGGGGCGCACATCAACTCGCCGAGGAGGCCACCGACGCCTATGAAGGCGCCCGGGCGGACATCGCCCGGTTCGTCGGGACCGATGTGGACGAGCTGGTGTTCACCAAGAACGCCACCGAGGCCCTCAACCTCGTCGCCTTCGCCTGCGGTGACGACCGCTTCGGCCGGTACGCGGTCGGTGCGGGTGACGAGATCGTGATCAGCGAGCTCGAGCACCACGCCAACCTCGTCCCGTGGCAGGAGCTGTGTCGCCGGACGGGCGCCACACTGCGCTGGTACGGGGTCACCGACGACGGCCGCATCGACCTCGACTCGCTCGAGCTCACCGATGCGGTGAAGGTCGTCGCGGTGACCCACCAGTCCAACGTGACCGGCGCGGTCACGGACGTCGCCCGGGTCGTGGAGAAGGCCCGGGCGGTCGGGGCCATGGTGGTGCTCGACGCGTGCCAGTCGGTGCCCCACATGGCCGTGGACTTCCACGAGCTGGGCGTCGACTTCGCCGCGTTCTCCGGGCACAAGATGCTCGGCCCGACGGGCATCGGCGTGCTCTACGGGCGTCGCGAGGTACTGCGTGCCATGCCACCGGTCCTCACCGGCGGGTCGATGATCGGCACGGTGACCATGGAGGAGTCCACCTACGCGGATCCGCCCCAGCGGTTCGAGGCCGGGGTCCCCATGGTGTCGCAGGCGGTGGGACTGGCCGCGGCGGTGCGCTACCTCGAGGGCGTCGGGATGGAGGCGATCGCCCGCCACGAGGAGGCCCTCACCGTGGCGGCGCTCGAGACCCTGACGCAGATCCCGGGCATCCGTATCATCGGACCCACGGACATGGTCTCGCGCGGCGGTGCGGTCTCGTTCGTCGTCGACGGGATCCACGCCCACGACGTGAGCCAGGTACTCGACGACGACGGGGTGGCCGTCAGGGTGGGCCACCACTGCGCGTGGCCGCTGCATCGTCGGCTGGGCGTCCAGTCGACCGTCCGGGCCTCGTTCGCTCTGTACAACACCCTCGACGAGGTCGAGGCGCTGGGCCGGTCCCTGCGCCGGGCCCAGGAGTTCTTCGGCAGGGGAGGTGAGAGCCTGTGAAGCTGGAACAGATGTACCAGGAAGTGATCCTGGACCATTACCGACACCCACACCACAGCGGACTCCGGGAGCCGTTCGGCGCGGAGGTCCACCACGTCAACCCGACGTGTGGGGACGAGCTGACGCTGCGCCTGCAGCTGTCCGACGACAAGCAGACGGTCGAGGACGTCTCCTATGACGCGCAGGGCTGTTCGATCAGCCAGGCCTCCGCCTCGATGATGGCCGACCTGATCATGGGCCGCCCGGTCTCCGAGTCGATCGAGGTCTACGACGCGTTCCATCACATGATCTCGTCCCGCGGCCAGGAAGAAGGGGACGAGGAACTTCTGGACGACGCCGTGGCCCTCGCCGGCGTCTCCCGGTACCCCGCGCGAGTAAAATGCGCTCTACTGGGGTGGATGGCCTACAAGGATGCACTCGGTCAACAGACCGATCCCTCGTGAGGAGTGAGAGATGACTGAGCAGATGAGTCCCGCAAACGACCCCGCGGTCGACGACCCGATGTCGGGTGCGGAGAACCCCACCGAGGCGGGTACCGCCTACAACGGGGAGTTCCGTCCGGACCCCAACCGTCCCGAGCAGTCGGAGGACGACCTCGCGTTGGTCGCCGATCTCGAGGAGGCCATGCGTGACGTGGTCGACCCCGAGCTGGGGATCAACGTGGTCGACCTCGGACTGGTCTACGACATCTGGGTCCGCCCGGGTGAGACGACCGGGTCGACGATCGCCCGTGTCGACATGACGCTGACCTCGGCGGCCTGCCCGCTGACCGACGTGATCGAGGACCAGGCCCGCGGCGCGGTCGTCGGCTCCGACCTGGCCAACGAGCTCGAGCTCAACTGGGTGTGGATGCCGCCGTGGGGCCCGCAGATGATCACCGACGATGGCCGGGAGCAGCTCCGGGCCATCGGGTTCACCGTCTAGTCCCTCTGGCGACAGCCGCGATCATGCCCGCCCGTTCCCGGGCGGGCATTCGCGTCCACATCTGCCACATCGACGACGCCACCTGGTAGGAGGGCCCCGTGCCCCCGAGGAACCAGCGCTGGCGGCGCTCGTCGATCCGGCCGAACGCATCGAAGAGTCCGTGCAGGGTCGCGTCCTCCGCGCCGAGCAACGCCCGCAGCCCGGCGTGGTGGAGCGCGGTCGTCGTCCGCGCCCGCGGCCGGGGGAGTGGATAGCCGGTCACCAGAGCATTCACCGCCCCGGGCACCGCTCCCAGACTCGCCGCGACCGAATAGCCGGTCGCGGCGTGGCCGTGCCCGCCGGCGGTGCCGAACGCCGTCACCCGGGGATCGGCGTACTCGCGCCCCGGCGGGAGGAGCGGTATCCGTACCTCCTCAACGGCCAGCGGGTCGTCCACTGCGGCCGCGGACACGCCACGGCGGATCAGCCGGGAACGCAGCCGCTCGCGCAGAGGGCGCGTCCCGGGGGCGTCGCGCCCGGCCAGGCAGGTCTCCTCGAGCAGGACCCTGTCGTGTCCGAGGGGTATCGCGTACAGGAAGGACGGGCCGACCTCGTCGTCGTCGTGATCCGTTCTCCAGTCCATGAACACGGCGGGATCCCCCCGCAACGCCGGGGAGGCGGATCCCGCGCCGAGGACGATCCCGTACGCCGTCTGGAGCGGTCCGTGGTCGCCGGGGCCCAGCGCGCCGCGGCAGTCGACCACCCGGTGGGCCCTCAAGGTGAGCCCGGCGACCTCGGAGTCGCTGAGCGCCTGACGCTCGACGGTCGCCCCGTCTCCCAGGGGCAGTGCGTCCCACAGTCGGTCGTTGTCCAACACCGCGTAGGTGCGGTCGATCACGGCGCGCTCCGGCGCGTACAGCGCCGGGTTCCGGACGGTGTGGGCGAGGACGTCCGCGTCGAGCCACGCCGGGAGCTCGTCCGCCCACAGGCACAGCGTGCGGCGCCAGCGGACGTCGGGAGCGGGGTCGATCGCCAACACGCGCAGGCCCGCGGCGGCGCCACGCGAGGCGAGCGCGCGTCCGGCGGGCCCCAGACCCACGACGGCCACGTCGTACATGCCGTCCCCCGTAAGATTCATCAGTGGGGACACTACCGCTGTCCGAGAGGAGCCACATGTCCGGCGCGTTCTATCGCCAGACCGACGAGGGCCGGTTCGAGTCCTCGCCACTCACCGCCGGCCCGTGGAGCGCCGACGCCCAGCACGCGGGCCCGCCGAGCGCCCTGCTCGTCCGCGCCATGGAACCGCGGACGGACTCGAGCAGACTCGCCCGGGTCTCCGTCGACGTCCTCGGCCCCGTGCCGATCGCGCCGCTGACCATCGAGGTCCGGCAGGTCCGCCCGGGCCGGAGCGTGGAACTGCTCGAGGCGACGGCGTCGATCGACGGCCGGCCCGCCCTGGTAGCACGGGGCTGGCGGATGCGCACCACCCCGGACGACTTCCCGTCCGTCGGCTCGCACGCCGGGCCCGGCACGGAGGACCGTCCGCGCGAGCGCGGTCCGATGCTGCCGTTCGCCCACAAGGACGGCTACCTGTCGGTGGTGGACTTCTCCTTCGACTCCGGCTCCGGGGAGGCGCTCGGGCCGGCCGCGGCGTGGGGCCGCAGCCGCGCCGCACTGGTGGACGGCGAGACGATGACCGGCTGGCAGCACACGGTGGTGGTCGCCGACTCTGCCAGCGGTATCTCGATGGCGACCGATCCGATGGCGTCCCCGGCGATCAACTGTGACCTCGTGGTCTCGCTCGTGCGCGACCCCGACGTCGACTGGGTGCACCTGGACTCCGAGACCGTCGGCGGCCCCGGGGGCGGCGTGCTCACAGACACGCGGCTGTCTGATGCGCGTGGGCGACTCGGGCGGTCGGTCCAGAACCTGTACGGCCGCCGCCTGGGCTGAATTCCGCACCCCGGAGACCCACGTCACCGGAGTTTGCTGGTCGCGGGGTCCGACGGTAAGGTGGCGGGTCGGCCCACCGGCCGCCCAGTCCGTCCCTTCTCCCGCAAGTGAGGTACCCGCGCACGTGATCACCATCGACGACCTCGAGGTACGCGCCGGCGTCCGCACCCTCCTCCAGTTGGACGGGTCGTCGCTGCGTGTCCAGCCGGGGGATCGGATCGGCCTGGTCGGCAGGAACGGCGCCGGGAAGACGACGACGATGAGGATCCTCGCCGGCGAGGGCGAGCCGTACGCGGGCACGGTCACCCGCTCGGGAGACATCGGCTACCTGCCCCAGGACCCCCGCGAGGGCAACATGGACCAGCTCGCACGCAGCCGGGTGCTCTCCGCCAAGGGCCTGGACGTGCTCATGGCCGACATGGCCGAGGCACAGACGGTGATGGCCGAGGCCGCAGACGACGACGTCCTGGACCGGGCGGTCAAGCGGTACGGACGCCTCGAGGACGAGTTCTCGGCGCTCGGCGGGTACGAGGCCGAGAGCGAGGCCGCGCGGATCTGTCACAGCCTGGGGCTCGAGGACCGGATCCTCACGCAGCACCTGGGTACGCTGTCCGGCGGTCAGCGGCGCCGCGTGGAGCTGGCCCGAATCCTCTTCGCCGCATCCGACGGCGCCGGCAAGTCGCAGACGATCCTGCTGCTCGACGAGCCCACCAACCATCTCGACGCCGACTCCATCACGTGGCTGCGTCAGTTCCTGGAGAAGCACGAGGGCGGGTTGATCATCATCTCGCACGACGTCGAGCTCCTCGAGGCTGTGGTCAACAAGGTGTGGTTCCTCGACGCGGTACGCGGGGAGATCGACGCCTACAACATGGGGTGGCAGAAGTACCTCGACGCGCGGGCCACCGACGAGGCGCGGCGCCGGCGGGAGAAGGCGAACGCGGAGAAGAAGGCCTCCGCCCTCAAGATGCAGGCCGCGAAGCTGGGCGCCAAGGCCACCAAGGCCGCGGCGGCCAAGCAGATGGTCCGCCGTGCCGACGCCATGATCGACGAGCTGGACGAGGTGCGGGTCTCGGACAAGGCTGCGCGCATCAAGTTCCCCACGCCGGCCGCGTGCGGCAAGACCCCGCTGATCGCCGAGGGACTCACCAAGATGTACGGGTCGCTCGAGGTGTTCGCCGGGGTGGATCTGGCGATCGACAAGGGCAGCCGCGTGGTGGTGCTGGGCTACAACGGCGCCGGCAAGACCACCCTGCTCAAGCTGCTCGCCGGCGTGGAGCGCACCGACGGCGAGGGCGGGATCGTCAGCGGCCACGGTCTCAAGGTGGGCTACTTCGCCCAGGAGCACGACACGCTCGACATGGGCACCAGCGTGTGGGACAACATCCGGCACGCCGCCCCGGATGCCGGTGAGCAGGATCTACGCGGGCTGCTCGGCGCGTTCATGTTCTCCGGCCCGCAACTCGACCAGCCGGCGGGCACCCTCTCGGGCGGTGAGCGGACCAGGCTGGCACTGGCCGGCCTGGTGTCCTCGGCGGCCAACGTGCTGCTGCTGGACGAGCCGACCAACAACCTCGATCCGACCTCGCGCGAGCAGGTCCTCGACGCGCTGCGCACCTATGAGGGAGCGGTCGTCCTGGTCACCCACGACCCGGGCGCGGTGGAGGCCCTGGAGCCGGAGCGGGTCATCATCCTGCCGGATGGCACGGAGGACCTGTGGAGCGAGGAATACATGGAGATCGTCGAACTCGCCTGAGGGAGCGCAGCGAGTGAGGGCGACGTTCGCGCATGCGGGCCGTCGAACTCGCCTGAGGGAGCGCAGCGAGTGAGGGCGACGTTCGCGCATGCGGGCCGTCGAACTCGCCTGAGGGAGCGCAGCGAGTGAGGGCGACGTTCGCGCATATAACAGCCGAACTCGACTGCCGTCCGTTCGGGGCCGTCACCCCTCCATGACGGCGGCGAGGTACGCCCGGACCAGCCGCGCGCCGACGTCCGTGGGGAGCCGTTCGATCGCGGCGAGCAGGGTGGCCATGCCGGGCTCCGCGTCTCCGGTGAGCACGGCCGCCACCATGGTGTGGACGTCGTCCTCGGGCAGGGCCAGGATGTCCGCGGGCGAGAGGGCGCCGCTGTCCAGGGCGTCCAGCACGTCGGCGAACCCGGCGGGGGGAGCGGGGGCCGGCTGCCCGCGCACCTCGTCGGCCGCCGCGCCGGCGACAGCGAGGATCTCCTCGACGAGCTCCTCGGTCACCGGGGTGACGGTGAGGTGGGCGGACGAGGCGATATCCCCGCGTGTCTGTCGGTAGCCGGGCTGACATTGCACGGCGATGCCGGCACGGCCGCACGCGTCCGCCCACAGGTGCGGGTGGACGCGTCGGCCTTCGGGCCGGGACGCGTCCGAGCCGAGGGCCAGGAGGGGCCCCGGATCGCGGTCGAGAAGCCGGAGCCCGTCGATCTCGGCGAGCCCCGCGGCCAGGCGCTCGGTGGCCCGCGCCGTCCGCGCCACGAGTTCGCGTTGCCCGTCGTCCCCCAGTGCCTCCATCACGACCCACGCGGCCGCTACCGGCTCGAGGGGCTTGGAGCCCGCGAGGGTCGGGTTGACCACCGGGTACCCCGGCCAGTCGGTGGTGGCGAACCACGCGGCGCGATGCCGCTGTCGGCCGCGACTGAGCAGCACCGAGGTGCCCTTAGGCGCGAACCCGTACTTGTGCAGGTCGGCGGAGATACTGGTGACACGGGGGACCCGCAGGTCCCACGGATTCGTGACCGGCCCGGCCCCGGGGGAGGCCGGCCAGAACGGCAGCGCCAGACCGCCCAGGCACGCGTCCACGTGCAGCCCGATGCTCCGGTCGAGGGACTCGAGCCCGGCGGCCACGTCGACCACCGGGTCGATCACCCCGGTGGGGTAGGACGGCGCCGAGCACACCACGAGACAGGTGTCGGAGTCCACCGCTGCCAGCATGTCGTCCGCGGAGACGCGGGCGGTGGCGGGGTCGACCTCCACGCCCACGAACCGGATCCCCAGGACGTGTGCGGCTTTGCGGAACGCCGCGTGGACGGTCACCGGCGCGACGATCGAGCACCCGTCGCCGGCGGTGCGCGCCCGGACCTCGCGCGCGGCCAGGCACGCCAGGAGGCAGCTCTCGGTCCCGCCCGAAGTGACGCTGCCGAACACCTCGTCGTCGTCCGGCGGTGCCAATACCGCACGCATCCTCCGCACGATGCCCCCGTGGAGGGCGGCGACCGAACCGAAGACGGTGGGGTCCAGCCCGTTGACGCCGTAGGCCAGTGCCGACGCCCGGACGGCGAGCTCGTCCAGTCCCTCGACCCCGGAGTCGTAGACGTACGACAGCACGCGGCCCCCGGTGGTCGGCGGATCGGAGGACCGCAGCACCGAGAGTTCCTCGAGCGCGCGCTCACCCCGCTCGGCGACGATTCGGGCCAGCGGGTCGCGGGTCATGAGGGCTCCCTCCATCGCGGGTGTGCTCGTCCGAGTGCCCGGATCAGCACCAGGCTCGCGCCGGCGAGCAGCGCGGGCACCAGGGAGAACCCGAGCACGATAGCCCACTGTGCGGCGCCCGGCTGGTCGGCCACGCCACCGGAGCGGAACCCGCCGAGCGCCAGGAGGGACAGAACGACGACCGGGCCCAGCGCCATCGACCCGGTCTCGGACGCGGTCCACAGTCCGCTCATCGCGCCGCTGCGCCGGCGCCCACCCAGTTCGCGGTCCATGTCGGTCGCGTCCGGCAGCATCGACATCGGTAGAGCCTGCATGCCCGCGTACGCGATCCCGGCAAGCGCGACCGGGACGTGGACCCATCCGCCCGGCCAGACGCCGGCGGCGACGAGCATCAGCGAAGCCAGGGTGAACAGCACCGTGGCGGCCGTGAGCGCCGGGACCTTGCCGTGCGCGTGCGCCAGGCGTGCCCACAGCGGCATGACCAGCAGGGCGGGGCCGATCAGGGCGACGAACAACCCGGTGAGTGCCGCCTCGTCCCCGAGCACGTAGGTGGCGACGTACTGTCCCCCCGCGAGCATGACCGCGGTCGCCACGGCCTGGAGGCAGAACACCCCCACGAGGAGTCGGAAGGGCCGGGTCACGCGAAGAGCGTCGATCCCGTCCCGGTACTGGCGAGCGAGGCCCCCGATCTGGGCATCCGCCCGTAGCACGGTGCGTCGGCCCGCGCCGAAGGTCGACCACGCCATGCCGACGAGCATCAGCACGGCGACCGCCGCGGCCATCACCACGTACCCTCTCGCCCCGCCACCGGCGGCCTCACGCAGGGCCGGCCCGCCGCCCCCGACCACCAGGATCGTGCCGGCCAGCACCGCGACCCGCCACGCGAGGATCGTCACCCGGGCCCCGGGATCGTCGGTGAGCTCGGCCGGCAACGCGAGATAGGGGACCTGGAAGCACGAGTAGGCGAGCGAGGCGAGCAGGAAGAACCCCATCACCCACGCGCCGGCGGCGGCGGTGCTCCACCCCGTCGGGGCGGAGAAGGTGGCCACGAACAGCACGGGCAGCGCGAGCGCCCCGCCGAGCATGAGCCCCGTCCGCCGCCCCGAGCGGTGGGAGGCCCGGTCCGTCAGCGCCCCGATGAGCGGATAGGCCAGCACGTCGATCACCTTCGGAACCAGCACCAGCACCGTCGCGAGTGCCGCCGCGACGCCGATCGAATCGGTCAGGTAGTAGGCCAGCACGAGGCCGGGCAGGGTGCCGAAGGCGCCCGTACCCAGGCTGCCGGCCGCGTACGCCGCGAGAGCAGACCGAGACGGGCGGGTTCCCGCCGCCGGGTCAGCGCGTCCGGCGACCCCGGGCGCTGCGGAGGTCGACATGGACCGAGCCTAGGCTCGCCGCGGCGCCGCCACGGGGATTCCGTGCAGCCCGAGGGCTCAGCCCCGCCAGTCGAACGTGTCCGGGTCGGGGCCGGAGCGGGTGCCGTCGTGCAGCGCCGAGATCGCCGCCATTTGCTCGGGGGTGAGCTCGAAGTCCCACACGTCCAGGTTCTCGCGCATGCGCTCCGGGCTGGAGGACTTGGGAAAGACGATGTCGCCCCGCTGGATCGTCCACCGAATGACGACCTGCGAGACGGAGCGACCGACCTGCTCCGCCAGCGACTGCAGCTGTGCGTCACCGAAGACCCTGCCCTGCGCGAGCGGGCTCCACGCCTCGACGGAGATCCCGTGCTCGGCGCAGTAGTCGCGCACCTCGTCGTTGACGAAGTACGGGTTGGACTCGACCTGGTCCACAGCGGGGACGCTCAGGCCGGCCTCGGCGAGGCGGGCCAGGTGCGGGGCGTGGAAATTGGATACGCCGATCGAGTCGACCGGCAGGTCCGCGCGGACGCCTTCCATGACCTCCCATACGCGGGCGACGTCCGCGTGCATGGCCAGAGGCCAATGCACGAGATACAGGTCGATCCGGCCACCCAACGCCTCGAGGGAGCGTTCGGTGGCCTCCCTGGCCGCGGCGGGCTCGTGGAAGGGGTTGTTGAGCTTGGTGGTGATCCAGAGATCGTCGCGCGCCAGGCCGGATGCGGCGACCGCGCGGCCCACGCCCTCCTCGTTGCCGTACATCTGCGCGGTGTCGAGGTGCCGGTAACCGACCTCCAGCGCATCGGAGACGACCCTCTCGGTGTCCTCCGGGGGCACCTGGAAGGTGCCGAACCCGAGCTGGGGTATCGAGCGGCCGTCGTTGAGTTCGATCAGGGGGATCTGAGGCGCAGAAGCTGTCATTCGCCCCACCGTACGCCCGATCGCTGAGCGCCCGCCCCCGTCGACGGGGAGGGGACGGAAAAGCGCGAGAGCAGCTCAGTCGCGGCCGGTGCGCAGCGAGGCCTCCACGAGGTCCAGCATCTGGCTCACGTACTCGGTGCCGCGTCCGGAGGCCAGATGGGTGATCAGGCCGTCGAGGACCACGTCCAGGTAGACCCGCAGCACGTCATCGGGCACGTCGGTCCGGATCCGGTCCGAGGCCTTCTTCTTGCGCAGGCGCGCGAGGATCGCCGCGTCCACCTCGTCCTGACGGTCCCTCCACTGCTCACTGAACGCCGGATCGGTCCTGATCCTTCGCGCGATCTCCAATCGGGTGCCCAGCCAGGAGAACTCGTCGGGATCGGCGAGGATCTCGCGCATCACCTGGACCAGGCCCTGCTCGGCGACAGTGGCCGCCATGTCCTCCGCGTCGTCGTGCGCCAGTGCGAGGAACAACGCGTCCTTGTCGTCGAAGTGGTGGAAGATCGCCCCCCGGCTCAGGCCGGTGGCCTCCTCGAGACGCCGCACCGTGGCGCCCTCGAACCCGTACTCGGCAAAGCAGACGCGTGCGCCCGACAGGATCTGTCGGCGACGAGCGTCCATGTGGTCCTGACTGACCCTGGGCATGAGACCCCTTCCGCGGGGGAGACGCCAGTGGTGTGCAGCTGTGGTCGTTCCACCGACCACGACCGCACACCACTGACGGGGGAGGGCTGGAGCTGGATCAGCCCTTCACCATGTTTCGCAGCACGAACTGCAGGATGCCACCGTTGCGGTAGTAGTCCGCCTCACCGGGGGTGTCGATGCGCACGGTGGCGTCGAACTCCACCTTCGCACCGTCGTCGGAGGTGGCGACGACCTTGACCGTCTTGGGCGTGGTGCCCTCGTTGATCTCGGTGATGCCCGAGATGTCGAAGGTCTCCGTGCCGTCGAGGCCGAGGGTCTCGTGCGACTCGCCCTCGGGGAACTGCAGCGGGATGACGCCCATGCCGATGAGGTTCGAGCGGTGGATGCGTTCGAACGACTCGGCGATGACGGCCTGCACGCCGAGCAGTCGGGTGCCCTTGGCCGCCCAGTCCCGCGAGGAGCCGGTGCCGTACTCCTTGCCGCCCAGCACCACCAGCGGGGTGCCCTCGGCGGCGTAGTTCTGCGCGGCGTCGTAGATGAACGCCTGCGGGCCGCCGTCCTGCGTGAAGTCGCGGGTGTAGCCGCCCGTCACACCGTCGAGCAGCTGGTTCTGCAGGCGGATGTTGGCGAACGTGCCACGGATCATGACCTCGTGGTTGCCGCGACGCGAGCCGAACGAGTTGTAGTTCTTGCGCTCCACGCCGTTGGCGTCCAGGTACTGGGCCGCGGGCGTGCCCGGCTTGATCGTCGAGGCGGGGGAGATGTGGTCGGTGGTGACCGAGTCCCCGAGCTTGGCCAGGACGCGCGCGCCGGAGACGTCCTCGACCGGGGCCGGCTCCTTCTCCATGTCGTCGAAGAACGGGGCCTTGCGCACGTAGGTCGACTTGTCGTCCCACTCGAAGGTCGTGCCGTCCGGGGTCTCGAGTCCGGCCCAGCGCGCGTCGCCCGTGAAGACGTCCGCGTACTTGGACTTGTACTCGTTGGAGGAGATCGACGCCTTGATGGTCGACTCGATCTCCTCGGGGGACGGCCAGATGTCGGCGAGGAAGACGTCATTGCCGTCGGAGTCCTTGCCGAGGGCGTCGGCCTCGAAGTCGAAGTCCATCGTGCCGGCGAGCGCGTAGGCGATCACCAGTGGCGGGGACGCCAGGTAGTTCATCTTGACGTCCTGGTTGATCCGGCCCTCGAAGTTCCGGTTACCGGAGAGCACCGCGGTGGCGGAGAGGTCGTTCTCCTGGATCGCAGCCGAGATCTCCTCCGGGAGCGGACCCGAGTTGCCGATACACGTGGTGCAGCCGTAACCCACCAGGTGGAAGCCGAGGGCCTCGAGGTCCGGCCAGAGTCCGGCGCGCTCGTAGTACTCGGTGACGACCTGCGACCCCGGCGCCATGGAGGTCTTGACCCACGGCTTGGTCTTCAGCCCCTTCTCGTGCGCCTTCCGCGCGAGGAGGCCGGCACCGATCATGACCGAGGGGTTGGAGGTGTTGGTGCACGAGGTGATGGAGGCGATGCTGACGATGCCGTGGTCGAGGACCATGTCGTCGTCGCCGACCTTGACCTCGACCGGGTTGGACGGGCGTCCCTCGGCGCCGGCGGAGGCATCGGCGAAGACGGCGTCCTCCTCGGCGTGGGCGAGCTTCGCGCCGCCGTCGGCGTCAGACGGCGCGCCGCCCTCGGCCTGCATCCGGCTGCCCTCGCGGAGGCCGAGCGCGTCCTCCGTCTGCTCGACGTAGTTGTGGATGTCCTTGCGGAAGGCGCTCTTGGCGTCGGCGAGCTCGATTCGGTCCTGCGGACGCTTGGGGCCGGCGATCGAGGGGACCACGTCGCCGAGGTTCAGCTCGAGGTACTCGGAGAACTTGGGCTCCGCGCCCTCCGGGTCGAGCCACATGCCCTGTTCCTTGGCGTACGCCTCCACGAGCTCCAACTGGGACTCGTCGCGGCCCGTCAGGCGCAGGTAGTCGATCGTCTCGCTGTCGATCGGGAACATGGCGGCGGTGGAGCCGAACTCGGGGCTCATGTTGCCGATGGTGGCGCGGTTGGCCAGCGGCACCGACGCGACGCCGGCACCGTAGAACTCGACGAACTTGCCGACGACGCCGTGCTGGCGCAGCATCTCGGTGATCGTGAGCACCACGTCCGTGGCGGTCACGCCCGGCTTGATCTCGCCGGTGAGCTTGAAGCCCACGACGCGCGGGATGAGCATGGAGATGGGCTGGCCGAGCATGGCAGCCTCGGCCTCGATGCCGCCGACGCCCCAGCCGAGGACGCCCAGGCCGTTCTGCATGGTCGTGTGCGAGTCCGTGCCGACACAGGTGTCGGGGTAGGCCTGTCCGCCGCGGACCATGACCGACCGGGCCAGGTACTCGAT